>Ga0209270_1000046_pt1 | contig 329531 bp, 323 predicted proteins | sample MTBAKSrepl1MetaG_FD_187456 | JGI IMG/M metagenome (GOLD analysis project Ga0209270, IMG submission 187456) | Enrichment culture microbial communities from Arthur Kill intertidal strait, New Jersey, USA, that are MTBE-degrading - MTBE-AKS1... | ecosystem: Environmental > Aquatic > Marine >... | reverse complement strand
CAAACAGAGAAAGAAAGGCTGGAAGATGGGGAGAATCGATGGTGCGGAGAGGTGCTTTGGAAAGATGTGAAACGGGCGCAAACCCTTTAGAAACAAGGGAAAAAAGAAAACCCGTCACCCCGGAGAATGACCCCAGAGAGACGGGTTTGTCTTTTCTAAATGGTGGAGGCGGGGGGAGTCGAACCCCCGTCCGAGAACGCTCGGCGCGGAACGTCTACAGGTTTAGGACAGGTTTAAGGTTCTCGCCCTCGGGATTGCCCCTGTCCGGGCGGCCCTCGGGCCAGTTCGTCAGAGTTCTCGCGGTTTCCGGGACGAACAACCGGATTCCGCCAGCTCGGAGCGTCGGCGCTTCCTTCGGCCTACCGAGCGTCGGCCGGGGAAACGGGTCTCTCAGATGGAGACCTGCCTTGACTGCTTATTAGGCGGCCATGGCGTAGTCGTAGTCATTGGCACTTGTGTGCGTGGTCGATTTTAACGAGGCCATCGACCAACCTCGACCTGCAATTCCGGCCTCAACCATCCCCGTCGAAACCGGTGCGCCCCCATGTCAAAGAACAATGCGGATGTTCGCAGTATATAAGGCTCAATTCCCAGAAGGCAAGAACGAAAAATCCCCGCCGAAACGGGGATTGGTTTCGTGGTAGCGAGGGAGGGACTTGAACCCCCGACACTGCGGATATGAGCCGCATGCTCTAACCACCTGAGCTACCTCGCCACGAGGTCCGCCTGAGCGGGAAAGGCTGTATAGCGGTAATCGACGCCCTTGGCAAGGGTTGCGGCCCTCTTTTTCGCGGCCGGATCAGGCCGGCCAGAACCACCAGACCAGCGGCGCCAGGACCAGCCGGTACCAGGCAAAGGGCTTCAGGGTGCAGCGCGAGAGCAGGGCGATGAAGGTCTTCACCGCGGCCCAGGCCGAGACGAACGAGATCACGAAGCCGATGGCCAGGAAGACCACGTCCTCGGCCGTGAACAGCCGCCAGCTCTTGAGCAGGTCGTAGCCCACGGCCGCGCACATGACCGGCACCGCGGCCAGGAAGGAATACTGGGCCGCCACCTTGCGCTCCGCGCCCAGGAACATGCCGCCCATGATGGTGGCTCCGGCCCGGGAAAATCCCGGCCACAGCGCCAGGCACTGGAACAGGCCCACGCCCAGGGCCAGGCCCGGGGTCAGCTCGTCCAGGCCATAAACCCGCGGCCGCCTCCGCCGCATCTCCACCACCAGGATGAGCAGGGCACCCACGCCCAACGCCAGGGCCACGCTGTGCGGGCCGAAAAGGTGGCGCTTGATGAAGCCGTGGGCGAAAAAGCCCAGGATCAGGGCGGGCAGGGTGGTCAGGAACAGGAGCCAGAGGCCGCGGGTCCCGGAGAAGCGGCGCAGGGGATCGGTCCGCAGCAGGCCGAAGAACCGTTCGCGGTAGAGCACGGCCACGGCCAGGATGGCGCCCAGCTGGATGGCGATATCGAAGGTCTCGGCCTTGGCCCCGGTGAAGTTCAGGGCGTGCCCGGCCAGGATGAGGTGGCCGGTGCTGGACACCGGGAGAAACTCGGTGAGGCCCTCCACCAGGCCCAGGATCACGGCGACGTACCAGGGGGCCATGCTTGCTCCTTGAGCGCTTTGCGCTTCCGCTGCCCCTGCTATAGGAACCCGGTGGGCTTGGCAAGTTGCCAGTTCCGGGCCCCTGGTGTATTTCCAGGCTGTTCCGCGCGTGGCGTGGACAAGGAGCGACCATGACCACCGTCATGCCTCAGGGCGAACTGGCCAAAAAGGCCATCGCCTGGATCTGCGACCAGATGCGGGAGGAGCCCGGCACGCCTGTGTCCGAGCACATCGTGGAGGCGGGCCGCCGCTTCAACCTGAGCCCCCTGGACGAGGATTTCCTGCGCCGGTTCTTCAAGGAAAACCCGAACCCCAGGCCGGACGCTTGCTGAAGCTCCTGCACCGCCAGATCTTCAAGGAGCTGTGCGCGGTCTTCGGCCTCACCGTGAGCTGCCTCCTGGGCCTGATCCTCATCGGCCGCCTGCTCCAGCTCCGCGAAATGCTTCTGGGCCAGAGTCTGGGCGTCCTGGACCTGGCCCGCATCTTCATCTATCTCACCCCGTTCTTCCTGCTCCTGCTCCTGCCCATCGCCTGCATGCTGGCCGTGTTCCTGACCTTCCTGCGCATGAGCACGGACAAGGAGCTCACCGCGCTCAAGGCCGGGGGAGTGAGCCTGTACCAGCTTCTGCCCGCGCCCCTGGCCTTCAGCCTGTGCTGCGTCTGCCTGAGCCTGGTCTGTTCGTTCTGGGGCCTGTCCTGGGGCATGGACAACTTCCGGCGCACCCTGGTGGAGTTCGTCCAGACCCGCACCAAGCTGGCCCTCCAGGCGGGCATCTTCAACCAGGAGTTCCAGGGCCTGACCTTCTACGCCCACCAGGTGGACAACGACACCGGCCGGCTCAAGTTCGTGTTCGTCCAGGACAAGACCCGCAAGGACGTGACCGTGGCCATCGTGGCCCCGGAGGGCGGCATCCGCACCGAGCCCGAGGAGGGCCGCCTGGCCATCGACTTCAAGAACGGCCGCATCTTCCGCTGGGCCGGCCAGGACCTGGACATCCTGCACTTCGGCTCCTACGCCATCCGCCTGCCCCTGGCCTCGCTCTTGACCAGCTTCCGCATGGATGACGCGAGGCCCAGCGAGATGTCCCTGACCCGGCTCCTGGCCCTGGGCCAGGCTCCGCCGGATTCGGCCGAGGCCAAGCGCTTTCCCGCCAACAAGGTCCGGGTGGAGATCCAGAAGCGCCTGGCCCTGCCCGTGGCTTGCCTGGTGCTCGGGCTGTTCGCCCTGCCCATTGCCTGCGTGTTCCGGGGCCTGCGCCAGCAGTTCGGCCTGCTCCTGTCCCTGGGCCTGTTCCTGGTCTATTATTCCCTGCTGTCCCTGGGCATGAGCCTGGCCGAGGCCGGGAGCCTGCCCGCCATCCCGGCCCTCTGGGGCCCCAACATCCTGTTCCTGGGCGTGGGCCTGTCCATCCTGCGCCTGGCCCAGCTGGAGCGCGGGGCCCAGATCTTCGAGTGGCTGGCCCATCTGCGGTTCAAGAGGGCCAAGGCGTGAGCGGCCGGATCACGGGCGCGCTGGGCCGCTACCTGGCCCGCCAGAATCTCTTCCTGCTCCTGGCCTGCCTGGGCGCGGGCACGGGCATCTACCTGCTTTCGGACCTCTTCGACCGGGTGGACGACTTCGTGTCCGCGGGCCTGGGCCTGGGGTCGATGCTCTCCTATTTCGCCTTCAAGCTGCCGGTGATCCTGTCCCAGATCCTGCCCGCGGTCTTTCTCCTGGCCCTGGTGGTCCAGCTGGGGCTTCTGGCCCGCAGCCGCGAACTCATGGCCCTGCGGGCCGGGGGCGTGTCCCCGGGCTGGTTCACGCGCTTCTTCGTGCTCTACGCCCTGTGCTGGAGCCTGCTGCAGTTCGGCTTTTCCCAGTTCCTGGGCGTGTACGGCGAGGAGCAGGCCAGCCGCATCTGGAAGGAGGACGTGCGCAAGAAGCAGCTGGACAAGCTGACGCTCACGAACCTCTGGTTCCGGGACGGGGCCTACATCGTGGAGGTGGACGAGGGCGTCCTGGCCCAGCGCAAGGCCACGGGCGTCACGATCTACGAGTTCGATTCCGAGAGCCAGCGCCTGGTGCGCATCCTTTCCGCGCCCGAGGCCCTGGTCCTGGAGGAGGGCTGGCTGCTCCAGAAGGCCTCGGCCCTGGACATCACCAGCTTCCAGAGCAGCGCGCAGGGCGACCTGCTTCTGCCCCTGCACCAGGACCTGAAATCCTTTGCCATGATGGAGCAGAGCGAGGACCGGACCCAGCTGCCCATCTGGCGGCTGTCCGCGGTGATCAACGAATTGCGGGAGTCCGGCTCCAACGTGGAGCGGCTGCGCACGGCCTGGCACAGCCGCTTTTCCTACGCCTTCTCCATCGCGGTCATGGCCCTGCTGGCCCTGGCCCTGAGCAGTTGGTCCGAGAACCTCTACCTGAACATCGGCCTGGCCCTGGCCCTGGTCTTCATCCAGTACGGCCTGCACGCCGTGGGCGTCACCGCGGGCAACAAGGGAGTGCTGGCGCCATTGCCCGCGGCCTGGGCCGGGAACGTGCTCTTCGGCCTGGCGGCAGGCGGGCGGCTGATCTGGATTTCCTGTCCGGCGTTGGAGCAAGCCGTCAAGGCGCGGCTGGCCCGTCTCCTGGCGCACCACCGTCTGCGGGGCTGACCAGGGCCTCCAGGCGGGTCCAGAGGGCCTCGCGGCCCAGGCCGGTCTTGGCCGAGAACAGCAGGGGCAGCTCCCGGGCTCCCAGGATGTCGGCCCACTGGCGTTGGCGCTTGGCGCGCTCCTTCTGGGTGCACTTGTCGGCCTTGGTCAGCACGGCCACCATGGGCAGGCCCAGGTGCTGGAGCCAGGCCGTGAGGTTCAGGTCGTTCTGCTGGGGCTCCAGGCGGCTGTCCAGGAGCACGGCCATGCCGCGCAGCAGGACGTTGTTCTGGACGTAGCCGTTGATGAGCTTGGCCCACTTGTCGCGCTCGGCCTTGGAGCAGCGGGCGTAGCCGTAGCCCGGCAGGTCCACCAGGCAGTAGTTCTGCGGGGTCACGGTGTAGAAGTTGATGCTTCGGGTCTTGCCCGGGGTGGCGCTGGTTTTGGCCAGCTGGCGGCGGCCCGCCAGGCAGTTGATCAGCGAGGACTTGCCCACGTTGGAGCGGCCCGCCAGGGCCACCTGGGGCAGGTCCACGCCGCCCATCTGGTCGGCCAGGAAGGCGGTTTTGACTATCGTCAGGGTTCGGTTCATAAGAGATCGGTCCGGCCGGGGTTCTCCGGCGCGGACCCGGAATGTGGCGTGAATCGGCCGTGGCGTCAAGCGCTCCCGGCCTGGAGGAGAGAGCATGGCCAAGAAGAAACTGCGCATCCTGCTGGTCAACGGGCCCAATCTCGGCCATCTCGGCGTGCGCCAGCCCGAGATCTACGGCTCCGAAGGCATGGACGCCGTGCCCGGCCTGGTGCGGGACCTGCTGGGCAAGGAGGCCGCTGAGATCAGCCTGGAGTACTTCCAGTCCAATTCCGAGGGCGCGCTCATCGACCGCCTGACCAAGGCCTGGGAGGACAAGGTGGACGGCCTGGTGGTCAATGCCGGGGCCTACACCCACACCAGCCTGGCCCTGGGCGACTGCCTGGCCTGGATCAAGCTGCCCTGCGTGGAAGTGCATCTCTCCAACCTGGCGGCGCGCACCGACGAGCCCCTGCGCCAGCGGAGCTTCGTGGGCCGGCAGGCCATCGGGGTGATTGCCGGTTTCGGCATTCTCGGGTATGGGTTGGCGGTTCAGGCGCTCTGGCAGCGCCTGCGCGGCAAAGGCTGACCCCCCCGGGATGTTCCGGGACCTCAATCCTGAAAGGTGATCCTCAATGTATTCGACCACGGACTTCCGTCGCGGCCTGAAGATCGAGCTCGACGGCAAACCTTACGAAATCATCGAATCCGAACACTATAAGCCGGGCAAGGGCGGGGCCATCGTGCGCACCAGGCTGCGCAACATGCTCACCGGCCGCGTGGAGGACAAGACCTTCCGCTCCGGCGAGAAGGTGGGCCGCGCCGACATGGCCACCCAGGAAATGCAGTATCTCTACCGCGACGGCCAGGACTACGTGTTCATGGATCTGGAGTCCTACGAGCAGGTCCACGTGTCCTCGGACAAGGTGGGCGAGAACGGCGGCTACATCAAGGAAGGCGACAAGGTCCAGGTGCTTCTGTACAACGGCGAGTTCATGGAGCTGCAGGTCCCGGCCGCGGTGATCCTGCTGGTGGCCGAGACCGATCCCGGGGTCCAGGGTGACCGCGTGAGCGGGGCCACCAAGCCCGCCAAGATGGAGACCGGCCTGTCCGTGAACGTGCCCCTGTTCGTCAACGCGGGGGATTCCATCAAGGTGGACACCCGCAGCGGCGCGTACATCAGCCGCGCCTGACGGATTTTCGGAAGAACACACCGGAGCGCGAGCCCGGCGCAGGAAGAGGTCGCGGGGCCCCCGGGCTCGGCGGCCTTTTTCATGAGCACTGAGGAGCGACACGGCGGATGAACATGCGACGGGAAATACTGGGGCTGGCCTTCCTCTTTCTGGCCGCCTTCCTGTTCCTGGCCGTGTTCTCGTTCCACGCCGCGGACCCGGCCTTCAACCACTCGGTGACCGGCGGCAGGGTCCAGAACCTGGCCGGGGCCGCCGGGGCCTACACCATGGGCTTCCTCATCGACCTGTTCGGCCGGGGCGCCGTGGTCTGGCCGTTCTACTTCCTCTACCTGGGCCTGTGCCGCTTCGTGGAGCGGCTGCGCATGGCCTGGTGGCGCTGGCTGGGCTTTTTCTGCCTCTGGCTCTGCCTCATGGCCTGGTCCCAGCACCCCTGGTTCTTCGAGGCCCACAACGCGGGCCCGGGCCTCGCCGGCGGCGGATTCGTGGGCGCCATCCTGATCAACTGGACCAGCTCCTACCTGCGGCCCGCGGGTTCCTTCCTGTTCTGGCTTTTCGCCACCCTGGCCGGAATCCAGCTGCTCCTGGGCCTGTCCTGGGAGGGCATCCTCAAACGCCTGCACGCCCTGGCCGGAGACTGGCTGGCCCTGCGCCGGGAACGGCGCGAGCGCGAGGCCCGGCGCAACGCCTCCCGGCTGTCCCATCCGGTGCGGCCCATGCCCGAGCCCGAGCCGGAACCCGAGCCCGAGTCCGAGGAGGAGCCGCCCCTGGACCTGCTGGAGGAGGAGGCCCTGGACGAGCCGGTGCTGCGGCCCTTCGACGCCCGGCCCCGGCCCAAGGCCAAGCCCAGGCCCCGGTCCAAGGCCCTGAAACTTCCCGGCCTGGACCTCCTGGCCGCGCCGCCCAAGGTCCAGGAGGGCACGGACCCCAAGACCTTGCAGGTCCTGGCCAAGCAGCTGGCCGAGTGCCTGGAGAACTTCAACGTCCAGGGCGAGATCCAGCAGGTGGTGCCCGGCCCCGTGGTCACCATGTTCGAGTACAAGCCCGCGCCGGGCGTGAAGATCAGCCGCATCGCCGGGCTCTCCGACGACATCGCCCTGGCGCTGAAGGCCACGGCCGTGCGCATCGAGGCCCCGATTCCGGGCAAGGACTCGGTGGGCGTGGAGATCCCCAACCTCAAGCGCCAGACCGTGTATCTGCGGGAAATCTTGGAATCCCCGGCCTTCCGGGACGCGGCCTCGCCCCTGACCATCGCCCTGGGCAAGGACATCCAGGGCCAGCCCCAGGTGGCCGACCTGTCCAAGATGCCGCACCTGCTCGTGGCCGGGGCCACGGGCGCGGGCAAGAGCGTCTGCCTCAACGGCATCCTGCTGTCCATCCTGTACAAGACCACCCCGGACCAGGTGCGCTTCCTCCTGGTGGACCCCAAGCGCATCGAGCTGGCGCTCTACGCCGACATGCCCCATCTCGTGCATCCCGTGGTCACGGACATGGCCCTGGCCAAGAGCGCCCTGGAGTGGGCCACCTTCGAGATGGACCGGCGCTACGAGGCCATGGCCCGGCTCGGGGTGCGCAACATCGAGGGCTTCAACCAGAAGCTCGCGGCCCTGGGCGCGGACCTGCCCGAGGACCTGGCCGACCTGAGCTCCATGCCGTACCTGGTGATCATCATCGACGAGCTGGCCGACCTCATGATGACCGCGGCCAAGGACGTGGAGATGAGCATCGTGCGCCTGGCCCAGCTGGCCCGGGCCGCGGGCATCCACATGATCGTGGCCACCCAGCGGCCCAGCGTGGACGTGGTCACGGGCCTGATCAAGGCCAACTTCCCCACGCGCATCTCCTTCCAGGTGACCTCCAAGCACGACTCCCGCACCATCCTGGACACCGTGGGCTCGGAACGCCTCCTGGGCCGCGGCGACATGCTCTACAAGCCCAGCGGGGCCAAGCTCAAGCGCATGCACGGGGCCTTTGTGGACGAGGCCGAGTGCCAGGCCGTGGTGGATTTCTGGAAGGCCGCCTGCCCCAAGCCCGAGTTCGCGGTGGACTTCGCGGACTGGAAAAAGGAGGCCGGGGTGGAGTCCGGAGACGGGGAGGGCGGGGACAGCGCCATGGCCGCCGACCCGCACTACCTGGAGGCCAAGGAGTTCGTGACCTCCCAGGGCAAGGCCTCGATCTCGCTCATCCAGCGCCGTTTCCGCATCGGCTTCAACCGCGCGGCCCGGTTCATCGAACAGATGGAGCGCGAGGGCCTCTTGGGCCCCCAGGACGGGGCCAAGCCCCGCAGCGTGATCCGCAAGGATTAGGGCCGGGACTTGGCCTGTTCTGTTCCGCCGCTCCCCTCGTGCTTCCAGTAGTACTCCTGGTCCGTGATGCCCTGCGCGCGCAGGTAGGCGTTGGTATCCTGGGGGCCGCTCCAGGACGTGTTCCAGGGCGCGGAATAATCGGTCCTGAGCAGGGTGTCGTTCCAGGGTGCGAACGGGTCATCCCGCATCAGGGGGTCGTTCCATGGAGCCGCATCATCCGTGTTCTCGAATTTGTTGCTGCGGGCCGTCCCGTAGAGGTCCTCGGCGGGCCGGCCGTTCGGATCGCCGGACTCTTGCGCATGCACGGTGCAACCCAGCAACGCGATAATGATGCAGGATACGAGGATCTTCATTGTCGCCACCCGGATTATTTTGGAGAGAGGTTGAATTGAAAGAGGCATTCCGATGCGCCCTGGGCAAGGGTTTGGGACCGCGTCAGGCTGAGCCGCTTCGAGTAGCCCTCCGCGAACCCGAAATCCCGGCAGCAGGACGCGATGTCGGCCATGTCCGGCGACAGCCCCATGGCCTGGTAGGCCTCGGCATAGGCGCAGCGCGTGACCCGGAAGGTCAACGTGTCGCCGGAAATCCGCACGTCCGCGATGTCCAGGGCGTTGCCCTCGCGCCAGCGCTCCAGTATGGTTGAAAAGTGCGCAAGGCTCGGGCCCTGCGGGGCGGTCGTGGCGAATGCGGCCCCAGCCTGCCGGGCCCCGTCCAAAGAGGCCCGGCGCAGGAGTTCCAGGGCGCGTTCCTGGCCCAGCTCCGGCGCGAGGACCGCGCGCAGCCGCTCCAGGAGTTCGGCTTCGATCCTGCGGCGCTCGATCTGAGGAATGGCGGGGGTGCTCATGGGGCCTCCTTGCCTTGCGGACCGCTTGGGTGTACCCCAGGCCTCCGGGATTGAAAAGGAGAGCATATGCAGCGTCACCTCGTTTTCCTGCTGACCGTCCTGGCGCTCTGGTGCACCAGCGCCCTGGCCCAGGACCTGCCGGACAAGGTCCAGAAGCGCTACGACGCGCTCAAATCCTTCCAGGCCGACTTTGACCAGGAATTGACCAACGCAGCCACCCGCGAGGTGGAGAAGCGCGCCGGGGTCATCAATTTCCAGAACCCCGGCCTGGTGCGCTGGGAGACCCTTACCCCGGAGAAGCAGCTCCTGGTGGTGGGCAAGGAATCGGTCTGGGACTACATCGAGAGCGAGAACCAGGTCATCCGCTACCGCACGGACCAGGCCTTCACCTCCAAGACCATGATCCGCTTCCTTTCGGGCCAGGCCAACCTCAAGGAAGACTTCAAGGTCGTGGACCAGGGCCAGGACCAGGGCCTGAACAAGGTCAAGCTCATCCCCAAGGAGCCCGAGCCCGGGCTCGTGCTGGCCTACCTCTGGGTGGACGGCGAGGGCACGGTGAAGCACGTCTTTCTCGTGGACTTCTACGGCAACGGCAACCTGGTGAAGCTCAAGAACTTCCAGCCGGGCGTCAAGCACTCGGCCGATGTCTTCAGCTTCAGTCCGCCCAAGGGCGTGACCGTTCTGGACAACACCAAGCAGTGATCGGACGGCCCGGGGAAACCCGGGCCGCTTCGTTTCAGGACAGGCCCGCGGCCTTGCGCAGGTCGCGCAGTTCCCTGGGCGTCAGCTCGCGCCAGGCCCCGGGCTTGAGATCGCCCAGCAGCACCGGGCCCTGGGCCGTGCGGGTGAGCTGGAGCACGGTCAGGTTCAGGTCCCGGCACATGCGCCGGATCTGGCGGTTCACGCCCTGGACCAGAATCATCTCCAGCAGGGTCTCGCCAAAGGCCTCGGACAGGACCCGGGTCGGCACCGGGGCCAGGACATCGCCCTCCACCAGGGTCATGCCCGAGCGCATGGAGCGCAGGGCCTCGTCCGAAACCCGGCCGCGCAGGCGCACGCGGTAGGTCTTGGGCACGTGGTGCCGGGGATGGGTCAGGCGGTTGCAGAGCTCGCCGTCCGTGGTGAGCAGGAGCAGGCCCTCGGACAGGAAGTCCAGGCGGCCCACGGGATTGGGGCGCAGCTTGCGGATTTCCGGGGGCAGCAGTTCGAGCACCGTGGGCCGGCCCTGGGGATCGCGGGCCGTGGTCACCACCTGCACGGGCTTGTGCAGGGCCAGGGTCAGCCCGGCGGCCGAGGCTGCGGGCGCCACGGGCTTGCCGTGCACGGCCACCTGGTCCCGGGCCGGGTCCACCTTGGTTCCGGCCTCGGCCTTCTGGCCGTTGACCGTCACCGCGCCCTGGCGGATGAGTTCGTCCGCGCCCCGGCGGGAGCAGAGCCCGTTCTGGGCCAGGAATTTGTTGAGGCGGACAGCGTTCTCGGCAGGCATGGGCCGTGTGTTAGACGTGAATGACCTTGCTGGCAAGCTGGAGGCTGGTGACCACGTCGAGCATGTTCGTGGTCTGGCCCACGCGCTTCCGCTCCAGGAGCCCGAAGTGCTCCAGGCAGGTGCCGCAGACGAGTACGAGCACGCCCGCGGCTTCCAGGGCCTGGAGCTTTTCCAGGCAGGGGCTGCCCTCCACGGCCAGGCGTACCCCGGAATTGACCAGGACCACGCGCCAGAGCTCCGGGCCCAGTTCCGGCAGGGTGGACAGGAAGTTGAACATGAGCTTGCCGCCCAGGGTCTCGTCGCCCCGGCCGATGGTGGAGGCGGTGATGAACACCGCGATCTGGACCTGGGATTCCCGGGCCCGGGGGGCTGCCTGGGCCGGGGCAGGGGAGGCTGCGTTGCCGGTCGCGTCCAGGGCGAAACCGCCATCCACGGCCGCGGTCTGGACCCGGAGGCCCTGGCTGGCCAGGAAGCGGGTCACGTTCTCCTTGGCCGGCTCGTTGTCCACCAGCACGCGCAGGCTGCCGGAAACGCCCTGGTCCAGGCACTGCTTGCACTTGAGCACGGGCTGGGGGCAGGGCAGGCCCCGGCAGTCGAGAACGGTCGCGGACACGGCGTTTCTCCTTGTTTGCCCTGATCCACCATAGAGCAGGGCCCAGGTCAAATAGCCGGGAGCGATGCGTTCTCGCAGATCGGATAGATTTTCATAATCGCATATGGGCCTTGCGCCCAAGGCCCAGTCCATTTATGCCTGCCCCAGGAGGCCGCATGTCCATGACCCTTGCCGATCTGGCCCCGTTGACCTCGGGGCTGTACAAGCTCTGGGCCCATTCCATCCGCTACGACCATGCCGGTGAATGGGACCCCATCACGGCCAGCCGCATGGAGGGCAAGGCCTGCGTCCTGGCTCTGTGGCACAACGAACTCTTCGCCCTGACCGCCTTCGGCTACATCATGAAGATGCCGGCCGTGACCTTTGTGAGCCAGAGCAAGGACGGCGAGATCATCGCCCGGATGCTCGAGCGCATGGGCCACGTCACGGCCCGGGGGTCGAGCACCCGCGGCGGGGTCAAAGCCCTGATCAAGGCCGCCCGGGTCATGCGCAAGGAGAACCGGCACGGCGTGCTCACCGTGGACGGGCCCAAGGGACCGCGCCATGTGCCCAAGCCCGGAGCCCTGCTCCTGTCCCGCTTGTCCGGCAAAGTGATCTTCCCCATCCGGGCCTTTCCCGAGCGCAAATACGTGTTCGAGCGGTCCTGGGACAGGTTCGAGATTCCCTATCCCTTCACCCGCTGCCAGATCCGCGTGGGCGAGCCCATCCAGGTGCCGGACGAGGATCTAGACGAGGCGGGCATGAACCGCGAGGTCGAGCGCCTGGGGGAGATCATGCGGGGCATCGTGCCGCGCTGAACGCAAAGGGCCGCCCGGAGGCGGCCCTTTTTTTGCGTCGTGCGTGCGCTCAGGCGAGCTTCTTGCGCGCCGTGCCCTGGGTGAAGAAGGGCAGGGTGCCGCGTTTGGCCGGAAGGTCCACCTTGGCGGCCTTGACCACGAAGTCCATGTTCTCCTGCAACCCGTCCTTCACGTAGGCCAGGGCCACGCAGTGCCCCAGGGAGGGTGCGAACGACCCGCTGGTGACCACGCCCGCCACGGTGCCGTCCGGCAGGTGCACGGGGTCGTTGTGCCGGGCCGAGCGCCGGCCCTCGATGACCAGGGGGATGAGGCGCTGGCGCACGTTGGCCAGCCCGGCCTTGCCCGTGTAGTCGGAGGCCTTGGTGAGAAACGCGCCGTAGCCCGCTTCCACCGGGGTGTGGGCCGTGTCCAGGTCCTGGCCGTAGAGCGGGTAGCCCAGCTCCAGGCGCAGGGTGTCGCGCGCGCCCAGGCCGCCGGGCTTGACCCGGGTGTCGGCCACCAGCCGCTCCCAGAGGGCCGGGGTCTTGTCCCAGGGCAGGTAGAACTCGTAGCCCAGTTCGCCGGTGTAGCCCGTGCGGCTCACGATGAGCGGCGCGCCCTCAAAGGACGACTCCTGGAACGAGAAGTAGCCGAGCCTGGTCCAGGAACCATTGGTGAGGGCTTCGAGCACCTCCAGGGACAGCGGGCCCTGGAGGTCGATCTTGCCTGTGTCCGCGGAGATGTTCTGCAGCACCGGGCCCGGGGCCAGATGGCCCTTGATCCAGGCGAAGTCGGTGGCCTCGCAGGCGCCGTTGACCACGATCATGTAGCGGTCCGGGCCCAGGCAGTAGACGATCAGGTCGTCCAGGATGCCGCCCTGGTCGTTGAGCAGGAAGCCGTAGCGGCATTTGCCCGGGGCCAGGGTGTCCAGGTCCTGCGTGACCACGCGGTTGAGCGCGTCCTTGGCGCCGGCGCCAAGGAGCAGGAACTCGCCCATGTGGCAGATGTCGAAGACGCAGGCCCGGGTGCGGGTCTGGGCGTGCTCGGCCATGATGCCTTCGTACTGCACGGGCATGTCGAAGCCCGCAAAGGGGGCCATCTTGGCCTTGTTGGCGCGGTGCCAGGCCGTAAGCGGCGTTGTCCGGAGCTCTTCCACGGAAATCGATCCTCCTTGTGCGTTCAGGACGCGGCCTCGGCCATGTCCGGGGCGGCGTCCTTGCGGTGTTTGCGAATGGACTGGAATTCGTCCCACAGGCCCACCAGGCGGCCGTAGAGCTTTTTCACGGCGCGGCCGTAGTCGGTGAGCTCGTCATCCTTCCTGTTCACGTAGGTCCGGTGCAGATAGGCGTCGTCCAGCACGTCCTTGGAGATGGCCAGGGCCTTTTCAACCAGCTCATCGAAATAGTTGACGATCTCGAACTTGAGCTCGCCCAGGATCTCGCACATGAGCCGGAGCATCTCCTGGTAGCCCACGGCCTTGCCCTTGTACTGCCGGGAGCGCAGGTCCTCCAGGATCTTGATCTTGCGGGCCTGCTGCACGAAATTGTACTTGGTCCAGACCTCGTTGTGCAACGTGTTGATGTTGCTGAAGATTTCGAAGTTGGACGGGGCCAGGAGATAGATGTCCAGGATTTTCGTGAGCTTGGCGAAGAAGTCGTCGGAGTATTCGATGAGCCGGTGCTGGTGCTTGGAAAGCCAGCTGTAGAGCACCTTGAGCCGCTGCTCGTGGCTGGCGGTGTCCGTGATCACCTCCTGGCGCTTGTAGCTGACCCGGCCGTGGTACTCGCCGCGGATGATGTCGTTCAGGTTGAGGAGCATGTTGCCGGCGTCCTTGATGATGTTGAGATGGTCCAGGACGCGGCCGCTCAGCGGATGGATGACCTCCTGCCGGACCACGGACAGGGCCCGGTCCTCGCGCACGTTCTTGGCGTTGAACTTGTGCTGGCGGTAGATCACCCGGAGGATCACGGCCCGGCGCTTCTCGTCCACGAGAAAGCCCAGGTCCCGCAGCAGCTCCAAGCTCTCCTTCTGGTCCGCGGGCACCTGCACCAGGGCGATTTTTTCCACCAGGGGGTAGCGCATGCCCCGGCGCGGGACGAACAGGGTGGTGATGGTCCGGTCGGACTGGCCCAGGACCCGCACCAGGAAGGTCTCGTCCAGCCGCGACAGGCGGCGGGCGAACAGGGCCGCCGAGGTGCGCCGCTCCGAGGCGATGGGGAAGCCGTACAGCTCCATGAGGAACTGGTAGACGAACAGCCGGTTGCACTCGTAGCGCAGGTTGTCGCGGTGGCTGAACTTGCCGATTTTCAGGCCGAAGCGCTTGAGCTCGGTGTCCAGGTCCGAGGGAAAGGAGGCCCAGATGCCGGACAGGGCGAACTGGCCCTCGGCGTCCAGGGCCAGGACATGGGCCCGCTCCAGTTGCAGGAGAAAGGGCATGAGCTCGGCGTAGTGGCCGAGATCACAGATGTCCAGGTCGTTGAAACCCTTGAGAAAGGTCTCGTGATAGCGTTTGGATAGCCGGCTCTGGAACACCTGGAGGTTGGCCCGGACCACCGTGGGCTCCATCTGGCAGGGCGCGCGCAGCAGGTCGCCGCTGCGCCAGTCGTTGAGGCTGTGGAGAACATCGTACTGGAAGATCTCCTGGAAGGACTGCAGGGGCCGCTCAAAGACCACCATGCTGAACCCTGGCAGCTCCTTGTACTCGTAGAGGTCCACCTCAAAGGAGGGCAGGAGCTCGCGGGGCTCCACCAGGGGGTAGTCCGGGACCTCGAAAAAGGGCCGCAGCAGGCAGTGGCGGATGTGGGTCCAGTCCAGGAAGGTCTTGAGCTCCTCCAGGGACCGGCGCGGGGCCGGACCCTCCCCGGCGGGGAGCTCCCAGTGGAGATCGGGGCGTTCGCGGAAGGCTTCCTGCCACATGGTCCTTGTCCTGTCCGGGATTGCTGTCTGCTCCCATTTTGTAGCGTGATGGCAGGGGAATGACAATGGAATTGCGCGGCCTGCGCGCCGGGCCGCGCCCCTGGCGCGCAACGGAGTTTTTTTCTTCAATAATCTCTGGTTATTGACACTTCGGCCTGTTCCACCTAGAACGAAGCGAACCGTTCTTTCGAAACAGGCGGGTCATCGCCCGATTGCGAGGTGCTGTTTCATGCGCAAAGCGGATCAATGCCCCAGGGCCAAGATCAATGCCAGCCATTGCACCTGCACCTACCCCTGCGACCGGCACGGGTTGTGCTGCGAATGCCTGCACTATCATCGCCAGCGAGGAGAGCTTCCGGCCTGCTATTTCACCACGGAAGAGGAAAAGACCTACAACCGGAGCGTGGAATTCTTCCTGCAACGCCGCTCCGGCCGCTGAGCGGCTGAGGCTTCCAGGGCTGGGCCAGGATCATGTTCTTCAGACGCCTGTGGAATTTTCTCGGGGGGAGAAATCTGGCCATGGACCTGGGCACGGCCAACTCCCTCATCTACTGCCCGGGCGAGGGCATCGTGCTCAACGAGCCCTCGGTGGTGGCGGTGGACGTCACCTGCGAGAAGATCATCGCCGTGGGCACCGAGGCCAAGCGCTATCTCGGCCGGGCCCCGGAGCGGATCCGGGTGATCCGGCCCATGCGCGACGGCGTGATCGCCGACTTCGAGACCACCACCCTCATGATCAGCTCGTTCATCGAGCGGGCCTGCCGGGGCCTGCGGCTCATCCGGCCGCGGCTCATCGTCTGCGTGCCCCTGGGCGTGACCCCGGTGGAGAAGCGCGCGGTGATCGAGGCCGGCCAGCGCGGCGGGGCCCGGGACGTGCGGCTCATCGAGGAGCCCCTGGCCGTGGCCGTGGGCGCGGACCTGCCCTTTGACCGGCCCCTGGGCAACATGGTCCTGGACATCGGCGGCGGTACCTCGGAGGTGGCCGTGATCAGCCTCTCGGCCATTGCTCACGCCGAGTCCATCCGCGTGGCCGGGGACGAGATGACCGAGGCCATCCAGCGGTATTTCCAGAATGAATTCCAGATGCAGATCGGCGAGAACATGGCCGAGCAGGTCAAGATGACCATCGGCTCGGCCGTGCCCCTGCCCGAGCCCCTGAGCATGGAGGTCCTGGGCAAGAACCTGGTGGAAGGGGCCCCGCGCTCGGTGCTGGCCACGGACGCTCACGTGCGCGAGGCCATCCGCGAGCCGCTCAACGCCATCCTCCAGGCCGTGCGCAACGCCCTGGAAAACACCCCCCCGGAACTGGCCGCGGACATCTCGGACCAGGGCCTGCTCATGGCCGGGGGCGGGGCGCTCCTGCGGGGGCTGGACCAGCTCATCCACCGCGAGACCGGGCTCAAGGCCATTCTGGACAGCGACCCCCTCACCACCGTGGCCCGGGGCACTGGCCGGGTCCTGGAACGGGGCAAGGCCTACGAGGCCACCCTCCTGGATTGATTATTCATGGCTATGCATCCTGCCCGGACCATGGAACAGGCCGCCGCGGCCGTGCTCGAGGCCGGCGAACTCATCCGCCGGGCCTGGGCTCGTCCCAAGGAGGTGCGCTACAAGGGCCGCATCGACCTGGTCACGGCCACGGACCTGGCCGTGGAGGAGCTGCTCAAGGAGCGGCTGGCCGCCCTGGTGCCGGGCTCGACCTTCCTGGCCGAGGAGACCTCGGCCCAGGCCGGTCTGGCCGCGAGCACCTGGATCATCGACCCCCTGGACGGGACCACGAATTTCGCCCACGGCCTGCCGTTCGTGGCCACCTCCGTGGCCCTCTGGCAGGACGGGGACCTGTTGCTCGGGCTGATCAATCTGCCGGTCCTGGGTGAGCTGTTCACTGCGGTGCGCGGGCAGGGGGCCCGGCGCAACGGTGAGCCCATTGCCGTGTCCGGCACGGCCGCGGTCCAGGAGGCCCTGATCGCCACGGGATTTCCCTACAACACCCGCAAGTATCTGGACGGCATCCTGGACCACCTGGAGCGCATGCTCCTGGAGACCCAGGGCGTGCGACGGCCCGGGGCCGCGGCCCTGGACCTGGCCTACGTGGCCTGCGGCCGCTTCGACGGCTTTTACGAGAACGCCCTGAACCCCTGGGACACGGCCGCCGGCGTGCTTCTGGTGGAGGAGGCCGGGGGCCGGGTCAGCGGATTCGACGCGAGCCGGCCCTATGTCCTGGGCGCGGACGAGATCCTGGCCAGCAACGGCCTGCTGCACGAGGATTTGAGCCGTCTTCTCCTGGAGCCGGGTGCGTGATCACGGTCTGATCAGATCGGTTCCCAGGGCGAGAAGGGCAGATTGCGCTCCCAGAACAGCACCAGGCCCGGGGTGAGCAGTTCGCGGAAGTCGCGCACCAGGCAGGCCAGCTCCTCCCGGGCGTGGAAGAAGCCCTCGCTCACGCGTTCCGCGTTGGGCTCCAGGTGTCCGGCCCGGGGCACGGCGAAGATGCTCACGAATTCGCGGCCGGTTTCGGGTCCGGCCGGGAGATCGCGCACATGGCGCAGGCGCTCGGGCCTGAGCCGCAGATCCGCCCAGAGCCGCCGCAGGGCCGCGTCGTGGCAGGATTCCCCGGCATGGACATGGCCGTAAGTGGACACGTCCCAGCGGCCGGGGTAGAGTGTGCGCCGCAGGCTGCGTTTCTGGAGCAGCAGGCGGTTGTCCTGGTCATAGACCAGGACCGCCACGGAGCGGTGGTTCAGGAACTGCCGGTGGACCTCGGGCAGGGGCAGGACCAGCAGGGGGCGGTTGCGGTCATCCACCGCCTCCACCGTCACGGTTTCGGCCGGCGCTTCGTACAGTGGCGACATGGAGGCATTCTATGACGGACCCCGGCGGATTGCCAGTGCCGGACGCAGGCCCGGTGATCGAGCCCCTGGGTCCCGGGGACATCCGGGAGGTCATGGAGCTGGAGCGCCTCTGCTTCGCCTACCACTGGACCGAGGAGCAGTTCCGCCTGGGCCTGGAGCGGGGGGCCTACCACATCCTGGGCCTGCGCCTGGGCGGGCGCATGGTCGGCTATGCAGCCTTTTCCGTGATCCAGGACGAGATGGAAATCATGAACCTGGCCGTGCACCCGGAGTTCCGGCGCCGGGGCTTCGGGGCCAGGCTCCTGGACGCGGTCCTGCGCCACAGCCGGGCCGCCGGGGCCCAGCAGGGCTTCCTGGACGTGAAGGAGTCCAACATCCCGGCCATTGACCTCTACCGCAAATTCGGATTTAACCAAATAGGCGTCCGTAAACGCTATTATCCCGACACCCGCGAGGATGCGCTGCTGTTCCGCTGCGACATCCCCTGACAAGGAGAACGCGCCATGCGCTACATCGACCAACTGGACCTCGCTGGAAAGAAGGTGCTCGTCCGCGTGGACTTCAACGTGCCCATCGCCGGGGGCGTCATCACGGACGACAACCGCATCCGCCAGGCCCTGCCCACCCTGCGCCTCATCCTGGACAAGGGCGCGGCGCTCATCCTCTGCGCCCACCTGGGCTCGCCCAAGGGCGGCCCTGATCCCAGCCTGAGCCTGGCCCCGGTGGCCGCCCACCTGGGCAAGCTTCTGGGCCAGGACGTGCCCCTGGCCCCGGACTGCGTGGGCCCCGAGGTCGAGGCCCTGGTGGCCAAGCTCCAGCCCGGCAAGGCGCTGTTGCTCGAAAACCTGCGCTTCCATCCCGAGGAGACCGGCAAGACCCCCGAGGCCCGCGGTGACTTCGGCAAGCGCCTGGCCGCCCTGGCGGACATCTATGTGGGCGAGGGCTTCGGCGTGGTGCATCGGCCCAACGCCTCGGTGGTGGACGCGCCCCGGGCCGCCAAGGTCTGCTGCGCGGGCCTGCTCATGAAGAAGGAATGGCAGTTCCTGGGCGAGCGCCTGGCCGATCCGGGCCGCCCGTTCGCGGCCATCTCCGGCGGGGCCAAGGTCTCCACCAAGCTCGGCATCCTCAAGAACCTCCTGGGCAAGGTGGACGACCTGATCATCGGCGGGGCCATGGCCAACACCTTCCTCCTGGCCCAGGGCCACGCCATCGGCGCCTCCCTGGCCGAGCCCGACCTCAAGGCCGAGGCCCAGGCCATCCTGGCCCAGGCCGGGGACAAGGGCACCCGCCTGCACCTGCCCGTGGACGTGGTCCTGGGGCGCTCGGCCAAGGACGCCGCGGCCATGGGCGTGGTGGAGGTGGCGGCCATCCCCGAGGGCGCCCTGGCCCTGGACGTGGGGCCGCGCAGCGTGGAGCTGTTCAGCAAGGTCCTGGCCGCGGCCAAGACCATCGTCTGGAACGGCCCCATGGGACTCTTCGAGAATCCGGCCTTTGCCGCCGGGTCCCTGAACATCTGCCGGGCCGTGGCGGCCAATGCGAACGCCGTGACCATCGTGGGCGGCGGCGACACCGACGCCATGGTCCACGCCGCGGGCCTGGTGGACAAGTTCAGCTTCATCTCCACGGGCGGCGGCTCGTTCCTGGAATTCCTGGAAGGCAAGGACCTGCCCGGCCTGACCGCGCTCAAGGAGTGTGCCTGATGAACAAGCTCATGGCCGCCAACTGGAAGATGTACAAGACCTACGACGAGGCCAAGGAAACGGCCAAGGCCCTGGTCAAGCTCCTGGACGGCAAGCTGCCCGCGGATCGCGAGGTCCTGGTCTTCCCGCCGTTCACGGCCCTGCGCGGGGTGGCCAAGAAGTTCAAGGACGAGAAGGGCTTGTTCGTGGGCGGCCAGGATTTCTGGCCGGCCAGGGAAGGGGCCTTCACCGGCGAGATCTCTCCGGCCATGCTGAGCGACCTGGGCGCGACCTTTGCCCTCACCGGCCATTCCGAGCGCCGCCACGTGCTCGGCGAGTCCGACGAGCTGGTGGGCCGCAAGACGGCCTTTGGCCTGGACGCGGGCCTGAACGTGGTGCTCTGCGTGGGCGAGAAGATCGAGGAGCGCAAGGCCGGGAAGCTCGAGGCCGTGCTGGAGCGCCAGACCGTGGCCGGTTTGGCCGGGGTGCCCAAGGATTTGGCCCCCGCGCGTCTGGCCGTGGCCTACGAGCCGGTCTGGGCCATCGGCACCGGCGAAGTGGCCGGTCCCAAGGATATTTTGGAGGCCCACGCCTTTGTGCGCCGGCTTCTGGGCCGCATCTTTGGTGGAAACGCCAAGGAAATCAGGATATTGTACGGCGGAAGCGTGAAGCCGGAAAACGCCGCCGAGATCATCGGCCTTGACAATGTGGACGGTGTGCTGGTAGGAGGCGCGAGCTTGAAGGCTGAAAGCTTCGCCAGCATCGTGCTGGCGGGGGCGTAGGCCGGCAGGCTCGACCAAAGCGAGGTTTTTGTCTTGGAGACCCTGGTCATCGTCATTCATATCCTGGCCTGCCTGTTCCTGATCGTGGCCGTGCTGCTGCAGTCCGGACAGGAGGGCATGGGTGTCATCTTCGGCGGCGGCAGCGGCTCGGTCTTCGGCAGCACCGGAGCGGGCGGCCTGCTGGTCAAGGTCACCGCGGTGCTGTCCGCGGTCTTCCTGCTGACCTCGCTGGGCTACAACCTGCTCATCAGCAAGCGCACCCGGCATGTGGACTCCATCATGCTGGACGCCGGCGGCGCGGTCACGGCCCCGGCTCCTGCCCAGGAGAAGAAGCCCGAGGGCGTGACCTTTGAAGACCCCAATGCGGCCAAGGCTCCGGCGGAGGCCCCGAAGCAGTAGATTTTTCCCCCGTGCCGAGGTGGTGGAACTGGTAGACACGCTATCTTGAGGGGGTAGTGGGAGAAATCCCGTGGGGGTTCGAGTCCCCCCCTCGGCACCAAAAGGAATCAAGGCCCGGCGCAAGCCGGGCCTTTTCATTTGTCTTTGTCTTCAGGGGGAAGAGGGGGCCTGGGCAAAGAAAACGGCCGGGCCCAGGGGCCCGGCCGTGCGTGTCGGATCGCAGCAAATCCTGGTCTAGAACGGATAGACCATGTTCCCGCCGCCGGCCTTGGTCCGCTCCTCGGCCCGGCCGCGCTTGGCCTCGATCTCGGTGAGCCGGTTCTTGGCCGCCTCGCGCTGCTGCTCGGTTTCGGCGTTCCGGATCACCGTGACCAGGAGGTTCTTGGCCGTGTCGTACTGGCCCATGCCGTCGTAGATCAGGGCGGCGCGGAACATGGCCGTGAGCGCCCAGATGTTTTCCTGGGGATACTGCCAGGCCAGGCGCAGGTAGTAGTCCAGGGCCTTGTCGATGTTGCCCATGGAGTGCTCGCCCTCGGCCATGTAGTAGAGGAGTTCGGCCTGCATGTTCGTGGGCATGGTCTCGTGGCGTTCCCAGAGCTTTTCCAGCTGGCCCTGGGCCACGTCCAGCTGTCCCTGCTGCTGGAGGATGAAGGCGATCTTGATCCGGCTGGAGTCGGAGACCTCGGCGCCGGTCTTGAGCAACTCGCTGTAGTTGTTGAAGGCGTCCTCGTAGCCGCCCAGGGCGAAGGCCAGGTCGCCCTTGAGCTCGAGGTAGCGGCCCTTGAGCTTACGGGGCAGGCGGTTGCCGTCGATGTTCGCCAGGTAGAACCCGGCCAACTGGTACTGCTGGGCCTGCAGGGCCACGTCGGCCAGCTGCAGTGTGGCCTGGACCCCGGCCTCGGTGTCCGGGAACAGGAAGGCGATGCGCTTGGCCAGCTCGGGCGTGGCCTTTTCCTGGAGCCGGTTGGACCAGTCGGCCAGGAGCAGAAGCCGGTCCAGGGGCCAGAGCTGGCGCACGGCGTTGTCCAGCTGGCGGCCTTCCAGGCGGAGCCAGAACGGGGCCAGCTGGTTGGGCCGGATGTTCCGGCCGCCGGCCGAGGACAGGGCCGGGAGCAGGACGAACTGGCGGGCCGCGGCGTTGGGGTCCTCGGGCAGGAGGTTGTCCAGGGGCTCCTCGAACAGGAGCAGGCCGCAGACCTTCAGGCTCAGGGGTAGGTTCCGCTTGTTTTCCAGGGCGTCCCAGAGGTCGCGGGCCGCGTCGTCGTTCTGGGCCACGGCCAGGGCGAACCTGTACTGGGCGAACACGGGCAGGGCCTCCAGGTCCTTGTCCGCGTCACGCTTGAGATAGCGCTTGGCCGCGTCGTGCAGGCTGCGGTTCTTCTTGCGCAGGTCCTGCCAGGCCTGGGTCTGGTCCTCGGGCAGGAGCCAGTCGGTGCGGCCCGCGGCGGAACGGGACATGATGTTGCTGCCCCAGAAGATGGAGGCCTTGGGGAAGGAGGCGTGGAGTTCGGCCTCCGACGGATCGGAGCCCTCGGCCACGAATCCGGCCATGGCGTTCCAGAACTCGCGCGGCTCCTTGGTGGAGATGTTCGCGGCCAGGGTCTTGGCCTCGGCCGGATACTCCAGGCAGGCTGCGGCCAGGGTGCGGGCGATCTGGTTGCGGTCCGAGTCCCCGATGTCCAGGACGTCGCCGGGGGTCTTGCCGCTGTGGGTGGATTCTCCGGCCAGGGCCGAGGCCGCGACCTCCCAGAAGGGGTTGTTCTTCCAGACGCCCCGGGCCTGGTCCAGGGTCTGCTTGAGCACGGCCTCCTGGCCCTCGCGCATGGTCCCGAAGTTTGCGGAATAAATCCAGAAATACCGGCGCCACACATCGGTCCAAAGGCTCTCCAGGTCCGGTTCGCTGTTGAACTTGGCGGCGCGCTCCTTGGCCGAGAGCATCTGTCCGGCCTGGCTGAACCAGAACACGGCCTTGGAGGGATCGCCCGCGGCGCGGGCGGCCTGGCCGCCGAGCCAGAGGCGTTGGAGCTCCATGTCCTTATTCTCAAAGGGCGCGGAGCTCTCGATGAGCTCCAGGGCCTGCTGCGGCGCGCCGGTCTGCAGGGCCATGGTGGCGCGCTTCAGAAGCACGACCGGGTCGTCGGAGTTGGTGTAGACCTTGTCCAGGCGGTCCCAGGCCCCGTATTTCTCCAGGAATTTCTCGTAGTCCGAGGCCTGTTTGGTCTCCTTGGCCGGGGCCTTCTTGGCCTCGGCAGGGGACTTGGGCTCCTTGGCGGGCTTGGCGGCGTCCTCGGCAGCGGGCTTGTCGGCCTCGGCAGCAGGCTGCTTGGGCTCCTTGGCCACGGATTTCTTGGCCTCGGACGCGGATTTCTTGGCGGAATCCGTGGTCCCGGAGGAGGATTTGGCGTCTTTTTTTGTCTTTGTCTTGGTTTTTTTGGCCGTGGAGGCCTTGGCGCTGGTGCCGGCGTCGTCCGCCGCGGGCGGGGCCATGGGCGGTTCGGCCTGCAGCAGGCCCAGGCAGAGGGTCAGGGAAAGGAACAGGGACAGGCACGGAACAACCAGGAGTTTTTTCATAGAATTGGATGCTCTGGATGCGCGGGTTGGTTGTTTGGCTGGCGCTTTGGACATGGTCCTCGATGGTTCCGGACAGCTGCGCTTGCTGAGGAAAGGACGGCAGTGCCGGGCAGGGGTTGCTTATCAGGAGGTCTGACCGGATGCAAGGGTGCGCGGAGGGCCCCGACCCGGTCCCAGGGATTAAAGTTTACATAATTTACATTCCGAGACAAGAACGAGGGTCAAAAGAAGGGGGCCGCCGGGGCCCCCTCTCGTTATTCTTATTCGTATGAATTTACTTGGTTTTCTTCTTCGGCTTGGCTCCGGACGACCCATGGCTCTTGCCCCAGTCGGACAAGAACGCGGCCAGACCCGAATCCGTCAAGGGATGCTTGAGCAATTCGCGGATGACCTTGAACGGGATCGTGGCCACGTCCGCTCCCACGAGCGCGGCCTGGAGCACGTGCTGGGGATGCCGGATGCTGGCGGCCAGGACCTGGGTGGACATGCCATAGTTGCTGAAGATGTTCAGGATCTGCTCCACCAGGAGCATGCCGTCCTGGCCCACGTCGTCCAGCCGGCCCACAAAGGGGCTCACGTAGGTGGCCCCGGACTTGGCCGCCAGCAGGGCCTGGAGCGGCGAAAAGACCAGGGTCACATTGGTCTCGATGCCCATGTCCGTGAGCGAGCGCACGGCCACAACTCCCTGTTCGGTCACGGGAATCTTGACCACGACGTTGGGGCCCAGCTTCACCAGCTCACGGGCCTCGCGGATCATGGCCGCGGAGTCCGTGCCGATGACCTCCAGGCTCACCGGGCCGTCCACCTCGCGGCAGATGGCCGAGGCCAGGGTTTTCCAGTCCCCCTTTTCCTTGGCGAAAAGGCTCGGGTTGGTGGTGACCCCGTCGATGAGCCCGTAGGCCTTGGCCTGCCTGATTTCGTCCAGATTGGCGGTATCGATGAAGAACTTCATGCCCTCACCGATAGCGGAAAACAGCGGGAAAGGAAAGGGAGGGCGCCGGGCCCCGGCCCCCTACTCCTTGGTGGAACCGGCTTCCAGGCTCTTGATGAACTTGTCCCGGCACTCGTAGGAACAGAACACGTGCACGGCTTCGCCCTGGCGCACGCGGATGTCCCCGTCCTTGCGCACGTAGGTCCCGCAAACCGGGTCCTTGATCATCTCGCCGGAGGCGGCCAGGTTCTCTTCTTGGGCCTTGTTCTTGACCTGCTTCTGCTTGCGGTCCCCGGTAAAGAGTTTCCAGACCACAAACGCGGCCGCCGCAAAGATGAGAAACTTGATGAGCATGCTCACTCCTTGGCCGGTGTCGGCCTAGTCCTGCCAGATGCGGTTGCCATCCACCCGGTACTTCAGGGATTTCAGGGCATCAGCCGGGGTGCCTCCGCCAGGGAGGATCAGGCCGGGCGCGATCTCCTGCAAGGGCACGAGCATGAACGCCCGCTCCCGGAGCCGCGGATGGGGCACGGTGAGAAAACCGTTGTCGGTCACCAGGTCGCCGAACAGGAGCAGGTCCAGGTCAATGACCCGGGGGCCCTGCGGGGTTTCCGTGGTCCGGTCCCGGCCCATCTGGGCCTCGATGGCCAGGAAGGTGGACAACAGCCCTTCCGGGGCCCAGATCTCGGGGTCCACGCCCAGTTCCACCACCTGGTTGGCGAACCAGGGCTGGTCCTTGAGCCCCTGGGGTTCGGTCCGATAGATAGCCGACTGTTTTTTCAGCTGGATGTCGACCCCGTAGTTGGCCAGCCGCGCCAGGGCCTCGTTCAGGTTCTCCTCGGCCTTGCCGACGTTGGAACCCAGGCCCAGGTAGGTGGTTACAAGCTGGATATCCGTGACACCGCCTCCTTGAGCCGTTCCGTATCCACCGTCAGGGAGATGCGGAAGTACCCTTCCCCGGGCGTGCCGAAGCCGTTGCCCGGAGTGATCACCACGCCGGTTTTCTTGAGCACGCCGGTGACGAAGTCCTGGGAGTTCTGTCCCTGCGGGACCTTGGCCCAGACATAGATGGAGGCCTGGGGCGTGCGGCAGCTGATGCCGATGTCCTTGAGGCACTTGAGGACCACGTCGCGGCGTTCCTTATAGATCTCGCGGAACTTCTGGACATAGGGCTCGCCGTGGGTCAGGGCCGCGATGCCGGCTTCCTGCACGGCCTGGAACACGCCGGAGTCCACGTTCTCCTTGACCTTGCCCAGCCCGGCCACCAGGCTCGGGTTGCCCACGGCCATGCCGAGGCGCCAGCCGGTCATGTTGTAGGTCTTGGACAGGGAGTGGAACTCGATGGCCACGTCCTTGGCGCCGGGAATCTCCAGGATCGACAGCGGCTTGTTGGCCGGGTCAAAGTAGATTTCCGTGTACGCGGCGTCGTGAACGATGATGACCTCGTGGGCCTTGGCCAGGGCCACGAGCTTCTCGAAGAACCAGCGCGGGGCCATGGCCGCCGTGGGGTTGTTGGGATAGTTGACGTAGATGACCTTGGCCCGCTTCCAGGTGGCCGCGTCGATGGCGTCCAGGGCGGGCAGAAAGTCGTTCTCGTCCGTGAGCGGCAGGAACTGGACCTCGCCGCCCGCGAAATTCGTGCTCACCGGATAGACCGGGTAGTTCGGGGTGGCGATGAGCGCCAGGTCGCCGGGATTGATGAAGGCCAGGGGAAAGTGGGCGATGCCCTCCTTGGACCCGATGAGGCTGACCACCTCGGTCTTGGGGTCCAGGTCCACGTTGAAGCGCTGTTTGTACCAGCCGGCCACGGCCTGGCGGAAGCTCAGCAGGCCCACGTAGGACGGATACTGGTGATTGACCGGGTTGCGCGCCGCGGCCGCCAGGGCCTCGACGATGAAGTCCGGGGTGGGCAGGTCCGGATCACCGATGCCCAGGCTGATGATGTCCATGCCTTTGGCCCGGACCTCCTCCTTGGCCTTGTCGATGGCCGCGAAGAGATAGGGAGGAAGCGCGGACAGGCGCTTGGCCAGAGGGAAGGCGTGCATCGAGAACTCCTTGCAGGCGGATTCAAAAAGAAGCCTTTCCTTAAATTGGCAGGCCGTCGCTGTCAATCGCCACGGGCTTTCGCCCTTGTGAACACCGCGCGCATCGTATATCTTTCCCCATGCTTGGCACACAACCAACCGGGGCCAGGCCCCAGATCGATCCAACCATGGACCTCCGTGATGATCCCGTGAGCGCCCGAGAGCGCCCCACTCCTCCGCAGCACCCGTGGGTGGACCGCTACCTGGAGTTTCTCCTGGTTGAGCGCGGGCTCTCGGAAAACAGTCTCTCGGGCTACGCCGCGGACCTGTCCGACCTGCTCGAATTTCTCGAGGAGCGGAAACGGCCGGTGGAGGCCACCGACTCCCGGGACATTTTCCTGCACCTCACCCGGCTGCGCGGCCGGGGTCTGGCCAGCCGTTCCCTGGCCCGGCACCTCTCGGCCCTGCGCGGCTTTTTCTCGTTCTGCCTGGACCGCGGATTGCGCAATGACAACCCTGCGGAACTCTTGGAGAATCCAAAACTTCCCAAGGGTTTGCCAGATGTCCTCTCCAAGGCGGAAATGGAAAGCCTGCTCTCTGTTCCAGACGTTTCCACGGTCCTGGGATTCCGGGACCGGGTCATGCTGGAGCTGCTCTACGCCTCGGGCCTGCGGGTTTCCGAGCTGGTGAGCCTGGCCCTGGCCGACTTCGACCCCCAGACCGGAATCCTGCGCGTCTTCGGCAAGGGCTCCAAGGAACGCGTGGTGCCGGTGCACGACCAGGCCCAGGCCCTGCTGGCCGAGTACCTGGCCCGCACCCGGCCCCAGTTCCAGCCCCAGGCCCAACAGATCTTCCTGAACCGCTCGGGCAAGGGCCTGACCCGCCAGGGGGTCTGGAAACTCATCAAGAAGTACGCCCTGGCCGCGGGCATCCAGCGGGAGATCTCCCCGCACACCTTCCGCCACTCCTTTGCCACCCATCTCCTGGAGGGCGGGGCCGACCTGCGCATCGTGCAGGCCCTGCTGGGCCACGCGGACATCTCGGCCACCGAGATCTACACCCATGTGCAGGCCGAGCGCCTGCTCTCCGTGCACAGGCGTTTCCACCCGCGCTCCGGCGCCTGAGAGGGGCCATGTCCCAGAGTCCGGAAAAGATCGCTGCCCCCACCGTCATCACGGCCCACGCCAACGCCGATTTCGACGCTCTGGCAGCCATGATCGCGGCCAGCAAGCTCTATCCCGACTCGGTGCTGGTCTTCCCCGGCAGCCAGGAGAAGAACCTCCGCAACTTCTACATCCAGAGCACGACCTACCTGTTCAACTTCAGGAATTTCAAGGACATCGACGTGGATTCCGTGCGTCGTCTGGTGGTCGTGGACACCCGCCAGAAGTCCCGGCTGGCCCATGTCCAGCCGCTTCTGGACAATCCCCGGGTGGAGATCCACGCCTTTGACCACCACCCGGACTCCGAGGAGGACGTGGCCGCGACCCGGAGCGTGGTCAAGTCCTGGGGCTCCACCACGGCCATCCTGGCGGCCGAGATGCGCGAGCGCGGCCTCACGCCCCTGCCTGAGGAGGCCACGGTCATGGGCCTGGGCCTGTTCGAGGACACCGGCTCGTTCGCCTTCGACTCCACCACGCCCGAGGATTTCGAGGCCGCGGCCTGGCTCCGGCGCCACGGCATGGACGTGAACGTCATCTCGGACCTGCTCTCCCGCGACCTGGACTCGGAACAGGTCAAGATCCTTGGAGAACTGCTGGAGACCGCGACCACCCAGGAGATCAACGGCGTGGCCGTGGTCATGACCGAGGCGAGCACCGAGAATTTCGTCGGCGACTTCGCCTTCCTGGTCCACAAGTTCATGGACATGGAGAACATCCGGGTGCTCTTCGCCCTGGGCCGCATGGGCGACCGCATCCACCTGGTGGCCCGCTCGCGCAGCGCGGACGTGGACGTGGGGGCCATCTGCACGGCCCTGGGCGGCGGCGGTCACCCCTATGCCGCCTCGGCCACCATCAAGAACAAGACCCTTTCCGAGGTGAAGAACGAACTCTTTGCCCTGCTCTACTCCCACGTGCATTCCCAGATGGTGGTCGAGACCCTTATGTCCAAGCCGCCGGTGGTCATCGGGCAGGACCAGCCCATGAAGGACGCCGTGGAGCTCATGACCCGCTTCGGCCTCAAGGGCGTGCCCGTGGTGGCCGGCGGCGGCATGGAGTGCGTGGGCCTCCTGGAGCACAAGACCGCGGACAAGGCCCTGACCCACAAGCTGGGCGAGGTGCCGGTGCGCGAATACATGCTCCGGGAATTCCTTACTGTGCCGCCCACGGCCGGGCTCCAGGAGGTCATGGAGATCATCCTGGGCAAGCGCCAGCGCCTGGTGCCCGTGGTGGACCAGGGCCAACTCCTGGGCGTGATCACCCGCACGGACCTGGTGACCATGCTGGCCGACGAGCCCTCGCGCATCCCCGAGTCCCTGAACCAGGAGCGCAAGCGCGAGCGCAACATCCGCACCCTCATGTTCAACCGCCTGCCCGCGGACGTCTTCGACCTGCTCAAGAAGGCCGGCGAATTGGGCCAGGACCTGGGCTGGGAGGTCTATACCGTGGGCGGGTTCGTGCGCGACATCCTGCTGGCCCGCACCAACCTGGACGTGGACCTGGTGGTCGAGGGCGACGGCATCCGGTTCGCCCGGGAAATGGTCCGCCGCATGGGCGGCCGGGCCAAGACCCACAAGAAGTTCAAGACCGCGGTGGTCATCCTGCCCGGCGGACGGCGGGTGGACGTGGCCACGGCCCGGCTGGAGTACTACGAGTACCCCGCGGCCCTGCCCACGGTGGAGCTCTCCTCCATCAAGATGGACCTCTACCGCCGGGACTTCACGGTGAACGCCCTGGCCGTGCACCTCAATCCCCACAGCTTCGGCCGTTTGGTGGACTTTTTCGGGGCCCAGCGCGACATCAAGGAAAAGACCATCCGGGTGATCCACTCCCTGAGCTTCGTGGAGGACCCCACGCGCATCCTGCGGGCCGTGCGCTTCGAGCAGCGCTTCGGCTTCCGCATCGCCTCCCAGACCCTGCGGCTGGTGAAGAACGCCCTGCAGCTGGGCCTGTTCAACAAGCTCTCGGGCAACCGCGTGTTCCACGAACTCCAACATATCCTCAACGAGGACGCGCCCCTGGCCTGCCTCTCGCGGATGCAGGAGCTGGGACTGCTGGAGGCCGTGCATCCCCAGCTGGTCATGGACCTGGCCAAGACGCACCTCATGCAGGAGATCGCCAAGGTCCACAACTGGCACAAGCTGCTCTACCTGGAACCTGCGGTCACGCCCTGGAAGCTCTACCTCCTGGGCCTGACCCAGGGCACGGACGCGGACCAGGCCCGGGACATCTGCCGCCGCCTGGGCCTGTCCCAGCGCGACGAGCACGGCTTCCTGGCCCTGCGCGAGGCCATCGGCGCGGCCCTGGGCCGGCTCATGTCCTGGAAGGGGGAGGCCTCGCCCCTGTCCGACCTCTATTTCTGCCTGGAGACCCTGCCGGTGGAGGGCGTGCTCTTCCTCATGGCCCGCAGCCGCCGCGAGGAGATGCGCAAGCACATCTCCCAGTACCTGACCAATCCAGCGCTCCAGGCCATCGAGATCTCCGGCCGGGATCTCAAGCGCCTGCGCATCCCCGAGGGCCCGATCTACGCGCGCATCCTCAAGGCCGTGCGCCGGGCCCGCATCGACGGCCAGGCCGAGGGCCGCAAGGAGCAGCTGCTCCTGGTCCGCAGGCTCAAGAAGGAATGGGCGGCATCCGGCGGAGAGCCCGGGCCGCGGGGCTGAACGGCCGCCGGATGCTTGCCCTCGGGCCATGGCCCGTGTAGGGTTGCTGGCGTGGATCGAACCTCTTGCAAGGGATGGCGATGGACGTTCTTTGGGCGCCGTGGCGGCTCGACTACATCCTGGGACCCAAGCCGGATGAATGCGTGTTCTGCATTCCCGAGCACACCGACGAGGACGAGAAGCGCCTGGTGCTCCACCGCGGCAGGACCTGCTTCGTGATCATGAACAAATTCCCCTACAATAACGGGCACCTCATGGTCACGCCGTACCGCCACGTCTGCTGTCTCACCGAGCTCAATGCTGAGGAATCCCACGAGTGCATGGACCTCATGCAGCGCTCCGTGGCCGTGCTCCAGCGGGCCTTCCGGCCCCACGGCATCAACGCCGGGTTCAATCTCGGCGAGGCCGCCGGGGCGGGCATCGCCGGGCACCTGCATTTTCAGATCGTGCCCCGCTGGAACGGGGACGCCTCGTTCATGGCCGTGTTCGGGGAAACCCACGTGATCCCTGAACATCTTCTGTCCACCTACCGCAGACTCAAGCCGCTGTTCGAGGCGGCGGAATAGAAGGAGCAGCCCATGCGCTACATCAAGGTCATCCTCCTGGTGCTCTTCTTTTTCCTGTCCATGCTCTTCTTCATTCAGAACAAGGACACCGTGACCCAGACCTACGAACTGGTGCTCAACGTGCCCCTGCTGTTCAGCCTGCGCTCCATCCCCCTGCCCTTCTATCTCATCGTGCTCGGCGGCTTCCTGGTGGGGGCCCTGGTCTGCATCTGCTACTTCCTGTCCGAGCGCTTCCGGCTTTCGGGCCTGGTCCGGGAGCTGCGCCAGAAGAACACCGCCCTGGAGCGCGAACTGCACCAGCTGCGCACCCTGCCCCTGGACAACCAGCCCGGCCCGGTTTCCTCCGAGGAACAGGAACTCTAGGAGAGCGCCCTTGTCCTTGCTCGATTTTCTGCGACGCAAGCGCGCCGGCGACCGTTTCGAGCTGTCCCTGGGCCCCGGCGAGGGTGAAACCCTGCCGGTGCAGGACACCCGCGCGGCCATCGACGAACTCTCCCAGGTGGTCCGCAACAACCCCGAGGCCGTGGAGATCTACCTGGCCCTGGGCAGCCTCTACCGTTCCCAGGGCGAGATCGAGCGGGCCATCCAGATCCGCAACAACCTCATCGTGCGCCAGGGCCTGGACCCCACGTTCACGGCCCGGGCCTGGTTCGAGCTGGGCCGGGACTTCCGGCGCGGCGGCTTCCTGGACCGCGCGGCCCACGCCTTTGAGCAGGCCCGCGCGCTCATGGGCGACAAGCCCGCCATCCTCCTGGAGCAGGCCCAGCTGGCCGCCGAGGGCTCGGAATTCGAGCGGGCCGCGGAACTCTACAGCCGGCTCAACCGGCCCCTGGCCCAGGCCCACTATTTGGTGCGCCGGGCCCAGGAACTGGCCCAGGGCGGCAATGCGGCCCAGGCCGGGAGCCTGCTGCGCAAGGCCGTGCGGGTCTATCCCGGGTCCGTGGAGGCCTGGACCGAGAGCCTGGGCCGGGCCTACGCCGAGGGGTCGTCCGGGCAGGTCAAGGACGTGCTCCGCGAGGCCCTGGTCAAGGTGGACCGGGAGATGCGCTTCGTGCTCATGGAGGGCCTGGTGGACACGGCCGCCGGAGTGCGCCGCGCCCCCGGCAACGAGGCCCCGCTGAGCAACCGCGACCTGGTGGGCGCCGTGATCCCGATGCTCGAGGACCAGGACCCGGACGTGCTCCTGTTCTTCTACGGCGCGCGCCTGCTCCTGCACTGCGGCCAGCACCTGGAGGCCCGCTCCTGGCTGGAAAAGACCCTGGTGCTCCGGCCGGATTTCTGGCTGGCCCGGCTGGAGGTCTTCCGCCTGACCAAGGACGAGCAGAGTTTCACCCCGTTCTTCAAGGAACAGCTGGAATTCTTCATGGACAAGGCGCGGCGCCTGCGGCGCTTCGTCTGCCGCACCTGCGGGCTCAAGCGCGACAGCGTGTTCTACCTCTGTCCGCGCTGCCGCAGCTGGCATTCCATCGCCTTCCGCTACGACTTCAGCCAGTAGGAGCCCCGGCCCTCCGTGTCCGCGCCCAAGCTCACGCCCATGTTCGAGCAGTACCTCCGCATCAAGGCGGAGCACCCGGACACCTTGCTGTTCTACCGCATGGGGGACTTCTACGAGCTGTTCTTCGAGGACGCCGAGATCGCCTCCCGCGAACTGTCCATCGCGCTCACCAGCCGCAATCCCAACTCTGAGAACAAGGTGCCCATGTGCGGGGTGCCGCACCACGCGGCCGAGGGCTACCTGGCCCAGCTCCTGGAAAAGGGCTTCCGGGTGGCCATCTGCGACCAGGTGGAGGACCCGAAGCTGGCCAAGGGCCTGGTGCGGCGCGAGGTGACCCGGGTGCTCACCCCGGGCACCGTGGTGGAGGACGCCAATCTTCCGGCCAAGGGCAGCAATTTCCTGGCCGCCCTGTACTGGGACGCGGGCCATGAGCGCGGCGGCGCGGCCTGGGCCGAGGTCTCCACGGGCCAGTGGTCCGGGCTGTCCAGCACCCGCGAGCCCGAACTCTGGCAGTGGCTGGCCAAGCTCGGGGTGCGCGAGCTGCTCCTGCCCCAGGGCCGCACGGTTCCCGCCGCCTTTGCCGACTCCGGGGCCCAGGCCGTGTTTCTGCCTGAGCGCGGGGCCTTTGACCTGGATACGGCCCGCCGCAGCCTCCTGGAGGTGCAGGGCGTGGCCGACCTGGCCAGCCTGGGCCTGGAGGACAAGCCCGAGCTGACCCGGGCCTGCGGAGCCCTGCTCTTCTACCTGCGCCAGACCCAGAAACAGGACGTTTCGCACCTGGCCGGGTTCCGGCCTCTGGACCTGTCCAGGCGTCTCATCCTGGACGAGGTCACCGAGCGCAACCTGGAGATCTTCCGCCGCCTGGACGGCCGGGCGGGCAAGGGCACCCTGTTCCAGGTCCTGGACCGCACCGTCACCCCCCTGGGCGCGCGGCTCCTGGAAACCCGCCTGCGCGAGCCCTGGCGGGACCCCGGGAGCATCGGCCGCTGCCTGGACGCGGTGGAGCACTTTTTCCGCGAGGATCGCGTGCGCCAGGCCCTGCGCCAGGCCCTGGACCAGATCCACGACCTGGAGCGGCTTTCCACCCGGGTCCAGCTGGGCCGGGCCACGCCCCGGGACTTCGCAGCCCTGCGCCAGAGCCTGTCCGCCCTGCCCCAGGCGCGGGCGGCCCTCACCGGCGGAAACCCGCCCGCGGACCTGCGCACCATGCTGGAATCCTGGGACGACATGGGGGACTTGGCCGCCACCCTTTCCGCGGCCCTGGTGGACAGCCCGCCGCTGGCCGTGACCGAGGGCGGCCTGTTCCGCCTGGGCTATCAGCCGGAGCTGGACGACCTGATCCAGCTCACCGAGCACGGCGAGGCCCGGGTGCGCGAACTTTTCGAGCAGGAGCGGGCCGCCTCGGGCATTCCCAAGCTGAAGCTCGGGTTCAACCGGGTCTTCGGCTACTATTTCGAGGTCTCCAAGGCCCACCAGGGCCCGGTGCCCGAGACCTTCATCCGCCGCCAGACCCTGGTGAACTGCGAGCGCTACGTGACCCCCCGGCTCAAGGAGCTGGAGGACCGCCTGCTCTCGGCCTCCGAGGAGCGCAAGGCTCTGGAATACAAGCTCTTCCAGGAGCTGCGCCAGGTCCTGGCCCAGGCCCGGGCCAGGTTCGTGTACATGGCCGGGGTCCTGGCCGGGCTGGACTACTGGCAGGGCCTGGCCGAGGCCGCCCGGCTCCACGACTGGACCCGTCCCGAGGTCCACGAAGGCCTGGAGATCGTTGTGGAATCCGGCCGCCACCCCGTGGTGGAGGCGGCCCAGGGCGCGGCCAACTACGTGCCCAATGACGTGCGCCTGGACGAGGAGCGCCGCATCCTGCTCATCACCGGGCCGAACATGGCCGGAAAATCCACGGTCCTGCGCCAGACCGCCGTGCTCACGCTCATGGCCCAGATCGGCTCTTTCGTGCCCGCCCGCCAGGCCCGCATCGGCCTGGCCGACCGGATCTTCTCGCGGGTGGGGGCCTCGGACAACCTGGCCCAGGGCCAGAGCACCTTCATGGTGGAGATGATGGAGACGGCCCGCATCCTCCGCCAGGCCACCCGGCGCAGCCTAGTGATCCTGGACGAGATCGGCCGGGGCACGAGCACCTTCGACGGCCTGGCCCTGGCCTGGGCCGTGGTCGAGGACCTCTCGCGCCGGGCGGGCGGGGTGCGCACCCTGTTCGCCACCCACTACCACGAGCTCACCAGCCTGGAGGGCCGGATTCCGGGCCTGCGCAACCTGAACATCGCGGTGCGCGAGTGGAAGGGTGACATCGTGTTCCTGCGCCGCCTGGTGCCGGGCCCGGCGGACAAGAGCTACGGCATCGAGGTGGCCCGGCTGGCCGGGGTTCCCAGGCCTGTGGTGGAAAGGGCCAGGGAAATCCTTGCGAAGCTCGAGGAAAAATCGCAAAATGAGCGCGCGCAGGGTGCGCCCCGCTGCAGCCGGCCGCACCTGCCCGGCCTGGAAACCGCCGGGACCACGCCCGCAGCGGCTGAATCCCCGCTGGTTTCCGCCCTGCGCGAACTGGACGTGGACGGCCTGACGCCCATCCAGGCCCTGACCCTGCTCCACCAATGGAAACAGATGCTCAAGGACGGACAATGACCCGCCGCCTTGCGGTCCTCATCGCCCTGCTCTGCGCCTGCCTGCTGGTCTCCTGCGGCAAGAAGGAATGGCCCGAGCCGGTGCGGTCCGAGGACAGTTTCACCTTCAAGACCGTGCGGGCCGAGCGCAAGGCCGGCTGCCTGGTCGTGGAGGTGCGCGTGCTCGGGGCTGTGGACAACCTGGCCGCCTTGACCCTGCAACTCATGGAGGTGGGCGAGGGCGAGGGCAAGGGCTGCCCCGGCTGCCCCTTCCAGCCCACGCGGGCCGAGGAATTCACCCCCGGCCACCCGAACCTGATCCGCATCGGCTCGGCCTTCCGCTTCACGGCCTGCGACCTGAATCCCGACGGGGTCTATGTCTGGCGCGTGATGGGCCGGAACCAGTTCACCAACCTGGGCGAAGTGAACTCCGAGCTGTTTTCCTCCTGGCCCAGATAACCCGTCCTCAAGGAGCCCTCTCCATGCATCATTTTGAAATGCGCAACGGCAATCTTTTTGCCGAAGAAGTGCCGGTGTCCGAACTGGTCCGGACCCACGGCACGCCCCTGTACATCTATTCCGCGGCCACGATCCGGCGCCATTTCGAGACCTTCGACTCGGCCTTCGCGGGCCTCAGGCACCTCACCTGCTACTCGGTGAAGGCCAACTCCAACGTGAACCTCCTGCGGCTCATGGGCAGCATGGGCGCGGGCCTGGACATCGTCTCCGGCGGGGAGCTTTACCGCGGCCTGGCCGCCGGGGTTCCGGCCGAGCGCATCGTCTACTCCGGCGTGGGCAAGCGGCCCGAGGAGATCAAGGAGGCCCTGTCCGCGGGCATCCTCATGTTCAACGTGGAGTCCCTGGCCGAGCTGGTGCGCATCAACGACATCGCCCAGGGCATGGGCACCGTGGCCAAGGTCAGCTTCCGGATCAACCCGGACGTGGACCCCAAGACCCACCCCTACATCTCCACGGGCATGAAGAAGAACAAATTCGGCCTGGACCTGGAAAAATCCCTGGAGGCCTACGCCCTGGCCCGGGACCTTACGGCCATCGAGCCCGTGGGCATCGACTGCCACATCGGCTCCCAGCTCACGAGCATCAGCCCGTTCCTGGAAGCACTGGACAAGATCCTGAATTTCAAGGCCAAACTCGACGAAATGGGGCTTTCCATCAGCTACCTGGACCTGGGCGGCGGCCTGGGCATCACCTACAACGAGGAGGAGCCCCCGCACCCCCGCGAGTTCGGCGAGGCCCTCACGGCCCGGCTCCGGGACATGCCCCTCACCGTGATCCTGGAGCCCGGCCGGGTCATCGTGGGCAATGCGGGCATCCTGGCCACCCAGGTGGTCTACACCAAGCAGACCCCCAGCAAGCGCTTCCTCATCGTGGACGCGGCCATGAACGACCTAGTGCGGCCCGCGCTCTACGACTCCTTCCACCGCATCGGCGAGATCACGGCCCACGACCGGCCGCCGGTGAAGGTGGACGTGGTGGGCCCCATCTGCGAGTCCAGCGACTTCCTGGCCCGGGACCGCGAGCTGCCGGGCATGGAACAGGGCGAATACCTGGCCGTGTACTCGGCCGGGGCTTACGGCTTCGCCATGTCCTCCAACTACAACTCCCGGCCCAGGGCGGCCGAGATCCTGGTGGACGGCTCCCAGGCCCGGGTCATCCGCCGCCGCGAGACCTACGAGGACCTGACCGCCCTGGAAAAGTAGCCCGGAGGGGCCGTGACCCGGCTCAATTCCTTTTATCTGCCCGCGGAATCCTGGCCCGGGGACCAGAACGGTCCCTGGGTCCTGGACGGGCCCGAGGCCAGGCACCTGCTCAAGGTCCTGCGCGCGGCCCCGGGCGAACGGCTGCGGCTCTTCGACGGCCAGGGCCGCGAGGGGCTGTTCGTGCTCGAGAGCGCGGAGCGCGGCCGCGCCCTGCTCACCCCGGAATCCATCACCGCCCTGCCCCTGCCCCAGGACCGCCTGGTCCTGGCCCTGGGCTGGAACAAGTCCAGCCGCCGCGACTGGCTCCTGGAAAAGGCCGTGGAGCTGGGGGCCTGGGGCCTGGCCTTCTGGCGCGCCGAGCGCAGCCAGGGCGAGCCGCCCACCGCGCCCAAGGACTCCTGGCAGGACAAGCTCGTCCAGGCGGCCAAGCAGTGCGCCAATCCCTGGCTGCCGCAACTGGCCGTGATTCCTTGCGGAATCCAGGGGCTTGCCGCGTTTGCGCAGGGCTTCGAGCAGTGCTATCTCTGCTGGGAGAAGGCTGAAACCCGGCACCTGCCCGCGCCCGGGGACCTGGGCCGCGGCCGCGTGCTCGTGGTCCTGGGGCCCGAGGGCGGGCTGGAGCCCGTTGAGGCCGACCGGCTCCTGGAAGCCGGGTTCCGGCCCCTGAGCCTTGGGCCCAGCGTGCTGCGCTGGGAGACCGCCGCCCTGCTCTGCATGGGCCTGGCCCATCTGGACCGGGGGAGCCGTCCGTGAAGATCGAGATCGCCGAGAAACAGCCTCTGGCCGACCGCATCCGGCCCAAGACTCTGGACGACTTCGCCGGGCAGGACCACCTGCGCGAGCGGCTGAACGCCTTCCTGGCGGCCAAGCGCCTGCCGAGCCTGCTCTTTTTTGGCCCGCCCGGCTGCGGCAAGTCCACCCTGGCCCTGCTCCTGGCCCGGGCCAAGGGCCTGCCCTATTTGCGGGTGAGCGCGCCCGAGGCCGGGCTGACCACCCTGCGCAAGCAGCTCTCGGGCATCGAGGTGCTCATCCTCGACGAGTTGCACCGCTTTTCCAAGGCTCAGCAGGACTTCTTCCTGCCGCTCCTGGAGACCGGCGAGATCGTGCTCCTGGCCACCACCACGGAGAATCCCTCGTTCAGCGTGACCCGCCAGCTCCTGTCCCGGCTCCACGTGCTGCGCTGCCGGGGCCTGACCCGGCCCGAACTCGTACGCATCGCCCAGCGCGGGGCCCAGGTGCTCGAAACGGACATCTCGACGGAAAGTATGGATATTCTTGCCGGGCTCTCAGGCGGGGACGGCCGCAGCCTGCTCAACCTGCTGGAGTACGCCGCGGGCCTGCCTCCGGAGCGCCGCAGCGCCGAGAGCCTCAAGCAGTCCCTGCCCGAGGTGGTCATCCGGGGCGACCGCGACGGGGACTCGCACTACGAGCTGGCCTCGGCCATGATCAAGTCCATCCGGGGCAGCGACCCGGACGCGGCCCTGTACTACCTGGCTTGCCTCCTGGAATCCGGCGAGGACCCGCGTTTCGTCTGCCGCCGCCTGGTGCTCTCGGCCTCCGAGGACGTGGGCCTGGGCGATCCCCAGGCCCTGCAGCTGGCCGTGGCCTGCCAGCAGGCCGTGGAGTTCGTGGGCATGCCCGAGGGCTTCATCCCCCTGGCCGAGACCGCGGTCTATCTGGCCCTGGCGCCCAAGAGCAACGCCTCCTACTCGGGCTATCTCAACGTCCAGAAGGAGATCCGCACCAACGGGCTCAAGCCCGTGCCTCTGCACCTGCGCAACGCCAGCACGAGCCTGCAGAAGGAATGGGGCTACGGCCGGGGCTACAAGTACCCGCACTCCTTCCCCGGGGCCTGGACCGAGCAGGACTACCTGCCGGCCGAGCTCAAGGGCCGGACCTTCTATTTCGCCAAGGAGGAAGGGGCTGAGCCCAGGCTCCTGGCTTGGCTCAGAAAGCGGCGCAAGATCGGGGAATAGGTCTTACTTCTTGGCGTAGAGCTTCTTCCACTCGTCCAGAAACAGCACCGCCGTATCCAGATCCGAGAGCCTGCCCTGCTGCTGGCGCACGGCCTGGACCAGGTCGTCGAAGCCCACGTCCGCGGGCAATCCCAGCCGTTCCAGCAACGATTCCAAGTCCTTGCGCAGGTCCTCGGGCAGGTTTGCGTCCAGGGCCGCGGCCTGGCGCCGGGGCCTGGGCCAGCCCTTGAGCCGGGAGGCCGCGAAGTCCAGGAGCGCGTCCATGCGGCGGTCGTAGGTGTGCTCGGCCAGGACCCGGGCCCGGCTGCGCGCCGCATAGGCCTGGCGCTCCTCAGGGTGCTCCAGGAAATAATCTATTTTTTCCGCAAGTTCCGACAGCGAGGTAAAGGTGGCCAGCTCGTCCTCGGCAAAGGACTCGGCCAGGAGCGCGCGCCGGTCCACCAGCTGGAAGGCCCCGCAGGCGGCCACCTCGAAGGTCCGGGGATTGATGAAGTCGCCGCAGGTCACGGTGCGCTCGGCCTGGATGCTGGAATGCAGGTTCAGGTTCACGTCCGTGGCGTTGAAGATGGCCACGCAGTCCTCGGAGGAGATGCGCGCGCCCTGGCGCTGGACGTGCGGCCAGAGCACGTGGTCGCCCTCCCATTCCGTGCCCCAGATCTTGAACCCGGGCCGCAGGAGCTTGCGGAAGGCCTGGCGGCGGTTGGGATAGCCCGCGCCCATGAACGCGACGCTGGCCCCGAACTCCTTGCGCTGGGCCGGGGTCAGGTCCAGTGGCCGGTGGAACTCCGGGTCCGCGGCCAGGGGCAGGTACAGGGCGTTGGCCTGGCCCAGGGCCTCCAGCTGGCCCAGGAAGGGGTCCTTCTGGATCACGGCGAACAGGTCGTAGTGCGGGGCGAATGCCTGCCAGTAGGTGAACAGCCGGGAGTCCTCCACGAACCACATGGCCGTGGCCACCTTGTCCCGGCGCAGGCGCTTGAGGGCCTGAATGGTCAGGGGCGCCTGGGCCAGGGCCAGGACCAGGTCGGGCTCACAGGTCTCGACCTTGGCCAGCACGGCCTGGGCCAGCACCTGGAGATAGGAATTCTCCAGGTATTGCAGGCGGTCCGATGTCACGCGCAGGCGTTCCAGGGCCTGGTACGAGGCGTGGAAGTCCGGGGCCTCGAAGACCTCCACCAGGTGGCCGAGCCGGCGCAGGGCCGCGGCGCAGAACCGGCCCACGGGCAGGGAGCCGCCGTACAGGGGCAGGACCACCAGGACGCGGAGATGTTCCTTCATGCGAGTGTTCCTTTGGACCGGTTTCAGGAGTCTGGAAATCTTCCCCCTCCCCCTGAAATCCCTGCGAAGTTCATCTAGACATTTTCTAGACTTTTTCTACCATATGAAATTATTGCCTGTTTTCAACGAGCCAATCCCGGTCCTGGTAGAAACGCGCGGCCAGGTCCGGCTGGGGCGGTTCGGCCGCCGCGCCGGGCAGATGGAGGTGCCGGGACAGGAAATCGCGGAATTTCTGCCGCTCCGGGAGGTCCGCATCCTCGCCGCTGAAGGCCGTGTAGTGGGCGCCGAGACGGTCCAGGGCGCTGGACAGGCCGAGCATCCCGTCCGGGGCGTGCTCCGGGTTGCCGGTGAGCAGGAAGCGGACAAACCCAGGGTTTCGGAACGGGTCCAGACAGCGCACCTGCTGGTCGCACTCCCGGGTCTCCAGACAGGGCAGGCAGTCGGTCACGGCCTGGTAGACCGTGTGGCCCAGGCCGTAGGGTCCGGTCTCGAAGCACCAGGCCGAGGACAGGAAAAAGGCCGACACCGGCACGCCCAGGTGCGCGGCTAGGTGCATGCTGCCCGTGTCCGGGGTGAAGACCCGGTCCAGGCCCAGGAGCACGTCCACCAGCCCGGCCCAGTCGGTCTTTCCCGCCAGGTCCTTGGTTTGTTTGGCGATTCCTGGCGGCAGGACCCGGAGCACGGCTTTGGCCACCGGGGCCTCGGCCGCGCTGCCCAGGAGGAACAGGCGCGCCTGGCCCGTCTGCTCCAGGAAGGCAACGGCCAGCCGGGCCAGTATCTCGGCGGGCAGGGAACGCCGGGACTCCCGGCCGGCCAGGACCAGGCCCAGGCCCCCTCCCCTGGCCTTGGCCTCGGGGTTCACCTCCCCGGGAGCCACGGGAAAGGGCGTGAAATGAGCCCAGAAATCCACCAGGTTGAGCCCCAGCCGCCGCCGGGCGGACCAGCGCATGGCCAGTTCGGGCCAGGAGCCCAGCAGGACCTGGCCGTCCTTCCAGACATGACCCCGCACCAGCTCCGGGTCGAACAGCGCGGCCAGGGCCAGGTTCAGGGGCGAACGGTTCAGGTTGAAGACCTCGGCAAAGTCCTGGTTCGCCAACTCGCTGAAAATCTTTCGGTTCTGGCCGAGCATGGCCTGGAGCACCGCCCCTGTCCCGGCCTTGGCCAGGCCCGTGCCGTGGGCGGTCAGGGGGTGGAGCACGGCCCAGGGATAGAGGAGCCGCGCCAGGGGGGCCAGGGAGGCGTCCAGGCAGAGATGCACCCGGGCCCGGGCCGCCAGGGACAGGAGCAGACGTTTCGTCTGCACCAGGTCGCCGAAGCGCGCCAGTTGGATCACGAGGACATGCTGCATGGCCGGATTTCCCCTGTCCGTGCCTAACCCGGATGGGGAGTTCCTGGCAAGGCGCGGGCTTGGCGTTTACAGGGCGGGCGCCTGTGGTATATGCATCGGGCCATGCGTTACTACCCCATGTTCGTGAGCCTGGAGAACAAGGCCTGTCTCGTGGTCGGCGCGGGCGAGGTGGGCACGCGCAAGATCGCCAGCCTGCTCGCCTGCGGCGCGGGCAGCGTCCTGGTCCTGGACATGCGCGAGCCCGAGGGCGAACTGCTGGAACTCATGAAGAACCCGGCCCTGACCTTCGAGCGCCGGAGCTTTGAGGACAAGGACCTGGACGGCCGCTTCCTGGTCATCGCCTCCACCAGCGACGAAGCCCTCAACTGGCGCATCAGCGACCTCTGCCGGGAGCGCGGCCTGCTCTGCAACATCGTGGACCAGCCCGAGAAGTGCAGCTTCATCGTGCCCGCGGTGGTCAGCCAGGGCGACCTGACCCTGGCCATTTCCACGGGCGGCCAGAGCCCGGCCCTGGCCAAGCACCTGCGCCGCCACCTCCAGGAGTCTTTTGGTAAGGAATACGCCGCCCTGCTGGTGGTCATGGGCCGCCTGCGGCCCCTGCTCCTGGACCTGGGCCAGGAGACCCGCGACAATACCGCCGTGTTCCGGGCCCTGGTGGGCTCGCGACTGCTGGAGGCCCTGGCGGCCAGGGACCGGGAACAGGCCGCGGCCGTTCTCGCCGAACATCTGCCCGAGGCCCTGCGGCCGCGCATCACGGAGCTGCTCCATGGTCTCCTTTGAAATTCTCCAGCTCTCGGTCATCGCCGTGTACCTGGTGGGCAGCGTGCTCTTTCTGACCGGCGTGGGCCTGGCCTCCGAGGGCCTCAAGCGCCTGGCCGCGGGTTTCGCCATGGGGGGCCTGGCCCTGCACGGCGCGGACCTCCTGGTCCAGGTCCGGGAGGCCCCGGCCTTCCCCGGCGGCGGGGACTTCTACCTGAGCCTCATCGCCTTCTGCGTGCTCCTGGCCGGGCTGCTCACCTGGCGGCGGGTGGGCTCGCGCTTCCTGGCCCTGGCCGTCATGCCCCTGACCCTGTTCCTGTTCGTGGCCTCCCTGGCGGCCTCGGGCATCCGGGTGACCCTGCCCCGGGAACTGAGCCTGGTCTTCTTCGGCATGCACATCGCGGCCCTGGTGGCCTGCCTGGCCCTGCTCACCCTGGCCGTGGGCGCGGGCCTGGCCTTCCTCCACCTGAACAAGAAGATCAAGAGCAAGGCCGGCCTGGCCTCCATGGGCAACGACCTGCCCTCCCTGGACAATTTCGACCGGGTCAACCGCTGGGCCACGCTCTACGGCTTCCCGCTCTACACCCTGGGGCTGTTCTCCGGCTTCCTCTGGCGGCTCATGGACCCGCTCAAGAAGTTCGCCTGGGACCCCATGAACATCACGGCCCTGGCCGTCTGGGTCCTGTTCGCCGTGCTCTTCTGGCAGCGCGCGATCCTGGGCTGGCGCGGCCGCAAGCCCGCGCTCATGGCCATCGTGGTCTTCGTCTTCGTCGTCGTGGCCCTGCTCCACCACACCATCACCTTCCGCCCGTAGGCCATGGACAAGAAGATCATCCTCCTGGGACTCAACCACCGCTCCGCGCCGGTGGAAGTCCGCGAACGCTACGCCCTGACCAATGTGCAGGACTTCGAGCAGGGTCTGCTCAAGGACTGCCGGGTGCGCGAGTGTCTGGCCCTGTCCACCTGCAACCGGGTGGAGATCCTGGCCGTGTCCGACCATCCCGGGGACCTGGCCGCGGAGGTCCTGGCCTACTGGGCCAAGACCTGCGGCGGCGATCCCGCGGCGCTCGCCCCGCACACCTATGTCCACGAGGACCTGGAGGCCGTGGGCCACGTGTTCCGGGTGGCCGCCAGCCTGGATTCCATGGTCATGGGCGAGCCCCAGATCCTGGGCCAGCTCAAGGCCGCCTACCGCGCGGCCGTGGAAAAGGGCGCGGCCCGGGTCATCGTCAACCGCCTGCTGCACAAGTCCTTTTCCGTGGCCAAGCGGGTCCGCACCGAGACGGCCATCGCCTCCAGCGCCGTGTCCATCAGCTTCGCGGCCGTGGAGCTGGCCCGCAAGATCTTCGGCGGGCTCAGCGGCAAGACGGCCCTGCTCATCGGCGCGGGTGAGATGGCCGAGCTGGCGGCCACCCACCTGCTCTCCAACGGCATCGAGCGCCTGCTCATCGCCAACCGGACCCTGTCCCGGGCCCAGGACCTGGCCAAGACCATGCGCGGCGAGGCCGTGGCCTTTGACCAGCTGTTCGAGCGCCTGCCCGAGGCCGACATCGTCATCAGCTCCACGGGCTCGCCCACGGCCATCATCCGGGCCCGGGACATGAAGGGCGTGCTGAAAGCCCGCAAGCACGCGCCCATGTTCTTCATCGACATCGCCGTGCCCCGGGACATCGATCCGGACATAAACAGCCTGGACAACGTCTATCTCTACGACATCGACGACCTGAAAGAGGTGGTGGAGGGCAACCTGGCCCAGCGCCGGGAGGAGGCGGTCAAGGCCCAGGACATCGTGGCCGCCGAGACCGAGACCTTTGCCCGCTGGCTCAAGTCCCTGGACCTCCAGCCGACCATTGTGGACCTGCTCTCCCGGGCCGAGGACATCGGCCGCCGCGAGTTGGCCCGCACCCTGCGCCGCATCGGCCCGGTGGACGAGGACACCCGCAAGGCCCTGGAAACCCTGGTCTTGTCCGTGGGCCGCAAGATCCTCCACGACCCGGTCTGCTATCTCAAGCGCCGGGGCCAGGAAGAGACGGCCGAACGCTTCCTGGACCAGACCCGCCGCCTGTTCAACCTGGACAGCGAGAACGTGCCCGAGGACGCCCACAGCGACCGCAAACGCCAGGAGCAGGACGAGGAAGACCTGCGGGACGAGGACACCTGCCCGCCCCTGGAATAGGAACCGACCATGCGCAGCTATCTCATCGAAGACCTGACCGGCGAAAACCTCAAGCGCATCGAGGCCCGGCTCACCGAGCTGGGCCTGCGCGGCCCCCTGGACGGAATCTATTTCCTGCCCCTGCCCGAGGACCTGCTCAGCCCGGAACAGGCCGAGCACACCCAGGAATGCGGGCCGCACATCCTGGCCCTGGAGGTCCTGCCGGACTTCGGCGCGCTCAAGCTCGAGCTGCTCGTGCGCGGCCGGGGCCGTCTGCGCTGCTCCTGCGTGACCTACGCCGACGAGGCCCAGCGCGCCTGGGCCATGGACCACCTGGACACCTTCATCCGGGAACTGGACATCGCGGTCTGACCGCAGCCGGGGGCCCCATGACCGCACCCCTGCCCCGCACCCTGCACGACCTGCCCCCGCGCTGGGCCCACTTCTGCCTGGGCATCGAGCGCTTCGCGGCCCGCGACCTGGGGGTCTCCCTGGGCTCCGGCCGTTTCCTGGTGGGTCTGTCCGGGGGCCTGGACTCCTCGGCCCTGCTCCTGGTCTGCGCCTGCCTGGCGGCCCGGGACCAGGGCCGGATCGTGGCCGCGCACCTGGACCACGGCCTGCGGCCGGAATCCGGGCAGGACGCCGAGCAGGCCCGGACCCTGTGTGCGGCCCTGGACATCCCCTTCCGGTCGGTCCGTAGCGACGTGGCCGACCTGGCGAGCGCACGCGGCCTGGGCCTGGAGGACGCCGGGCGTCAGGCCCGACACGAGTTTTTCCGGGACGTGCTGGCCCAGGAGGGCCTGGACTGGGTCATGCTGGGCCACCACCTGGACGACCTGGCCGAGGACGTGCTTCTGCGCCTGGTGCGCGGCACGGGCTGGCCCGGACTCAGCGGCATGTGCGGCCGGGACGACAGCTTGCGGAGCGTGCGGCCCCTGCTCCTCACGCCCAAGGCCGTGCTCCGGGACCTGGCCCAGGACCTGGGCCTGACCTGGCGCGAGGACGAGAGCAACCTGGCGCCCCTGTTCCGGCGCAACCGGATGCGCAGGGACGTGCTGCCCCTGCTCCTGGAGGAAAATCCCGGGTTCCTGGAGGCCGTGGCCCGGCTCTGGCGCCTGGGCCGCCTGGACCAGGACTATTGGACCCGGGAGATGGACCTGCCCGGGGTCCAGCCCACGGACGGCCCCCTGCTTGCGGACAGCATCCTGGAAACGAGCCACCCGGCCCTGCGGCTGCGCCTGTACAAGCAGATCCTGGATAGCCTGGGCCCGGGCCAGGTCCTGGCCGAAACCCTGTTCCAGATGGACGCGGCGTGGCAGGAGAACCGGCTCGGCACCGTGTTCCAGTTTCCGGGCGACAAGCTCGCCGCCGTGACCCGCGAGGGCATCCGATTCTCTAGAAAAAGTCTTGAAAAATAGTCGATTGCGACATTCTATCTTCCCGTCTCTCCAGATATATGCGTTGAACCGGCTCTATCAATGGATTCCGTTTTTGCGCGATCCAGACCCCGGGCCGGGCTCGGCACAGGGTGCCGGGGAACCAGGACCCGGGCCCTTCCTCTGGTCCAAGACAGTTAGAGAAGCCTTGCACTCCGCTGGAAAAGTCCTGGCAGTCATTGACAGCACGCAGGGCTCCAGCTAAAAGCTTGTGAAACTTTTGCACAAGGCCAAGGAGGCATATCCGTGAACATTCTCATTTTCGGCCCCAACGGCAGCGGCAAGGGCACCCAGGGCGCCCTGGTGAAGGAAAAATACAAGCTCGACCACATCGAGTCCGGCGCCATCTTCCGCAAGCACATCGGCGGCGGCACCGAGCTGGGCAAGAAGGCCAAGGCCTTCATCGACCGCGGTGAGCTGGTGCCCGACGACATCACCATCCCCATGGTCCTGGACGTGCTCAAGAGCTCCGGCGCCGCGGGCTGGCTCCTGGACGGCTTCCCCCGCTCCATCGTCCAGGCCCAGAAGCTCTGGGACGCCCTGCAGACCGCGGGCGTGAAGCTGGACTACGTCATCGAGATCCTGCTGCCCCGCGAAGTGGCCAAGAACCGCATCATGGGCCGCCGCCTCTGCGCCAAGGACAACAACCACCCGAACAACATCTTCATCGACGCCATCAAGCCCAACGGCGACAAGTGCCGGGTTTGCGGCGGCGACCTCTCGGCCCGGGCCGACGACCAGGACGAGACCGCCATCAACAAGCGCCACGACATCTACTACGACACCAAGACCGGCACCCTGGCCGCGGCGTACTTCTACAAGGACCTGGCCAAGGCCGGGAAGACCAAGTACATCGAGCTCAACGGCGAGGGTTCCATCACCTCCATCAAGGAAACCCTCCTGGCCCAGCTGGCCTAGGTTCCGCTGCGTCTGTTCAAGGCTCCCTTCCCGCTCGGGGAGGGAGCCTTTTTTTGCGCCTGGGCCAGGATGCGGCGGGCCGTGTCCATGAACGCGAGCAGCGCCGGGGAGCGCCAGCGGCCCTGGCGCACGACCATCTGGGTCTGCACCGCGAATCCCGGCTCGCGCCAGGGCAGGGTCAGCAGTCCGCCCTCGCGGGCCTCCTGCTCCACGCTCACGGCCGGCAGCAGGGCCACGCCCAGGTTTGCCGCCACGCAGCGCTTGATGGCCTCCACGCTGGAGAACTCCATCCAGGACCCGGGCGCGCAGTCGCAGGCGGCCAGGCTGCGCTCAAAGGACAGGCGGTAGCTGCAGCTGGGCCCGCTGTAGATGATGGTCTCGCCCTTGAGGTCCCGGGCCCGGACCCCGGCGCGGCCCGCCAGGCGGTGTCCCGGGGCTGCGGCGATGACCATGTCCTCGCGCCGCAGGGTCTCGGCCACGAAGCGGGGTTCGCGCACCGGCGCGCCGATGACAAAGGCCAGGTCCGCCCGGTCCTCGGCCAGATAGTTCTTGATTTCCGCATAGCTGGCCGGCTTGAGGATGAGGCGCACCTGGGGATGCTCCTGGCGGAAGGCCTGGAGCACCTCGGGCAGGCGGTGCCCGGCCAGGGACTCCGAGGAGCAGATGGTCAGCTTGCCGCAGGGCCGGGCCGAGGCCCCCAGGCTGCCCACGGCCTCCTCGGCCAGGGCCACGATGCGTTCGGCATAGGGCAGCAGGGATTCGCCCATGGCGGTCAGGAGCACCTTGCGGGGTCGGCGCTCGAACAGCGGCGCGCCCAGTTCCTCTTCCAGGGCCCGGATCTGGGCCGAGACCGAGGACTGCACCAGATGCACGGCCGCGGCCGCGCGCTTGAAGCTGCCGTGCCGGGCCGCCTCCAGAAAGGTCCGCAGTTGCCGGATGTCCACGCCTCCTCCTCCATGGTTCGGAAAAATCGCATCGTCACGTCAAAACGATTCGGTTGATTCGATTGTTTAGCAGGCTCATCCTGGGCCGGTCAAGGAGGAGCCATGACGGATCGGCTGGAAGACCAAGCGGTTGCGGTGCGTGTGAGACTCTCGGCGCGCAGCGGGCTGGTGCTGCCGGTGCTCCGGACCGGGAACGGGACGGAGGCCTGCGGCGACTGTCTGGTCTTGGGACCTGAAACCCCGGAGGGCGCAACCCTGCACTACCCGGCCGCCCTGCCCCCGGCCCAGCAGGGCCTGGCCCTGGCCGCGGCCCTGCATCTGCTCCGGCCGCCCCGGCCCTGGCCCCAGGCCCCCTGCACCCTGCGCACCCCGGATGGGCCGCGCCAGGCGTGGCGCTGCCGGGGCCGCATCCTGGTGGAGTTTCCCGCTCCCCTGCTCCGGGAACTGACCCCAGCCGAGGCCCTGGCCGTGGGGCTCGGCGCCTCGCCCCTGGCCTCGGCCCCCTGGCGCATCACCCTGGACCGGGCCATGCTGGCGGCACGGTGTCCGGACCTGGAAACCCTGTTGGCCTGGCGCATGCCCGAGGGACTGGCCGCCGGGTTGCGGGACCAGGGCCTGGCCGGGCTGGTCCTCTGCGTCCTGGGCCCCCATGGCCCGCTGGTGCGCTCCTGGCTGGACACGGGCCAGGAACTCCCCTCCCCTTTGGCGGCCGGGGCCGCTGCCTGCCTCTGGCAGCGCGGCGGCCGGGACAGGGGCCGGGTCGCGATGCGCTGGCCGGTGTCCGGGGAGGCCCTGGAGGTCCGTCTCCGGATCGGACCGTCCGGAATCGAACGCCTGCACCTGCCCCTTCGTGTGCGCACGGCATGAAAAAAGCCCCCCGGAATCCGGGGGGCTTCGTTTTCAGGGACCGGGACGGGTTCAGGCCTTGGCCGGAACCTCGTCCGAGGCGTTCCGCCGGAAGTGCAGCAGGATGGGGCTGGCCACAAAGATGGAGGAATAGGTGCCCACGAAGATGCCGACCATGAGGGCCAGGGCGAAGTCGTGGATCACGCTGCCGCCCAGGAGGTAGAGGCAGACCACCACGATCATGGTCAGGCCCGAGGTCAGGATGGTGCGCGACAGGGTCTGGTTCACCGAGTCGTTGATGATCTGGCCGAAGTTGCCGCCCTTGCCGTAGCGCAGGGTCTCGCGGATGCGGTCGAAGACGATGATGGTGTCGTTGAGCGAGTAGCCGATGATGGTCAACAGCGCGGCGATGACCGTGAGGTCGAACTCCTTGTCCAGCAGGGAGAATATCCCCACTGTTATGAGCACGTCGTGGATCAGCGCCACCACGGCCCCTAGGGCGTAGGTCAATCGGAGGTACAGGCAGAGTCCCAGGGTGATGACCATGGCCGCCACGATGAGCCAGGACGTGGACAGGCCCAGGAACTGCAGGGCCGAAATGCCCAGGAACAGGCCTCCGGCCATGATCCCGGCCGCGGTCCAGCGCTGCTCGAAGCGGCCGGAGATGTAGATGGCGATGAGCAGGATGGCGTAATACATGGCCTCCAGGGCCTTGCTCCGGAGGTCCGCGCCCACCTTGGGCCCGACCATCTCCAGGCGGCGGATGTCGCCCTTGGCCTGAGGCAGCTTCTGCTCCAGGGCCTGGGACACGGACGTGCGCACGTCCTCGGAGCTGATCTCCGAGCTGGAGGTGCGCACCAGGTATTCCGAGTCCTCGGGCGCGCCGATCTGCTGGATCACCAGACCGGGCAGGTTCTGGTCCTCCAGGGCCTGGCGCACCTGGGTCATGTCGGTCTTCTGCTCGAACTTGACCTGCACCACGATGCCGCCGGCGAAGTCGATGCCGTAGCGCGGGCCGCCCTTGACCACCAGGGACACCAGCCCCAGGAGGATGAGCGCGGCCGAGACGCAGTAGGCCACATAGCGGAAGCCCACGAAGTCGATTTTCGTATCGGGACGGATGAAATGGAGGCCCATCTGGTCTCTCCTTAGATGCTGAGGGTGGCGGCTTCGGGGCGTCTCTTCACGTACCAGTCGAAGAAGATCCGCGACACGAAGATGGCCGTGAACATGGAGGTCAGGATGCCCAGGATGAGCGTCACCGCGAAGCCCCGGATGGGGCCCGTGCCGAACTGGTAGAGGATGGCCGCGGTGAGCACGCTGGTCAGGTTGGCGTCCACGATGGTCAGGGTGGCCCGGTCAAAGCCCAGGTCCACGGCCGCCGCCACGCTGAGGCCCTTGCGGATCTCCTCGCGGATGCGTTCGTAGATGAGCACGTTGGCGTCCACGGCCATGCCGATGGTCAGAATGATGCCCGCGATGCCGGGCAGGGTCAGGGTGGCCCCGAACAGGGCCAGCCCGGCCAGGGTCAGGACGATGTTGAGCAGGAGGACCACGTCGGCCACCAGGCCCGAGAGCCCGTAGTAGGCCACCATGAACAGGATGATGAGCGCGCCGCCCACCAGGGTGGAGATGACGCCCTTGTCGATGGACTCCTGGCCCAGGGAGGGGCCCACGCTGCGCTGCTCCAGCACCGAGACCGGCGCGGGCAGGGAGCCGGCCCGCAGGACCACGGCCAGGTCGGCGGCCTCCTCGGGGGTGAAGCTGCCGGTGATGCTGGCCTTGCCGCCGGAAATCTTTTCCTGGATGACCGGGGCCGAATAGACCTTGCCGTCCAGGACGATGGCCATGCGCTTCTTCACGTTCTCGCCGGTGAGGCGCTCGAAGGAGCGCGCGCCGCGAGGATTGAAGGCGATGCCCACGTAGGGCTCGCCGTAGTTGCCGAAGTGCACCTGGGCGTCGCTGATGGCCTCGCCCGTGAGCACCACTTCCTTCTTGAGCGCGATGGGCTTCTCCAGGTAGCCGCCGTCCTTGCTCCGGTGCAGGATGACCGAGAGCTCGGAGCCCGGGGGCAGCACGCCGCCCTTCTTGGCCTGCTCCGGGTCCACGGTGTCGTCCACCATGCGGAACTCCAGGTGCGCGGTCTTGCCGATGATCTTGATGGCCCGCTCGGGGTCCTGGAGGCCCGGGAGCTGGACCTGGATGCGGTTCTCGTCCTGCTGCTTGCGGATGTCGGGCTCGGCCACGCCGAACTCGTCGATGCGGTTCCGGATGGTCTTCACGGCCTGGTCCAGGGTGAGCTTGGTCAGCTGCTTCACGTAGTCCTGGGTGTAGGCCAGGGTATAGACCACGCGGCCCTCGCGGGGCTGCTTGCCGTCCACGCGCATCTGCTTGAACTGCTTCTTGAGCAGGTCCTCGAAGGCGCTCTCCTTGTCCACGGTGAGCAGGGCCAGTTCGAGGCGTTCGCCGGGCAGGAGCGTGGGCTTGAGGACCACGATCTCGTCCTCGCGGGCCGCGTTGCGCAGGTCATCGCCGGCGATGGCCAGGCTGTTCTCCAGGGCCTTCTTCATGTCCACGCCCAGCGTGAGATGAATGCCGCCCTTGAGGTCCAGGCCCAGATTGATGCGGCGGTCGGGCAGGATGCGGGCCAGCGGCGAGTTCTGCACGGCCGGAATCGAGGGCAGGACGTAAGCGGCCCCGAGGACCAGCACCACGAGGGTCAGGGCCACTCTCCAGTTCAGTTTCTTCATGGATTCTCCCGAACGGGTCCTTGAGCCGGAACCGGCCCGTGCGTCAGAAAGACAGGGGCGAACCTCCCGGAGACGCTCCGGGGCTGGTCCGCCATGCTGTCTCGCCGCGTCCTGGGCCGGACGAGTTGAGGATGCTCTACTTCTCTTCCTTGTCGGCCTTGCGCGTCGGATTCATCAAACCGGCCACGTAGTTCCGGTTGACCTTCACGGACACGCCCGAGGCGATCTCCACGGTGAGGGTGTCGCCGTCCACGTCCAGGACCGCGCCTTCGATGCCGCCCGCGGTGATGACCCGGTCGCCCTTGCGCACGCCGGCCAGCATTTCCTTGTGCTGCTTCGCCTTCTTCTGCTGCGGACGGATGAGCAGGAAGTAGAAGATGGCGAACATCAGGATCAGCGGCAGGAAGGCGGTGATCGGGTTGCCCCCGTCGGCGCCGGCGCCGCCGGCGGAGCCCATGGCGTGGGCGATGGAATCAAACAGCATGGAAACCTCCTGGGTTCTCTTGCCCGGCTAGGCCGGGACGTACAGGTTGCCGTAAGGCCGGTGCGAGAAGGGCCGGACCTTGACGAAGGACTCGGCCAGAATCTTCTTGGCGTCCAGCTTGAGTTCCTTGGCGTAGTCCGCGACGATGCCCCGGATGATCTTCATGTCCTCGGCGTCGCAGGGCTGGCTGTGCAGGTGCGGGCCGAGCTGGGTCACGGGCACTTCGCCCCGGACGTAGATCACCCCGCCGTGCATGCCCGTCCCGAGACTGCGGCCCGCCACCGGCGCGTCCGGCTTATCAGAAAACATGCCGAGAAGCAAAATGATTCCGCCGGCCATATATTCGCCCAGGAAGTCCCCGGCCTTGCCGCCGACCACGATGACCGGGAGTTTCTCCATGTAGGCCTTCATGTGGATGCCCACGCGGTAGCCCACGTCGCTCTTGATGTAGATGCGGCCGCCGCGCATGGCGTAGCCGATGACGTCCCCGGCCATGCCCTCGACCACCACCAGGCCGTCGTCCATGGTATTGCCGACCCCATCCTGGGCGTTGTTCAGCACCCGGATGGTGGGCCCGCTCATGAACGCGGCCATGTCCTGGCCGGGCACGCCCTGGACCTGGAAATGCAGGTCGCCGGTGAGCCCTGTGGCGATGTAGCGCTGGCTGTTCACGTCGTTGAGCACGAAGTCCGTGACGCCCTGGTCCACGGCCTCGCGGATCTTCTCGTTGAATTGGCGGTAGTAGGTCTCCCCCGCCGTGAGGGTGAGCTTCTTGCGCGTTTTCGTCGCCATGGGATCAGGCCTCCAGATTCACGATGACGGGTTCGCCGGCCTTGGGCATCCAGACCGAGTCCAGCTTGGGGCAGACCAGGCGCACGGCGCTCTCCTCGCTGGACATGAAGACCATGTCGTCCTTCTCGGCCACCAGCAGCGGCCGCAGCTTGATGCGGTCGTTGAGGCCCATGAGCCCGGTGTTGTCGGCCACCAGGATGGCGAAGGGGCCGTTGAGCATGGCCGGGCCGTAGACCGCGCGCAGCGTGGTGTAGAGCTCCTTGTCCTCGTCGGACATGCGGGCGATCTCGTCCCAGAACGGCGGGGCGAAGACCTTGGCCGCCAGGTCCTTGCTCAGGCCGTGCTTGCGGATGAGCAGGTCCAGGAGGTAGGCCACCACCTCGGTGTCGGTCATGAGCGTGCAGATGTAGCTGTGCTCGCAGAGGAACCGGCGGTTGATGCCGTAGGAGCTGATCTCGCCGTTGTGCACGATGGACCAGTCGAGCAGCGTGAACGGGTGCGCCCCGCCCCACCAGCCCGGGGTGTTCGTGGGGAAGCGATTGTGGCCGGTCCAGATGTAGGCGCTGTACTCGTCCAGGCGGTAGAACTCGGCCATGTCCTCGGGGAATCCCACGCCCTTGAACGCGCCCATGTTCTTGCCGCTCGAGAAGACGAAGGCCCCGGGCACGCCGGTGTTGATCTTCATGACCACCGAGACCACGTAGTCCTTCTCGTCAAAGACCTCGCGCAGGTCCTGGGGCTTTTCCCTCTTCACCGAGAGGAAGAAGCGCCAGACCACGGGCGGGTTCTTCACCGAGAGCACCCGGCGGGTGGGGATGGGCTCGGAGGCGTGGATGGTGAAATAGCGCTTGAGCACCTCCTCGGCGGCGTCCAGGCCGGCCTGGTCGTCGCACATGAGGTGGAAGGCGTACTTGTCGGCATGGTCCGGGTAGATGCCGTAGGCCGCGAAGCCGCCGCCCAGGCCGTTGCCGCGGTCGTGCATGCAGGCCATGGCCTTGATCGGGATCTCGCCTTTGATCAGGCCCTTCTTCTTGTGGATCACCCCGAAGATGCCGCAGCCCGAGATGTCCTTCTGGAAATCGTAATATCTTTCAGGTGCTTTCATTGTTCCCTCGCTCTACTTGTCCGCACCGGCCGGGTTCCAGGTCTTGTCGAAGACCTGCTCGGGCCAGAGGAAGACTCCGGGTTCGCCGTGCATGAGCGCGCGCTTGGTCTCGGCCGGGATGGGCATGCGGAACTTGATGAAGGACGTGTACATGCCGGCGTTGTCGATCTCGCCCACCAGGACGTAACCGATGAGCCGGTCGTCCTTGAACACGAGCTTGCGGTAGATCTGGCGCTTCTCGTCCAGGTGGATGGCGATCTCGTAGTCCTCGGGCTTGGGCGGGTTGACCTGGCCCACGGAGATGGTCGGCAGGCCGTAGAAGCTGATGGAGTTCATGGCCAGGCCGCCCTCGTAGGACTCCTTGGCCCCGGCCATGTTCCGGCCGGCGTAGTAGCCCTGGTTGTAGGCGTTGGGCCAGATGGGCACCACCCGGTTGTCCTCGGTGATCATGTCCCGGGCCTGGGCCACGTCGCCGGCGGCAAACACGCCCTTGGCGCTGGTCTGGAGCGAGTCGTCCACCTGCACGCCGCGGTCGGTCTTGATCCCGGCGTCCTTGGCCAGCTTGGAATTGGGCACCACGCCGATGGCCACCACCACGGCCTCGCAGGGCACGAACATGCCGTCGGTGGTGAGCACGCCGATGATTCCGCCCTTGTCGTCGCGGTGGATCTCCTTGGCCGTGACCCCGCAGCGCACGCCGATGCCGGTCTCGGCCAGGCGCCGGGCGGCCAGGCGTCCGGCGTTCTCGTCAAAGGCCGCGGAGAGCACCCGGCTGGAGAGCTCCAGGATGGTCACGTCCACGCCCCGGTCGAACAGGCTCTCGGCGGCTTTGAGGCCGATGAGGCCGCCGCCGATGACCACGGCCCGCTTCATCTTCTTGGCCGCGGCGATGAGCGCCTGGGCGTGGTCCAGGGTGGTGAAGTTGTACACGCCGGAGCCGTCGGCCCCGGGGATGGGCGGATTGAACGGCACCCCGCCGGTGGCGATGAGCAGCCGGTCATAGGGGATGGTCTCGCCCTTGTTGGTGGTCACGGTCTTCTTCTTGGTGTCGATGGCCGTGGCCGTGGTGTTCAGGCGCAAATCCACGCACATGCGGCGGTAGAAGTCGTCGCTGCGCAGGTTCAGGCGCTCGGGCCCGATCTTTCCGGCCAGGAGGTAGGAGATGAGCGGACGGCCGTAGGCCGGCACGTGCTCGTTCCCGAGCACCACGATGGTGCCCTCGTGGTCCAGCCTGCGGATGCCCTCGATGGCCCCCACGGAGGCCACGCCGTTGCCGATGATCACGTAGGTCATGGTCGCGTTCTCCTTGGGGTTAGCGTTCTTCGAACTTGAGGGCCATGTTCGGGCAGGCCGCCACGCAGGCCGGGCCGCCTTCGCGGTCGCGGCACAGGTCGCACTTGACGATCTTGTTCAGGGTCGGGTGGCGCTGGATGGCCCCGTACGGGCAGGCCATGAGGCAGGACCAGCAGCCCACGCACTTCTCGATGTCGTAGGTGGTGGCCCCGGTCTCGGGATCCTTCTGCAGGGCCCCGGAGATGCAGGCGGCCACGCAGGCCGGATCGTCGCAGTGGCGGCAGGACAGGGCCACGCAGGTCGGGCCCTTCTCCTGGAAGCGCTTGCAGGCCTTGAGCCCGTCCTCCAGGCGCTCCTGGGTGTAGGCGATGATCAGGTCCTGGCTCTTGGAATGCACCGTGATGCAGGCCAGCTCGCAGAGGTGGCAGCCGATGCAGTATTCCTTGTCCGGATAGACGCGTTTCATGACATTCCCCCTCGCCCTAGCGGCCGGCGTGCTTGACGCCGAGGATGTCCATCTCCGTGGAGGACAGGCCCACGGCCCGGAGCTTGTCGCGGTTGCCGCGCAGGCTCTCGATGGAGTTCAGGCCCATGCCGCCGAGCATTTCCTCGATCTCATGGCCCCAGGCCCGGATCAGGTTGGCCATCTTCCTGGCCGCGATGTCCGGGTTCTGGCGCTTGGACAGCTTGGAGTCGTTGGTGGCGATGCCCCAGGGGCACTTGCCGGTGTAGCACTTGCCGCACAGGGTGCAGCCCACGGCCAGGAGCGCCGCGGTGCCGATGTAGCAGGCGTCGGCGCCCAGGGCGATGGCCTTGACCACGTCGGCGCTGCAGCGCGTGCCGCCCGCGGCGATGATCGAGGCTCGGTTGCGGATGCCCTCGTCGCGCAGGCGCTGGTCCACCGCGGCGATGGCCAGCTCGATGGGGATGCCCACGTTGTCGCGGATCATGGCCGGGGCCGCGCCCGTGCCGCCGCGCATGCCGTCGATGGCCACGATGTCCGCCCCGGCCCGGACAATGCCCGAGGCGATGGCGGCCACGTTGTGTACGGCCGCGATCTTCACCGAGACCGGCACGCGGTAGCGGGAGGCCTCCTTGAGGGCGAAGATGAGCTGGTGCAGGTCCTCGATGGAGTAGATGTCGTGGTGCGGGGCCGGGGAGATGGCGTCCGAGCCCACCGGGATCATGCGGGTCTCGGAGACCTTCTCGTTGATCTTCTCGCCGGGCAGGTGGCCGCCGATGCCGGGCTTGGCGCCCTGGCCGATCTTGATCTCGATGCCCGCGCCGGCGTTCAGGTACTCGGCGTGCACGCCGAAGCGGCCCGAGGCCACCTGGACGATGGTGTTCTTGCCGTACTTGTAGAGCGACTTGTGCAGGCCGCCCTCACCGGTGTTGTAGCAGATGCCCAGCTCGGTGGCGGCCCGGGCCATGGCCACGTGCAGGTTGAAGTTGATGGAGCCGAAGCTCATGGCCGAGAACATGATCGGGTAGTTCAGCTCGATCTGGGGGGCCAGCTTGGTGGTCAGCTTGGGCTTGCCCTTCTTGCCCTTGGCGGGGGCGGCGAACTCCACCCGGTCCGGCTTGGAGCCCAGGAAGGTCTTCAGCTCCATGGGCTCGCGCAGCGGGTCGATGGAGGGGTTGGTGACCTGGCTGGCGTCCAGGAGCAGGTTGTCCCAGTACACCGGGATGTCCACGGGCGAACCCATGCCCGCCAGGAGCACGCCTCCGGTGTCGGCCTGTTTGTAGATGTTTTTCATGAAAATCGGACGCCAGCAGGCGTTGGGGCGGAATTCGGACTCGTTCAGCCGGATGCACAGGGCTCCGGTGGGGCACAAGGCTTCGCATCGATGGCAGCCCACGCACTTGGTGTTGTCGTGGCGCACCTTCTGCCGCGCCTCGTCCCAGAAATGGGCTTCGTAGGCGCATTGTCGGATGCAGACCTTGCAGTTGATGCACAGGTCCTTGTCCCGCTCGATGCGGTAGTCGTGATAGTTTTTGTTGATGGGTTGGAACAGCAAGTCCGCCACCTCGCTCCCTGAAGAGTTGACAAAAACTCCCCCGCTGCCGTGCTGGATCCATCCAGCGAGCTCAGGCTCCGGGGGCTTCCATGAGAAGTGCAAAAGGGGAGCCAGAAAATCACAAGAGCCCCACCCTGTCAAGAAGGGATCAAAGGGGCGGCGATCCAGGTCTGGCGCAGGATTTCACGGGAAATCGTAAAAATTGCCAATTTCGAAAGGCCGGGGACCCGATTCAGGGGTCCGAACCAGGGTTCAAGCCGGGTTCGGACCCCTTATTTCCTCAATTCTTGGCCCAGAAAATAAGACCGAGAGAATGCGGGTCCAGGAGCAGGGGGTGGTGCGGCAGGATGCGCACGGTGAAGCCGAAGCGTCCCGCCTCGCCCGGAATCAGGTCGCCGCGGTACAGGTGCCAGCCGTCGCCGCGGTCGCCCTCGGGCGACATGGGCGTGGTCTGGCGGGTCAGGAAGCGGTCGTCCTGGCCCACGGGGCCGTGGTAGATCTGGACCAATATGTCCTCGGGCCGCATCCCGCCGCCGAGATAGACCTCGCACTCCACGATGACCGGCTCGCGCACGTAGATGCTGCCCGGGGTCTCGGCGCGCACGTTGCGCACGTTGAGCGTGCCCCACTTGGTCATGATCTCCATGCGCCAGGAGGACAGGGCCTTGGCCGGGGCGAACTCGTCGCGCATGAGGTTGCGGAAGTTCTTGTAGGCCGGGAGATAGGCCTTCTCCACATAGTCCTCGACCATGCGGTGGGCGTTGAACACCGGGCCCAGCTCCTTGAAGGCCTCCTTCATGCTCCGGATCCAGGAGCGCGGCAGGTTGCCGTGGCCGCGGTCGTAGAACTCGGGGATGATCTCGTTCTCCAGCAGGTTGTAGAGGGTCTGGCTCTCCACGAAGTCCTGGTAGGTCAGGTCCTCGTACTCTTCGCCGCGGCCGATGGCCCAGCCCAGGCGGTTGTCCGGGGTGTAGGCCTCGTCCCACCAGCCGTCCAGGGTGCTGCACTGGAGCACGCCGTTGGCCATGGCCTTCATGCCGCTGGTGCCGCAGGCCTCCAGGGGCCGGCGCGGGTTGTTCAGCCAGACGTCGCAGCCCTGGACCATGCGGCTGGCGATCTTCATGTCATAGTCTTCCAGGAAGACCATGCTGTAGCGGCATTCCTCCCGGCGGCAGAACTGGATGAGGTCCTGGATGATCTTCTTGCCCTCGTTGTCCTGGGGGTGGGCCTTGCCCGCGAAGACGAACTGCACGCGGCGGTCGGAGTCCTGGACCAGGCGCAGGAGCCGCTCCTTGTCCTGGAGCAGGAGGTTGGCCCGCTTGTAGGTGGCGAAGCGCCGGGCGAAGCCGATGGTCAGGGCCTGGGGGTCCAGGACCTCCTCGGCCACCTGGAGCTCTTTGCGCCGGGCGCCCTTTTCCAGGAGCTGCTTGCGCAGGCGCTTGCGCACGAAGTCCACCAGCCGCTCGCGCAGCCGCTCGTGGGTGCGCCAGAGCTCGGCGTCCGGGATGCCCTCGGCCTGGGCCCAGAACCGGCCGCAGTCCGGGTCCTCCCGCCAGTTCACGCCGAGGTAGCGGTCGAACAGCAGGGCCATGTCCTTGGCCACCCAGGTGGGCATGTGCACACCGTTGGTGATGGCCCCGATGGGCACGTCCTCGGAAGGATACTGGGGCCAGACCCGCTTCCACATGTTGCGCGAGACCTGGCCGTGGAGCTTGCTCACGCCGTTGTTGAAGCGCGAGAGCTTGAGCGCCAGCACGGTCATGCAGAAGGGCTCGGCGTCGTCGCGGGGGTCTTCGCGGCCCAGGGCCAGGAAGACCTTGTAGGCCAGGCCCAGGCTGCGGGTGTAGCCCTCGAAATAGGGGCGCATGAGGTCGGCCGGGAAGCGGTCGTTGCCCGCGGGCACCGGGGTGTGCGTGGTGAACACCGAGGAGGAGGCCGCGATCTCCTGGGCCGCCTCGAAGCTCAAGCCCTTCTCCTGCATGAAGCTGCGGATGCGCTCCAGGCCCGCGAAGGCCGAGTGGCCCTCGTTCATGTGGATGACCTTGGGCTCCAGGCCCAGGGCCGCGAGGGCCTTGATGCCGCCGATGCCCAGCAGGATTTCCTGCCAGAGGCGCATCTCCAGGTTGCCGCCGTAGAGGCTCGAGCTGATCTGGCGGAAGTGCTCGGGGTTCTCGGGCATGTAGGTGTCCAGGAGCAGGAGCCGGATGCGGCCCACCCGGGCCTCCCAGATGCGCGCGGTGAGCGGCTGGCCGGCCAGGTCCACCTGGATGGTCACCGGATTGCCCTCGGCGTTCTTGATGAGCCGGATGGGCATCTGGTTGAAGTCGTTCTCGGGATAGCGCTCCTGCTGCCAGCCGTCCGGGGTCATGTACTGCCGGAAGTAGCCCTCGCGGTACAGCAGGCCCACGCCCACCAGGGGGATGTTCAGGTCGCTGGAGGATTTCAGGTGGTCGCCGGCCAGGATGCCCAGGCCGCCCGAATAGATCGGCAGGGAGAGGGTGATGCCGTACTCCAAACTGAAATAGGCCACCACCGGGGCGTGGTCCTTGTTGTCCGGGAAGGTGTAGGCCGCGGACTTGCGGGACATGTACTGGTCCAGGGAGCGCTTGGCGTCCTCCAGACGGGAGAGGAAGAAGTCGTCGCGGGCCAGGTCTTCCAGGGTCTTCTGGGGGATGTTGTTCAGGAAGGCGATGGGATTCTCGTGGCAGCGGCGCCAGAGCTCGTGGTCGGTGGAGGCGAACAGGTTCAGGATGCGGTCGTTCCAGGAGAAGACCAGGTTGTACGCCAAGTCCCACATGGCTTCGAGCTTGGGGGGGAGTTTGGAAACGACGCTATAGATGCGCAACGGTTGCATGCAGGGCTCCTTGGTAAGAGGCGTCGTCGCAATCCCGATCAATTCCGGTCATATCGGCTCAAGCGTGGAATGGCAAGGGCGGAAGGGTGGAAAATACCCGCGCGGCCACGGCATTGACAGAGGCGGCGCTTCGGGAGCAAAAAGCAGATTTCCAACCCACGGGAGCCCCATGTCCGCACCAGCCCAGGAACTGCACGTCAAGGTCAAGTATCTGCGCCCCCTGGCCGAGGAGCTGGGCCTTTCCTACGCCACGCCCCACTCCGTGGGCCTGGACCTGCGCGCCTGCCTGGACGAGCCCTTCGTGGAGGTCCCGGCCGGCGGCCGGGTCAAGGTGCCCACGGGCATCGCCATCGAGATCCTGGCGCCGGACGTGGCCGGGTTCGTGTTCTCCCGCAGCGGCCTGGGGGCCAAGGACGGCCTCACCGTGGCCCAGGGCGTGGGGCTCATCGATCCGGACTACCGCGGCGAAATCCTGGTCTGGCTTCTGAACACCTCGGACGGGGCGCGACGAATCGAGCGCGGGCAACGCGTGGCCCAGCTCGTCTTCCTGCCCTCGTTCCAGGCCCGCATCCTGCCCGCGCGGGACCTCACTGAAACGGACCGCGGGGCCGGAGGATTCGGACACACCGGAAGCACATGAGGAGACGCCATGAGCGCCATTTTCGATAGGATCAAGGAACGCGACGCGCAGGTCATCATGCGGACCTACGGCCGCTATCCCCTGGCCGTACAGCGGGCCCAGGGCGCGCGGCTCTACGACTTCGACGGCAAGGAATACGTGGACCTTCTGGCCGGCATCGCGGTCTGCGGCCTGGGCCACGGACGGCCCGATCTGGCCCGGGTCATGGCCGAGCAGGCCGAAAAGCTCGTGCACGTGAGCAACCTGTTCTTCCAGGAGGAGCAGATCGTCCTGGCCGAGAAGCTCCTGGCCACCTGCCAGGCGGACAAGGTCTTCTTCTGCAACTCCGGGGCCGAGGCCAACGAGGGCGCCATCAAGCTGGCCCGGCGCTTCATGCAGGTGGTCCGCAAGCGCGAGGCCTTCGAAATCGTGACCCTGGAGGGTTCGTTTCACGGCCGCACCCTGGCCACGCTCACGGCCACGGGCCAGTCCGGCAAGATCAAGGACGGCTTCGGCCCCCTGCCCCCGGGCTTCGTCACCGTGCCCTTTGCCGACGCCTGCGCCCTGCGCTCGGCCGTGAGCGACAGGACCGCGGCCGTGCTCGTGGAGATGGTCCAGGGCGAAGGCGGGGTGCGTCCCCTGCCCGCGGAGTTCGTGGACGCCCTCCTGGCCCTGCGCCGGGAAAAGGGCTTCCTGCTCATCGTGGACGAGGTCCAGACCGGCATGGGCCGCACGGGCCGGTTCTGGGCCCACCAGCACTTCGGCCTGACCCCGGACATCTTCACCACGGCCAAGGGCCTGGCCAACGGCCTGCCCATGGGTGCGGTCCTGGCCACGGACGAGGCGGCCCAAGGCTTCGAGCCCGGCTGCCACGCCACCACCTTCGGCGGCGGCGGCGTGCTCTCGGCCGTGGCCTGCAAGGTCCTGGACATCCTGGCCGAGGACAAGCTCGTGGAGCGCGCCGCGGAACTGGGCGCCTGGCTTCTGGACGAGGCCAAAAAGCTCCTGGCCAGGCATCCGGACAAGATCGCCCATGTGCGCGGCCTGGGGCTCATGCTCGGCATCGAGCTGGCCGCGCCCGGCCAGGCGGTCTGGAAGGCCCTGCTGGAGGCCGGGTTCGTCTGCAACCTGGCCCACGACAAGGTCCTGCGCCTGCTGCCGCCCCTGACCATCGCCCGCGAGGACCTGGCCGCCTTCCTCCAGGCCCTGGACTCCATCCTGACGCGCGGCGCTTGACCCGGACGGCGCGAGGCTATAGCCTGATTTGCATGAGAAAAGGAACACCCGCATGAGTGTCGGCAGAGTCGCTGGAACGGGCCCCGTGACGCGGCCGGAACAGTCCGACGCGCAAAAGCGGACCCAGGACGCCCATCTCCAAGGGCTGTCCCGGATTCCGGAGCAGCGCGCGGCCGAGGAGCAGAAGCGCTTCACGGCCACGGTGCAGCAGTCCATGTACACCGGCAAGGGTTCTGTCTTCGACACCATGATCTGAACGTCCGCAAGACGCGCAATCCACCGGGGGCCGGGACGACCGGCCCCCGGCTTTTCAAGGAATATCCGTGAACGACCTGCTCCAGATCCGCTTCACCCTGCCCGAGGACCAGACCGACGCCTGCCAAGCCTTCCTGGCCGAGAACGTGCCCCATGGCTGGCAGGAGGAACAGCCCTCCCCGGGCCTCGTCACCTACTGCCTGTTCGTGGAGGACACGGCCGCGGGCCGCGACCTGGCCCAGACCGTGGCCGCGCGCTGGCCCCAGGCCGAGGTACGCACCGAGGAGCGCGAGGAGGAGGACTGGGGCCGGGCCTGGATGGAGTTCTTCGTGCCCCTGGAGTGCGGCCAGCGCTTCGAGATCCTGCCGCCCTGGCTGGCCAATGAGGCCAAGGCCGGGCTGACCCCGGTGATCATCGAGCCCAAGATGGCCTTCGGCACGGGCCACCATCCCACCACGGCCCTCTGCCTGGAGGGCCTGGCCGAGATTCTCGGCAACGGCGCGGGCTGGGAGGGCAAGCATTTCCTGGACCTGGGCACGGGCTCGGGCATCCTGGCCATCGCCCTGTGCAAGCTCGGCATGACCGGACTGGGCCTGGACATCGACCCCCTGGCCGTGGACTGCGCCCGGGAAAACGCCGAGCGCAACGGCGTGCTGGACCACCTGGCCCTGGCCGTGGGCAGCATCGAAGCCGCGGCCCAGAATCCGCCCTTCGACCTCATCGTGGCCAACATCCTCTCGGGCCCGCTCATCGGCATGGCCCCGGCCATCGTGAGCCGCCTGGCCCCGGGCGGGGCCCTGGTGCTCTCGGGCATCCTGGATGAGCAGGCCCAGGCCGTGGCCGCGGCCTACGAGGCCCAGGGACTGGGCCAGGCCCGCTTCAGCCGGTCCGGGGAATGGGCCGCCCTGCTCTACCCCGGGGAGCATGCATGAGGCGGCTCAATCTGCTGCTCAACATGCAACACGCCATGCTGGCGGCCCTGGGCCCGAGCCAGTGGTGGCCCGGGGACACGCCCTTTGAAGTGGCCGTGGGCGCGATCCTGACCCAGAACACCAACTGGGGCAACGTGGAGAAGGCCATCGCCAACCTGAGGCGCGAGAAGGCCCTGGAGCCCAAGGCCCTGGCCCGCCTCCCCCGGGAACGCCTGGAGGAGTGCCTGCGTCCGGCCGGATACTTCCGGCTCAAGGCCCAGCGCCTGACCCACTTCCTGGACTTTCTCAAGGCCGAGGCCGGGCTCTCCATGGAGGCCCTGGCCCGGCGCGAGCCCGCGGCCCTGCGCGAAAAGCTCCTGGCGGTCAAGGGCATCGGCCCGGAGACCGCGGACTCCATCCTGCTCTACGCCGTGGGCGCGCCCGTGTTCGTGGTGGACGCCTACACCCAGCGCATCTGCTCGCGCCACGGCCTGATCCCCGAGGAGACCGACTACCACGAGCTCCAGTCCCTGTTCATGGACGCCCTGCCCCGGGACACGGCCCTGTACAACGAGTACCACGCGCTCATCGTGCGCACGGCCAAGCAGTGGTGCCTGAAGAAGGCCCCGCACTGCCAGGGCTGCCCCCTGGAGCCCTTCCTGGAGCCCCGCTGATGCGCACGCCTCTGGCCCTGGTTCTCCTGCTCTGTCTGGCCCTGCCGGTCTGGGCCCAGGACCCCGGCTCGACCCTGCGCCAGAGCGAGGAGCAGGCAGCCAAGACCAAGGAGGAGGTGGACCGCCTGGCGGCCCGGGAACGGGACCTGTCCGGAAAGATCGCGGCCATCGAGGGCCGGGTGCGCGCCGCCGAGAAAGAGATCGCTGAACGCGAGCGGCGTCTGGAGGCCGTGCGCGCCGAGGAGCGCAAGGCCCAGGCCGAGCACGACCGGCTGGCCGCGCACAAGGCCGCCATTGTCGAGGACCTGCGGCGGCTCATGCAGGGCCTCTGGCCCATGCACGTGAAGAACCTCCAGAACCGCTTCCAGGGCCTGTCCTCCTGGGAGGCCATGGACCGGCGCTTCACCTGGATGAGCCACGTCTATGAGGCCACCCGGCACAAGCTGGACGAGGCCCGCCAGACCCAGATGCGCCTGGACGCCAACCTGGAGCGCCAGAAGCGCCTGGCCGCCGAGACCCAGGCCCAGTTGAACCGGGTCAACCAGGCCAAGGACGTGCTCCTGGGCGAGCGCCTGAGCCTGCGCCACGCCCTGGCCCAGGTGCGCGACGAGCGCCGCGACCTGGAAAGCGAGCTGGCCGACATCCTGGCCACCATCAAGGAGCTGCGCTACCAGGTGGGGGCCGTGGGCGAGCGGCGCATGGAGGCCCAGCGGGGCCGCCTGCCCTGGCCGGCCAAGGGCCGCACCGTGTCCGTCTTCAACCCCTCGGCCACTCCGCCGCGCAACGGCCTGGGCCTGGCCCTGGGCCAGGACGCGCCGGTGCGCGCCGTGTTCTGGGGCAAGGTCGTGCACAACGACGTGCTCCGCGGCTTCGGCCGGGTGGTCATCCTGTTCCACGGGGACGATTACTACAGCCTGTATGCCTTTCTGGCCGAATCCGACCTGCGGCCCGGCCAGGAGGTGGAGAAGGACGAGGTTGTGGGAACGGCCGGGTTTTACCCGGAAGCGCAAGGCCCGGGACTCTATTTTGAATTGCGTTTTCACCAGAAACCCATTAATCCGGACGCGTGGCTGAACGCCGCGCACTAACGCCGCCGGCCGCTCTCCGGCGTCCTTGGAGGACAGATCCTATGCGTCTCTTCCTTTGGATCGGCACCCTGCTGCTCCTGTTCGTCCTGACCGTGGCCCCGCTGCCCAGCCAGGCCGTGGGCGAGAACAATTTCGAGGCGCTCAAGCGCTTCAGCCAGGTCCTGGACATCGTGGAAAGCCACTACGTCCAGGACATCCCGCGGTCCGTGCTCATCGAGGACGCCATCAAAGGCATGCTGGAGCAGCTTGATCCGCACTCCACCTACCTGTCCAAGGACGACTTCAAGGACATCCAGATCAGCACCAGCGGCGAATTCACCGGCATCGGCATCGAGATTTCGCTGGAGAACGGCCGGCTCACGGTCATCTCGCCCATTGAGGACACCCCGGCCCACAAGGCCGGACTCAAGAGCGGCGACATCATCCTGGAGATCGACGGCCAGTCCACCCAGGACATCAGCCTCACCGAGGCGGTCAAGCGCATCCGCGGGCCCAAGGGCTCCACGGTGAAGCTCATCATCCTGCACAAGGGCTCCAACAAGCCCGAGACCGTGGCCATCGTGCGCGGGACCATCCCGATCCACAGCGTCAAGACCCAGGAGCTGGAGCCCGGCTACCTCTACGTGCGGCTCACCCGGTTCAACGAGAACACCACCCGGGACCTCCAGGACAAGCTCAAGGAGTACAAGGCCAAGCAGGAGATCAAGGGCCTGGTGCTCGACCTGCGCAACAACCCCGGCGGGCTCCTGGACCAGGCCGTGACCGTGGCCGACGTGTTCCTCAGCGACGGCCTGGTGGTCTACATCCAGGGCCGCGACGCCGCCCAGCGCAAGGACTTCCCGGCCAGCCGCGGCAACGACGACGTGGCCGCGCCCATGGTCACCCTGATCAACCCGGGCTCGGCCTCGGCCTCGGAGATCGTGGCCGGCGCCCTGCAGGACCACAAGCGGGCCCTGCTCGTGGGCGAGCGCACCTTCGGCAAGGGCTCGGTGCAGACCGTGATCCCCCTGTCCGACGGCACGGGCATCAAGCTGACCACGGCCCTCTACTACACCCCCAACGGCCGCTCCATTCAGGCCCAGGGCATCCTGCCCGACCTGGAAGTGCCCTTTGTCCCGGTCGACAACGACCAGGACGGCGACGACCGCCGCTTCACCCTGCGCGAGCAGGACCTCTCCCGCCATCTGGAGAACAACGGCGGGAACAAGGCCAAGGGCGGCTCGGCCAACAAGGAAGCCCAGGACATGGTGGCCCAGGACAACCAGCTGCGCCTCGGCCTGGAGCTGGTCAAGAAGCTGCCGGTGATCCGGCAGATCCGCTAGGGGGCAGTTCCCGCCGTCATGGACGAGCAGACCCCCGGACAGGAAGAACAGGAACGGGCGCGGGCCAGGAGATTCTCCTGGCTGACGCGCCCGCTTCCTTTGGCCCTGGCCGCCACGGGCCTGGCCGCGCTCCTCTCCCTGATCCTCTGGCTGGCCTTTTTCCGTGAACCCTCCCCGGAGCCGCCTGTGCCCCATGGCCCGGTGCTGCACCAGGACGCCCAGTCGCCCCAGATCCTCTACGAGGAGAGTCCGGCCCAGGACCTGGAGGACAAGGTCAAGGCCGCGGACCTGGCCCTGCTGGAGGCCCTGCGCGTGCTGGACGAGGGCGCCCGGGCCATGCGCCTCACCGACGCCCAGATCCGGCGCGTGGGGGACGAGAGCTACCACGTGCAGAGCCTGCGCCTCAACGTGGGCCGCAAGCGCCAGGACTTCCTGGCCTCGTTCCGCGCGGCCCTGGCCGAGCGCCTGCCCCAGGCCCAGATCGTGGAGGACGGCTCCGCCCACCTCACCGTGAGCATCGACGGCCTGCTGACCCACGACATCCTCCTGGACGGCCTGGTCAAGCCCGAGGTCCTGCCGCCCACGGTGCCCGGGCCCAAGCTGACCATCGTCATCGACGACATGGGCGAGGACCTGGGATTCGCCAAAGGTTTGGCGCGGCTGCCCTTCCCCGTGACCTTCTCCATCTGGCCCAACTCGGCCCAGAACCGCGAGGTGGCCACCGTGGCCCGCAGGGCCGGCCGGGAAATCCTGGCCCACGTGCCCATGCAGCCCCGGGGCTGGCCCGAGATCAAGCCCGGGCCCCAGGCCCTGTACGTGAGCATGAGCCCCGACGAGGTGGAGGAGACCCTGCGGCACAACCTGGACAGGCTGCCCGAGGCCGTGGGCATCAACAACCACATGGGCTCGCGCTTCACCGAGTCCCCCGAGGGCATGGCCGCGGTCATGGACGTGCTGGCCCAGCGGGGCCTGTTCTACCTGGACAGCGTGACCACCCAGAAAAGCGCGGCCCCGGCCGCGGCCCGCAAGCTCGGGCTCAGGCTCCTGCGGCGCGACGTGTTCCTGGACAACGAGCGCAGCGTCCCGGCCATCCTGCACCAGCTCCGGCTGGCCGAATCCCTGGCCCGCCGCTCGGGCCGGGCCATCGCCATCGGCCACCCCCACCCCGAGACCCTGGAGGCCCTGAGCCAGTGGTCCGGGGAGCGCGACACGCGCATCAGCCTGGTGCCCCTCTCCGGCCTGCGCTGATCCCGGCGGGCCTTGCCTTTGCCCCGTCCCGGGGCTATTCTTTCCAACATGGCGGCCTGATCCGGCGCCCCCTGGCCCGCTTCTTGCTTCTCCTCTGCGCCAAGAGGCCGGAGCATCAAGTTTTTTTGACACCGGCCGATAAACTGAAAGGGACGCCAACCGCGGAGACCGCGATTACACCATGAGCAAGATACTCGAACAGGACGAAGTAGATGCGTTGTTGCGGGGCCTCTCCGGAGGTGACGTAGAGACGGAGTCCGACCTGCCGGAGGACGACTCCGGCGTCGTCTCCTTCGACCTCGCCAACCAGGACCGCATCATCCGCGGCCGCATGCCGGTGCTTGAGATCGTCAACGACCGGTTCGCGCGGCTCTACACCAACGCCCTGGCCAACACCATGCGCAAGCGCGTGGACATCAACCCGATCTCCATCGACATGTCGAAGTTCGGGGACTTCATGCGCTCCCTGCCCGTGCCCACGAGCATCTCCATCTTCAAGATGGACCCGCTGCGCGGCAACGCGCTCCTCGTGGTGGACTCCCGCCTGGTCTTCGCCCTGGTGGAGAACTTCTTCGGCGGCGCGGGCTCCCAGCCCAAGGTCGAGGGCCGCGACTTCACGCCCATCGAGCAGGCCATCGTGGACCGGGTGGTCAAGATCGCCCTGGCCAACATGGAAGACTCCTGGAAGCCGGTGCACGAAGTGCACATCGAGATGATCCGCTCCGAGGTCAACCCCCAGTTCGCGGCCATCGTGCCGCCCAGCGACGTGGTCATCGTGGTGACCTTCGAGGTGGAGCTGGAGAACGCCATCGGCTCGCTCATCTGCTGCCTGCCCTACGCCACCATGGAGCCCATCCGCTCCAAGCTGCACGCCTCCTTCCAGTCCGAGCGCCTGGAGGTGGACCACGCCTGGATCAGCCGCTTCAAGGAGCGGCTCTTCGAGACCCCGGTGGACATGCTCGTGCGCCTGGGCCGCACCAAGATCACCGGCCGCCAGCTCCTCCAGCTCCAGGTGGGCGACATCCTGCTCCTGGACACCGACGAGGACGACCTGCTGGAGGCCGAGATCGAGACCGTGCGCAAGTTCTACGGCATCCCGGGCCGGGTCAAGGGCAACAAGGCCTTCCAGGTCATCAAGGAAGAGCCCATCCGGTTCTAGCCGCCCCCTCTTGACTGCGGGCCGCAAATGCGGCTTCATGGCCTACCGATTTCAACCGGAGGGCCGTCATGCGTCGTCTGCTGCTCATCACCCTGGCCGTGCTTCTCTGGGCCGTGCCCTGTCTGGCCCAGGACAAGACCTATCGCATCTCCGTGACCCAGATCGTGGAGCACCCGTCCCTGGACGCCATGCGCCTGGGCTTTCTGGACCGGCTCGCGGCCCTGGGGATCAAGGTCGAGCCCCTGGTGCACATCGCCCAGGGCAACATGGGCACCAACGTCCAGATCGCCAGCCAGATCCAGGGCGAGAACCCGGACCTGATCCTGGCCATCACCACGCCCTCGGCCCAGGCCGTGGCCCAGAAAATCAAGAACAAGCCCATCGTGTTCACCGGCGTCACCGACCCCCAGGGCGCGGGCCTGGTGAAGCTGCTCGGCGCGCCGGGCGGCAACATCACCGGCATGACCGACATGAGCCCCATGGACCGCCACCTGGCGCTCATCCGCGAATGCCTGCCCGGGCTCAAGCGCCTGGGCGTGCTCTACAACGCGGGTGAGCCCAACTCCGTGGTCCTGGTGAACCTGCTCAAGGCCGAATGCGTCAAGGCCGGAATCGCCCTGGAGGAGGCCACGGTGGCCAACTCCGCCGCGGTGTACCAGGCCGCCAAGAGTCTGGTGGGCCGGGTGGACGCGGTCTATGTGCCCGTGGACAACACCGTGGTCTCGGCCCTGGAGTCGGCCATCAAGGTCTGCGAGCAGAACCGGCTGCCCTTCTTTTCCGGGGACACGGACTCCGTGGCCCGGGGCACCGTGGCCGCCCTGGCCGTGGACTACCGCAAGATGGGCGAGCAGACCGCGGACATGGCCGCGCGCATCCTCAAGGACGGCAAGAAGCCCGGCGACATGCCCGTGGAGAGCATCAAGGAGCCGGCCCTGCACGTGAACACGGCCGCGGCGGCGCGCATGGGCCTGACCCTGCCCCAGACCGTGCTCGAGCGGGCGGACAAGGTCCTGCGCTGAGCCGCGTCCCGGGCCCGGGATTTGCCTTGCGCCGCGTTTCGATGTAAGGCGCCGTCATCCCGACGCACGCCAGACAGGAATCTTGTCCAGCCATGACCTCGTACGCTTTCTTCGGCTCCCTGGAACAGGGTTTCGCCTTCGGCCTCATGGTCCTGGGCGTGTACCTGACCTTCCGGGTCCTGGACTTCCCGGACCTCACCGTGGACGGCAGCCTGCCCCTGGGCGCGGCCGTTTCGGCCGTGGCCATCGACGCCGGGGTGCATCCGGCCCTGTCCCTGGTTTGGGCCTGCGGCGCGGGCTTCCTGGCCGGGGCCGTGACCGGCTTCCTGAACACCCGGCTGCGCATCCTGCATTTGCTGGCCTCCATCCTGACCATGATCGCGCTCTACTCCGTGAACCTGCGGATCATGGGCCGGCCCAACCTGACGCTCCTGGGCAAGCCCACCCTGGTGGACCTCTTCACCACGGCCAGCGGCCTGCCCCAGTACCTGGCCACGCCCCTGCTCTTCGCCCTGGTGACCGTGTTCGCGGCCGGGGTGCTCATCTGGTTCCTGCGCACGGAACTGGGCCTGGCCCTGCTGGCCACGGGCGACAATCCGCGCATGATCCGGGCCCTGGGCGTGAACACCGGGAACACCGTGATCCTGGGCCTGGGCCTGTCCAACGCCCTGACCGCCATGTCCGGGGCCCTGGTGGCCCAGAACCAGGGCGGCGCGGACGTGAACATGGGCGTGGGTACCATCGTGGCCGGGCTGGCCTCGGTGATCCTCGGCGAGACCGTGTTCGGACGGCGCTCCGTGGCCCGGGCCGTGCTGGCGGCCATCCTGGGCTCCCTGCTCTACCGCCTGGCCATCGGTCTGGCCCTGGGGCTGAAGCTCGGCTCCTTCTCCATCACGCCCAGCGACCTGAACCTCATCACCGCCCTGCTCGTGGTCCTGGCCCTGACCGCGCCGCGCATGAAGGCCAAGGTGTTTTCCTGATGCTGCGCGCCGAGGGCATCGTGAAGACCTTTTTCAAGGGCGGGGCCAACGAGGTCCGGGCCCTGAACAACGTGAGCCTCAGCCTGGCCGAGGGCGAGTTCGTCACGGTCATCGGCTCCAACGGCGCGGGCAAGTCCACCTTCCTGGGCGCCGTGGCCGGGGTCTTTCCCGTGGACCAGGGCCGCATCTTCCTCGACAACGAGGACATGACGGCCTGGCCCGAATGGCGGCGCGCCGCGGGCATCGGCAGGGTCTTCCAGGACCCGGCCCAGGGCACCTGCCCCGGGGCGACCATCGAGCAGAATCTCGCCCTGGCGCTCAAGCGCGGCCAGCCGCGCGGGCTGGGGCCCGGGGTGCGCCGCCAGGACCGGGAGCTGTTCCGGGAGCAGCTGGCCCGGCTCGGCCTGGGCCTGGAGAACCGCCTGCGCGACCCCGCCGGGCTGCTCTCCGGCGGCCAGCGCCAGGCCCTGAGCATGCTCATGGCCGTGCTGGTCAAGCCCCGGCTGCTCCTGCTGGACGAGCACACCGCGGCCCTGGACCCCAAGACCGCCGGGCAGGTCCTGGACCTCACCGTGCGGCTGGTGGAGGAGCTGGGCCTGAGCACGCTCATGGTCACGCACAACATGCGCCAGGCCATCGGGCTCGGGCAGCGGCTGGTCATGTTCCATCGCGGCGAGATCGTCCTGGACATCCGCGGCGAGGAAAAACGGAATCTGCGGGTGGAGGACCTGCTCCAGCGCTTCAGCGAAGTGCGCGGAGAGGAGTTCACCTCGGACCGGGCGTTGCTGACTTGAACGCCGGAGGCGTTGGCAGCAGCCGGGAAACCATGTACATCACACTGAATACGAAGGAGACTTGCATGAGCGAACTGACTTTTTCCATCGTCAAGCCGGACGCTGTCCAGGCGGGCCAGGCCGGCTCCATCCTCCAGATGATCATCGACGCGGGCCTCACAATCCGGGCCATGAAGATGATCCGGCTGACCCGCGAGCAGGCCGAGGGCTTCTACGCCGTGCACCGCGAGCGGCCCTTTTTCAAGGACCTGGTGAACTATATGATCTCCGGCCCGGTCATCGTCTCGATGCTCGAGGGCGACAACGCCATCGCCCGCTACCGCGAGCTCATGGGCGCCACGGACCCGGCCAAGGCTGCCGAGGGCACCATCCGCAAGCGTTTCGGCAAGAGCATCGAGGCCAACGCCTGCCACGGCTCCGACGGGCCGGACACGGCCAAAACCGAGGTGGCCTACTTCTTCAGCCGCCTGGAAATGGTGGGGTAGCAACATGGGCGCGGCCATCGGCTTCATCGGCGTGGGCAACATGGGCTCGGCCATCATCCGCGGCCTGGCCCAGGACAAGACCCTGACCCTGCACGGCATCGACCTGGATCAGGCCAAGCTCAAGACTCTGGCCAAGGAGTGCAGGCTCAAACCCCAGAAGTCCATCAAGGACCTGGTGGGGGCCTGCGACTACGTGCTCCTGGCGGTCAAGCCGCAGCACGCCGAGGAGACCCTCAAGGAAGCCGCGCCGCACCTCAAGGGCCGTGTGCTCCTGTCCATTGCCGCGGGCATCCCGCAGGAGCGGCTCAAGGCCATGAGCGGCGGCAAGTGCCCGGTGGTGCGGGTCATGCCCAACACCCCGGCCCTGGTGGGCGAGGGCGTGTTCGCCCTGTGCCTGGACGACGCCAAGCTCAAGAAGCCCCAGAAGGACTTCCTCGTGGGCCTGTTCGGCAAACTCGGCCAGGTGCACGTGCTGCCGGAACGGCTGTTCGACGCCTTCACCGCGGTGATCGGCTCGGGCCCGGCCTATGTCTTCGCCTTCATGGAGGCCCTGGTGGACGCCGGGGTCTATCTGGGCCTGCCCCGCGACGCGGCCACGGCCATGGTCAAGGGCCTGTTCACCGGCTCGGCCAAGCTGGCCGCGGAAAGCCCCCTGCACCTGGCCCAGCTGCGGGACATGGTCACCTCGCCCGGCGGCACCACCATCCGCGCCCTGCAGCACATGGACCGCATGGCCGTGTCCGGCAGCATCGTGGACGCGGTCATCGAGTCCCACGACCGCAGTGCGGAGCTGGGTAATAAGTAGCGTCGAGACCTGGGAAACGAGGCAGGGCGCGGTTTCCCGCGCCCTGTTTTTTTGTCGGAGCGGCCTGTTTTTTTATCCCAGGGAGCGGACCATGAGGCTCACGGTCTTGGTCCCGCCCTCGGTGTCCTGGGTCCCGGCTTGGGCAAAGCCGAAGCGCTCGTGGAAGACCAGGGACCCGGGATTGGCGGGCCGCAGGTTCACCTCGCAGGCGAGCACCGGGGCCAGGTTCGCGCCAAAGGCGATGAGGTCGCGGTAGAGCGCGCTGCCCACGCCCAGACGCCGGGCGCCCTGCCCCACCACCACGCGGTCGATGTACAGGAAGCGCGGGTAGCGGGCCTTGAACCAGAGGAAGTTGAGGCTGTCGTAGTCCGCCTCCTGGGTCATGGCCAGGAGGAAGCCCAGGGGGGCGTCCGGACCGTCCACCAGCCGGAAATAGGCGGCCTGAGCCGCCAGGCGCTTGAGGCCCGGCACACCCACGTCGTTGACATTGGGCACCGCGGCCCGGTTCAGCTCGTTCAGGGCCGCAAAGTCGGACTCGCGCACCGGGCGCGGCAGGGACAGGGTCACGTCGGTCTCCGCTAGAAGAGCATGGCCCCGGCGGGCCGCAGGACCAGGAATTCCAGGAGCGCGGCCACCAGGGCCGCCAGCATGCAGAGCTGGATGAGCATTTCCAGCTTGTCCTCGTCCCAGAACCCGCCCTCGGGGCCCAGCCAGGGCTTGTCCTTGGCCGCGCCGAAATACACGGCCGGGCCGCCCACCCGCGCGCCCAGGAGCCAGGCCGCCGCGGCCATGGGCCAGCCCGCGTTGGGGCTCTCGGTCCTGCCGGCGTCCGCGGCCACGTGGGCCTTGGCGCCCTTCCAGTCCAGGTCCATGACCGCTCCGGCCAGGATCAGGGCCAGGGCCGTGAGCCGGGCCGGAATCCAGGCCAGCAGGTCGTCCAGCCGGGCCGCGGCCTTGCCCAGGCGCTCGTACTCCGGCGTGCGGTAGCCCCACATGGAGTCCAGGGTGCTCACGGCCTTGGAGAACCAGAGCCCGCCCGGGCCCAGGAGGCAGAGCCAGAAGAACGGGGCCACGAAGCCGTCGTTGAGGTTCTCGCTGATGCTCTCGGCCAGGGCCCGGCGCAGGCCGTCGGCGTCCAGGGCCGAGGTGTCCCGGGTCACCAGCCCGGACAGGGCCTCGCGGGCCTCGGCCAGACGGCCCTGCTCCAGGAGCTGGGCCACCTTGCGGCCCTCGGAGAGCAGGCCGCGCAGGGCCAGGCCGCTCCAGGCCAGGTACAGGGCCGCCAGCCAGCCGATCCAGGGCAGGGCCGAAAGAACCTGGGCCAGGGCCGCAGCGCCCAGGGCCAGGGCCAGGGTGCTGACCAGGCCCCAGAAGAACAGGCTGTTGGGCAGGAGATTGCGGCCCCAGGACTCCAGGACCCCGGCCACCCGGCCGATGCCGGTCACGGGATGGGGCAGGCCCTTGGGATCGCCCAGGGCCAGGTCCAGAATCAGGGCCAGCAGGGGCAGGAGCGTGAACCAGATGACGTGCATGCGCGCCTCCCAAAGGACAAGGGGCGGCTTGCGCCGCCCCCTGTGCTCAACTTTCGAAGTAGGACCGCAGAAGCGCGCTGCGGATGGGATGCCGAAGCTTGCGCAGGGCCTTGGCCTCGATCTGACGGATGCGCTCGCGGGTGACGTTGAAGAGCTTGCCCACCTCTTCCAGGGTGTGGTCGCTTTTCTCGCCGATGCCGAAGCGCTTGCGCAGGACCTGCTCCTCGCGCGGGGTCAGGTCCGAGAGCACCTTGGCGATCTGCTCCTGGAGCTTGGTGGAGACCACTTCCTCGGCAGGGGCCGCGGCCTTCTTGTCCTCGATGAAATCGCCCAGGCTCGAGTCTTCCTCGTCGCCGATGGGCGTCTCCAGGGAGATGGGCTCCTTGGCGATCTTGAGGACCTTTTTCACCTTTTCGATGGGGTAGTCCATGCGGGCCGCGATTTCCTCGGGCGAGGGGTCGCGTCCCAGCTCCTGGACCAGATAGCGCGAGGTGCGGATGAGCTTGTTGATGGTCTCGATCATGTGCACCGGGATGCGGATGGTCCGGGCCTGGTCCGCGATGGCCCGGGTGATGGCCTGGCGGATCCACCAGGTGGCGTAGGTCGAGAACTTGTAGCCGCGCTGGTACTCGAACTTGTCCACGGCCTTCATCAGGCCGATGTTGCCCTCCTGGATCAGGTCCAGGAACTGCAGGCCGCGGTTCGTGTATTTCTTGGCGATGGAGACCACCAGGCGCAGGTTGGCCCGGATGAGCTCCTGCTTGGCCCGCATGGCCGCCTGGTTGCCCCGGGTGATGCGCCAGAGCACCTCTTCCAGGTCGTTCACCGAGTGGCAGCACTTGTCCTGGAGCCGGGTCATGATCTCGAGCTTGCCCGAAAGCATTTCCTTGAAGGAGAAGAACTCCTCCACGGTCATGTTCAGGGTGTCGGCGGCCACCACCGGGTTCACGTCCCGGGCGTCCACCTGGCGGAAGAGGATCTCGATGTCGGCCTTGGTCTTGCCCACGGAGAGCACGTAGGCCGAGAGGTCGCGCTGGCAGTTGTGCATCTGGCGCACATAGTCGCCCACGGTCTCGATGATCCGGTCGATGAGGGTCTTCTCCAGCTTGATGTCGCGCAGCCGCTGGACCACCTCCTCCTTGAAGCCGAGGATTTCCTTCTGGACCCCGGCCACCCGGCGGGTGAGCTCGGCGCAGGCGTCGAGCTTGTCGTAGACCTTCTTCTTTTTCTTGAAGATGCTCTTGATCTCGTCCAGGAGGAAGATGACCCGCTGGCGCTGGTTCATCTCGTCCTCGGAAGGGTCGTCCTCCTCGATGGTCTTGACCACGTCCTTGAGCTTGATCTTGCCGTTCTTGAGGTCCTCGCCCACCTGGATCAGCTCCTCCAGGGCCACGGGAACCTCGACCAGCGAGTAGAGAACCTCCATCTCGCCGTTCTCGATCTTCTTGGCGATGACCACCTCGCCCTCGCGGTCCAAGAGCGGCACCGCGCCCATCTCGCGCAGGTACATGCGGACCGGGTCGGTGCTGCGCGAGGAATAGTCCGAGGCGTCCTCGTCGTCGCCCACCAGCTCGATGTCCATCTCGTCGGACTCGGCCTCCGAGGGCTCGGCGGTCATCTTCTTGCCGCTCTCCTCGGTGTCCACGATGACGATGTTCATCTGGTCGAAGATGCTGTGGACCTCTTCCAGCTGATCCGGGGAACTGATCTCCGAGGGCAGGGCCTTGCTGACCTCTTCAAAGGTCAGGAAGCCGTTTTTCTTGCCCTTGGCTATCAGGGACTTGATCTGCTGGATGTCCTTAATGTTGTTCATCATCCCTCCCTAGAAACTCGTTCAGGGCCTGCAAATGCTCTGAGGCCTGGCGCTCGTCCCCGGTCCGCAGGGCTTCGCGCAGGGCTTCCTTGAGCTGCTGACGGGCCTGGCGCTCGTGGCCGTTGGCCACACGTTCGCAGATGTGCAGCCACTCGTCGCGCAGCTCTTCGCCGGAGAGGATGCGCTCCACGCGCTCCTGCCGGCAGCGAGCCCAAAATTTCTTTTCGTCATCCGTGAGCCAGGGCAAAAGGTCCTGCCCGCCATGAAGCTTGATCTTTTCCCACAAATCCCGGGCCCAGGCCGTGACCAGAACCCGTTCGAATCCCCGGTCCGCCAGATCCTGGACATATTCCGGATACTGGATGGGGAAACGCAAAAAATACCGGTCGTCCTTGTCGTCCCGGCCCACGGGCCGCACCGCGGCGAGCGGCTTGCGCTCCCGGGCCGTGTCCCGGCCGCCCTGCCCCGCTCCCAGGGCTTGGCGCAGCTCGGTCTCGGCCACGCCCAGGCCGGCAACCAGGCGCGGCAGATAATAGGCCCGCAGCCCGTCGTCAGCCAGTTTCTCGAAAAACCCCTTGGCCCAGCCCATGGTTTCCCGGGGCGCGAAGTTCTCGCGCAGGGTGTCCATACAGAAGGCCAGTCCTTCCTTGGCCGCCTTGAGGCATTTCTCGAAGCCTTCGGTCCCCTCCTTCTGGAGCACGGAGTCCACATCCTCGCCCTCGGGCAGGAGCACCACCCGGCAGGCCACACCGGAAAGCAGAATCATCTCGCTGGACTTGAGCGCGGCCTTGCGGCCCGCGTTGTCGCCATCAAAAACCAGGTCCACCCGCGAACAAAAGCCCGCAAGACGGCGCACCTGCTCCCCGGTGAGGGCCGTGCCCAGCACCCCGCAGGCGTCGGTGTAGCCGAACTGGTGCAGGGAAAGCACGTCCATGTAGCCTTCGGTGAGCAGGGCCCGCTTGCTGCGGGTCATGGTGGACCGGGCCTGGTACAATCCGTAGAGGTGCTCCCCCTTTTTGTAGATCGGCGTGTCACTGCTGTTGAGATATTTGGGTTCTCCTTCACTAATGATTCTGCCGCCAAAGGCAATAACCCGGCCCGACAAATTCTGGATGGGAAAGATGAGCCTTCCACGGAACCTGTCGTAAATATTACCTTTTTCATTTTTCGACAACAACCCGGCAAGGACCCCCTGGTCCGGGGTGTGGCCCTTGCCCTGGAGAAAGGTGTCCAGGCCGTGCCAGTCGTCCGGGGAATAGCCCAGGCCGAAGGCCTCCACGATGCGCGGCTCGATGCCCCGGCGCTTGAGGTATTCGCGGGCCGGGCGGCCCTCCTGGCGGCCCAGGTTGTGCCGGAAGAAGTCCCGGGCCTGGTCGTGCATGTCCAGGAAGACCTTTTTCCGGCGCTGCTGCTCGCGGGCCTCGGGATCGTCGCGTTCCGCGCCCAGTTCCACCCCGGCCTCGGCGGCCAGCTGCTCCAGGGCCTCGCGGAACTCCAATCCGTTGATCCGCTTGTAGAAATCTATCACGTCGCCAGAGGCCTGGCAGCCGAAGCAGTAGAAGAAGCCCTCCTCGTCGTTCACCGACATGGACGGCTTGGTCTCCTGGTGGAACGGGCAGGCGCCCATGAACCGGCCGGACACGGGGCGCAGGTCCACGTAGCGGCGGACCACGTCCGAGAGCACGAGCTTGGCTTTCACGGCCTGGATGGCTTGGGAGTTCACGCCGGCCCCGCTACTTGAGGGTCACTTCGGTCATGCCGTCGCCGCCCCGGTCCTCGGGGGCCAGGGCAAAGGCGTCCACCGCCGGAAACTGCCGCAGAAATTCGTGCACCTCGCGGCGCAGGGCCCCGGTGCCCCGGCCGTGGATGATCTCGGCCCGCCCTGCTCCGCGCAGCAGGCAGTCGTCCAGAAAACGCTCCAGCTCGCGCAGGGCCTCGTCGGCGCGCTGGCCGCGCAGATCCAGGCTGCGGGTCAGGCCCTCCACAGCGGGACCGCTGTCCCGGGTTGCCGCCGGGGCCTTGGCCGGGGCCGCGCCCTGCGCCGGGCCCAGATCGGCCTCCTTGACCCAGAGGGCCACGCCGTCCAGGTCGATCTTCACCTGGCGCTTGCGCTCGTCCTTGTCCAGGACCACGCCGCTGCGGCCCCAGGCCCGGTATTCCACGGCCTGGCCCGGCCGCAGGTCGTCCCAACCAAAGGCCGGAGCAGCCGCCTCGGCAGCCAGGGAACCCACGCCTTCCAGGCCCTCCCGGGCCTCGGCCAGCTTCTTGAGGGCCTGTTTGCGGCCGATCTTCTCGTTCTTCCACTCGTGGAGCACGGTCTGGGCCTGGGCCTTGATTTCGTCCACCAGGGCCCGGCGCTCCTTGTCGAAGCGGGCCTCCAGGGAGGCGCGCTTGGCCCGCAGCCGCTCGCGCTCCTCGGAAAGAGCGGCCAGCTCCTTTTCCCGGGTCACGGCCTGGGCGTTGAGCCGGTCCAGCACGGCCGTGGTGTCCGAGCCGTCCAAGAGCAGATACTGCTGGGCCTTGGCCAGGATGGCCTCGGGCAAACCGTGCTCCCGGGCCACGTCCAGGGCGATGCTCGCGCCCACCTGGTCGTAGGCCAGGCGGAACAGCGGCTTCTTGGTGCCCGGGTCGAAGAGCACGCTGGCCGCGCGCACGCCCGCGGCAGCCAGGGCGTGGGCCTTCAACGCCGGGAAGTGCGTGGCCACCAGCACCGAGGCCCCGCGCTCCAAAAGATTGTCCAGCACGGACTGGGCCAGGGCCGCGCCCTGGGTGGGGTCCGTGCCCGCGCCGAACTCGTCCAGGAGAAACAGCGTGTCCTGGTCCACCCGCTCCCAGACCCGGGACAGGTAGCGCACCTGGGCCGTGAACGTGCTCACGTGGTCCTCCAGGCTCTGCTCGTCGCCCAGGACCACGAAAATCTGCTTCCACAGGGGCAGGCTGCTGCCGATGCCCACGGGCACGGGCAGGCCGGAAAAGGCCATCAGGGCGATGAGCCCCAGGGTCTTGAGGCAGACGGTCTTGCCGCCCGCGTTGCCGCCGCTGATGACCAGGGCCCGCTGGCCGGGCTGGAGCTTGATGTCCAGGGGCACCACCCCGCCCTTGTCCAGGGCCAGGAGCGGATGGCGGGCCTCCAGGAGCCGCGGGGGCAGGCCCGGCTCCAGGTCCAGGGTCCGGCCGCCCAGGGCCTGGGACAGGGCGGTCTTGGCCAGGAGCACGTCCAGGGCCACCAGGGCCCGGGAGGCGTCGGCCACGGCCTCGCGCTCCTGGCGCACGATGCCGGTCAGGAACTCCAGGACCTTGCGCTCCTCGCGGCGTTCCTCCTGCTTGAGCTCCTGGAGCTGGTTGTTCAGCTCCACCAGGAACATGGGCTCGAAATAGCAGGTCTCGCCGGTCTGGGAGTAGTCGTGGATGATGCCCTGGAAGCGGCCCTTGAAATTCGCCTTGAGCGGCAGGACGTAGCGGTCCGAGGAGATGGTCATGAACTCGTCCTGGAGGAACCGGGCCAGGTCCTCGCCCAGGATGAAATCCTTGACCTTCTTGGTGCAGCGCTGGTGGATGCCGCGGATCTCGCCGCGCACGGCCATCAGCCCGGGCGAGCTTTCGTCGCGCAGGCGGCCCTCGTCGTCCAGGCAGCGCCGCACGGCCGACCAGGCCGTGGCGGGCCACGGCGCGCGGGCCACGGCCTCCATGAGCTCGTCCCAGCCGCGCTGGTCAAAGCCCTGCAGGGCCTCGCGGGCGGCCTTGGCCTGCTCCAGGGTCTTGAGCAGGGCAAACAGGGCGTCCTGGTCCAGCACGGCCGCGGGCCGCTCCGTGGCGGCCGCCAGGCCGTCCAGGGGCTCGAAGGGGCTCAGGGAGAAGCCGGTCTCCTTGCGCCACTCCACGGCCTGCTCCAGGAGCCGGTTCTGAAGACGCACCGAAGCCTCATCGCGCAGGGGCGCGATGGCGAGGCAGGCGTCTTCCCCGGCCTTGGACACTGCGCGATCCGCGAGGACCCGCAGCACCTTGGGGAATTCCAGCAACTGGAATGTTCTGGATTCCATGAATTCGCGTCGGTCAGGACGAGAGCCGCGCCCGGACCAGTTCACTGGCCTTCTTGCCGTCCACCTGTCCCTTGTGGGCCTCAAGCACGGCCTGCATGACGCGGCCCATGTCCTTGAGGCTGGTGGCCCCGAGTTCGCGGACCACGGCGTCGATGGCGGCGGTCAGCTCCGCCTCGGTCAGGGCCTGGGGCAGATAGCCCACCAGCATTTCCAGCTCGCGGGCTTCCTTGTCGGCCAGATCGGGACGGTTGCCGCTGGTGAACTGTTCGATGGATTCGCGGCGTTGCTTGACCTGTTTGGCAATGACATCGAGGATCTCTCCGTCATCCAGAGGACGGAGCAGTTCCACCTGACGGTTCTTGATGGCTGTCTTGAGCATCCTCAAGACAGCCACCCGAACCGTTTCCTTGGCCTTGTAGGCGGTGACGAAGTCGGTTTCGATTCGTGCCTGTAGGGCCATTACATCATTTTCATTTTGCGGAGTTTCTTGACGAGCCGCTTCTTGGCGGCGGCCTTCTTCTTCTTGCGCTGGACGCTGGGCTTTTCGTAGTGCTGACGCTTTTTCAGCTCGGAGAGGATGCCAGCCTTCTCGACCTGCTTCTTGAAGCGGCGCAGGGCCACATCGAAGTTGTCGGAGTCGTCGAGAACAATACCGGGCATGGAGACATCACCTCCCTGGAGGCCCCCGGAAAATACCGGGCGGCGATATTTGCAAAAGATTCAACTACGCCTTCGTCAGACAGAAGGCAAGGCAAATATTCCGGAGGAATGGAGAGGGGATGGCCTCGGGCCCGCTCCAGCGGCGGGCAATGCGAAGCGGCCCGCCCGGGAAGGTCCGGACGGGCCGTGTCACTTACTCAGACGGAAGCCGCGCGAAAACCCTAGTGATGGTGGCTTACGCCGCCGTCCCGGGAATCCCACCAGGCTTTCAGAATGCAGTACCCCATGCCGATGCCGATGACGGCCAGCACGATGTACAGCACACCGAAGAACACGGCATGGTCGGCCTGCCACCAGGGAAGATCCATGGGCAGAGGGCTGTGAACAGTTTCACCGTGGAGCATAATGGATCCCTACCTTACTTGACGGCGTCCTTGAGCAGCTTGCCGGGGCGGAACTTCACGATCTTGGTGGCCGGAATCTTGATGGTGGCGCCCGTGCGGGGGTTGCGGCCCACGCGGGACTTGCGCTGCTCGACCAGGAAGGTGCCGAAACCGGTCAGGGTCAGCTTCTTCTCTTTGACCAGGGTACCCTCCACGGTCTCCAGGAAAGCGTTCAGGGCGCGCTCGGCGTTCGCCTTGGTCAGATTGGCCTTCTCCGCGATTTTGACAACCAGCTCAGCCTTAGTCATCAGTCCTTCCTCCTCAATAAGGTTTTCGACGATCACGACATCGTCAAGGAATGGCCGCTCACTTTCGAAGGCAATGAAATCAGCGCTTTTACTTGCTCCGGGTTGTACTGCAAACCGGGGTTCCTGTCCAGACGCTTTAAATTCTCACGTCGCGCCCGGGAAGGCCCGGTAATGCTCACCTTCAGTTTTCGCATCACTTGAAAACAAGATTTTCCAGGCGAAGTCAAGTGAAAAAGTGAAATTTCATGAACGTCGCCAAGTCCAGAAAGTGCTGTGGGGACAGGTTTTCCGGCCTGCTGGAGGGGGCCAGGCCATGCTCCTCGAACCACTGTCCCACACCTGATTCCCATTGAGATTTCAATATGTTGGACATCTGTTTTCGACGCAACTGGAAGCAGCGGTGCAAAAGAGCGGAAAGAGCCCGGGACTGGTCCATTTCCGGACGTCCGGCCCGGGGCCGGAACAGGACCACGGCCGAATCCACCTTGGGCCGGGGGCGGAAAACATTGGGGCTGACCTTGAAGAGATAGTCCGTGTCCGCGAAGGTCCGCACCCAGGCCGTGAGCGCGCCGTAGGCCCGGGTGCCGGGTTCGCCCGTAAGCCGCAGGGCCACTTCGTGCTGGACCATGAACACGGCCCGGCCGTAGTCCGCGGCCCGGGACACGAACTCCCAGATGAGCGGCGAGGCCACGTTGTAGGGCAGGTTGCCCCCTATCTTATAGGAGGGGGAGTCCACGGACTCCCAGGGGTATTCCAGGGCGTCGCCCAGGAGCACCTCCACCCCGGGCCAGCGCTCGGTGAGCGCCGGGGCCAGGTCGCGGTCCTTTTCCAGGGCCAGGAACCGGGCCGGGTGCGCGGCCGCGATCCACTCCGTGAGCGCCCCGCGGCCCGGGCCGATCTCCAGGACCGTGTCCTGCGGACCGATCTCCAGGGCCGCCACGATGCGGCGCGCGGTGTTGGGATCGCACAAAAAATTCTGGCCCAGGCTTCTTTTGGCGAACGGCATTCCCTCCCCTAGCCCAGGCGGAGAAAACCCGCAACGCGGGGCGTTGACAAGATTTTGGAGGAGGCCGTACAAGGTCGCATCCTGGCACAAGGAGGCCCTCATGGACCTGCGACGCTACATCCGTGACATCCCCAACTATCCCAAGGAAGGCATCCTGTTCTTCGACATCACCCCGCTTTTGGCGGAGCCCAAGGCCTTCCAGCACACCATCGACGCCATGGCCGAGCGCTTCCAGCACAAGGGCGCCACCAAGATCCTGGCCGCCGAGGCCCGCGGGTTCATCTTCGGCGCGCCCCTGGCCTACCGCCTGGGCATCGGCTTCGTGCCCGTGCGCAAGCCCGGCAAGCTGCCCTACAAGACCACCTCCGTGACCTATGACCTGGAATACGGCACGGACACCCTGTGCATGCACGAGGACGCCATAGCCCCGGGCGAGCCGGTGCTGCTCATCGACGACCTGCTGGCCACCGGCGGGACCACCGGCGGCATGCTCAAGCTCGTGGAGGTCGCGGGCGGCAAGGTCGTGGGCATCGGCTACGTGGTGGAGCTGGGCTTTCTGGACGGCCCGGCCAAGCTCCTGGGCCACACCCACGAATACCTGATCAAACTGTAATCCAGAGAGAACCACCCCCCTATGCTCAAGATCGGCGTTATCGGCGGCAGCGGCCTGGACAACGCGGACGTCCTCCAGGAGAGTTCTGCGGCGCATGTCCTCCAGGACATGCGCGACATCGAGATATCCACCCCCTACGGTGCGCCCAGCTCCAGCCTGCGGGTCCTCCACCTGTTCGACAAAGAGGTCTACCTCCTGGCCCGGCACGGGCGGGACCATACCATTCCTCCCAGCCAGGTGAACTTCCGGGCCAACGTCCAGGCGCTCAAGGACCGGGGGTGCGCCTGCATCCTGGCCACCACGGCCGTAGGCTCCCTGCGCCGGCGCATCGAACGCGGGCACCTGGTGGTCCTGGATCAGTTCATCGACTTCACCAGGCACCGCATCAGCACCTTCCACGAGCATTTCAAGCCCCACAGCCCGGCCCACACGCCCATGGCCGACCCCTTCCACAAGGGACTGCGGGGACGGCTCCTGGAGGGCTGCAAGGACCTGGGCTTCCCGCACCACGAGCGCGGCACCGTGGTGACCATCGAAGGCCCGCGCTTCTCCACCCGGGCGGAATCGCACATGTTCCGGGCCTGGGGCGCGGACGTGATCAACATGAGCATCGCGCCCGAATGCGCCCTGGCCAACGAGGCCGGCCTGCCTTACGCCGCCGTGGCCATGAGCACGGACTACGACTGCTGGAAAGAGGACGAGACCCCGGTGACCTGGGAAGAGGTCCTGCGGATCTTTACGGACAACGCCCAGAAGGTCACGAACCTGCTGCTGCATGTGATCCAGGGCCTCACGCCCGAGGTGCTGGCAGCCCCCGCGCCGCAAGGCACTTGACAAGATCCGGTTCAAGGGCATATTGAGCGCGTTTCTTGGCGCTGACGATTACGATCAACCCCGCCGCCGGCCGCATGGACCAGCGCGGCGTGTGCAAGGAGGAGCGTTCATGGCCAACGGCAACGTGAAAGCCGGCTCGTTCGAGGGCGCGGTGAAGACCCCCGAGGGTCTGTCCTTCAAAGGCGTCATCCTGCAGCCGGTCATCGACAAGTGCGAGGGCTGTGAGCGCATGGTGGCCTTCGAAGACGAAAAGTTCTGCCCCAGCTACCCGCAGCCGGCCCGCAAGTGGGCCCTCGGGGTGTGCAACTTCGCCACCCACGTGCGCGCCCAGGTGGACACCCAGGGCAAGGTCAAAATCAACCCCCTCAAGGCGTCCAAGCGCGCCGCCAGGGGCCGCTAGCCCGAGTCCGGAATCATGGGCGGGGGCAACCCCGCCCTTTTTTTTCCTCACAGCCTGCCGGGCCGCGGCCCGAGACTCCGGCCGCGCCCCATGGGAGCGGACCATGCAGGACCTCTTCGCCTTCCTGGAATCCCAGTCCGACTACGTGGTCAACCTCCAGCGCCGCCTCACGGCCATCCCGGCCGTGGGCCCCAAGAACGGCGGCCCGGGCGAAGAGGCCAAGGCGGAGTTCACCCGCGAACATCTGCGCGGCCTGGGCCTCACCGACATCCGCGACTTTCCGGCCCCGGACCCCTCGGTGCCCTGCGGTTTCCGGCCGAACATCGCGGCCCTGATCCCGGGACGGGACACTGCGCGCACCTTCTGGGTCATCTCTCACCTGGACATCGTGCCGCCCGGCGACCTGGCCCTGTGGAACAGCGATCCCTACGAGCTGGTGCAGAACGACGACCTGCTCATCGGCCGGGGCGTGGAGGACAACCAGCAGGGCCTGGTCTCCTCCCTGCTCCTGGCCCGCTATCTTCTGGAAAAAAAGACCGTCCCGCCCATGAACTACGGCCTGCTGTTCGTCTCCGATGAGGAGACCGGCAGCGTGTTCGGCCTGGACTACGTGCTCCGCGAGCACCCCGAGGTCTTCGGCAAGAACGACCTGTTCCTCATCCCGGACTTCGGCCAGCCCGATTCGGGCATGGTCGAGGTGGCCGAAAAAAGCATGTTCTGGCTCCAGGTCACGGTGAACGGCCGCCAGTGCCACGCCTCCACCCCGGAAAAGGGCGTCAACACCCTGGTGGCCGCAGCGGACCTGATCCTGCGCGTCCGCGGCCTGTACCGGGAATTCGCCGACGCCGACCCGCTCTTCGATCCGCCGGTGTCCACCTTCGAGCCCACCAAGAAAGAGGCCAACGTGGGCAACATCAACACCCTGCCCGGCCGGGACGTGTTCTACGTGGACATGCGCGTGCTGCCGCACTACTCCCTGGACACGGTGCTCGGCCGCATCCAGGACCTGGGCCGGGAGGTGGAGCGCGAGCACGGGGTGAGCATCGCCTACGCCACGGTGCAGCGCGAGCAGGCCGCCCCGCCCACGCCCCCGGACGCCGAGATCGTGGCCAAGACCATGGCGGCCATCCGCCGGGTCTATGGCGGCGAACCCAAGCCCGTGGGGGTCGGCGGCGGCACCGTGGCCGCGTTCCTGCGCCGCCGCGGACACCAGGCCGTGGTCTGGGCCACGCTGAACCACTTCGCCCACCAGCCCAACGAGCAGTCGAGCATCAAAAACACCGTCAACGACGCCAAGGTGATGGGCCTGGTGCTCCTGGGCTGATGCGGGACCATTCATGCGCCGTCCCCCGCCCTCCCTCTTCGACCTGGTGGTGGTCGGCGCCGGCCACGCCGGGTGCGAGGCGGCCATGGCCGCGGCCCGGCTGGGCCTGGCCACCCTGCTCCTGACCGTCAACGCCGAGCGCATCGGGCACCTTTCCTGCAACCCGGCCATCGGCGGCCTGGCCAAGGGCCACATGGTCCGGGAGATCGACGCCCTGGGCGGCCACATGGGCCGGTGGGCCGACGAGGCGGGCATCCAGTTCCGCATCCTGAACACCCGCAAGGGCCCGGCCGTGCGGGCCACCAGGGCCCAGATCGACCGCGACGCCTACCTGCGGGTGGTCCGCCGGGACATCTTCGGCCGGGAAAACCTCTGGGTCCGCCAGGACATGGCCGTGACCGTGCTCCAGGAGAACGGCCGGGCCGCCGGAGTGGCCACGGCCCTGGGGCAGACCCACAGGGCCCGGGCCGTGCTCCTGACCACCGGCACCTTCCTGCGCGGGCTCATCCATGTGGGCCTGACCCATTTCAGCGGCGGCCGCCTGGGCGACCCCGCGTCCCAGGACCTGAGCGCCAGCCTGCGGGACCTGGGCCTGGAACTGGGCCGGCTCAAGACCGGGACCACGCCCCGGCTGCTCAAGGAGAGCATCGATTTCTCCGGCCTGGAGGTCCAGCCCGGCGACGACCCGCCCCCGGGCTTCAGCTTCTGCGGCCCGGGCCCGGTCCTGCCCCAGGTCCCCTGCCACATCACCTACACCAACGCGGCCACCCATGAAGCCATCAAGAAGGGCCTGGACCGTTCGCCCCTGTACACCGGGGTGATCCAGGGCGTGGGCGCGCGCTACTGCCCGTCCATCGAGGACAAGGTGGCCCGCTTCCCGGACAAGGAGCGCCACCAGGTCTTCCTGGAGCCCGAGGGCCTGGACAGCCCGGAAATCTACCCCAACGGCGTGCCCACCAGCCTGCCCCTGGACGTGCAGCTGGCCATGATCCACACCATCCCGGGCCTGGAGCAGGCCCAGATCGTGCGGCCCGGCTACGCCATCGAGTACGACTTCGCCCCGCCCACCCAGCTCTGGCCCACCCTGGAGACCAAGGTCCTGCCGGGCCTGTACCTGGCCGGGCAGATCAACGGCACCTCGGGCTACGAGGAGGCCGCGGCCCAGGGCCTGTGGGCCGCGCTCAACGCGGCCGCCGTCCTGCGCGGCCTCCCCCCCGTGATCCTGCGGCGGGACCAGGCCTACATGGCCGTGCTGGTGGACGACCTGGTGACCAAGGGCACCAGCGAACCCTACCGCATGTTCACCTCCCGGGCCGAGTACCGGCTGCTCCTGCGCGAGGGCAACGCGGACCTGCGGCTCACCCCCCTGGGCCGGGACCTGGGCCTGGTGGACGAGGCCCGCTGGGCCCGGTTCACGGCCAAGCGCGCCCGGCTCACCGAGGTCCTGGAGGCCCTGGAAGAGGTCCAGGTGCGGCCCGACGCCGCCACCCGCGAACGCCTGGCCGGAATCCAGGCCGTGGCCCCGGGCAAGGCCGTGCCCCTGGCCCAGATCCTGCGCCAGCCCCAGGTGGAGATCCGGGACCTGGCCGCGTTCTGGGAGCCCCTGGCCGCCGCGGACCCGGAGGTGCTGGCCGAGGCCGAGACCCAGGTGCGCTACGCCGGATACCTGGAGCGCCAGGCCGAACTGGCCGAGCGCCAGGCGGACATGGAGGGCGCGCCGCTCTCCCCGGACCTGGACTACGCCGCCGTGGCCGGGCTGACCCGCGAGGCGGTGGAAAAGCTGTCGCGGCTGCGGCCCCTGACCCTGGGCCAGGCCGGCCGCATCTCCGGGATCACCCCTGCCGCCCTGGCCTGCCTGGACATCCATCTGCGTCGCAGCCGGGCCTGATTCCCGGTCCGGCCCCATTTCATTTATTACGGAAATCGCGTATCCAATGGCCATGGCCCCCGGGCCGGAGACAGCCATGACCGAACGCCTTTCCATGTTCGCGACGCAGCCGCCCTCGTTCAACGAGCCGACCCTGGACCGCCATTTCGTGCAGCAGATCGGCGAGTCCTTCGGCTCGGGCGGAGCCGTGACCCCGGCCCTGGTGACCCTGGCCGCGACCGTGGTGATCTTCTGCATCCTGGCCTTTTTCCTCGGCCGGCTGTGGCTGCGCTGGCGGCAGAACCGGGAAGACGCCGAGCCGCCCGTGGGCATGCTCACGGACCCGCCGTCCATCCGGGAAGTCCTGGAAAACGCCCTGCTGCGCCGCTCCAAGGTGGAGCTGAGCTTCCACCAGAAGGACGAGCGCCGCCGCTCCATTGCCTGCGCCCTGGCCGAGATCGGCCGGAACTCCCTGACCCTGGAGCTGCCCGCGGGCATCTCCCCCGGCCCGTCCTGGGTGGGCCGGGAGGTGGACGGCTTCTTCCAGATCGGCCAGGGTTCGGCCGCGGGCAAGCGCAAGATCTTCTACCATTTCAGCACCCAGGTCTCGGCCGTGCCCAAGGCCGGAAAGCACACCGCCCTGCTGGCCCTGGCCATTCCCGAGCGCATCGTCCTGTCCCAGAAGCGGGCCTTCCTGCGCATGGCCCCGCCGTCCTCGGCCATCCCGGTGTTCGAAATCCTGCCGCAGGACGACGCCACCCTGCGCCAGTGCCTGGCCTGGCTCCTGCCGCCGCCTCCGCCCGAGGAGGGCCAGGAGCCGCCGCCTCCGGCCACCCTGCCCAGCCTGGGCCGGTTCTCGGTCAAGGACATCTCCGGCGGCGGCGGCCGGGTGGAGACCCGGCTCTTGGACAAGGAGGGCCAACAGCGCCTGGGCCTGGCCGCGGGCACGGGCTGCTACGTGGCCCTGGAGCTCCGGGCCGATCCGCCCCAACGCTACGTGCTCGGGGCCACGGTGCGCCGGGTCTTCCGGGAATCCGCCGGGGTCCTGGACCTGGGCCTGGAGTTCACCTCCCGGCTCAAGGGCCTGTCCCCGGACACCGGCCTGCCGGTCTGGAGGCCGCTCAAGGGCCAGGGCGACGAGAGCATCGAGAACTGGGTCGTGCGCAAGTACCTGGAGATCTACCGGGACAAGGGCGTGGAACCCACGGCCTGAGCCCGTGTTGACAGATCGTCCGGCGCAATCTAATTCCCAAACCTACGGGATCACCGCAAAACAGGTGACTGCCCGCCTTTCGGAACTGTCACAAGGAGACACGTTTTGGACGAGGATTCCGACGGCCGATTTCTCTCCCGGATCATCAACCTCTTCCGCAGCAAGACCAACAGCCACGATCTGGAAGAGCACATCCTGGACGCCAAGGACGAGGGCGCCATCCCCGCCGAACAGGTCTCCATGCTGCTCAACGTGCTCGACCTGGGCAAGACCCGGGTCGAGGACATCATGGTCCCGCGCATCGACATCGCCTGCGCCGAGGCCGACGCGAGCCTGGAGGAGCTGGCCGGGCTCATCGTGACCTGCGGCCACTCGCGCATCCCCATCTTTGAGGAGACCAAGGACCGCATGGTCGGCATCGTACACGCCAAGGACCTGCTGCGGCCCCTGCTGGACCCCCACTGCCAGGGCCAGGCCCCCTGCGGACCCAAAAACATCATGCGGCCCATCTTCTTCGTCAACGCCCAGGCCAGCGTGCGCAGCCTGCTGCGCCAGTTCCAGAACGAGCGCATGCATCTGGGCATCGTCCAGGACGAGTACGGCGGCACGGCCGGGCTGGTGACCATGGAGGACGTGCTCGAAGAGATTGTGGGCGACATCGAGGACGAGTACGACGCCCTGAGGCCCGACGAGATCGAGCGCCGCGAGGACGGCAGCATGCTCTGCTCCGGCCGCACCCTCCTGGAGGACGTGAACACGGCCCTGGGCCTGGACCTGGCCTCCGAGGACGTGGAGAGCATCGGCGGCTACCTCACCGAACTGGCCGGGGCCGTCCCGGCCGACGGCGAATCCTTTGACCTGGGGCCCTGGCGCTTCCTGGTCCAGGACGCCGACGCCAAGCACGTGCGCCTGGTGCGCATCGAACCCCTCCCGAACAGGCCGGAGACCCCGAAAGCATGACCATGCTCGTCCTGCTCTGCGCCGCCGGGGCCTGGCTCGGCTTCGCCAATCCCTTTCTCCAGGTCCCCCCGGCGGCCCTGCTCCTGCCCCTGGGGCTCCTCTGCATCGCGGCCCGGGCCAAGAGCGCCAAAGCGGCCATGAAGACCGGCTTCATCGCCGGGACCCTGGCCGCCACGGGCTGCCTCTACTGGATCTACATCCCGGTGCAGCACTACGGGAACCTGCCCTGGTACCTGGCCCTGCCCTGCCCCCTGCTTCTGGCCTCGGCCCTGGGGGTCTATTACGGCCTGTTCACCCTGTTCATGCAGCGGGCCCTGCGCCGGTTCTCCCCGCTGCTCGTCCCGCTCTGCGCCGGATTCCTCTGGGCCGGCATGGAATGGTGCATGGGCCGCCTGCTCACGGGCTTTTCCTGGCTGACCCTGTCCTCGGCCGCGGCCCCCTGGCCCTGGGCCGTCCAGGGCGCGTCGCTCATCGGGGCCTACGGCCTGTCCGGCGCGCTGGCGGCCGTGGCCGCGGGTCTGGCCCTGGCCTCGCGGCATGTCCAGGCCCTGGTCCCGGCCCTGATCCTGGCCGCCGGCCTGGGATTCTTCGGCTGGCAGAACGTGCGCCAGGCCGATTTCCAGGGCCCCGCCGCACACGTGGCCCTGATCCAGGGCAACATCGACCAGAGCCTCAAGTGGGACCCGGAATACCAGGTGGCCACGGTGGAGAAGTACGCCCGGCTCTCGGCCCAGGCCCTGGAGTCCGGCAAGCTGGACCTGCTGGTCTGGCCCGAGACGGCCCTGCCGTTCTATTTCCAGGAGTCCAGCCCCCTGCGCGATCGGGTCACGGGCTTTGTCCACGCGCACGGCACGGCCCTGCTGGCCGGGGCCCCGGCCTACGTTCCGGCCACCCCGCCGGCCGTGCCCCAGCTGCTCAACCGGGCCTATCTCCTGGGCCCGGACGGCCGCGAGGCCGGGCACTACGACAAGGAGCACCTGGTGCCCTTCGGCGAATACGTGCCCCTGGGCCAGTGGCTGCCCCTGGGCAAGCTGGTGGAGAGCGTGGGCGACTTCTCCTCCGGCCACAACGAGCGGGCCCTGACCAGCGGCGCCATTGCCCTGGGAACCCTGGTCTGCTATGAAGGCATCTTCCCGGAACTGGCCCAGCGCCGCGTGGAGCAAGGGGCCAATCTCCTGGTGAGCATCAGCAACGACGCCTGGTTCGGCGACTCCTCGGCCCCCTGGCAGCACCTCCAGCTCACCATCCTGCGGGCCGTGGAACAGGGGCGCTGGCTGGCCCGGGCCACCAACACGGGCGTCTCGCTGCTGATCGACCCCCTGGGCCGGATCACGGCCAAAAGCGGCCTGTTCGTCGAGGCCGCGGTGCGCGGCGAGGTCCGGCTGGAGTCCGGGACCACGTTCTTTCACCGGACCTTCCGGGTCCAGACCTGGATCCTGACCGGAACCGCCGCCCTCCTGGCCCTAGCCTGCCTGCTGGCCCCGGCCGGAACCGCCCCGCGCCGGAGATTGCGCGGCTGAAACAAGGAACACCATGCTGCAATATCCCGATTTGAAGACCCTGGGCACCGAGCTCCTGGACCAGTTCCAATCCCTCTGGGGGCGGCTTTGACTATCAGGCCTCCAGGGAGCGGCTGGCCGAGATCGAGTCCGAGCTGGCCCGCCCCGGCGCCTGGGACAAGCCCGAGAAGCTGACCCCGGTCCTGCGCGAAAAAAGCCAGCTGGAGGCCCGGCTGGAGATGTACGCCACCCTGGACAAGGCCCGCCGGGACACCGAGGAGTGGCTGGAGATGGCCCGCGAGGACAAGAGCGCCGAGGCCCTGGAGGCGCTCAACGAGCAGCTCTCCACCCTGTCCCGCTGCCTGCACACCACGGAAATGGCCACCCTGCTCTCCGGGCCCGAGGACAAGACCGCGGCCATCCTGGAGATCCACCCCGGCGCGGGCGGCGTGGAGTCCCAGGACTGGGCCGAGATGCTCCTGCGCATGTACACCCGCTGGGCCGAGGCCAAGGGCTATGCCGTGACGGTCATGGACTTCCTGCCGGGTGAAGAGGCCGGGCTCAAGAGCGTGACTCTGTCCATCGACGGGCTCTACGCCTACGGCCTGCTCAAGGGCGAGACCGGCATCCACCGGCTCATCCGCATCTCGCCGTTCGACGCCTCGGGCCGCCGGCACACCTCCTTCGCCTCGGTGGCGGTCTATCCGGACATCGAGCAGGACATCGAGATCGACGTGCGCGACGAGGACCTGCGCCTCGACGTGTTCCGGGCCAGCGGGCCGGGCGGTCAGCACGTGAACCGGACCAACTCGGCCGTGCGCATCACGCACCTGCCCACGAACATCGTGGTCCAGTGCCAGAACGAGAAGTCCCAGCTCAAAAACAAGGCCCTGGCCATGAAGATCCTCAAGGCCCGGCTCTACGAGCTGGAGCTCAAGAAGATCGAGGAGGCCAAGCGGGCGGACCACGCGGCCAAGGACGCCATCGGCTTCGGCAGTCAGATCCGCACCTACACCCTGCAACCCTACCGGCTGGTCAAGGATCACCGCTCGGACACCGAGACCGGAAACGTGGACGCCGTGCTGGACGGCGACCTGGATGAACTGATCCGCGGCCAGCTGCTGTACGCCCATGCCGGAAAAAAAGCCTGATCCGGGCCTAAACGCCCATCTGCTGGCCGATCTCACGGCCCTGCGCCAGGCCCTCTGCGGAGAGCACGAGGCGACCTGCCGGGAATGGGACAACGGCGGCGGCCTGGGCGTGTTCCGGCTGTTCCCGGGCCTGGACCTGGAGCGCTGGTCGGCCCTGGCCGAGGAGCACGGGCTGCACCACTGGCTGACCCTGCCCCTGGACGGCCGGGCCCTGCCGCACCTGACCCTGTACCAGCAGACCCTGGACCGGCTGGCCTACCAGACCGACCACGACCCGCTCACCGGCCTGGCCAACCGCCGCTCCTTCGAGCGGGCCCTGGACCTGGAGATCGAGCGGGCCCGGCGCAGCCGCATGCCCGTGTGCCTGGCGCTCATGGACCTGGACGACTTCAAGGCCGTGAACGACACCCACGGCCACCCCTGCGGCGACGAGGTGCTCAAGGCCCTGGCCCGCGTGCTCCTGGAGAACAAGCGCCGCTACGACCTGGCCGCGCGCATCGGCGGCGAGGAGTTCGCCCTGATCCTCTCCGGCGTGGGCCTGGTGAAGTCCTCGGAGATCGTGGGCCGCGTCCTGGCCCAGTTCTCGGAAATCGTCTTCCAGGGGCCGGAGCAGCGCTTCCAGGTGACTTTCTCGGCCGGACTGGCCTCCTACCGGGGCAGCGTGCCCCTGACCGAGGCCGAGCTCATGGCCCTGGCCGACAAGGCCCTGTACCGGGCCAAGGGCCAGGGCAAGAACCGCGTTGTCACCGCGCCCCTGCCCGACGTGGACCTGGTCACCCGCGAGGCCACCCAGGTGCACGCCAACGAGAAGAAATTCCTCTTCGGCAAATGAGGGAAACCATGCACAACGCCAACCAGACGCTCTCCCTGGCCGTGCTCTCGGGCAAGGGCGGCGTGGGCAAGACCAACCTGGCCCTGAATCTGGGCTACGCCCTGCACGCCGCCGGACACAGCCTGCTGCTCATGGACTGCGACCTGGGCCTGGCCAACCTGGACGTGCTCCTGGGCCTGTCCCCGGACAAGAACCTCCAGGACCTGCTGCGCGAGGGCGTCCGGCCCCGGGACGTGGTCCTGGCCCTGGAGCCGGGCGGCCTGGACATCCTGCCCGCGGCCAGCGGCGTGCCCGAGCTGGTGGAGATGGACGAGGACATGCAGGGCCTGTTGTTCCAGCGCCTCACGGACCTGGTGGGCCGCTACCACTTCCTGGTCCTGGACCTGGGCGCGGGCATCAACCGCACGGTGCTGTCCTTTGCCCAGGCCGCCCGGCACCGGCTCGTGGTGGTCACGCCCGAGCCCACCTCGCTCACCGACGGCTACGCCGTGATCAAGGTCCTGGCCAGCCAGCACGGGGTCCGGGACTTCTGGGTGGTGGTTAACCAGGCCGCCGACGCCCGCGAGGCCCGCCAGACCTTCAAGCGCCTGGACATGGCCTGCAAGAATTTCCTGGACCTGGAGCTCACCGACCTGGGCCACGTGCAGCTGGACCCCACCGTGGTGGAGGCCGTGCGCAACCAGACCCCCCTGCTCAAGTTCGCCCCGAAATGTCAGGCCGGCCGTGACATTTTTTCACTGGCCGTGAAAATTGAAAAATACCGCGCTGATAGCCTGAAGGAACTGGCCGGAACCCCGGTTCTTGGGCCTTTACAGGGAATCGGCACGGATTAATATCTTGACGAAAACCTGTATTTTTCGGCATGGATATCTTTCATGAGCGGTGCGAACGCGCCCCCAGTCCGTTGGGGGCGGCCGCCGGACCGCAGGCATGCCGTCAAAGCACTTGGGGGACGCCATGAACAAGAGCGAACTGATCAAGGCCCTGGCTGAGAAGAAAAAGCTGCACATCGAGGAATCCACCAAGATCGTCACCGCCTTTGTGGACGCGGTGAAGGAGGCCTTGGTGCGCGGCGACCGGGTCGAGATCCGCGGCTTCGGCAGCTTCAAGATCAAGGCCTACAGCGGCTACACCGGCCGCAACCCCAAGACCGGCGCCGTGGTCAAAGTCCAGCCCAAAAAACTGCCCTTCTTCCGCCCCGGCAAGGAACTCAAGGAATACATCAACGGCTAGGCGGCAATGAAACAGTTCATCGCGACCTTGGCGATGCTCACCGCGCTGCTCCTCAGCGCGGGCGCGTCCTGGTCCGCCGATCCCCTGCTGACCATCGTCTTCTCCGGCAACTCGGAAGGCGCCGTCAGGCCCTGCCCGGTCTGCGGCGGCAAGATCATCGGCGGCCTGTCCCGCCGGGCCTCCTACATCCACGACCTGCGCCAGAGCATGGGCAAGACCGTGCCCGTGTTCGCCATCTCCGGGGGCTGGGAGTTCCTGCCCGAGGACCGCAAGCAGCCCACGCAGGCCAAGATGAAGGCCCTGGCCGAGGCCTATTCCAAGATCAACTTCGACCTGGGCCTGCTCATCCCGGACGAGGCCGCGGCCATGCGCAAGGCCGGGGTCTCCCTGCCGGGCCAGTGGCTCACCGTGCCCAGCGTGACCCAGGCCGAGCTGCCCCTGCCCGGGGGCGGCAAGGTGGGGTTCGTGCTCCTGCCGCCGCTGACCCCCACGGAAAAAGAGCCGCCCAAGGACCTCATCGCCCTGATCTCCAAGGCCGTGGAGCACCAGCGCAAGACCGCCAAGCTGGTGGTGGGCGTGAGCCCCTGGGGCTACTTTGTGGAACTGACCTACCTGCGCACCCTGGACGCGGTCCTGCCGGACATCCTCCTGGGCGCGGGCCCGGGCCCGGGCTTCAAGGGCATGGTGGCCGGCGAGGGCAAGACCTACTGGATGCGCGCCTACGGCCTGGGCAAGGCCTTGAACCGCCTGGAAGTTCTGGAGTGGCCCGGCCGCGATCCGGGATTCCGCTGGCGCGACGAGGGGGACATCCGCTCCCTGAACATCGGACTCACCGACCAGGTGCGCGAGGATCCCGCCATCAGCGCCCTGTTCGAGGGCATGGAAACGGACTAGACGGCGGAAAATCACCGCCGAGGGAGGAGTCATGAAGATTCGCGGGGCGTTCACCGCGCTCGTCACCCCCTTCACCAAGCAGGGGAAGGTGGACGAGGAGGCCTACCGGGCGCACGTGGAGTGGCAGATCGAACAGGGCATCGACGGCCTGGTGCCCTGTGGCACCACCGGCGAGGCCGCCACCATGGACCACGAGGAACAGGGCCGGGTCATCCGCATGTGCGTGGAGCAGGTCAAAAAGCGCGTGCCGGTCATCGCCGGGGCGGGCTCCAACAGCACACGCGAGGCCATCGAGCTGACCAAGCTGGCCAAGAAGGCCGGGGCCGACGCCACGCTCCAGATCACGCCCTACTACAACAAACCCACTCCCGACGGGCTGGTGGGCCATTTCCAGGCCATCGCCAAGGCCGTGCCCCTGCCCATGGTCGTGTACAACGTGCCCGGCCGCACCGGCCTGAACGTGCTGCCCAAGACCATGGCCCGCATCGCCAAGGAAGTGCCCAAGGCCATCGGCGTCAAGGAAGCCACCGGCGACCTGAAGCAGTGCACCGAGATCGTCGAGCTCTGCGGGCCCAAGTTCCTGCTCCTGTCCGGCGACGACTTCACGGTCCTGCCGCTGCTCTCCGTGGGCGGCCAGGGCGTCATCTCCGTGGTCTCCAACATCCTGCCCGCCAAGATGGCCCAGCTCTGCGCCGCCTTCTTCAAGGGCGACATGAAGAAGGCCCAGGCCCTGAACATCGACATCCAGGCCATCTCCCGGGCCATGTTCCTGGAGACCAACCCGATCCCGGTGAAGACCGCCCTGTCCTACATGGGCCGCTGCAAACCGGGCCTGCGCCTGCCCCTGGCCCCGCTCACCGAGGCCAACGTGGCCCCGCTCAAGGCCGCGCTCAAGAAGCAGAAGCTCATCAAGTAGCCGGGCCGCGTACGAAAAACCAGACAGGGCCGCCGGGGAAACCCGGCGGCCCTTGCATTTCGACGAAAAAAAGGGGCGGGACCGAAGTCCCGCCCCAGCATCGCAACAGAGCGTGAGGCCTAGGCGAAGGCCTTCTCAAAGGGAGGCACGACCTGCTTCTTGCGGCTCATGACCTTGTCCAGCCAGACGCTCTTGCCTTCGGGCTTCACGCCGAAGGCCTTCTGGATGACCGACGGATCGTCGGACACGAAGAGCATCTTGGAGCCTTCCTTCATGATGTCGGTGAGCAGCAGGAACACGCTGTGGCGGCCGCCGTCCTCACCCTTGACCTTCTGGATCTCGGCGTACAGGGCTTCCTCGTAGGGGGCCAGGATGCCCAGGTCCACCACTTCCAGCTGGCCGATGCCGACCTTCTTGCCGCCCATGTTGAAGTCCTTGTAGTCGCGGAAGACCAGCTCACGCATGGGGGTGCCTTCCACGGCGGACTTCACCTTGAACATCTCCATGCCCAGGGCCATGACGTCGGCCACGCCGGCGATCTTGGCCAGGGCCTCGACGGCCTTCTTGTCCTTGTCGGTGCAGGTCGGGGACTTGAACATGACCGTGTCGGAGAGGATGGCGCAGAGCATGATGCCGGCCATGGCCTTGGGAATGGCCACGCCGAAGTAGTCATACATGGCCTTGACCACGGTGCAGGAGCAGCCCACGGGCCAGACCCACATTTCGAGCGGGTTGGAGGTGGTCACGTCGCCCAGCTTGTGGTGGTCCACCACGTAGGCGACCTCGGCCTTGTCGATGTCGGCGGGCAGCTGGGCCTTGTCGGTGGTGTCCACCAGGGCCAGTTTCTTGCCGGCGGCCTCGGTCAGCAGCTCGGGGGCCTTCACGCCGAACTTCTTGAGCACGAAGTCGGACTCGGGCGGGCAGGCGCCCTGGGCGGCGGCGATGAACTCCCCGCCGTAGGCCTTGGCGGCCAGCTCGGCAAAGGCGATGGCCGCGGCGATGGTGTCGGTGTCAGGGTTTTTGTGTCCGATCACGTAAATAGCCATGTCATCCTCCTCAGTTGCGTCAGGTGGTTTGAGACCCCAAAAGGGGTTCCTTGGTCCGGGACAAGTTCGTTCAATTTATCACAAAGTTCCCCGCCCCACAAGTCAGAAAAGCCCGGACAGGGAGAAAAGTATGACCAAACCCACGCCCACGGCGAACAAAGCCTGGGCCCGGCGCAGCCGCAGGGACAGGACCCCGCCCAGGCCCGCGGCCAGGAGAATCGGGGTCCAGCTGAGCCGGGAGCCCGCCAGTTCCGGGCCGAAACGGTGCAGGGCCAGATCCGTGAGCACGCCCAGGGACAGGAGGCAGGCGAAGAAGAACAGGCCCTGGACCAGGGCCGAGGTGAGCACCGCGCGCAGGACCATGCGTCCGGGCCGGGCGCTCTCGTCCGGGTGCCGGGCCCACTGGAGCACGCTGCTGTAGTCGCGGTTCTGCCACTCGCGCAGGCTGCCCTCCAGGCGGGCGCCCAGCCAGGTGAGCGGCATGCCCAGGACCAGGGGCACGAGGATCTGGGCCGGATGGGTCAGCTCGAAGTGGGTGGTCAGGGCCAGGGCCGCCGTGACCCCGGCGGCCAGGTGCGGCGGAATGAACGAGCCCGCGGGGATGAGGTCCAGCCAGAACAGCTCATAGAACACGGCCACGGGCATGGCGATGTGCCAGTCCCCCCCGGCCAGACACCAGAAAAAACCGATGGCCAGCGGCCGCTCAATGATGCCCAGGTTCAGCGTGAAGCGGCAGAGCGAAACCAGGACAAAAAAAAACTGACCAAGGCGAACCAGGCCAGGGTGGAAAGGGAGAATTCCATCAGGTGAACCTCGCTTGCACCGGGTCGTTGGGCACGCAGCGGAAATCCAGGTCAATGCCGCGCTGCAGAAAGAAGCGCAGGCAGGATTCGTCATCGGCGGACAGGGCCACGCTGGGGGAAATCTGGCGGTTGCCGGGGCGGTAGTGGATGTTGCCCACGTTCAGGTGCTCGAACACGAAGCCCCGTTCCAGGGCCCGCCGGGCGTCGGAACAGGAGGCGAACAGGATGAGCGCGGCCTGGGGACCGGCGGCCATGGCCTGGACCAGGGCGGCCTGGACCCGCTCCACGTGCACGAAGAGGGCTGTGGCGGTCTGGGGAATGGCCAGGGACATGATCTCCTGCTGGATGCCGTCGGAAGCCACCTCGTCGTTGGCCACCACGAGCACGGACGCGCCGATGTACGGAAGCCAGGCCTCGATGACCTGTCCGTGAATCAGGCGGTTGTCGATGCGCACCCAGGGAGACGGAGGCATGGCTACCCTTCCGTGCGTTTCCGCCGCAGGATCTCGCCGGCCACCACGATGCCCTGCTGCCCGGCCTTCTTGGCCTGGGCCGCGATCTCGGCCAGCGGCTGCGTGCGCGTCTGGAGCACTTTCAGAAGCATGGGCATGTTCACCCCGGTGATGACCTCCAGGGCCGCGGTCTTGCACAGGGACAGGGACAGGGTGGTGGGCGTGCCGCCGAACAGGTCGGTCATGACCAGCACACCGTTGCCGCGGTCCGTGGCCGTGATGGCGGCCTTGATGGACTCCACCAGCTCCTCCATGCCCGCGTTCACCGCCACGCCCACGGCCCGGCAGTCCTCCTGCGGGCCCAGCACCAGGCTGGCCGCCTCCAGGAGGCCTTCCCCGAACACGCCGTGGGTCACCACAACCACTCCGGCCGGAATCTTCTCTGTGTCGCCCATGCCTCAACCCAGTTCCAGGTGGCGGTGTTCCAGCGTCACGGCGTACCCTTTACGCCGCATCGCCGTGCAGACCAGTTCGGACACCGCCACGGAACGGTGACGGCCCCCGGTGCAGCCCAGGGCCAGCGTGACCCGGTACCGGCCCTCGGCCAGATACAGGGGCAGCAGATAGGAGAGGAAATTCAGGAAACGCTTGCGGAAGGTCCGGCCCGGGTCCTGGGCCAGGACAAAGTCGGCCACGGGTTTGTCCTTGCCGGACAACGGCTTGAGATCCTTGTCGAAATAGGGATTGGGCAAAAAGCGCAGGTCAAAGAGCAGGTCCGACTCGATGGGCACCCCGTACTTGAAGCCGAAGGAGATGATGTGCACCCGGAGCACGCCGACCTCCTGCTCCAGGGAGGTCCACTTCTCCTGGATGGCCCGGCGCAGGTCGTGGATGCTGTAGTCGGTGGTGTCGAGCACCAGGTCGGCGCGTTTGCGCAGGGGGTCCATCAGAACCTTTTCGGCCTCCAGGGCCTGCTCCAGGCCCAGGCTCTGGCTTTCCAGGGGGTGCGGCCTGCGGGTGGTGGCATAGCGCCGCACCAGCTCCGACAGGCGCGCCTCCAGGAAGACGATGTGGATGCGCACGCCCTGGTCCTTGAGCTCGGTGAAGGCCTGGCGCCACTCCTCGGGGAAGTCGATCTGGCGCAGATCCAGGCCCAGGACCAGGCCGCGGTGTTTGCTGTCCTGTTCGCGGAACAGGGCCACCAGTTTCGGGGTCATGCCCACGGGCAGGCCGTCCACCACGAAGAAGCCCAGGTCCTCGAAGACCTTGAGCGCGGTGCTCTTGCCCGAGCCCGAGAGGCCCGTGACCACGATGACCGAGAAGTTCCTGGCCGCGTTCACGTCCGTGCTCAGACCTCCTTGAGCAGGTCCCAGAGCGCCTGGGCGCTCCGGGCGTTCAGGAAGTTGCGGCGGAAGGTCTCGTCCTTGAGCAGGCGCGAGATCTGGGCCAGGATCCGCAGATGCTGCCCGGCCACCTGCTCAGGGGCCAGGACCATGAAGAAGATGTGGCAGGGCTTGAAGTCCAGGGCCTCGAAGTCCACGCCCTGGAGGCTGCGTCCGGCAACCACCAGGATGCGCGTGAGGCCCGGCAGCTTGCCGTGGGGGATGGCGATGCCGTCCCCGATGCCGGTGGTGCCGAGCCCCTCGCGCTCCAGAAGCACGTCCAGGGCCCTGGCCGTATCCACAGACAGGGCGGCCAGCGGAGCGGTCATCTCCGCCAGCGCCTCGGTCTTGTTCGCGGCCTTCATGTCCGCGATGACCAGGTTCTGTTCCAGGTATTCCGCGAGCCTCATATCAGAATCCGGGGTCGATGAGCCCGATGTCGCCGTTCTTGCGCCGGTAGATGACGTTCAGTCCCTCGGTTTCGGAGTTGCGGAACACCAGGAAGTCGTAGTTCAGCGAATCCATCTGCATGGCCGCCTCGTCCACGCTCATGGGCTTGGGCTCGTACTTGTCCATCTCGGCGATGGAGGGCGTGCGCCTGCCGGACTCCTCCACGAAGGTCAGCACGCCCATGCTCACTTCCCGGTTGCGGCCGGCGCGGCGGCGGTCCTTGAGCTTCTCGCGCATCCGGCGCAGCTGGGCCTCGAGCTTGTCCAGGACCATGTCGATGGTCGAGTACATGTCCTCGGATTCCTCGTAGGCCGAAATGTGGATGGTGTCGGCCACGAAGACCACCTCGGCCTTGTGCCGGAACTTCTCCACCGCGAGGTTGACGATGAGTTCGGGGTCCTCGGCGTCGGTGATGAACTTGGCGAGCTTCTCGAAGCGGTTGTTGGCGTATTCCTTGAGATGCTCGGACGGATCGAAGTTCTTGAAATTGAAGCTGATGTTCATATACTACCCTCCTGTGCAGTGAGGAGTGATTGGGCCCTTGTCAGAGCAGTTCTTTGCGTTTGGACGAGGACAGGATGTTCATGGCCGAGCGATACTTGGCCACGGTGCGGCGGGCGATGTCCACCTTGAGCATGTCCTTGAGGATCTCGCCGATGCGCTCGTCGGAGAGCGGATGCTTGGGGTCCTCCTCGCCGATGAGCTTCTTGATGAGCGCCTTGACGCTCTCGGAGCCCACCTGGGAGCCGTCCTCCAGGTCCAGGGCGCTGTTGAAGAAGAACTTCAGCTCGAACACCCCGTGGGGCGTGGACACATACTTGTTCGTGGTGATCCGGCTCACCGTGGACTCGTGCATGCTGATGTCCTCGGCCACCTCCTTGAGGATGAGCGGCCGCAGGCGGGTGACGCCGTGCTCGAAGAACTCCCGCTGGAAGCGGACGATGCTCTCGACCACCTTGTAGAGCGTGCGCTGGCGCTGGTACAGGCTCTTCATGAGCCAGGCCGCGGAGCGCATCTTCTCCTGGATGTAGTCCTTTTCCTTGCCCACGGTGGAGGACAGGCTGTCGGCGAAAAAGCTGTTGAGCTGGAGCCTCGGCAGGCCGTCCTCGTTGAGCACGATGACGAAGTCCTCGCCGTACTTGTACACGAAGACGTCCGGCGAGACGTAGTGCGGCTCGGTGCTGGAGAAGTTGGCCCCGGGCATGGGGTCGAGCTTCTGGATGATCTCCAGGTAGTGCTTGAGCTCCTCCATGTCGATCTTGAACTTGCGGGCCAGGGGCTTGTAGCGCTTCTTCTCCAGGTCCTCCAGGTGATCGCGCACCAGGGACAGGAGGATCGGGTCGGTCTCGCCCAGGACCTCCATCTGGACCATGAGGCACTCGCGGGGGCTGCGCGCGGCCACGCCCACCGGATCCAGGCGCTGGATGCGGTGGATGACGGCCTCGATCTCCTCCTCGCCGGCGTCCGGGACCACGGCCTGGATGTCCGCGCAGTCGGCGTGGAGATAGCCGCCGGAGTCCAGGTTGCCGATGACGGCCTCGCCGATGGAGATTTCCCGTTCGGTGAAGTTGGACAGGCGCATCTGCCAGGTGAGGTGGCCGTCCAGGGAGGGCTTGCTGGCCAGGCGGGCTTCGAAGGACAGGCCCTCCTCGGGCACCTCCTGCTCGCGGGACTGGGCCTGCTTGGACACGCTGGAGAACTCGCCGAGATAGTTCTCCCAGTCGGCGCTGCGGATGAACTCCTCGTTCTTTTCCGGCACGGCCATCTCGGGCTCGGAGCCGCCGGTGTCGGACTCCACCGGCATCTCTTCCATGGACATGTCCGAGGGTTCGGGCTCGGCCTCCTCCAGGAAGGGATTCTCCATGAGCTCCTGCTGGACCGTCTCCACCAGCTCCAGACGCGACAGCTGCAGCAGCTTGATGGCCTGCTGCAACTGGGGGGTCATGACCAGTTGCTGGGAGAGCTTGAGCTGTTGCCGGAGTTCCAGTCCCATGATGCCTCGAAATATCCTTTACGCGGCCTGTGCCGCGATCCGGTCGTTTTTCTTCCGCCGGTTGGCCCCATTCTGCCACACTCGCTCCGGGGGCGCAACCGGAGCGCTGCCGGGAAGCCGCGTCCGTATTGACTTTTCGATGACGGCCCGGCGCATGAAAAAAGTGTACCAACTCGGGAGGGTCATGTAAATCGCCGACGCCCACGGAATCGGGAAAAAAACGGCGGGCAACCTAAAGCGAGAAATCCTCGCCAAGGTAGAGCTGGCGGGCCTTGCTGTCGCGCACGATCTCCCCGGGGGTGCCCTCGAGGATCACCGAGCCCTCGTAGACGAGGTAGGCCCGGTCGCAGATGTTCAGGGTTTCGCGCACGTTGTGGTCCGAAATGAGAATGCCCATGCCCATCCTCTTGAGCATGGAGATGATCTCCTGGATGTCGATGACCGCGATGGGGTCGATGCCCGCAAAGGGCTCGTCCAGGAGGATGAACTTGGGGTCCAGGATGAGCGCCCGGGCGATCTCCAGGCGGCGGCGCTCGCCGCCCGAAAGGTACATGGCCGGCTGGTCGGCCAGGCGCGTGATGCCGAAGTGGTCCAGGAGCTCGTCGGCGCGCTTCTTCTGCTGCTGGGCCGAAAGCCCGGTCTGCTCCAGGATGACCTGGAGGTTCTGGCGCACGGTGAGCTTGCGGAACACCGAGCTCTCCTGGGGCAGGTAGGACAGCCCCAGGCGGGCCCGCTCGTGCAGGGGCCGGTCCGTGAGCGGACGGCCGTCCAGGAGCACTTCCCCGCCGTTGGGCCGGACAATGCCCACGAGCATGTAGAAGGTGGTGGTCTTGCCCGCGCCGTTGGGGCCGAGCAGGCCCACGACCTCCTTGGGCTCCAGGCTCAGGTGGATGTCGTGGACCACCTCGCGGTGGCCGTAGCGCTTCTTGAGATTGCTGGCGACGAGTCCCATCAGGGTTTCTTCGCTCCCTCAGGCACGTGGAACACGGCCTCCACGCGCTTGCCCTGGCCGCCGAGCACCTCGCTGCGGCTGTCCTTGAGATAGAACTTGATGACCTCGCCGCTCACGGTGTTGGCGCTGTCGCTGAGCACGGGCTCGCCCTCCATGCGCAGCATCCCGTCCTTGACGAAATAGGTCAGGGTCCGGCAGGAGCCCTCGCTCTTGTCCTTCTTCATCTTGACCCCGCCGTCGGCCACGATGCGGTCGATGTTGTCGCTCATGTCCTTGGCGTTCTTGCCGGCCTCGGTGAAATAGGCCGAGAGCGTGGCGGCCCAGAGCCGCAGGCCCTCGTGCTCGGCCTGAACATTGCCCGAGAAGGTCACCTTGCGGTCCTTCTCCACGTAGGTCATGCGGTCGGCGGTGATCTTCACCGGGGCCTGGGTGGGCGCCGGGGTGGTCACGGCCTCGCCCGGCACCACGGACAGGGGCTGGGTCTGCTCGGTCACGGCCGAGGGCGCGGCCACGGCCGGAACCGGCACTGCCGGCGGCGCGGCCGCGGGCGCGGCCTCCACCTGGGACAGGGGCTTGACCCCCGGGGTCTCGGGCAAAAGTTCGGAGGCGTGCACGAACCCCAGGGCCTTGGATTCGATGATGTTCTTCTCGTTCAGCCGGAACACGGCAAACCAGCCGTCCTGGAGAAAGGCGGCCTGAACCCGCTCGCCCGGGGCCAGGGAGCCCACGGTCGGGGCGTTCAGGGCCCGGGCCTTGCGCAGGGCGGTGGCCTTGGCCGCGGCCTTGATCTCGGCCTTGACCGAGAGCACCAGCGGGGTCCCGGCCGGGGCCGGAACGGCCTGGGCCGCGGTCTTTTCCGGGGCAGGAACCGCCGGGACCGGGGGCACGGACGCCTTGACCTCAACGGCCGTGGGGGCCGCCACTGCCGGAGCGGCCGGAGCCGGGGCCGCCGCGGCCTTGCCCACGGGCAGCAGGAACCGGGCATTGGCGTAGCCCAGGGCCTTGGCCTCGTCGCGTTCCGTGGCGTTCTCCTCGAACACGGCGTACCAGCCGTCCTCCAGGAAATCCACGCGGACCTTGTCCCCGGGCTGGAGGGTCCGGACGTGCGCGGCCTCCAGGCTGCGGCCCGCGCGCACGTTGAGCGGCCGGTCGGCGTAGCGGACCTCGCCGAAGGCCCAGGCGTTCACGGCCAGGAGCAGGAAAAGGACGGTCAGAAGAAACGGTCTGGTCATTGCGCTGTTCCTTGGGGCTTTGCCTGCCCGGCAGGGGGCAGCATGTCCAGGTCCACGTTGCGCGAGGCGATGAAGGCCGAAACCCCGCCCGCGGCCACCAGTTCCCGGGTGGTCAGGTCGATCTCCACGGCTGCGGCGTCAATGGACATGTCCGGCCGCCGCACCTGCACCCCGCCTTTGAGAAAGACCTTGTTCATGGCCCCGATGTAGTCGAAATTCTCGGCCGAGAGGGCGAAATGCCCGTAGCGGCCCTCCACCCGGTCCCAGAGGGTCAGGTTGTCGCCCTGCTGGTCGATCTCCCCGCGCTCGGCCTGGATGTAGACCTCGCGGCGCTCCTCGCCCACGTAGGAGAGCATCTGGGGCTTGACCACCATGACCCGGCCCTTGTCCTGGTTGTACTCGGCGTTGCGGGCCCGCAGCCGCCACTGCACCTGGCCGCCCTTGCCCTGGACCAGCTCGATGTCCTGGGCCACGATGTCCGCGCCGCCCAGGGCCCCGGCGGGCGCGCTCCGTTCCTTGCCCCCGGTTTTGGGCTCCTCGCCGCCGGGCCGCTCACCCCGGGACAGGAACAGCCCCACCAGAAGTCCGCCCACGAAAATGGCCGCCAGCGCGGCCCAGGTCTTGCCCGGGAGCCGCATCACCCGGCCCACTGGCGCCAAAGGCCGTCCAGCTTGCCCTGGGCCCGCAAGAGAAACGCGATGGTCTCGCGCACCGCGCCCTGGCCGCCGGAATGCCTCGGAACCCAGAGGGCCAGGTCCAGGACCTCGGGCTGGGCGTTGGGCACGGCCATGGGCAGGCCCACCCGGCGCATGATGGCCGCGTCCACCCAGTCGTCGCCCAGGAAGGCCACCTGGGCCGGAACCAGGTTCCGGCTCTGGCAGAGGTCGTCCAGGAAGCGGACCTTGTCCACATGCCCGGCATGGTATTCCTGGATGCCCAGCTCGCGCACGCGCTTTTCCACGCACCCGTGGTTCAGGCCCGTGATCACGGCCACTTCGAGCCCGGCGGCCTGGGCCAGCTTGATGCCGAGGCCGTCCTGGACGTTGAAGCGCTTGGTCACGTTGCCCGCGTGGTCGTAATACAGGCCGCCGTCGGTGAGCACCCCGTCCACGTCCAGGATGAGCAGGCGGATGTTCCGGGCCAGTTCCTCAACAGGGGGCATCGAGGCTCCAGATGGCCTGAAGCTGCCGGAGCAGCGGCTCCAGCCGGTCCAGGCGCAGGCTGTTGGGGCCGTCGCACAGGGCCTTGTCCGGGTCCGGGTGGACCTCCAGGAACACTCCCCGGGCCCCGGCCGCCACGGCCGCCCGGGCCAGCACGGGCACGAACTCCCGCTGGCCGCCCGAGGAACCGCCCTGCCCGCCCGGCAGCTGCACCGCGTGGGTGGCGTCGAAGACCACCGGGAAACCCAGCCCGGCCATGACCGGGAGGGAGCGCATGTCCACCACCAGGTTGTTGTAGCCGAAGCTGGACCCGCGCTCGGTGAGCCAAATCCTGTCGCAGCCCGCGCCGCGCAGCTTGTCCACCGGGTTCTTCATGTCCCAGGGGGCCAGGAACTGCCCCTTTTTCACGTTCACGATGCGTCCCGTGGCCGCCGCGGCCGCCAGCAGATCGGTCTGGCGGCAGAGGAAGGCCGGGATCTGGAGCACGTCGGCCACCTGGGCCACGGGCGCGGCCTGGTCCGGCAGGTGGATGTCCGTGAGCACGGGCAGGCCGGTCTCGGCCTTGACCCGGGCCAGGAGTTTGAGGCCCTGCTCCATGCCCGGACCCCGGAAGGAGTCCAGGGCGGTGCGGTTGGCCTTGTCGAAGGAGCTCTTGAAGACCAGGGGCAGGCCCAGGCGACCGGCCACGGCGGCCAGTTCCCGGGCCACGGCCAGGACCAGGTCCGGGGCCTCCAGCACGCAGGGCCCGGCAATGACGAAGGGCCCCTCGAGCGAGGCCACGTACAGGGCGTCGCTGTTCACGCGGACCTCTTGTTCTCCTTGGCCGCGGTGATGAAGTCGCGGAACAGGGGATGGGGCCGCATGGGATTGGACTTGAACTCGGGGTGGAACTGGCAGCCCAGGAACCAGGGGTGTCCGGGCAGCTCCACGATCTCCACCAGGGCCTCATCCGGGGACAGGCCCGAGAGCATCAGGCCCTTCTCATGGAACATGTCCGCGTACTTCTTGTTGAATTCGTAGCGGTGGCGGTGCCGCTCCTCGATGTGGGTCTCGCCGTAGGCCGCGTGGGCCTTGGTGTCCTTGGATATCTTGCAGGGATAGGCGCCCAGGCGCATGGTCCCGCCCTTTTCGCAGTCCGCGTCGCGCTTTTCCACGCGCTTCTTGCGGAAGTCGTACCACTCGGTCATGAGGTAGATCACCGGATGGGGGGTGAGCTTGTCGAACTCCTCGGAATTGGCCCCCTCCAGGCCCAGGACGTTGCGGGCGAACTCGATGACCGCGCACTGCATGCCCAGGCAGATGCCGAAGAAGGGAATCTTGTTCTCGCGGGCGTACTTGATGGACAGGATCTTGCCCTCGATGCCCCGGGAGCCGAACCCGCCGGGCACCAGGATGCCGTCCAGGTTCTTGAGCTTCTTCTCGTAGTTCTTGGCCGTGACCTCCTCGGAGTTCACGTACTCCAGGTCCACGGCCACCTCGTTGGCCACGCCGCCGTGGATCAGGGCCTCGTGCAGGCTCTTGTAGGCCTCTTTCAGGTCCACGTACTTGCCCACGATGCCGATACGCACCCGGCCCTTGGGCTCGGCCACGCGGCGGTTCAGCTCCTTCCAGGCGTCCAGCTCGGCGTTCTTGGCCGGGAGCTTGAGCAGGATGGCGATCTTCTGGTCCACGCCCTCGTGGTAGAACCGCAGCGGCACCTCGTAGATGCTCTGCACGTCCACGGCCGAGAACACGGCATCCTTGTCCACGTCGCAGAACAGCGCGATCTTGGCCTTGAGGTCCCGGTCCAGGTTCACTTCCGAGCGGCAGAGGATGATGTCCGGCTGGATGCCGATGCTGCGCAGCTCCTTGACGCTGTGCTGGGTGGGCTTGGTCTTGAGCTCGCCCGCGGCGCGCATGTAGGGCACGAGCGTCAGGTGGATGTAGAGGACGTTCTCCTTGCCCAGGTCGTTCTTGAGCTGGCGGATGGCCTCCAGGAAGGGCAGGCCCTCGATGTCGCCCACAGTGCCGCCGATCTCCACGATGACCACGTCATCGTCGGGCCCGGGGGCATTGCGCACGGCCCGCTTGATCTCGTCGGTGATGTGCGGGATCACCTGCACCGTGCCGCCCAGGTAGTCGCCGCGGCGCTCCTTGGTGATGACCGTGTGGTAGATGCGGCCCGAGGTGTAGTTGTTGTTCTGGCTCATGGGCGCGCCGAGGTAGCGCTCGTAGTGCCCCAGGTCCAGGTCGGTTTCGGCGCCGTCGTCGGTGACGTAGACCTCTCCGTGCTGGAAGGGGTTCATGGTCCCGGGGTCCACGTTGATGTAGGGGTCGAGCTTCTGGATGGTGACCTTGAGGCCGCGCGCCTGAAGCAGCGCGCCGATGGAGGCCGCGGCGAGACCTTTGCCCAGGGAGGAGAGAACGCCGCCGGTGATGAAAATGAACTTGGCTTTCATGTGAAGTCGCCCCTTCGCTTCATGTCCTTTAAGGAGTTGATGCCTTGCCACCCCGAGCCGGATGCGGCCGCCGTGTTGACGGCGAACGGGCCGGGCAGTATGTTTCCGGGCGTCGCGTCCACGCACGCCGCAACGGCCCGCCCCCAGGAGGATTCCATGGCCCGCGTCAACGCACTGGTTATTACCGGATACGGCACCAATTGTGAACAGGAATCAGCGTACGCGGTGAGGCAGGCCGGAGCCGACGAGGCGCGGATCGTGTATTTCTCGGACATCGCGGCCGGCCGGGTGCGCATCGAGGACTACAACTATCTCATCTTCCCGGGCGGCTTCCTGGACGGCGACGACCTGGGCGCGGCCCATGCCGCGGCCGTGCGCTGGCGGCACGCCACCTCGGCCGACGGCGGCCCGCTCCTGGAGCAGCTGCGCGCCTTCCTGGACAAGGGCGGCCTGGTCCTGGGCATCTGCAACGGCTTCCAGCTCCTGGTCAAGCTGGGGCTTCTGCCCGCCAGCCGGGGCGAGTACTTCGTCAAGGAAGTGTCCCTGTCCAACAACGACTCGGCCCGGTTCGAGGACCGCTGGGTCTGGCTCAAGGCCAACCCGGCCTCGCCCTGCGTGTTCACCAAGGGCCTGGACCGGCTCTACCTGCCGGTGCGCCACGGCGAGGGCAAGATCATTCCCAAGTCCCAGGAAATGCTGGACGATATCGTCAAGAAGCAGCTCGTGGCCCTGCAGTACTGCCACCCCGAGACCGGCCAGCCCACCCAGGAATACCCGTACAATCCCAACGGCGCGCCCCTGGCCATCGCCGGGCTCACCGACCCCACGGGCCGCATCCTGGGGCTCATGCCCCATCCCGAGGCCTTCAACCACCCCACCAACCATCCGGGCTGGACCCGCGGCGAACAGGCCGTGCTCGGCCTGACCCTGCTGGAAGGCGGGGTCCGCCACCTGCGGGCCCAGTAGGCTCATGCCCCGCCCCCTGCCGCCCCGTACCGTGCCGCCGGACGAAGCCGACCTGGGGGGGACCTGGCGCGGCTTCATGGACCTGGCCCTGGCCGAGGCCCTGGAGGCGGCGAGATGTGGCGAGGCCCCGGTGGGCGCGGTGCTCCTGTCCCCCAAGGGCGAGGTCCTGGCCAGCGGCCGCAACCAGAGCATCGGCCTGAACGACCCCACGGCCCACGCCGAGATCCTCTGCCTGCGCCGGGCCGGGGAAAAACTTTCCAACTACCGGCTCACGGGCTCCATCCTGGTGGTCACCCTGGAGCCCTGCCTCATGTGCGTGGGCGCGCTGCTCCACGCCCGGGTGGCCGGGGTGGTCTTCGGCGCGGCCGATCCCAAGGCCGGGGCCCTGGTCTCCAACCTGGACGGGGCCGCCCTGCCCTTTGCCAACCACCGGCTCTGGGTCCTGGGCGGGGTCCTGGCCGAGGAGTGCGGCGGCCTGCTCAAGCGCTTTTTCCAGCAGCGCCGCAAAGGTGAGGCCGGGGCTTGCGCCCCGGGCCGCCAGCGTCTATAAACGCCTTCCGCGGAGAGGTAGCGAAGTGGCCGTAACGCGCCCGACTCGAAATCGGGTTGTCGGCTAATAACCGGCACGTGGGTTCAAATCCCACCCTCTCCGCCATTTTTTCCCCGCCGTTCAATTCTCCCGCTGGCTCACTCTCACGCACGATGAAAGCCAACTCCCAAACGTCTTCCAGGTGTGCCGAAAGGTGTACCTTCATTAACAGGGCTATAGCCGAGGACCAAAGAAGCGAGCATTGGCCGTGATTTATTTAGTTAATTTGCAGAAATACCCGTCTAACAAAACATGGATACTCGGCAATCAGGCCAGCAGTTCACTACTCCATTTGGCATCATAACTAATCCACGAATTGGTCCATCTTCAGACGCTATGAATCCTACTGAGCCGGGGATACTAGCAATGAAGGCCAATGCAGAATTATGGCGTGTGCCGAGTCTTGAGAAGTCTATGAGACCGCCGTTGGCTTTGAACCCATCTGGCCCTTCACGAACCTCACCAGAGTAAACAGGTGCCTGCAACTTTACACCAAATCCAACTATCCCAAAATCAGGAGTAAGTATTACTGCGCCATCCAATGCCGCTAGTTGGGCAAGATTGTCTAATCTTTGTCTAAGAATCATATCTAACTTTGCTAAGCCAGAGACAACCCCACGCCCACTCCCTTTGCTATAGTTGATGCGTTCCTTCATCAAATCCACAAATTCCAATCCACCATCGCACTTCCACGGGAACTTGGCTGGTAAGATTAACGGACTAGAATCTGATTTCGGAATGAAAATTATCGTAGCACCGCCGCCTTGCTTGTTTATCCTAGCAAGTAGATATTCCAAACACTCAAATAAGAGTCGCCCTCTGAATCCATCGGCTTCAGATGCAAATAGATGGCCTCTGACCTCTATCTTAAACAAACCATAAAGCGATTTTCCCATAGCTTCAGGAGCAATAGGGGTTGGCACAGAAGCGCTGAACTCACCTTTGTCAATACGACTGATTACTATGTGTGCTCGGCTTATCTTTAACGACCCAACACCTGTGATTTCAATAGTGAGTGCGTCTGGTGCAAAATGTCTAAAGTTCACAAATCCAACCGAAATACAGCTTAATGGAGATAAATGTTTTTCGTAGTAAATAATTCCCCAAACCTTACAAGTTCCATCAAACCAATGCACTAAAAGGCTTGATGTCCCAGATTCAGTTGTTAATGCGAGCTTTCCAACCACCTCTACATCTAATATCCTTGGTTCACTTAAACGAATAACAAGATTTGATGAACGCCTATATGGTATCTCCTGTTTTACAAGTTCCTCAGGAGACAACATAGTTATTGATCCACGAATAGGTGTTCCTTCTTCATTCAGCAAACTGGCACGGAAAGCTATATCAAGAAGATCAGCCAGCCTTTGTTCAGAAGGGTATTCCCGCTTATCTCTGCCTCTATGCGGATGCTCTTGGTCAGCTTTCCAAGCCTCAAGAACAGATAGCGCTATTTGACCATTAAGAATCATAGGGGTTATCCTGCCAGGATGTTAAAGTCATTACCATCTTATATCTGGATGGTGTAATCGTCTACCCCATACGCAAATGAGCTGGAAGCCGATAACCAAACAACTTGGTAGGACCAGCACGGGCCTCCTTTTTCTCCACTTCAACCTTGCCCACCTGTTAAGGGAACTGGTCCGGAATCCCGATGCCAAAATCAGAATCAAAGGCATTACGGGCTGTTAAAGATACGGTCAGATAGTGGACCGCCCCGGTACGGGGGTGTGGACAAAATGGATGCCGATATTATGCCCTCTCACATTTTCGCTGCAAAACTCGCGAGACACGAACCCACGTCCCAAACTCGGACTTTCTGAAAATCTGGCGCTCTCCTTGCAAGCCGCTCCCTCAGGGAAAAATCTGCCCTTTTGCAAGGAGAACCACCGATGCGCGTCACCACCGGCATGATCGCCCGTTATCTGCCCGACCTCCTGGGCGCCAGCTCCGAGGAAACCTCCAGCAACAGCAGCATGGTCGCCGCTGCCGGGGCCCAGGTGGCCGCCCGCAAGAGCATGACGGCCAACGACGCCAACCGGGACAACGTCCTGACCCAGGACGAGGTGACCATCTCGGAGGAGGCCTTCCAGAAACTCGACGCGGACAAGAACAACGAGGTGACCCGCAAGGAGATCGAGGCCTACCTCCGGGAGAACCCCGAGGCCGTGGCCGGGTACGTGAAGAACTACGCCAGCATGGCCAAGGACAGCAACATCCTGGACGAGGTCATGGGCTACGTCGAGGACACGGACAGCGGCAGCACGGCCCAAAGCGCCGCCAAGAAGTACATCAAGAACAACGACGAGGACGGCGACGGCAAGCTGAGCCGGAACGAGACCGGCCTCGACACCGAGGTCTTCGACAAGGTGGATGAGGACGGGGACGACGCGCTCAGCGCCGAGGAGATCGCGGCCTACCTCAAGAACTACGAGAACGTGCTGAGCAGCTACCTCGACAGCGGGTCCAGCAGCTCCACGAGCACGGCCGCCACCTCCCTGCTCTCCATGCTGACCAAGACCGTCTGAGCCGGGGTCACTTCCCGGAGCTGCCCGGCTCCATGCCGAACAGGGCGGCGTAACGGCCATAGCCCCGGGCTTCCAGTTCGGCTGCGGGGATGAAGCGCAAGGCTGCGGAATTCATGCAATAACGCAGGCCCGTAGGCTGCGGCCCGTCCGGGAACACGTGGCCCAGGTGGCTGTCGGCGGCCCGGCCGCGGACCTCGGTGCGCGGGGGGAACAGGCTGGCGTCCTCGCGGGTCACGATGTTCCCCGGCTCCAGGGGCCGTGAAAAGCTCGGCCAGCCCGTGCCCGAGTCGTACTTGTCCAAGGACGAGAACAGCGGCTCGCCCGAAATCACGTCCACATAGATGCCCGGGGCCTTGTTGTCCCAGTACTCATTGGCGAAGGGCCGCTCGGTGCCGTTCTCCCGGGTCACGTGGTGCTGGAGCGGGGTGAGGCCCTGGTCCCCGGCCTGGGCCCAGGTGGACCGCAGGAACTGGTCCCGGCCGGAATTGCTCCGGTAGAACCGGTAGCGCGACGGATTGGTCTGCGAAAATCCCTGATGATAGCCCTCGGCCGGGTAGAAGGCCTCGAACGGCCGGATCTCCGTGACCACCCTGCCCTTGAGCCGGCCCGAGGCCTCCAGGGCCTGACGCGAGGCCTCGGCCAGGCGGCGCTGCTCCTCGTCGTGGGTGAAGATGGCCGTGCGGTAGTGCGGCCCCCGGTCCACGAACTGGCCGCCCTCGTCCGTGGGGTCCACGTGCCGCCAGAACCAGTCCAGCACTTCGGCATAGCTGACTTTTTCCGGATTGAACCGGACCTGCACGCTCTCCAGGTGCCCGGTGCGGCCCGAGGCCACCTGCTCGTAGGCCGGGTCCTTCTCGGGCCCGCCGGAATACCCGGAGAGCACTTCCAATACGCCGGGAAGCTTGCGGAAATCCGCCTCCAGACACCAGAAGCAGCCGCCCGCGAACGTGGCCAGGGCTTCCTGGGATGTGGTCATGACGCCTCCTGTCCCGCAGCCGGGACGCATCCCTCCAAGGTAAGCCGCCGGGACGCGCAGTCAACGGCCCCGGTTGACAGGCCGGGCCCCGGGTGGGAGAAGACAGCCCTTCGGGACAACACCATGCACGACATCCTCGCGCTCTGCGCCTCCATCTTCCTGGGCGGACTGGTCCAGGGACTCACCGGGTTCGGTTCGGTCCTGGTGACCCTGCCCCTGCTCTCCCTGGCCTTTGAACTGCGCACGGCCATCCCGCTCATCGCCCTGTTCGCCCAGTGCATCAACCTCTGGCTCCTGGTGGAGCTGCGGCGGCACCTGTCCGCGGCCCGGCTGGGCCTGCTCCTCCTGGCCACGGTGCCGGGCATCCCGGTGGGCGTCTGGGCCCTGAAGGTCTTTCCGGAATGGGTCCTGTCCCTGCTGGTGGGCGTCATGCTCCTGGCCTTTTCCCTGCACAGCCTGCTGGCCCGGCCCAGGCCGCGGACCCTGGGCCGGGGCTGGACCGCCCTGGCCGGGTTCCTGGCCGGAATCCTGGGCGGCAGCACCGGGGCCAACGGCCCGCCGATCATCGTCTATGCCGCCATGCAGCCCTGGACCAAGGACGAGGCCAAGTCGCTCATGACCGGCTACTTCTTCTTCGCCGGGCTGGCGGTCATCTCCCTGCACGCCCTGTCCGGCCTGACCACCCTCCTCGTGCTCCGGTACTTTGTCACGGGTCTGCCGGCCCTGGCCGCCGGGGTCTTCCTGGGCTCCTCCCTGTACCGCCGCCTGGGCGGGACCGGGTACCGCACCGCTGTTCTCCTGCTCCTCCTGGTCCTGGGAGGCTTCACCGTGCTCCGCGCCGTGGTTCTCTAGGCCTCATTTTTTTCTTCAATATTTTTAGTATGTAGATTTTTTCTAGACTTTTTCTTGATTTCTTATGTTGTCAAAGGACAATTTTCCATTTCTGGCACGAGATGGGACGTTTTGCTGATTTATTCAACGATTCATGTGAGTTGAGGCAATAAACGGATTGTCACGGAAAACCGGAGGGTTGCGGGCTGGGTCGGAAAACCAGGGGGCGAAAACCGGGTCAACGCTCCTGCAAACCCCGGCTCATGCTGTCCAGGAAGGGGTCCAGGATGTACCCGAGCACGCTGCGCGAGCCGATGTGGATGCCGGCCACCACCCGCATGCCCGGGTAGAGCTGGTAGCGGTCGTCGCCGCTGGAGAAGTGGTCGCTCGCGGCCTCCACCAGGACCCGGTAGTAGGTCTGGCCCGAAGGCAGGGTGAAGGCGTCGGGGCTCACCTGGAGCACCTTGCCCTCCAGGTGGCCGAAGCGCCGGGCGTCCCGGGAGGCCAGCTTGATGACCGCCCGCTGCCCGGACTGCACATAGCCGATGTCGCCGATGGGCAGGTGGGCCTCGATGACCAGGGTGTCCCCGGCGGGCACGATGTCCATGATGGTGATGCCCGGCTTGATGACCTCGCCCACGTTGACCACGTAGAGGGTCTTGACCACCCCGGCCACGGGCGAGCGGACCACGGTGCGCTTGAGCTCGTCGCTGAACTTGCGCAGCCGCTGGCTGGACTCCATGAGCTCGGTCTGGGCCTTTTTCAGGGCGGCCTGCACGTCCTCCTGGTAGGCGTTGAGGATGCGGTCGCGCTCGTTGCGGGCCGCGGTCAGGGTCGAGTTGGAACGGTCCAGGGCCGCGGAGTCCTCCTCGATCTTGCTCACCAGGGCGGACTCCTCCTGGAGGAAGCTCAGGTGCTTGTACTTGGAGGTGAGCTGGTCCTTGAGCAGGGACTCGCTGATGGCGATCTGCTGGCGCAGGAGTTCCAGGCTGTGCCGGGAGTTCTTGAGCCGGGCCGTGATCTCCTCCACGTCCTTCGCGCGCTGGTGGATCTTCTCGTCCTGGCCCATGAGTTCGCTGTCCAGGCGCTTGCGCCGGGAATTGAAGTGGTCCAGGGACTGGTTCACCAGTTCCGGGGACTTCTGCCGGATGTCCTCGGGATACACGGGCTCGGGCAGGCCCTGCTGCTCGGCCTCCAGCCGGGCCATCTCCACCTTGAGGGAGTTGACCCGCACGTCCAGCTCCTCCACGCTCGTTTCGCTGGGGGTGGCCTCCAGGACCACCAGGGGCTGGTCCAGGGCCACGGTGTCGCCCTCGCGGACCAGGATTTCCCGGATGATGCCGCCTTCCAGGTGCTGGATGCGCTTGACCTTGGAGCGGGGGATGACCTCGCCCTGGGCCTCGCTGACGATGTCCAGGCGGCCGATGACGCTCCAGGCGAAAAGCAGGACGCAGAACGCGGCGCAGAGGTAGAAGAAGGCCCGCGTGGCGCCGGAGACCAGGACCTTCTCGTCCTCGGGGTCGGTCATGGGCCGGAACAGGTCGCGCAGGTTCATGCCGGGGCCTCCCCGGGGGCGGCCTTGCGCGGCACGCTCACCAGCTTGGGCACGGGCTTTTCCGAGAGGTCCAGGATCTGCCCGGCGGCCTTGAGGATGTTCGGATCACGGGTGACGATGACCAGGGTGATCCCGGCCTTGGCCAGGACGTTGAGCACGGCGTAGATCGCGGCGTTGCCCTCGGCGTCGAGCCCTTCAGTGGGCTCGTCCAGGATGGCCAGACGGCCCGGGGTGATCAGAGCCCGGGCCAGGGCCAGGCGCTTGCGGATGCCCATGGGCAGATCGCGGCCGCCTTCCAGGACGGGCGTCTCCAGGCCATCGGGGCTCAAATCCAGGTAGCGCCGCAGGTCCGCCAGGCGCACGGCCTCGCCCAGCCGCTCGGGGCTCGTCTCGGGCGCGGCCATGAGGATGTTGTCGCGGAACGTGCCGCTCAAAAAGCTCGGGTCCTGGGGCACGAACAGGATCTGGCGTCGCCACCACTCCATGGAGAGCTGGCGCAGCTCCACCCCGTCGATGAGGATCTGGCCGCGCAGGGGCTCCAGCAGGCCGGAAAGGAGCTTGGTGAAGGTGCTCTTGCCCGAGCCGTTGAAGCCCAGGACGCAGAGGATCGAACCCGGCTCCAGGGTCAGGTTGAGGGACTCGAACAGCGGGCCGGGGTTCGAGGGGTAGGCGAAGGCCAGGTCGCGCAGCTCCACCCTGCCGGTGAAGTTCTTGAGCGCGGTGCCGGAGAAGGATTCCCGGGGCAGGCGCTGGAATTCGTCGAGCAGGCGCAGGCCCTCCTGGGCCTTGTCCAGAAGGAAGGCGGCCTGCAGGAAGCTGGAGGCCATCTGGACCACCTTGGCCGAGAGGATGCTCACGCCGATGAGCCCGCCCATGGACAGGTCGCCGCTGACCACGAGCATGGCGCCCAGGGCATAGACCAGCACCCGCAGGATCATGGACGCGCCGCCGATGAGCGCCTGGCCCAGGCTGCGCTGCTCGGTGAGCCGGCGCTGGAGGAACAGCAGGGCCTCCATCTGGCGGTCCCAGAGCTTGCGCACATAGGCCCCGGCCAGGAAGGCCCGCAGGGTGTCGGCCCCGCTGATGGCCGAGGAGACCAGGCCGCGGTGGGCCACGGTGTGCTGCTGCATGTCGCGGTAGGCGGCCCGGCCGTGCTTCACGTTGAGCCAGCCGCCCCACAGGGCCGAGGCCGTGGCCAGGATGGTCAAGAACGCCAGGAGCGGGCTCAGGAGAAAGATGGCCAGGAGAAAGACGAGCACGAAGGGCAGGTCCAGCACCGCGCTGATCTGGCTGGCGCTGTAGGCCGACTGGACCGTCTGCAGCCCGCCCAGGACCTCGTGGAGCTTGTTCTGCGGGATGCGGGAGAGCGCGGCCAGGCGGACCTGGGTCAGGGCGCTGAGCACCCGGCCCGAAAGCTCCTTGTCCGGTCCGACGCTCACGGCCGCGGCCAGGCGTCCGCGCACCGAGGAAAAGGCGAAGCCAAAAGCCGCTGCCAGCAGTGTGCCCGAGGTGAGCGTCACCAGGGTGCCGTCGAAGCCGTAACCCACGTAGCGGTTGAGGACCTGGATGACGAAGATGGGCGAGGCCAGGGAGAGGACGTTGATGAACAGGGAGGCGACCAGGATTTCCCACGCCAACTGGCGGACAAGAAAAAGACGGCGAAAAAGTTCCTTCATGGCGTTCCCGGAGGGGGACCCGGGCAGGGAGGCGGCCGGGATCCGCGGGCGCGGCCCGCTAGCGGGCCACCGTGTCCAGGGAGATGTTGCCCATCTGGTACAGGAGCTTGTAGGCCGCGATGGACTCGTCGATGTCCGCGGCCACGCGGGAACTCACCGCGCTGATGTAGTCGCGCTCGCCCACCAGGATGTCCAGAAGGTTGACCTCGCCGCCCATGGCCTTCTTCTTCTTGATCAGGCCCAGGAACTCCCAGGTGATGTTGGCCTGGTTTTGGTAGAGTTCCACGTTCTTGCGCAGGGTCATGAGGTCGATCCAGGCGTTGCGGACGCTCTCCTCCACGTTGCGGCGGCGGTCCAGGAGGTTCTTGCGGGCCGCGGTGAGGTCGGCGTTGGCCGCGCTCACGGCCTCGGTGTCGCCCATGCCGGAAAAGAGGTTGTAGGTCATGAGCACGTGGGCGCGGTTCTCGTCCTGGACGCCCGAATTGCCCTGGTCGTTCTCCTTGCGCAGGGTCTCGCCCACCAGCTGGAACTTGGGATAGAACGTGGCCTTGCGGGACTTGAGGTCGCCCTCCACCCGGGCCACCGAGGACTCCAGCTCCTGGAGCTGGTAGTTGTTCTTCACCGCGGTCTCCAGGGCCACCTCCAGCTGGTCGGGGACGAGTCCCTTGGGCAGCGTGGGGATCTCCATGCCGCGGATCTGGGCGTCCGTGGGCTCGAACCCGAACACCGAGCGGAAATCGTTCTTGGCCGTGACCAGGGCGCGCTCCTGGGTGACCCGGTAGGACTGCGAGCCGGAGAGCTGGGCCTTGACCTGGAGTTCCTCGTAGGACAGGCCCGCGCCGCGGGCCACCAGGGCCTCCTGCATGCCGGACAGGCGCTTGATGTTCTCCTCGGACTGGAAGGCGTACTTGAGGGTCTCGCGGGCGCGGATGGTCAGAAGATAGGCGGTGACGCCCTGGACGAGCACGTCCTGGACGGTCTGGTTCATGCGGGCCTTCATCTCGCCGGACAGGCCCTTGTACAGGTCGATGTTTCCGGAGGCCCCGCCGAAGTCGTAAAGCAGCTGGCTGGCGCGCAGGCCTTCCACGTTGCGCCAGTAGTCGGTGGAGGTCTGCAGGGGTTTGTCCATGACCTCGTAGCCGGCCTCGGTGGTGGCGTCCAGGCGCGGATACCAGGCGCTCTGGGCCTTGCCGATCATATGCTGGGAGGACTCGTAGCCGGCCTGGGCCGCCTGGATCCGCTCGTGGGTCACGGCCAGATCATGGAGCAGCGGCTTGAGCGGAAAGTTGGCGGCTTCCTGGGCGGACGCGGCGCAGGGCGCGAACAGCGCCATGACGAGCAGGCAGACAGGAAGCCAGCGCATCATAAAAATCCCCGGACGGATCATCCCTCTCCCCCCGAAACCCCTGCGGGATACTGTCGATATTGAGCGCACAAATCTGGTCTAGCGTTATATGATTTAAGGAAAAAAATCTACTCCTCAAACGTGAAAAAAAACGCTAGGACTGCACTGCGGCCACAATGCGGACCACTGCGCCATTTCCTGCCCGCAACCGCCCGTCCACCGGGGGGGAAAACCATGTTCAACGGTCTCAAACGGCACTTCAAGAAAGACCAGATCATCATCCTGGTGGCGGGATTCTCCTGCACCCTGCTCCTGGCCCTTCTGTTCATCTTCCGGCCCGCCGCCCTCAACCTCCTGGACCACAAGCTCTACGACCTGCTGCTCACCCGCACGGAGCAGAAGGCCGCCTCGGACATGCCGCTCATCGTGGACATCGACGAGAAGAGCCTGGCCGAGTTCGGGCAGTGGCCCTGGCCCCGCTACCGGGTGGCCCTGCTCCTGGCCAAGATCCGGGCCGCCGGGGCCCTGGCCGTGGGCCTGGACATCCTCTTCGCCGAGCCCGACCGCACCTCGCCCATGGTGCTCAAGCGCCAGATGCGGCGCGAGCTCCAGGTGGACATCTCCTTCCAGGGCCTGCCCCCGGGCCTGGAGGACAACGACCAGGTGCTGGCCGGGGTGCTGGCCTCCGGGCCCTTCGTGCTCGGGTACAACTTCACCCACCTGGACACCGGGGCCCAGGGTCCGGCCTGCGCGGTGAAGCCCGTGAACGTGGCCATCCTGGCCGGGCCGGACGCGCTCAAGCCCGAGCAGTGCCTGCACAAGGCCCAGGAGATGATCTGCCCCTACCCGCTCCTGGCCGAGGCCGCCCCGGCCTGCGGCTTCTTCACCACGGCCTCGGACGAGGACGGCGTGCTCCGGCGCGTGCCCCTGCTGGTGACCTGGCAGGGCAAGATCTACCCCAGCCTGGCCCTGGCCACCCTGATGCAGGCGGCGGGCATCAAGAACGCCGTGCTCAAGCTCGGGCCGCGCGGGGCCGAGTCCCTGCGCCTGGGCCAGGCCATCATCCCCCTGGATTCCCTGGGCGAAATGCTCGTGAAGTACCGCGGCAAGGCCGGGGTCTTCCCCTACGTGAGCGCGGCCGACGTCCTGGACGACCGGCTGCCGCCCGAGACCTTCCAGAACAAGATCGTGTTCGTCGGTACCTCGGCCGCGGGGCTCAAGGATCTGCGGGCCACGCCCTTCGACCCGGTGTATCCCGGCGTGGAGACCCACGCCACCCTGGTGGACAACATCCTGTCCAAGGACTTCCTGTCCATCCCGGACTGGACCCTGGGCGTGGAGTTCCTGGCCATGCTCCTGGCCGGCGTCCTGACCACCCTGCTGCTCACCTGGGCCCGGGCCATCTGGATCGTCCTGCCCCTGGTGGGCATGGCCCTGGGGCTCTGGTACGGGGCGATCTACTCCTTCGAGACCCTGCGCATCTTCCTCTCCCCGCTGTTCTCCTACCTGACCCTGGGCGCCAACTTCGCGCTCATCACGGCCTTCAAGTTCTGGCGCGAGGAGCGGGCCAAGAAGTTCATCCACGGGGCCTTCTCCCACTACCTGGCCCCGGCGGTCATCAACCAGATCATGGAGAACCCCGACTCCCTGACCCTGGAGGGCGAGGAGAAGGAGGTCACGGTGCTGTTCTCGGACGTGCGCGGGTTCACCACCCTGTCCGAGAAGCTCTCCCCCACCCAGGTCACGGAACTCCTCCACGACTACCTGACCCCCATGACCCGGCTCATCACCGAGAACTCCGGCACGCTGGACAAGTTCATCGGCGACGCCATCATGGCCTTCTGGAACGCGCCGCTCAACGTGCCGGACCACCAGTTCCGGGCGCTCTCCGCGGCGCTCTCCATGTTCGACCGGCTGGAGGAGCTGAACCGCGGCTTCCAGGAGAAATTCGGCTTCGGCATCCAGATCGGCGTGGGCCTGCACAGCGGCCGGGTGCGCGTGGGCAACATGGGCTCGGCCGACCTCTTCGACTACACCCTCATCGGCGACAACGTGAACCTGACCTCGCGGCTGGAGAGCCTGACCAAGTACTACGGCCAGCGCATCCTGGTGAGCGACGCCATCCGCCAGGCCTGCGGCGAGCGCTTCGTGTTCGTGGAGCTGGACCGGGTGCGGGTCAAGGGCAAGACCGCGCCCGTGACCCTCTACTCGGCGCACACCCAGGAGGAGGCCGCCCGCCGCCAGCCCGAGTTCGCGGCCTACTGCGCGGCCATGGCCCTGTACCAGGCCGCGGACTTCCGCGGGGCCGAGGCGGCCTTTGCCGAATGCGCCCGGCAGTTCGGGGAATCCGTGCTGTTCACGCTCTACCAGGAGCGCTGCCAGGCCCTGGCCGCCGAGCCCCCGGGCGCGGGCTGGGACGGTGTCTATACCCACAAGACGAAGTGACAAAATATTCTAGTCCTGCAAAGATTTCCTCGCTTCGCCCTAAAGTTGGCCAGACCGCGCGCCGATAAGGGCCGGTAGGGGACGAGACCATCACAAGCGAGGTGGAGCATGGCCCTGGACATGGTCAAAGGCATGGAGTTCAAGCAGGTCCTGGAATTGATCCAGAGCGGCAAACCGGAACAGGCCCGGGCGCTGCTGGCCCAGTTGCAGGAAAGCTTCCTGAATCTCTGCCAGGAAAACGAGAACCTGCGCCGCCAGATGGACGAGGTCACCCAGATCCTCAACCTGGCCGAAAGCGTGGAGTTCGACGGCCAGAAATACTGGCTCAACGAGCAGTTCCGGAAAAAAGGCCCCTACTGCCAGGTCTGCTACGACCGCGACGCCCTGCTGGTGCGCCTCCAGGAGCACGACAAGCACTGGCACTGCCAGGGCTGCGGCAACCTCTACCTCAAGCGGGCTCAGGGCATGGAGCGCAAGCAGGGCCTGCGCGCCGTCCAGGGCAAGACCATCCCTCTGTTCGTGGATTAGCTAGCGGGCGAAGCGGGTGCCGAAGAGAATGGTCCTGCGGGTGAAATACTCCTGCAGGCCATTGTCGTCGTAGCGGGCCACGGCATAGGGCAGGCCCTTGAGGTCCGTGTCCGGCAGAAACACGTCCACCACCAGTTCCCGGCCTCCCTGGCGCTTCTCCTTCCAGATACTCGTGGCGAAGTCCTTGATGGCCTCGCGCTCGGGCAGCACGGTCACGTCGAGATAGACCTTGATTTCGATGACGCTCACCCCGCCCACCCGTTCCTCGTCCGTGTCCAGGACGGCGTAGCGGAACCCGTGCAGGGTCTTGTCCCCGCTGGGGACCTCGGGATTGCGCTGGACAAAGGGGCTGGCCACGGCCGCGGCCGGACGGTCCGGGGCCCGCAGGCTGGGCTGGGCGGCCTTGGCCAAAGGCGGGGCCGCGACCGGAGGCGGGGCCGCAACCGGGGCTGCCGGAGCGGCTGCGGCCGCCGGGACCGGGGCCGGAGCCGGAGGCTCAGGCCTTTCCTCCTCGGGTTCCTCCCGGGGCTGGGCCTGCGGCGCCACGGGAGCGGCCGAAGGGCCGTCGATGGCCTCGGCCGGGGCAAAGCCCCAGGCCTTGGCCTGGTCCCGTTCCGGCTCCTCGGGAGCGAACACCGCGTACCAGCCCCGTTCCAGGAAATCCACGCGCACCCAGGCCCCGCGCTCCAGGCTGCGGACCTGGCCGGAGAAGGGATTGGGACGGCGCGAGAGGTCCACCCGGCGGTCCAGGGATACGAGCCGCCCCCAGGCCGGGGCCGCGGTCTTGGTCAGGGCCGCGGGCGGGGCCACGGGCTCCAGCCGGGGTTCCTTGGGAGCCACGGCCGGGGCCGGAACCTTGGCCGGAGCCGCCTTGGCCTTGCCGTTCCCGGCGGACGCGGGCTTGAGGAACCCGGCCCGCACATAGCCGATGGCCTTGGACTCGTCGCGGGCCTTGGCGTTGGGCCGGAACACCGCGTACCAGCCGTCCTCCAGGAAATCCACGCGCACGATCTCGCCGGGCATGAGCACGTCCCGGGAGGCAGACTTGAGGTCCCGGGACTGGCGCAGGTTCACCGGGCTCACCGGAGTGGCCAGTTCGCCCCAATCCTGGGCCAGGGCCGGAACGGCCAAAAGAAGGGCCAGAAGCGCGGCCCCGAGAACAGCGCGGATCATTTTTTCTTGGGCGGCGGGGCCGTCGAGGCCTGGTCCAGGGCCTTGATGACCTGCTCGGTGAGGTCCACCGAGGGATCGATGTAGCCGATGGCCTCGGGGTCCGTGAGGATCAGGGTGAAGCCCTGCTGGGCCGCGATCTGCTTCATGATGGCGTCGGCCTTCTGCATGACGTAGCGGGCCAGGCGCTGCTCCTCCAGGCGGATCTCCTCGTTGCTCTCCTGAATGAGCCGGTCCTGCTGCTGGTACTTGAGCCGCAGGGCTTCGGCCTTGCGCGGGGCGTCGGGGTCCGTGGACCCGGCGGCCTCCAGCTTCTTCTGTTCGGCCTGGATCTCCTGGGTCCGGGCGCGGATGCCCCGGTCCTTTTCCTGGGCGAAGCGGGCCAGGTCCTCCTGGGCCGCCTTGCCGATCTTGGACTCGTTGAGGATCCGCTGCGGGTGGAGGAAGCCCACCTTGCTTTCGGCCCGGGCCGGGGCGGCCAGGGCCGCCAGGCCGATCAGGACCGTCAGGACTGCGAGGATTCGAGACATGAATTCACCTGCATGATGTGTTTGCCCAGAGATAGCCGCTTTCCTCCAGGCTGTCGAGGCTAGAGCATGTTCACCGGGTCCAGGTCCAGTTCCAGCCGGACCTGGCGCGGGGCCGGATTCTCCCGGGCCGCCTTGAAAAACAGGCTGCGCAGCGACTGCCAGTCCGGGGCCTTGAGCAGGCAGTGGTAGCGTTTGCGGCCGCGCAGCCGGGACAGGGGCGCGGGGGCCGGGCCCAGCACCGTGACCTTCAGCTCACGGCCCGCCTCGCGCAGGACCTTGCCCATGGCGGCCAGACAATCGGCCCCGCCCTCCCAGTCCTGGGGAAAGCTCAGGCGCACCAGGGCCAGCTTGACGAAAGGCGGGTAGCGGTACTTCTCGCGCAGGGCGATCTCGCGCTCGTAAAAACCCTGGTAGTCGCTCTCGCAGACAAAACGCCAGAACGGAAGATCCGGGTTGCGCGTCTGGATGAGCACCTCCCCTGCCCGGCCGCCGCGTCCGGCCCGGCCAGAGACCTGGACCATGAGCTGGAAGGCCCGTTCCGCGGCGCGATAATCGGGAAGGTTCAGGCCCAGGTCCGCGTCCGCGGCCAGAACCAGGGTCACGTCCGGGAAGTGGTGGCCCTTGGCGAGCATCTGGGTGCCCACCAGGACCCGGGCCTCGCCCCGGGCGAAACGCGCCAGGATGTCCTCCAGACGCTCCTGGCGGCGGGCGCTGTCCCGGTCCAGACGGAGCACCAGGTCCGGGTCGGGCAGGATTTTGCGGAGCTGCTCCTCGAGCCGCTCGGTGCCCTCGCCCAGGGGCAGGAAGTTGCCGCCCCCGCAGGAGGTGCACAGCAGGGGCCAGGCCAGGGTCAGGCCGCAATAGTGGCAGACCAGGCGCTCCCGGCGCTTGTGCCAGGTAAAGCCCACGTGGCAGTGCGGGCAGCGCAGGGTCTGGCCGCAGTCCAGGCAGTACATGAGCGGGGCGTAGCCCCGGCGATTGAGCAGGATCATGGCCTGGTCCCCGGCGGCCAGGACCTCCTGGAGCCGGTCCACGGCCTTGGGGGCCAGGGCCGTGTCCGGGTCGCGCAGGTCCGAGATGTTCAGCACGCGCACCCGGGGCAACTCCCCGCCCGTGGCCCGCTTGAGCAGGCGCACCGAGTCGATCTGGCCGCTGGCGGCCGCATAGGCGGTCTTGAGGTCCGGGGTGGCCGAGCCCAGGACCAGCAGCCCCTTGGCCTGCTGCACCCGGAAATAGGCCACCTCCTTGGCCTGGTAGGCCAGGCGCTCCTCCTGCTTGAAGGACTCGTCGTGCTCCTCGTCCAGGACCACCAGGCCCAGGCGCGGCACGGGCTGGAACAGCGCCGAGCGCGTGCCCACCAGGAGCACGGGCCCCTGGCTGCGGCCCAGGCGCAGGAACCCGGCCTCGCGCCGGGACGGGGACTGGTAGCCGTGGGAAAAGACCCGCTCCACCTCCGGGAAACGCTCCGAGGCCGCGCGCCACAGGGCGCAGGCCAGGGCCACTTCCGGGGCCAGGAGAATCACCGAGCGGCCGGACTCCAGGCAGCGGGCCGCCAATTCAAGATAGACCCGGGTCTTGCCGCTGCCGGTGATTCCGTGCACCAGCACACTGCGGGCCTCTCCGGCGTCCAGGGCCTCGCGCAGCACGGCCAGGGCCGCGTCCTGCTCGTCCGTGACCGGCTCCTCGGGGAGCACGGCGCAGGACCCGTTCTCCTCGGGCAGCTCCTCCTCGGCCTCGGCAAAGGCCACCCGCACCAGCCCGGCCTGGGCCATGGCCTGGGCCAGGCCAGGCGCGCCGGGTCCCAGAAGCCGGGCCAGGGCCTCCAGGCTCTGGGGCCCCTCGGCCAGGAGCAGGTCCAGGAGCTCCATGCGCTTCTTGGCGTTGGGCCGCACCGGCCAGGGCGGGTCGCAGGCCAGGGTCACCAGGCGTTCGCGGGCCTCCTTGGAGGGCTGCACGCGCACCCGCATGTTCCCGGCCAGCCAGACATCCCGCAGGGCGGCCAGGTCGTCCGGCGTCATGCCGAGCAGGGCCCGGGGCGGGACATGGGCCGGAAAGCGGCCGCCCAGGCGATCGGCCAGGGAAAAGGTCAGCTGGCTCGTGCGCAGGCCCCGGGGCAGGAGCACCTCCAGGATGCGGCCCAGGGGGCTCATCTGGCGCGCGGCCAGGCTGCGGGCCAGGTCCAGCCAGTCCGCGTCCAGGAGCGGTTCACGGTCCAGGGGCCAGAGCAGGTCCTTGAGCTCCACCCCCTGGGGCGCGGCCTGGGCCGGGCCCTCCAGCACCGCGGCCCGCAGGCCCCGGCCCATGGGCACGAGCACGCGCTGGCCGGGCCAGGGCGGCGGGAAATGGGCCGGCAGCCTGTAGGTCAGGCTGGCATAGGGAGGGCTGGTGAGCAGGGCCTGCCAGAGGATGTTCATGACCTTGTGTGCATAGCAGAGGGGGGGAACACAAGCAAAAGCCCCCGGGACGGCCCGGGGGCTTGCTGTCGGGATCGCCGCGCCCCGCTCAGCAGGGCATGAGTTCGCGCAGCCGCCGCACCAGGGGCTCGCGGAGCTCCTCGTCGTGCAGGGCGAAGTAGATGTTGGCCGTGAGGTATTCCACCCAGTCGCCCGCGTCGAAGCGCTGCCCGCGCAGGCGCACGGCCAGGAGCTTCTTGTCGTTGGCCAGGCCCTGGAGGGCGTCGGTGAGCTGAATCTCGCCGCCCACGCCGGGGGTGACCTTCTCCAGGTGGTGGAAGATCTCGGGCAGGAGCACGTAGCGGCCCACGATGGCCAGCCGCGAGGGGGCCTGGCCGATGGCCGGCTTCTCCACGAGCTTGCGCACCCGGTACATGCCCGGGGCGTACTCCTCGCCCTGGATGATGCCGTAGCGGTTGACCTTGTTCTCGGGCACCTCGATGACCCCGACCACGGCCATGTTCTCGCTCTTGGCCGCCTCCAGGAGCTGGCTGATGCCCGAGTGCATGCCGAACATGAGGTCGTCGCCGACCATCACCGCGAAGGGGTCGCTCTTGCAGACCTCCTTGGCGCAGAGCACGGCGTGGCCCAGGCCCAGCTGCTTCTTCTGGCGCACCGAGATGATGTTGACCATCTCGGCCACGGCCCGGACTTCCTTGAGGATGTCGAACTTGCCCGCGCGCTCCAGGGTGTCTTCCAGCGAGGGGTTGTAGTCGAAGTGGTCCTCGATGATCTTCTTGTACTGGTTGTTGATGAAGACCACGTCGGTGAGGCCCGCGCTCATGGCCTCCTCGACCACGTACTGGACCACGGGCTTCTTGAAGATGGGCAGCATCTCCTTGGGGATGTTCTTGGTGGCGGGCAGGGAACGGGTGCCCCAGCCCGCGACGGGGATGACGACCTTGGTGATCTGCATGCCGTTGGCTCCTCGCGCGAACGCGCCGTGTCAGCCCAGGTGTTTCTTCAACAATTCCGCTAATTCGTCCGCGTACTGCTCGACATTGTCCTTGTCCTGGCCCTCGACCATGACCCGGGCCAGGTTCTCGGTGCCCGAATAGCGCAGGAGCACCCTGCCCTTGCCGGCCATGTCCTTCTCCACCGCGGCCACGGCCTTGCCCACGGCCGGAATATCCTCGAAGGGCACCTTCCGGCTCAGGCGCACGTTTTTCAGCACCTGGGGGAAGGGTTCGAGCAGATGCGCCAGTTCTGACAGGAGCTTACCCGTGTCGCGCATGATCCGCAAGAGTTGCAGGGCGGCCAGGAGCCCGTCGCCGGTGGTGCTGAATTCCCGGAAGATGAGGTGGCCGGACTGCTCGCCGCCGAGCATGGCGTTCTCGCGGCGCATGGCCTCGACCACGTAGCGGTCGCCCACGGGCGTGCGCAGCAGCCGCCCGCCGTGGTCCCGCATGAACAGCTCCAGGGCCATGTTGCTCATGACCGTGGCCACCAGGAGGTTCTTGTTGAGCTTCTCCTGCTCCATGAGGTCCAGGGCGCAGAGCGCCATGATCTGGTCGCCGTCCAGGACCTGGCCCTTCTCGTCCACCACGATGAGCCGGTCGGCGTCGCCGTCCAGGGCCAGGCCGATGTCCGCGCCCTCGTCCTGGACGATGTCGGCCACCACCCGGGGGTGCAGCGAGCCGCAGCGGTCGTTGATGTTCAGCCCGTTGGGCGCAACCCCCACGCTGATGACCTCGGCGCCCAGCTCCTCCAGGACCACCGGGGCCACGGAATAGGCCGCGCCGTGGGCGCAGTCCACCACGATCTTGAAGCCGTCCAGGGTCAGGACCTCGGAGAAGCTGTGCTTGAGATAGACCACGTAGCGGCCGCGGCTGTCCTGGATCTTGTGGGCCCGGCCCACCTGGTCCGGGGGCGGGAAGTCCCACTTGGGGTCCTGGGCCAGGACCATGGCCGAGATCTCGTCCTCCACCTCGTCGGGCAGCTTGTAGCCGTGGCGGTCGAAGAACTTGATGCCGTTGTCCATGAACGGGTTGTGCGAGGCCGAGATGACCACGCCCAGGTCCGCGCGCATGTTGCGGGTCAGGAAGCTGATGGCCGGGGTGGGCAGCGGGCCCACCAGGAACACGTCCATGCCCGTGGCGCAGAAGCCCGAGGTCAGGGCGGTTTCGAAGATGTAGCCGGAGAGCCGGGTGTCCTTGCCGATGACCACGCGGCGCATGCGCGCGCCGTCGCGGAAGTACTGGCCCGCGGCCAGGCCCAGGCGCAGGGCGATCTCCGGGGTCATGGGGAAGGTGTTGACCTCCCCGCGCAGTCCGTCGGTGCCGAAAAGGCGCTTCATGATCGGGGCGACTCCTTGGAAGGGCCGCGGGAATCCGCGGTCCCTATTTAGGGATGGTCACGGTCACGGACTCGGGGTTGCGCTTGAGCACCCGCACCTTGTCCGGCAGACCGCGCACCTGATAGTTCAACTCGTACTTGCCGGGCTTGAGCGAGGAGTCCACGGCCATGACGCCGGCCATGTTCTTCTTGAACTCCTCGTTGCGCAGCAGCACCACCGGGCCCTCCACCAGAAGGCTCACGCTGTCGCGCGAGGGCCGCACGCGCAGGCCCGCGGACGCGCGGACCTCCAGCGGAACCTTGATCCACATCTCCTTGGTCTTGGCCCCGAAGGCCAACTGCACGCGCACCAGCCCGGGGTCCGCCACGACCTCCGGAGGCAGGGACAGGGAGACGTTCTCCTCCCAGGACTCGGGCGGGTCCTCGTCGTAGCTCACCACGGCCTGGGCCTTGGCCTGGTTGATGCGCTTGAGCACGCCCTCGGGCCCGCGCAGGGTGACCTCGTCCGGGGTCACGGACTTGCTCAAAAGCTTGTATTCGGCGGGCACCTGGCCGGACCACTCCACGTTCACCGGGACCTTCTTCTCGGCCATGCGGTCCACGGTGAGAACCATCTGGTTGGGCTTGACCTCGACCACCTCGAAGGCCCGCGAGAACGGCATGCGCTCGGGATCGATGTCGATGAGGTTCTCGCCGACCTTGAGCTGGCGCACGTCCAGGGGATAACTCAGGCGCTTGGCGTCCAGGCCGCGCACCAGGCCCTTGGGCCCGCGCACGCGCACGTCGATGCTGTTGATCATGCCCTTGCGGATGGTCAGGCCCGGCGGCGGGTTGGTCATCTCCACAGTGACCGTGACCCAGACCTCGACCTTTTCCCGGCCCGTGACCAGGTACCAGGTGGACACGGCCAGGAACAGGGCCAAAAGGAGGTATTGCCAGTTCTTGCGCATCTCAGCGCTCCAGCACGTTCTTGAGGACGCGGCGCAGGCGCACCTCGTCCAGGCTGGTGGTCAAGCGCCCGCCGATGGCCACGGACACGGCTCCGCGCTCCTCCGAGACCACCACCGTGGCGGCGTCGGACTCCTCGCTGATGCCCAGGGCCGCGCGGTGGCGGGTGCCGAACACGGTCTGGCCCTTGAACTTGGAGCTCAGGGGCAGGATGCAGGCCGCGGCGGCCAGGCGGCCCTTGCGCACGATGACCGCGCCGTCGTGGAGCGGCGTGTCGTAGTGGAAGATGGTCAGCAGGAGCTCCTTGTTGAGCTTGGCGTCGATCTCCACCCCGCGCTCCACGATGTCGCCCAGGGGCACGGTGCGCTCGAGCACGATGATGGCGCCCATCTTGATCCGCGACATGGTCATGACCGCCTGGACCAGCTGTTCCAGGGCCTCCTCGCGCAGGTCGGGCTTGCGCCACAAGGGCCCCGCGCCCACCTGGGCCAGGGCCTTGCGGATGTCGGCCTGGAACAGGATGATGACCACCAGGAAGATGGAGCCCAGGAAGTTGGTGAGCAGCCAGTTCAGGGTGTACAGGCCGAAGACGTCCGAGAGGTGGAACACGAACAGGACCAGGACCAGGCCGTAGATCACCGCCACGGCGCGGGTGCCGCGCACGAGCAGGATCAGATAGTAGTAGATGAGCGCCACGATGCCGATGTCGAGCATCTCGCGCAGGGGCAGGGTCAATCCTTCGAACTCCATGAACCGTTCCTGATCAGGCTATGGCCGCGGCCAGCGTGAGCGTCCGGACCGTGTCGGCCACGTCGTGGACCCGGTGCACGGCCACACCCTTGGCCGCCAGGAGCGCCGTGGCCGCCTGGGTGGCGGTCCCGCGCTGCCCCGGTCCCAGACCCAGAAGGCCTTGGAACAGGGCCTTGTGCGAGAGCCCCACGTACAGGGGCCGGCCCAGCGCATGAAACCTCTCGATATGTTTCAGGATCAAGAGGTTGTGCTCCAGGGTCTTGCCAAAGCCGATGCCGGGGTCGAGCACGATGCGTTCCTCCGGCAGGCCGCGTTGCACGAGATATTGCAACCGTTCCTCGAAAAACGCCAGCAGTTCTTCCACTACATCCCGGTAAGAGGGGTTCTTCTGCATCTCCCGGGGCCGTCCCTGGCTGTGCATGAGGACGTACCCGGGTTTTTCCCGGACCAGGACCTCGACCAGGCCCTCGTCAAAGCGGCAGGCCGAGACGTCGTTGACGATCACCGCCCCGGTGGCCAGGGCCTCGGCCGCAACCCGGGCCTTATAGGTGTCCACCGAGAGCGCGGCCGGGCAGGACGCGGCCAGGTCCCGGATCACCGGGACCACGCGCCCAAGCTCCTCGTCCACGGGGGTCTCGGCCGCGCCGGGCCGGGTGCTCTCCCCGCCCACGTCCAAAATCTGCGCGCCCTCCGCGGCCAGGGCCAGGCCCCGGGCCACCGCTGCGCCGTGGTCCAGAAACCGGCCGCCGTCGTGGAAGGAATCCGGGGTCACGTTGACGATCCCGGCAACGAAAAAGGGGGCCGGCCCCAAGGCCGTGCCCCCTTTGACGATCCATTGATGTTCGTGCATGGACCCGGCCGCTCCTACTGGACCTTCTTGTCCTGATCAGGCCCCTCGTCCTCCTCCAGGGAGAACTCGTCGGCCTCGGCGGCGGACAGGCCGCCCGGTCCTTCGCTTTGGGGCGTGTAGCCGGGGCCGGGGCCGGACGGAGCGGAACCGCCGCCGGACCGCTCCGCGTTCATAGGAGGGAGCGGGTCGCCCTTGATGAGCAGGTCGATGTCGTCGCCGGAGATGGTCTCGCGCTCCAGCAGGGCCTCGGCGATGCGGTTCAGGGCCTCGCGGTTCTCGTTCAGGATGCTGCGGGCCTTCTCATGGGCCTCGTCGATGACCCGGCGGATCTCGTCGTCGATGATCCGGGCCGTGTCCTCGGAATAGTTCTTGTGCTGGATGAGCTCGCGGCCCAGGAAGATCTGCTCTCCGCCGTCGCCGAAGGACAGGGGCCCGATCTTCTCGCTCATGCCCCACTGGCAGACCATCTTGCGGGCCATCTTGGTGGCCCGGTCGATGTCGTTGCTGGCGCCGGTGGTCTGCTGGTCCAGGATCATCTCCTCGGCCACCCGGCCGCCCAGAAGCATGGCCAGCTGGTTCTCCAGGAAGACCTTGGAGTAGTTGTGGCGGTCGTCCACGGGCAGCTGCATGGTCACGCCCAGGGCCATGCCCCGGGGGATGATCGAGACCTTGTGCACCGGGTCGGTGCCGGGCAGCATCTTGGCCACCAGGGCGTGGCCGGCCTCGTGAAAGGCCGTGGTCTTCTTCTCCTCGTCGGAGAGGATCACGCTGCGGCGCTCCTTGCCCATGAGCACCTTGTCCTTGGCCTCCTCGAAGTCGGCCATGAAGACCTGGTCCTTGCTCAGCTTGGCCGCGTGCAGGGCGGCCTCGTTCACCAGGTTCTCCAGGTCCGCGCCGGAGAAGCCGGGGGTGCCGCGGGCCAGGATCTCCAGGTCCACCTCGCCGGCCAGGGGCACCTTGCGGGTGTGCACCTGGAGGATGCGCTTGCGGCCGCGCACGTCGGGAGTGGGCACCACCACCTGGCGGTCGAAGCGCCCGGGGCGCAGAAGCGCCGGGTCGAGCACGTCCGGGCGGTTGGTGGCGGCCACCAAAATGACGCCCTCGTTGGATTCGAAGCCGTCCATCTCCACCAGGAGCTGGTTCAGGGTCTGCTCGCGCTCGTCATGGCCGCCGCCCAGGCCCGCGCCGCGCTGGCGGCCCACGGCGTCGATCTCGTCGATGAAGATGAGGCAGGGCGCGTTCTTCTTGCCCTGGACAAAGAGGTCGCGCACGCGGGCCGCGCCCACACCCACGAACATCTCCACGAAGTCCGAGCCGGAAATGGAGAAGAAGGGCACCCCGGCCTCGCCGGCCACGGCCCGGGCGAGCAGCGTCTTGCCCGTGCCGGGGGGGCCCACCAGAAGCACGCCCTTGGGGATGCGGCCGCCCAGACGGGTGAATTTCTTGGGCTCGCGCAGGAAATCCACGATCTCCTGGAGCTCCTCCTTGGCCTCGTCCACGCCGGCCACGTCCTCGAAGGTCACCTTGGCGCTCTGCTCGTTGATGAGCCGCGCCCGGGACCGGCCAAAGGACATGGCCCCCCTGCCCCCGCTGCCGCCGCCCTGCATCTGGCGCATGAAGAAGACCCAGACGCCGATCAAGAGGAGCATGGGGAACCAGGAGACCAGGAGCGTCATGTACCAGGGCGCCTCTTCCTGGGGCTCGGCCGTGACCTCCACCTTGTTCTTGATGAGCGTGTCCACCAGGGACGGATCATCCGGGGCGTAGGTGGCAAAGCGCTTGTCCGCGCCCAAGGCCCCGGTGATCTTCTGGCCCTGGATCTTCACCGAAAGGACCTCGCCTGCGCGGACCTTGTCGATGAACTCGCTGTAGGAGAGCTTGGTCTGCGGCTGGGGGGCCTGGTTGAACAGATTGAACAGGACCACCATCATGAGCGCGATGGTGACCCAGATGAAGAGATTCTTGGCGAAATTATTCAAAAGTTCCTCCGCAAGATCGGGACGGGCCCGCCCGGGGCGCGGGCAGCGGCTGGCATGAATGCCAGTTTAAGTCCGGACCGGAAAAAATCAAGGGGAAGCGGCCGTTTTTCCCAACCCTTGCCCCGGAAGCGCAAACCTGCTAGCTGTTCCAGTTCTCCGCCTGTGGAAGCGTTTCGTCACCGGTGTGGCGCGTGGGCTTCAAACCCATTGTGAGACTCATCCTCTCAGACAGGTTCGACTCCTGTACGCTTCCGCCACCTCGCCCTACAGGGCGTACCCCAGCTGCTTGAGAATCCGCATGGACTTGTCCGAGAGGACGTAGCCCTTCTCGTACTTGACGCTCTTGCCCTTGACCTTGATCTGAAAGATGTAGCCCGCGTCGTAGAGATACTCGATCACGGTCTTGTCGTAGTCGTCCATGATCTCCTTGGGGGCCATGCCGCCGAACCGGCTGATCTTGGCGAAGTGGTACACATCCACCAGGGCGTCGATGTGCTCCTTCTCCAGCTGGTCCTGGGCGATGTCCTCCTCCTCCTTGACGCGGTCCCAGTCGTCGTCGGAAAAATCCACGCCGAGCTTTTTCAGCTCCTCCTTGGCGTTCTCCGCGATGCGGTAACCCGTGGGATTGGAGCCGCAGCGGGTGTAGATGGCGCCCTCCTCCACGATGCCGTGCTCCAGGAGGTAGTCCAGATGGGTGTCGTCGTAGAGAAAGCACTCCTTGCGCGGCAGCAGCCCGTGGTAGCGCTTGATCCCGGCGAAGCGGTTGATGTCCTTGAGGATCTGGATGTGCTTCTCGGTCAGGATCATGCGCCGGAAGCCTCCAGGGCCGCGAGCCAGATTCTCAGGTCCTCGATCTGCCGGGCCACGGAATCCGGACCCGTGCCTCCGGGCGCGTTGCGCCGGGCCACGGCGGTCTCAAAACGCAGGGCCTCGAACACGTCGGCCTCGATGAGCGGCGAAAAGCCCTTCAATTCAGCCAGGGACAGGTCTTCCAGGCCACAGCCCTTGGCCTCGGCCTTGGCCACGGCGGCTCCGGCCGCGTGGTGCGCCTCGCGGAAGGGCAGGCCCTTGGCCGCCAGGTAGTCGGCCAGCTCCGTGGCGTTGAGGAAGCCCCGCTTGAGGGCCGCGCGCATGGCCTCGGGCACGAAGCCGATCTCCCGCAGGAGCCCGGCCATGAGGGCCAGGGACTCGGAGACCGTGCGGTCGGCGTCCAGGAAGGGTTCCTTGTCCTCCTGCATGTCCCGGTTGTAGGCCAGGGGCAGGCCCTTCATGAGCGTGAGCAGCGCGGTGAGCGCGCCATAGACCCGGCCGGTCTTGCCGCGCATGAGCTCGCAGACGTCCGGGTTCTTCTTCTGGGGCATGATGGACGAGCCCGTGGAATAGGCGTCGGGCAGGCGCACGAAGCCGAAGGCCGGATTGGCCCAGAGGATGATCTCCTCGCAGAGCCGCGAAAGATGAAGCATGACCAGGCTTCCGCAGGACAGGGCCTCGAGCACGAAGTCCCGGTCCGAAACCGCGTCCATGCTGTTGGCGAACACGCCGGAAAGTCCCAGGTCCTTGGCCACGGCCGCGGGGTCCAGGGCATAGGTGGTCCCGGCCAGGGCCGCGGCGCCGAGCGGGGAGACCCGGATGCGCTTCTGGGCGTCGGCCAGGCGCTCCACATCGCGCTTGAACATCCAGGCGTAGGCCAGGAGGTGCTGGGCCAGGGACACGGGCTGGGCGGGCTGGAGATGGGTGCACCCGGGCAGGAGCGTGTCCTTGTGCTCCGCGGCGCGCTCCAGGAGCACGGCGGCCAGCTGGGCCAGGCCGGCGCTCCAGGCCGCGGCCCGGCCCGAGACGAACAGCCGGAAGTCCAGGGCCACCTGGTCGTTGCGCGAGCGGCCGGTGTGGAGCTTGCCGCCCACCGGTCCCACCAGGGCCGTGAGGCGGCTTTCAATGTTCATGTGCACGTCTTCCAGGGCCGGGTCCCAGGTGAACGCGCCGGACTCGATCTCGGCGAGCACGGTGTCCAGACCCTGGATGAGCGCGGCGGCCTCGTCCCGGGTGATGATCCCCTGGGCGGCCAACATGCGGGCGTGGGCCTTGGACCCGGCGATGTCCTCGGCGTACAGCCGGTGGTCGAAACTCACCGACTGGGTGTAGCCCTCCACCAGGGCGTCGGTGGCCGCGGCGAAGCGGCCGCCCCACATCTTTTTCCCGCTCATGCGTCCTCCAGCCTGGCCTAGCGCTTGCCGGACATGCGGCCCTTGAGCCGCAGGCCCACGAGGCGGATGAACCCGCGGGCGTCGGCCTGGTCGTAGACCTCGTCTTCCTCGAAGGTGGCCAGCTTCATGTCGTAGAGCGAATACGGCGACTTGCGGCCCAGGGGGATGACGTTGCCCTTGTAGAGCTTGAGGCGCACCGTGCCGGTGACCCGCTCCTGGCCCTTGTCGATCATGGCCTGCAGGGCCTCGCGCTCGGGCGAGTACCAGTAGCCGTAGTAGACCATCTCGGCGTAGCGCGGGATGAGCGTGTCGCGCAGGTGCATGACCTCGCGGTCCAGGCAGAGCCCCTCCAGGTCGCGGTGCGCGGCGTGGATGATGGTCCCGCCCGGGGTCTCGTACACGCCCCGGGACTTCATGCCCACGAAGCGGTTCTCGACCATGTCCACCCGGCCCACGCCGTGGCGGCCGCCGATCTCGTTCAACTTGGCCACGAGCTTGGCGGGCGAAAGCTTCTTGCTGTTGACCGCCACGGGATCACCGGCCTGGAACTCGATGGTCACGACCTCGGCCTTGTTCGGGGCCTTTTCCACGGGCACGCAGTAGCGGTGGCAGTCCTTGTGCGGCTCGTTCCAGGGGTCCTCCAGCTCGCCGCCCTCGAAGCTCACGTGCAGCAGGTTGGCGTCCATGCTCCAGGGCTTCTTCTTGGACACCGGCACCGGGATGCCATTCTTCTTGGCGAAGTTCACCAGGTCGGTGCGCGACTTCATGTCCCACTCGCGCCAGGGCGCGATGGTCTTGAGCTTCGGGTCCAGGGCCATGGTGGTCAGCTCGAAGCGCACCTGGTCGTTGCCCTTGCCCGTGGCCCCGTGGGACACGGCCTGGGCGCCCTCGGCCTGGGCGATCTCGACCATGCGCTTGGCGATGAGCGGCCGGGCGATGGAGGTGCCGAGCAGGTAGCGGCCCTCGTAGATGGCCCCGGCCCGGAACATGGGGAAGAGGAAGTCCCTGGCGTACTCCTCGCGCAGGTCCTCCACAAAGGCCTTGGACGCGCCCGTGGACAGGGCCTTGGCCTCCACGCCGGAGAGGTCCTCGTCCTGGCCCAGGTCCGCGGTGAAGGTCACGACCTCGCAGTCGTAGTTGAGCCGGAGCCACTTGAGGATGATGGAGGTGTCCAGGCCGCCGGAATAGGCCAGCACGACCTTCTTTATCTTCTTGGGGGCGCTCTTTTTGGGCGCGGCCTTTTTCTTCGCCGTGGTCATTTCCTCATGCTCCTAGATGGTTCCAAAAACCCATTCCAGAATGGCCTTCTGCATGTGCAGCCGGTTCTCGGCCTGGTCGAAGACGATGGAGTGCGGGCCCTCGAGCACGGCTTCGCTGATCTCCTCGCCGCGGTGCGCGGGCAGGCAGTGCATGACCTTGCAGCCGGGCTTGGCCAGGGCCAGCAGGCGGTCGTCCACCTGGTATCCGGCAAAGGCCCGCTCCCGCTCGCGCTGCTCGTCCTCCTGGCCCATGCTGGCCCAGACGTCGGTGTTCAGGTAGTCGGCCCCGGCCACGGCCTGGGCCGGATCGCCGGTGATGGTCAGCCGCGCGCCTCGGGCCTGAGCCTGGGCCACGATGGCCGGGTCCGGCCGGTAGCCCTCGGGACAGGCCAGGACCAGCTCGAAGCCGAACAGCGCGGCCGCGTCGATGAAGGCGTGGGCCATGTTGTTGCCGTCGCCCACCCAGGCCACGCGCAGATTCCCCAGGTCCGGGGTGCGCTCGTACATGGAGAGCACGTCGGAGAGCACCTGGCAGGGATGGTGCTCGTCGGACAGGGCGTTGATCACCGGAACGGAGCTGTAGAGCACAAGGGTCTCCAGCTTCTCCTGGCCGAAGGTGCGCACCACCATGCCGTCGGCGTAGCGCGACAGGCAGCGGGCCGTGTCCTTGAGGGGCTCGCTGCGGCCCAGCTGGGACTCCACCGGGGTCATGAAGATGGTCTGGCCGCCCAGATGGCGCACCGCCACCTCGAAGGACACCCGGGTGCGGGTGGAGGACTTCTCGAAGATGAGGATGATCACCCGACCGTCCAGGGTCCGGGTGCGGATGTTGCCGTCCTTCATCTCCTTGGCCCGGCGCAGGATGGTCCAGGCGTCGGCGGAGGTCAGGTCGGCGATGCGCAGCAGATGTCTCGGCATGACGGCTCCTTGGCCGGCGGGCATTCCCCGGCCGGGAAAGCCGTCATATTGCCCCACGTATCGGCCATTGTAAAGGCCGGGAAGGCCGGGTTCAGGCCAGGGCCTGGGCCGCGGCGGCCTCGGTCAGGGCCTCCATCTCCGGGCCGTGGTCCAGGCCCGCCAGGTGCAGCAGGGCGTGGGCCAGGAGCCGGGCCAGGTGCAGGACGGGGTCCTGGCCGTAAAGCCGGGCCTCGCGCAGACAGGCGGCCGGGGACAGGGCGATCTCGCCGAGACTCCCCTCCTCCTCCGAGGGAAAGGCCAGGACATTGGTGGGCCCGGAACAGCCCAGATGGCGCCGGTTCAAATCAGCCATGGCGGCGTCGTCCACCAGGGCCAGGTTCAGGTCTCCGGACAGGCCCAGGGCCTCCAGGAGCCGCGTGAGCAGGGCCGTCATCTCCCGTTGCGTCAGGGGCAGCCGGGGATCGGCCGGAACGCCGCGCTCAATGCTGATCACGGCCCTTCTCCAAGGCCTGGTCGTGCAGGTCGTAGGCCTGGACGATGCGACCCACCAAGGGGTGGCGGATCACGTCGTCCTCGTTGAAGCGGATGAAGGCGATGCCCGTGACCCGCTTGAGGATGCCCGCGGCCTGGACCAGGCCGGAGCGGCTGGAGGACGGCAGGTCGATCTGGGTCACGTCGCCGGTGACCACGGCCCGCGAGCCGAAGCCCAGGCGGGTGAGGAACATCTTCATCTGCTCGGGCGTGGTGTTCTGGGCCTCGTCCAGGATGACGAAGGCGTCGTTCAGGGTGCGGCCGCGCATGAACGCCAGGGGGGCCACCTCGATGATCCCGGTCTCGAGCATCTCCTGGACCTTGCGGAAGTCGAGCATGTCGTGGAGCGCGTCGTAGAGCGGCCGGAGGTAGGGATTGATCTTCTCGGCCAGGTCGCCGGGCAGGAAGCCGAGCTTCTCCCCGGCCTCCACGGCCGGACGGGTGAGCACGATACGCTTGACCTCGCGCCGGGTCAGGGCGGCGACCGCGGCGGCCACGGCCAGGTAGGTCTTGCCCGTGCCCGCCGGGCCGATGGCGAAGACCAGGTCGTTGCTCCGGATGGCGGTGAGGTAGTCGCGCTGGGTCAAGGTCTTGGGCGTCACCGTGCGCTTGGCCGAGGCCGTGTACACGCTGTCGCGGAAGACCGCCTCCAGGTCCGTGGAGGGATCGCGGGCCAGCATGCGGCAGGCGCAGTCCACGTCCTGGGGATGCACCGGGCGGCCCTTCTGGAGCAGGCCGTAGAGCTGGGTGAGCACGGCCTCGGCCAGGTCCAGGCGCTCTTCGCTGGAGGCCTTGAGGGTCAGGCGTCCGCCCCGGCTTTCGATGGACACCTTGGCCTTGTCCTCGACCATGCCGAGGTTGGCGTTCTGGGGCCCGAACAGCTGCCCGGCCAGGGCCGCGTCGTCGAACTCCAGGGTCCGGCTGTGCTCCTTCTTCCTTCCGGCCATGCTACCTCCTGCGGGCCCGCATCCAGGCGCAGGCCCGGCGCTCCAGCCAGTCCGTGGCCTCGTACAGCGCCGCGCCCAAGAGACTCATGCCCAGGATGCCGATGAACATGTCCACGTAGTCCATGCGGCCCCAGGCGTCCATAATGAGATAGCCCAGACCGCGTTGGGTGGCAAAGGACTCCACGAAGAAGAGCACGGCCACGGACACCCCCGTGCCCAGGCGCAGGGCCGTGAAGCCGTGGGGCAGGGCCGCGGGCAGATAGACGTCCCAGAGAATGTGCCACTTGCGCCCGCCCAGGGAGCGCACCGAGTCCACGTACTTGGGGTGCACGGCCCTCACCCCGTCGCGGGTGGTCACCAGGACCTGGTAGCCCAGGATCAGGGCGATGACCGCCACCTTGGCCCCGTCGCCCAGGCCCAGGAGCACGAGGAACACGGGCAGGAACACGATCTTGGGGATGGGATAGGTGAGCAGGACGAACGGTCCGAACAGGGCGTCGGCGCGGCGCGAGCCGCCCAGGACCAGGCCCAGGGGAAAGGCCAGGCCGAAGGCCAGGAGCATGGCCGCCACGGCGCGCAGGGCGCTGGCCTGGAAGTGCGCCCAGAAGATTCCCGTGCCCAGGGCCAGGACAAAGGCCCCGGCCACCTCCAGGGGCGGCGGCAGCACGGCCGAGCCCAGGCCCGCGGACAGGACCTGCCAGACCAGGCCCAGGACCAGGACCACCAGGCCGTAGCGCAGGACCTTGCGCGCGAGCCCGCTCACCAGAGTTCCTCCGCGCTCTTGCGCAGGGAGCGCAGCAGCTCGAAATAGGCGTCGGCCTGGCGGTAGCGCTCCCCGCCGAACCCGGGGTTGTCGAAGCTGGCGGCCACCGTGGACGGCCGTCCGGCCAGGACCAGGATGCGGCGGCCCAGGAAGGCGGCCTCCTCCAGGCTGTGGGTCACCAGGACGTAGGGCACGCGGCGCTTGCGCCAGACGGTCAGCAGCGTGAGCTGGAGCTTTTCCCGGGTGAGCGCGTCCAGGGAGGAGAACGGCTCGTCCATGAGCAGCAGGCGCGGCCGGGTGACGAAGGCCCGGGCAATGGCCACCCGCTGCATCTCCCCGCCCGAGAGCTTGCCGGGCCAGTCCCGGTCGCGGCCCTCCATGCCCAGCTCGGCCAGCTGCTCCCGGGCCATGGCCAGGCGCTCGGCCCGGGCCATGCCCCGGAACTTGAGGCCCAGGGCCACGTTCTCGGCCACGCTCTTCCAGGGCAGCAGGCCGTAGTCCTGGAGGATGATGGAGATGTCCGGGGTGGGCCCGCTGATCTCCCGGCCGTCCAGGCGCACCTGCCCGGCATCGGGCCGGGACAGGCCGCAGAGCAGGTAGAGCAGCGTGGTCTTGCCGCAGCCCGAGGGCCCGACCACGGCCAGGGTCTCGTCCCCGGCCAGGGCCAGGGAGACGTCCTCGAGGATCGTCCCGCCGGGATGGGTCTTGCGGATGCCGCGGGCTTCCAGCATGGGGCTTACGGCCGCAGCAGGACCGAGCGCTCGTAGGGGATGCGCTGCTGGAGCAGGCCGCGCTCGATCATCCAGTCCTGGACCGTGTCCAGTTCGGGCCGGGTGGGCGGCAGGGGCGCGGGAAAGGGCGGCACCGGGAAGCTGGCCACCAGGGGGCTGGGCAGGGCGCAGACCTCGGCCATGAGCGTGCGGTAGGCCTCGGGCTCGGCGCCCAGGCGCGCCACGGCCTTGGCGTAGGCCGCCAGGAAGGCCGGAAGCTGCGGAGCCAAACGCTGGTGCAGGCAGACCACGGTGAGCGGCAGGTTCAGGTCCTCGTCCGTGGCCACCACGGCCCCGCCCTTGCGCACGTTCAGGGAAACCAGGGGCTCGGGCAGCAGGGCCAGGTCGATCTGCCCGGCGGCGAGCATCTGGAGCCGCAGCGGGAACTTCTTCACCTCCAAGCGGTTGAAGTAGTCCCGGGGAAGCTTGTGCGCGACCTGGATGCGGTCCAGGAGGAACTCGATGACCGTGGCGTTGGACAGGCCCAGGCTGGCGCCGCGCAGGGCGGCCAGGTTGTCGCGGCTGCGCTGCGGCGAGGTCACCAGGGCGAACATGGGGTGCCCCGGGTTGGTCCGGTAGGCGACCAGGATCGCGGGCATGGGCACGCCCGAGCGCAGGAGCAGAAAGGCCGCCACCAGGTCCCCGAAGTAGCCGTCGATGCGCCCGGCCTGGGCGGCCATGTCCCGCTCCAGGGCGCTCTGGAAGGGCACCAGCTCCACCTCCAGGCCCTCCTTGCGGAACAGGCCGTCGTTCACGGCCACGTGCAGGGGCAGGGCGTCCAGCACCGGCAGCACGCCGATGCGCAGGGGCTCGGCCGGGGCCTGGACCGCCAGGGCGGCGCAGAGCAGCGCGGCCAGAAGCAGGGAAACGAGGGAGCGATTCATGATCAGGAATGATTACGTGTTTCCCCGGATTCCATCAAGGGCCCGCGAGGAAGATGCCGTCCGGTGCGCGGTCAGCGCTTGGCCAGGGTGTTGTAGGCCTGGACCACGGACTCGCGCCAGCGCAGCCGGGCCAGGATCCGGGTGAGGATGGCCGGGGCCGAGGCCCGCTCGAACTCGCCGCGGCCCGCCAGGGACCGGATCTCGGCGCCGGACTGGGGGCTCACGTGGACCAGCAGCAGGCGGGGAACCTGGGCCGGGGTCAGGGCCAGCCGGTCCAGGCCGCCCTGGCGGAACTGGGTCAGGCGCTCCAGGAACGCGGCGTCGCGGCCGCCCGCCTCGCCGCCCTCCCTGGCCGCGGCCTGGTGCAGCCGGGGCAGGACCGTGGACAGCGGCAACTCGCGCAGACGCTCCAGAAGCCCGCGCAGCAGCGCAAGGGCCTCCAGGGTGGCCGGGCCCGAGGCGGTCCGGGTCACGGCCTGGCTGGCCCGCTCGAAACGCGTGAGCACGTCGGCCATGGACAGGCGCAGGCCTTCCTGGGTCTTGAACAGGGCGGCCAGGGCCTCGTTGATGGGCTGGATCAGGGTGAACAGCTCCTGCTTGGCGGCTGTGGTCTCCAGCACGGAAATGAGGAACTGCACGGCCTTGTCCGTGCCGCCCAGCAGGGATTCCAGGGGCAGGCCGGAGGCCTGGAGCTGCTCCAGGGCGCGGATGTCGGCCACCAGGTCCAGGGCGCTGAAGCGCCGGCGTTCCAGGCTCAGGGCCGTGCGCAGGGCCTGGATGTAGTTCTCGCCCAGGGCGGCCAGCACGGCCCGCAGGGCCGGCTCGTCGCTGCGGCGGAAGGCCTGCTCCATGGCCTGGAGGCGCCCGGCGAAATCGTCCAGCAGCGCCCGGCACTTGGACGCGCGGGGGTCCTGGCCGTAGGAGGCCGCGCTGCGCACGCAGAGGTCCACGAAGGCGTGCATCTTCTCCAGGTTGCGGCCCAGGGTCCCGGGCTGCTGCTCCAGAAAGGACTTGCCCAGCCCGCCCAGGACGCAGATGCGGTTGAGCCGGGCCAGCAGCTCGCCGCGCACGTCCCCGTTCTCGCCGCGCGGCGCGGCGCTCTCGCGCGGGCGCTTGGAGGGCGTGGCGTTCTGGTTGAAGCGCCGGAGCACGGAGTACTCCCAGTTGACCCGGCGCTGCAGGAAACGCAGGAAGTCCACGGGCTGGGAATGCTTGAGCCGGGCCAGGATGACCTGCACCCCGGGGTCCTCGTCGCGTTCGCCGCTCAGCAGGCTGGCCTGCACGCGGATCAGGCTGTCCACCAGGGCGGACTGGAAGTCCGCCAGCACGATCTCCAGGAGGAACTGCGGGGAGTTGGCCAGGGTGTCCAGGGAGCCCTTGAACCGATCCAGGTCGCTCAGCAGGCGCATGTCCTTCTCGGCCCCCTCCCCGAATCCGGCGACCTGCATGGACTTCTGCACGGAGCGCAGCAGGAAGCGCGGGCTGATCTCGCTCAGCCGGGCCAGCTCGAACTCCAGGGCCTCGCAGTCCTCCTGCGCGGCCTCCGGGCACACGGCCTTGATCCGGGTCAGGATGTCCACGGGCCAGCGCAGGGCGTGCTCCATGCCCTGGCGCTCGCCCTCCTCCAGGATCCGGATGGCGGTCTCAAAGGCCTCGGCGTAGGGCGCCAGGGTCTTCCAGAGCGCGCCGCGGGCCTCCTTGGAGCTCAGGTTGCGGTCCAGGAACAGGGCGATCCGCAGGGGGTGGCGGAAGATCTCGTCCACCCCGACCTCCTCGGCCATGAGCGCGGCCAGGGCCTCCAGGTCGTTCTGGAGGTGGGACTCGGGGCGCTTCTCCCGGGGCAGGGCGTCGTAGTGCTGCACCAGGGCGGCCAGGCGGTCCGAAAGCACGTCCAGCATGATCAGGATGTTGGGGGCGTCGGGATTGGGCCCGTAGATGTTCTTCTCCAGGTCGCGGAGAAGGTCCGAGACCTCGCCCAGGAGCCGGTCCGCCCCCGCGCTCAGGGCCGGGGTCTCCTGGGCCACGCTGGCGCTGATGAACTCCAGGTAGCGCAATATCTTGCGGATGTTGTGGCCGATCTTCTTGGTGTTCTTCAGGACGAAGTCCCCGCCCAGGCCCGCGAGCTTGCAGAAGCGCTCCAGCCGGGCGCCCACCTGGTTGAGCACCTCCTGGCCCAGGACGCTGCCGCGCACGGGCTCCCAGGCGTTGAACTCCCAGAGGTACAGCTGGCCGGAGTCCACGTTGCGCAGCAGGAAGACCGAAACCCCCTCCTCCTGCTCCTCGCTCAGGTAGAAGGAACCCTCCTCCAGCCGGAGCCGGGTGTTCTCGCCAACGCCCCAGACCGCCAGGCGTTGCGGCGGCACCCGCAGGTCCTCGGCGCGGCGCGGCCAGGACAGGACCAGGTCGCCGCTGCGCTCCACGTTGGAGAAGTCCTCGCGCAGCAGGTCCTGGTGCAGGACCAGGTCCCCGCGCACGAGCAGGCGGTGGTTGAAGCTCTTGTTGCGCACCCGGGCGTTGCGGGCCACCAGGCTGCCGCGGACCTCGCGCACGTCCGGGATGATCCAGAAGGCCTTGACGTCGTCGGCCAGGACCAGGTCGCCGAGCCAGGCCCCGGCGCGGTAGAGGATCCCGACCTTCTTGGTCTCCGGGTCCTCGCCCAGGCGGGTCTTGGCCGAGAGGGTGTCGAGGAACGAGCGCCAGCGTTCGACGTTTTCCGGGGTGTCCAGGATGCCCGCGTCCGCGAGAAACGGCACGGAGTAGCTCCCGGGCTTGGCGTCGATCTCGATGTTCTCGAGGAAGCGTTCCCTGCTCATGCCTCTCTGCGTGGGGGCAGACCCATTTCCGGAGCGCGACGGTGACGTTTTATAATTCGGAACGCAATGGGCTACTGATTTTCCGTCGCCTTGGTCAAGAGCGTGACGTTATTTTTTGTAAAGAATCCGTCAAAGCCGTCGAATCGCTGGATATATTCATTGACCAAAAGGGTCTGGCCCGAGGGTCTGCTGAAGGTCTGCTTGAGGCCCTCTCCGGGCGAGCCCACCAGCTCAACCAGGAATTCCATGCCGTCGGCCTTGAGCGCGGCGAAGACCCCCTCGATCTCCTCGCAGCGGAAGGCCACGTGGTGCACCCGGCGGCCGTAGTTGTGGATGTACTGCTCCGTGGGGCCCGAAGAACCGTCCGCGGAATAGGGCTCGATGCCCGAGGTGAAGACCATGGCGAAGTCCTTGTCCGAAAGCCGGGCCACGTTGGTGATGGAGTTGAGCGGCTCCACATAGACCGCGAAGTCGAAGCGGTAGTTGGTCAGGCCCATGAACTCCAGGATGGCCGGGTCGCGGTCCTCGGCGTGGACCCGGGTGGCCGCGTGGTCCAGTTCGAAGACCCTGCCCAGGTGCGGCTTGTCCGGCTTGGCCAGGCCCAGGTCCAGGTCCCGGCAACCGCTGTGCCGGAACCGCCCCGGCGCCCCCTTCCACTGAATCAGCCCGGTGGAGTTGCCGGTGTGCGGCGAGGGCGCGGTCTGGATGAAACGAAAGGTGTCCGTGTCCACGGGCTCCGGGGTCAGGAAGCGCACCCCGCGTTTGGCCTGGGCCGCCACGTAGCGGTCCAGGTCCTGGCAGCGGAACACGAAGGTCTCCAGCCGGGTGTTGGGCAGATGCAGGGACTTGGGGCCCAGGTTGTAGTCCCGGAAGGGATTGTTGCCCGAGCGGGTCCGCAAGAGGAAGCGCACCCCGCCGGGCGAATCCAGGACGCAGCAGCGCTCCCCGGCCTCCTCAAAGGCCCCGGCCGGAACACAGGAGGTGCGCGCCAGCATCTCGGCCGCGGCCGCGGTGAGCCGGTCCGGCTCCAGGCCGATGATCACGGCCTCCAGGCCGCCCACCAGACCGTCCAGCCCCAGGCGGCGGCGCTCGGCCAGCACGGCCTCGGCTCCCTGCCGCAGCAGATCGTCGTCGTTGCGAAAGGCGCTCATGGGCGCTCCTCCTCGGGACTAGGCCAGTCCCAGGCGTTTCATGGTCAGCAGACGCTTGCCGCAGGCGGCCACGATCCCGGCCAGCTCCTCGCGGTCCGGCAGGCCGCTCGCCCGCACCGCCTCCAGCAGGCCGCGCACCCGGGTTTCCTGCTCCAGGTAGGCCGAGAGCACCTCGCGGGAGCCGCGCACGGTCAAAAGCCGTCCGGCCCAGTCCAGGCCCTCGCCGTAGACCAGACGCGAGGCCAGGCTGGCGGCCAGGATGGCCGCCTGGTGCGAACGCGGCACCCGCTCCAGGACGCGCTCCCCGTGGTCCCGGGCCAGCACCGGCGGACAGTAGTCCAGGAGCAGGGCGCGCAGTTCGGGGTCCTCGGCAAAGCTTCCGCCATCCTGGGCGAACAGGGCCTCGATGATCTCGGTGAGCCCGTTGATGGCCAGGGAGATGTCCCGGGAAATGGCCGAGGCCGGACGGCGGCCGCTGTTCAGCCGGTACTCGGAGAAGAGCAGCCGGGCCTCGTCCCGGGCCCGCTGCCGGAGTATCTCCAGGACCTCGATCACGAAGCGTTCGCGGATGGCCAGAAACTCCTCCTCGCCCAGGGCCAGGGCCGCCAGGACCTCGTAGGAGGAACAGATGACCCCGGTCTTGTTGGCCGAGGGCCCTGGCACCAGGAGCACGCCGCGCTGCTCGAGCTCGGCGGCGGCCTCGGGGGCGAAATAGAGGTTGGCCGCCTCCACGGCCACCCGGCAGGAGGGGCTGCCGTCGGGCAGGAGGAAGCGCTTCCAGTTGCGGGCGTTCATGGCCCCGGGCCGTCCGCCGCAGGGCAGGAAGAGGTCGGCGGCCACCCGGTTGTGCAGGTCGTCGCGCAGGCGCGCGCCCTCCTCCGTGGCCGCGGAGATCACCTGGGCGTCCTTGCCGCGCAGCCGGGCGGGGTCAAAGGCCGCGATGTTGGCTCCGGCGTCGGCCAGCCGGAGCAGCTCGGCGTGGTCCAGGCCCTCGGGGTCAAAGGCCGCGCCGTGGCCGTCGGCCACGGTCAGGACCCGGACCGCCTCCCCGAACTCGCGGAACAGGATGCGCAGGGCGTTGGAGGCCACGTCCCCGGCCGGGCCGCCGGTCATCTTCAGGCTGAAGCTGCGGCGCCGGGGGTCCAGGCCCGCGGCCCGCAGGGCCTCCTCGGCAAAGACCACCACGCCCTCGCTGGTGACCCCGTATTCCTTGTGGTTGATGCCTGTGCGCGGCTTGGAGCTCATGAACGCCCGGGGCCAGGGATAGCCGCGCCGGGCGGCCCGGTCCACGATCCACTCGATGTGCCGGGGCTCGATGCGCTCGTCCGGACCCAGGAAGAGGATCTCGTCGCGGCCCAGGTAGTCGCTGCCGGGGGCCCCCTGCTCCCCGGCCCGGGCCAGGTCCAGAAGGGCGTCCACCGTGGCCTTGAGGGCCAGGTCGGCCTCGGCCCGGGGCCCGAGCACGATGACCGCCTTGGCCCCGCCCTCGGGAATGTCCTTGTTCTTGAGGTGCTGGGCCCGGGCCAGCTGCACGGCCTCGGACAGGACCCGGCCGCTCTCGCGCTCGAACTGCACCAGGCCCCGGGTGGGCACCAGGCGCACGCCGCCCCGGGCCATGTCGCTGAACCGGGCGTGGAAGGCGAAGCTGTGCGGGCCGTGGACGTAATAGAGGCCGTAGGGCCGCTCCTGGCCGCTGTCCTTGGGCAGCACGGCCGGGTCCAGGCGGAAGCCCAGGCCGAAGCGGCCCTCCCGGAAATAATTGGTGCGCAAAATGGCCTGGATGAAGTCCAGGATGGCCAGGAGCACGCTGCGCTCCAGGTCGTCGTTGATGTCCTCCAGGGCGCGGCGCAGGCGCTCCACCCGGCCCGCCAGCCCGCGTCGGCCGCCGGGCCGGAAGCGGTCCTCGAAACAGGCCAGCAGGGCCCGGGTCTGCACGGGGTTGTCCAGCACGGCCGCACTGATGCGCTGGAAGGAATAGAGATGCTGGCCGCCCGGGGACAGGACCTGGTGGGCGAACTCGCAGGCGGCCTGGAAGAACTGGACCTGGCGCAACTCGAAGCCCTGTTCGGCCAAGGGCTCCAAGGCGTGGAAGGCGAACCACTTGAGCAGTTCGAGCTGGCGCTTGAGCCGGGCCCAGCGCTTGCCGCCCGGGGTGAGCCGGGAACGGGCCCGGTCCACGTAGAAACTCATCACCGCCACCCGGCCCTTGGGGCCGCGGTCAAAGGAGTCGCCGTAGGCCCGGATGAGGTCCACGCCCTCGCGGTAGAGCACCTTGCAGGCCAGCATGAGCAGGCCGCGTTCCGGCGGCTCGCGCATGGCCACCATGATCCGGTCCAGGCCGGGATGGGCCCGGGAATCCAGCTGGACCAGGACTTCCTCGCCGTCCTCCAGGCAGCCGCAGGTGGCGAAGTGCCGGGCCGCGCGCAGGGGCTCGAACTTCTCCACGTAGTCGCCCGAGGCCGAGGCCAGGAACTCCGCGAACTCGTCGCGCTTCTCCGGCTCCACCAGCTCGAAGTCCCGCACCAGGTCCAGGGCCTTGGTGAAGCGCTGGGTGGAGATGTCGCAGCGGTCCTGGGGGCCCAGGAGGAAGGTGTCCAGGCGCAGGCTGCGGTCGTGGGTGGCGTAGAGCCGGGCGGTCTGGATGGACTCCCCGGCCAGGCCCTCCATGACGCCCAGCAGGACCTTGAGGTCCCCGCCCGGGGTGATGGCCGTGATGCGCGTGCCGCAGGGGCTCTTGAGGATCAGGGCCTGGCGCTGGTCCAGGGAGCGGGCGGCCAGGATGGCCTGGAGATGGGTGATCTGCTCCTCGGCGGAATGGGTCCGGAAATAGTACTCCGGCATGTTGGCCCGGAACCAGGGCACCAGGGCCTCGGCCGAACGCGCCAGCCCGCTGGAGAGCTGTTCCAGGATGCGGTCCCCGCCCGCGTTGCGTCCTTGCACCATGTTCCCCTCCTCACGGAGTAATCCTGATCCATTGTAGTGCATGGGCCGGGGTCCGCCGTCAAGTCCCGGCCACGACATCGTGAAGATTCCCCGGCGCCTCCGGAACATTTCCCGGCCGCGCGAATACAATTGACGCGAGTCCTGGAGGCTAGGATACTGTCCGGGAACACAAGCGCCCAAAGGACGGCACATGCAGGGAAACGACGAAGTCCGCAGCCTGTTCGAGGAGGAAAGCCGGGAGCGTCTGGCGGCCATCGAACGCGGCCTGCTCGACCTGGAGAAGCACGGCGCGGACGCGGACCAGGCCATGATCCACGGGATCTTCCGCGAGGCCCATTCGGTCAAGGCCGGGGCCAATCTCCTGGGCCTCAAGAGCATCGAAAGCCTGGCCCACAAGCTGGAGAACGTGCTGGAGATGATCCGCCGGGGCGAGCTGACCCCCACGGGCCGCATCGTCTCCATCCTTCTGGAGGGTCTGGACGCCCTGCAGGACCTGCTGGAAGACCTGGACGGAAGCGAATCCCGGGACATCTCCCGGCCCCTGGAGCGGCTGGCCCGGGTGGAGTCCCTGCGCCGCTAGCGCCGGATGTAGCCCCACTGGACCAGGCGGGCGTAGGCGTACTGCGCGGGCTTGCCCTGGCCCCCGGCCTCCAGGTAGCGCCGGTACAGGGCGGCCGCCTCGCCGGTGCGGTCCTGCTGCTCGCGGCAGTAGCCGCGCAGGAAGGTCATGATCAGGTTGCCCGGCAGGGCCTTGTCGAACGCGGCGAAGTCATCATAGGCCTGGTCGTAGCGCTTGGCGGCCAGGGCCACGTACCCTTCCACGTACAGGGCCTGGGGCTCGCCCGGATAGGCCTGCTTGGCCGCGGCGGCGTAGCGTCCGGCCTCGCTCCAGCGCTCCATGGCCGCCTGGCACTTGGCCATCATGAGCAGCCCGGCATAGTCGTCCGGGGCCTTGGCCAGGGCGGCGTCAAAGGCCGCGGCGGCCTCGCGGTAGTTCTTCTTGCCCATGTACTTCTCGCCGTCCTGCAGGGCCCGGATGGTCCCGGCCTGGCGACGCAGGGCCGCGATGTTGTCCATGAAGCGGGCTTCCAGCAGGGGCAGGTCGCGGGCCGCGGCGTACTGGGTCTGGGCCCGCTCCCGGGCGTCGTTCAGGCGCTCCTCGCTCATGGGGTGGGTGGCGAAGAGCGTCTCCAGGGCGCTGGGCCGGGCCTTCTGCTGGGCCACCAGGAACTCCATGAGCTGGACCTCGCCCCAGGGATTGTAGCCCGCCCGGACCATGTACTCCTGGCCCAGGGCGTCGGCCTGGCGCTCGTCGTCGCGGCTGTAGCTGGCGAGCATGGCGCTGGCCCCCAGGCTGCCCAGGCCCGAAACCACCTGGCCCAGGGCCCCGCCGCCCACCGCGGCCCCGGCCCCGCCCAGGAGCAGCTGGGTGATGGTCCCCTGGCTCATGCGCGCGGCCGTGTGCCGGGCGTTGACGTGGCCGGCCTCGTGGCCCAGGAGCGCGGCCAGTTCGGCCTCGTTGGACAGGCCCACCAGGATGCCCCGGGTGCAGGCGATGCTTCCCCCGGGAAAGGCGTAGGCGTTGACGTAGGTGGCGTTGAGCACCTCGAAGGAATAGGGCATCTCCGGCCGGTGCGAGCGCCGGGCGAGCGCCTGGCCCACGGAGTCCACGTACTGGTTGAGGGCCTGGTCGCGCACCGGGCCGTAGTCGTTGGAGTGCTGGCGCGGGGCGTACTGGCGATCGATCTGGACCTCGTCCTGCTCGCTCATGAGCATGAACTGGGACTGGCCCGTGACCGGGTTCCTGGCGCAGGCCGCCACCAGTCCCAGGCCCGAGAAGGCCGCCACGGTCCGCGCGCCGAGCCAGAGGAATTCGCGGCGGTTCACCCTACTCCCCGTGTTCGTTGAGGAGCATGTCCACGCGCTGGAGTTCGGCGATGGGCGTGTTCCGGGCCACCTCGTCGGAGACCGCGGCCATGAACTGCTCCAGGTCCATGGAGTAGATGTCGATGCCCACGTTCCGGAGCTTGAAATAGGCGTCCAGGAACCGGGCCAGCTCGGGTTCGCGCAGGGCCTTGGCGATCTCCTTGTGCGACTCCGAGCCGGTGAAGGGCTTGCCCCGCCCGGCCAGGAGATAGAGGTCCAGCCGGGTCTTGCCGTCGGTGATCACGCCCACCAGGTTGAAGGTGGAGAGCTTGGACACGAAGTCCTCGTCCGCGCCCGGGAACTCCATGAGCTCGGCCTTGGGGTAGAAGCCGCAAAACACGGCCAGGCCGTCCTCGTAGAGGGTGTGCCGGAAGACCTTTTCCCCGCGCACCTGGCGGGCGGCGCGCACGGTTTCGTAGAGGTCCAGGGCGAAACTTTCCTTGAGCCGTTCGATGACGCGGCGGTCCATGTGTCTCCTTCCTTCAGATGATGCCGTGCAGCGGGCCGTTAGGTGCGCCCAGCGCGTCCACCTGCCGCTCCACCTCGGGGTCGGATTCCAGGGGCGGGGCGTGGTAGGTCTTGAGCCGGGCGTCCATGACCAGGGGGCCGGGGCAGCCCCAGTGCTTGCAGTGGGTGAAGGCCCGGACCCCGTAGAGGTCCGTGGCCGGGTCCGAACGGGTGAAGGCCACCCAGAGGAAATTGTCCCAGCCGGCCGCGGTGAAGGCCGCGTCGTCGGCCACCACGACAAGCGGGAAGCCGTCCAGGGGCGCGTTCTCCAAGGCCTTGCAAAGCTCCTCCATGCGGGGGTCCTGGCTGTCGCGCTCGCGGTCGTGCGGCGGGCCCTGGATCACGAGCACGCCCGGGGACTGGACTTTGGGTCCGCCGAAGCCCGGCGGCAGGGGCAGGTTCGCGGGCAACGCGGCGGCCAGCTTGCGCCGGGGCCGTCCGGCCGCGGCGAGCACCAGCTTGGAGCCCTGGTTCAGGCTGATGCCCGAGTAGTCCAGGGTGTCCATGGTGGTGCGGGTGATGAAGTGCAGGTCGCGGGAAAGGTCCACGCGCTCCAGGACGTGCCGGAAAAAGGCCGGGATGTCCTTGGCCGTGAGATTCTGGTCGTCCTCGCGGGCCGCGATGAGCACGTATTTCGACAGCGCGGTCTGGGTGCTGCCCAGGAGGTTCATGGCGCAGGTGAGCAGTTCCTGGGGCTGGCGGTCCGCGGCGTAGGGCACGTAGCGCTCGCTGCCCACGGCCAGGAGCAGGGGATGGACCCCGGCGGCGTCCACGGCGTGGACCTCGCGGACCCCGGCGAAGACCGTGGGCACCAGGCCCGCGGTGAGCTCGTGGATGAAGGTCCCGAAGACCGTGTCCTCCTGGGGCGGGCGGCCCACGGTGGTGAACGGCCAGACCGCGTTCTTGCGGTGGAAGACCTTGTCCACCCGGAGCACCGGGAAGTCGTGGGCCAGGCTGTAGTAGCCCAGGTGGTCGCCGAACGGCCCCTCGGGCAGGAGCCACTGGGGGTCCACGCTGCCGGTGATGCAGAAGTCGGCCTCCGCGGGCATGGGCAGGCCGCCCCGCTCGACCATCTCGATGCGGTGCCCGGCCAGGACCCCGGCGAAGAACAGCTCGGCCACGCCCTCGGGCAGAGGCATGACGGCGGCCAGGGTCAGGGCCGGGGGGCCGCCCACAAAGATGTTCACCCGCAGGGGCTCACCCCGGCGGATGGCCTCGGCGTGGTGCGGGCCGATGCCCCGGTGGATCTGGTAGTGCAGGCCCACCTCCTCGTCCGGCCGGTAGCGGTTGCCGTCCAGCTGGACCCGGTACATGCCCAGGTTGGAGTCGCGGAAGCCCGGCCGGGCCGGGTCCTCGGTATAGACCTGGGGCAGGGTCACGTAGGCCCCGCCGTCCCTGGGCCAGGACTTGAGCCTGGGCAGCTTGGAAATGCTCGTCTCGCACGCGAGCACCGGGCCGGAGCGCACCCGTTTCGGCAGGGTGTGGAGCAGGGCCGGGAGCAGGCTCGCGCTGCGCAGCGGGTGCTTGAGGCCCTCCATGGGGTCGGCCTTGAGCTGGAACAGCCGCTCCACGCTGCGCAGGGTGTCGCGGAACAGGAAGTGGACCCGCTCCAGGGTGCCGAAGAGGTTGGCGGCCATGGGAAAGGCGCAGTCCTTGACCCGGGTGAACAGGAGCGCCGGGCCCCTGGCCTGGAACACGCGGCGCTGGATGGCCCCGGCCAGAAGCGCGGCGTCCACCTCGGCATCGATGCGGCGCAGCTGCCCCACCCGCTCCAGGTCGGCCAGACATTCGTGCAGATTGCGGTGTGCCATGCGTCTCCCCGGGTCCTTGTACCCGGAAGCGCGGACCTTGGGAAGAGCGTGGAAATCCTAAAGGGTCCCGGGCCGCTCGTTGAGCAGGACCACCCGGGCGCCCTGCGGGCCCCACTCCAGGATGTTGCGGCAGCCCGGGTCCTGGCCCAGGCGGAACACGTTCTGCAGCGGCAGGCCCAGGGCCTTGCAGAGCAGCGCCCGATTCACCCCGGCATGGCCCACCACGAGCACCGGGCCCGGACCCGCGAGCAGGGGCTCCAGCGCGGCCCAGGCGCGCTCCTGGAGGTCCTGGAAGCTCTCGCCCCCGGCTGGTCGGAAGCCCGCCATGTCCGCGCCACGGGCCTGGAACTGGCCCGGAAAGCGTGCCTGGACCTCGGCCTTGCTCAGTCCGTCCCATTGGCCGAGATCGATCTCGCGCAGCCCGGCCAGGACCTGCAACGGCAGATTCCGGCCCTGTGCGATGATCTCCGCGGTTTCGCGGCAACGCGCCAAGTCCGAACACCAGGCAGCCTGAAACGGAATTTCCGCCAGGTGTTTTTGCCAAAATACAGCCTGAACCCGGCCGGTGTCCGAGAGCGGAACCTCGCGCTGGCCCAGGAAGCGCCAGGGTTCTTCCGGAACCGTCTCGCCGTGGCGCAGGAGGTGCAGGACCAGGCCGCTCACGCCGCGCCCTTGCGGCGCCGGGCCCTGGCCTGGATGAGTTCGGCCACGATGCTCACCGCGATCTCCTCCGGGGTCTCGGCCCCGATGTCCAGGCCGATGGGGCAATGCACGCGCTCCAGGTCGGCCTGGGTGAAGCCTTCGGCCAGGAGCCGCTCGTAGATGGCTTGGCGCTTGCGGCGCGAGCCGATCATGCCGATGTACCCGGCCCGGGTGCGCAGGGCCTGAGCCAGGGCGGTCTTGTCGTGGACGTGGCCCCGGGTGACGATGACCACCGAGGCCTCGGGCCCCAGGTCGCGGCCCGTGAGGCAGGTCTCGAAATCCCCCAGCACGCCCACTTCCTGGGCCTCGGGAAAGCGCTCCCGGCTGGCGAATTCCGGCCGGTCGTCCAGCACGCTCACGCAGAATCCGGCCAGGGCCGCCACCTGGGCCGTGGGCCGGGACACGTGCCCCGCGCCCAGGATGACCAGGGGTTCGGCCGGAGCCCAGGGCTCCAGGAACCAGCGGTCGCCGCCCTGCTCCAGGAAGACCGGGGCCTGGATCTCCGCGCCCAGATTGCGGGCCTCGCGCTCGATCTCTGGATGCAGGTCCGCGCCCAGGACCTCATCTGGCAAAAGCAGGCTGCGGTCCCCCTTTGCCCGATCCACGAGCACCAGACAACGGACGCTCCGGGCCAGGAATCCGGCCAGTTCCCGGAACAAGGCCGCGTCGCTGGGCTCGATGCGCTCCACGAACACGCGCAGGCGGCCGCCGCAGATCATGTCCGCGCCAGCAGCCAGCTCGCTGGTGAGATCAAAGGACAACAGGGTCGCCGCGCCACTCTGCAGGACCTCGCCGGAGGCCTCCAGGACCCGGGCCTCCACCAGGCCGCCGCCCACGGTTCCGGCCATTTTCCCGTCCCGGAAGCGGAGCATCTTGGAGCCCGCGGAACGCGGGGTGGAGCCCTCGTGGGTGGCGATGGTGGCCGAGGCCACGGACTCGCCAGCGGCCAGGCGCTGGCTCAGGAGTTCGAGAAGCTGCTGCATGGCTGTGCTCTTCCTTTGTCCGGCTGGACCAGGCGGTACGTTGTGCCCGTGATCTCGATGCGCCCGGCCACCGGGCCCAGGCGGCGCAACGGGCTGCCGCAGGCGCAGAGCCCGGGAAGCATCCGGGCCGCGTCACCCGTGCGATACCGCACCAGGGGCAGGCCCCGGCGGCCCAGGGTGCTGACCACCACCTCGCCCTGCTCGCCTGGAGGCAGGGGCGTGGTGCCGAGCGGGTCCACGATCTCCACCAGGAACTCGGCCTCGCGCAGATGATACCCGTCATGGGCCGCGCACTCCACCCCGCCGCCGTAGCCGGTCTCGGTCATGCCCCAGTGGTCGAAGGCCTCGCAGTCCCAGTCCCGGGCCATGGCTCGGCGCAGGTCCGGGCCCAGGGGCTCGGCGCTGATGAGCGCGGCCCGGACGCGCTCCCGGGCCGCGCCCGAAAACGCTCCATGGCCCAGCAGAATCCGCACCTGGGACGGCGCAGCCACCAGGCGCGTGACGTTCTCGCTGACCAGCAGACCGGTCAGCAGGTCAGGGTCCCAGTTCTCGGGCGGGAGCACGGCCCGCGCGCCGATGCGCGGCAGGGCCCGGGCCAGGAGGTCGGCCACCCCGTCGGGCCTGCGGCCCGGCAACAGCACGAGCACCGCGTCTCCCGGACCGCAGAGCGTGGCCATGCCCTGGCTGAAGAAATCCAGGGTGGCGGCCAGGTCCTCCTGGGTGAAAAACAGGCGCTTGGCCGGGCCGCTGGTGCCCGAGGTGGCCAGAGTGACCACCCGGGCCACCTGGTCCTGGGACAGGCAGAGCATGCGTTGGCCCTGCCCGGCCAGGTCCTGGGCCGTGGTCAGGGGCACGGCCGCCAGGTCCGCGGAGGCGCGCAGGCCGTCGAAATCCATTCCCGCCAAGCGGTTCCTATAAAACGGACTGTGCGTTGCGGCATGGGCCAGGGTTTGCCGCAGGGCCGCCAGTTGCCAGGCTGCCACGGTTTCGGGACAAAGCCGGTCCAGGGGCAGGCCCATCTTCGCGGCCAGCCAGGGGTCCAGGAGGCTCCTGCGCATCAGCAGCGCCCCCGGTACAGGGTCCGGCCATCGGCCGCAGTGAGGTTGTAGAGGCAGAACGGGATGCGCCGCCCGTCCGGGGCGGCCACGTGGATGCAGCAGCCGCGCACGCGCTCCAGGTCCAGGGTCCAGGCGTCCTGAAAGGCCATGCAGGACAGGCTCAGGCGCCGGCGTCCGGCGTGCCGGGCCAGGAAGCGCTGGAAATCGTCGGCGTCCGGCGGCAACGGCTGCTCCGGATCCGGCGCGGCCCACTGCCGGGCCGTGACCGCCTTGGCCCGGCGCGCGCCTTCACGGGCCTCCAGGGGCCCGCAGCACGGCTCGTCCCGGGACACGGCCCGGAGCCTGCCCTGCTCCAGCACGAACTGGCCGCTGAACGAGCACATGGCGTGTTCGCAGCACGGCGGGTGGAAATCCCCGGATTGGAGCAGGCCGTGGGACTGGGCGGCCAGGGCCGAAAGCACCTCGGGCAGGGTCAGGCGCGGAACCGCGGGGTCCCAGGGAAAGCGGCCGAAGCTGGCCGCGGGCTGGAAATGCACGCCCCGGACCACGGGCTGCCGCTCCAGGGCCAGGTCCAGGATCAGGCCCAGTTCGTTGTCGTTGATCCCAGGGACCAGGGTGGGCACCAGGACCACGCCCAGCCCGGCCCGGCCGCAGGCCTCGATGGCCCGCAGCTTCTCGTCCAGGAGCGGGCGGCCGCGCAGGGCCGCGCAGGCCCGATCCGAGCCGTCGAACTGGAGAAAGACCGAATCGAGCCCCGCTGTTGCCAGGGCCTCGGCATAGCCCGGTTCCCGGGCCAGGCGCAGGCCATTGGAATTCACCTGGATGAGCACGAAACCCGCGCTCCGGGACGCGGCCACGATGTCCGGCAGATCGGGCCGCACACAGGGCTCGCCGCCCGAGAGCTGGAGATTGCAGGCCCCGGCGTCCTGGCGCAGCCGCGTGAGCCGCGCGGTCAATTCGGCAAGGGACGGGTCGGGCTCTTGCGCTTCCCCCGAGGACGCGAAGCACACCGGGCAGCCCAGGTCGCAGTCCTGGGTCACCTCCACGAGCGCGGTGCAGGTGTGCTGGCCGTGTTCCGGGCACAGGCCGCAGTCGAACGGGCAGCCCTGGTCCGCCCCGGTCTGGGGACGCTGCGGCCGGGACGGGGTCTTGGGCCGCTGCCAGTGCTCCAGGCCCGGGCTCCCGCGCCAGACCGGCACCCGGAACTCGCCGTGTTCCGGGCAGATACGCGTGAGAAAGACCGTGTCGCCCCGGCGCTCGCGCATTGCGGGCAGACGCCGGAGGCAGACCGGGCAGAGGCTCCCGGTGCGGCCGAGAATCTCCACCTAGACGCTCCGGGGCAGGCTGGGGTCCAGACCCTGGGCCGTGAGCAGACCGAGGATGCAGTCCCAGGCCCCGGCCAGGAGATCGCCGCAGCGGGACACGTCCGGCTTGCCGCCCTCCTCGCCCAGGATGGCCGCGCAGGTGATGCCGCCGTACTGCCCTTCCACGCGGCCGCGGAACCAGTCCAGAAACTCGGCCTGGACCAGATCGGCCCGCTCCACGGGTTCCTCCTGGTCCGCGCCCTTGCCCAGGTACAGGGCCAGCACGCAGGCACCGCCCGTGAGGATGCCGCAGGTGCCGCCGCCCTGGCCGTGGCAGAGCCCGCCCAGGGCCCGCACCAGGTCCGGGTTGTCGCGGCCCTGGGCCTCCAGGGCCAGAAGCCCGAGGATCTGGCTGCAGCAGTAACCCCGGCCCGCCAGGGGCAGGACGCGCATCAGGGTGTCGCTCATGCTCGCTCCTTTTCCGCGATGATCAGGCAGTAGCTCACGGCGCGCAGGTCCGGGCAGCCGGTTTCCCGGCCCAGGGCCCGCTGCCAGAACAGTTCCAGGGACCCGTGGGCAAAGATGAGCCGCCCGGCCAGCTCGCGCAATGCCCGGCCGTGGTCCTCAAAGACCAGGGGCCGCAGGCCGGCGGCCAGCAGCCGCCCCTCTCCTTGTTCCCGGGACACGGCCCCGGCCAGGCAGCCCGGCACAGGCGCGCCGGACGCGGCCCCGCGCACATACAGATCCGTAAGCAGGACCCGGCCGCCGGGCCGCAGCACCCGGGCCATCTCGGCCAGGGCCGCTGCGGGCCGGTCCAGGGTGGAGAGCACGCATTCGCAGACCAGGCCGTCCAGGCCCGCGTCGGGAAACGGCAGGGCCTGGGCCTGGGCCCGGAGCACCGGGCCGCGCTCCTGCGCCTGGGCCAAAAAACCAGGGTCCCTGTCCAGGCCCACGCCAAAAAGCCCGCGCTGCGCGAGCAGGCCCAGGGTCGCGCCCGGGCCGCAGCCCACATCCGCCACTCTGGCCCCAGCGGCGAAACCGCAAAGGGTCAAGCCCCGGGCCGTGAGCGCCAACCCGCCGGGCCGCAGCGCCATGCCGCCCGCCTCCTGGAAGGCCGGGCACTGGTACAGGGGCCGGGCCGCCTGGCTCACTTGTCCTCCAGGAGCTGCTCCACCTGGGCCATGCGGCCCAGGGCCAGGGACTCGGGCACCAGGGCCAGGCCGCATTCCGGGCAGGCCAGGAGGCCGATGCTGAACGAGCTTTCCAGATAGCGCGCCTCCACGGGCCGGGACTCCAGGGAACCGTGGCCGCAGGTCCAGCGCCCGGACTCCGGGGCATAGGCCTGGACCACGCCCGTGTCCGTGCCCCCGGCCAGGTTCACTTCCATGCGGTGGCACCAGGCGTTCCAGACGCGCACCCCGCCCTGTTCCAGGCCGTATTCCACCCAGTAGGTCACGCGGCGGGGCCGGTGGCAGGCCAGAAACCGGCCCGAATCCTGGTCCGCCAAGCGCAGACCGCTCTCCTCGGCCCGGGCCACCACCTCCCGCGCGTCCTGCTCCAGGATGTGCCGCTCCTCCATGCGGGCCAGCACGTCCGGGGCGATGCGCAGGACGGGTCCGGGTTCCGGGGCGCTCTCCTGGCCCAGGAACTCGCGGGCCAGATCGCGGCGCAGCCGGGCCCGGGCGGCGCGGCGGGCCGAGAACCCGGGGGATGGCGCGGCCGCAGGGTCGGCCGCATCGCCGGGAAACAGGAAGTCCAGGAGGTGATAGGCGCGCTTGCCCTCGCCCGCCAGCCGGTCCCGGCACATGGCGCAGGAGGCCGCGAAGTCCAGGGGGCTGGCCGCGGCCCGGCGCGCGGCCACCTGACGGGCCAGGGCCGGATCCACGTTGGACATGAGCCCGCCGTAGCCGCAGCATTCGGTGAATTGCCCGGACAGGGGCGGTTCCTCAAAGGCCACGCCGCACTGGCCGAGCAGGGTGCGCACCGCGGTCCGGGCCGCCGCGTCGTGGCGCGAGGTGCAGGGATCGTGCACGGCCACGGGCCCTGCCGGGAGCACGCCCCGGGTCTCGGGCAGACCGGTTTCCGCGAACACCTCCCACAGGGACACGGCCTGCAGTTCCGGGGCCCGGGCGCGGAACAGGTCGAGACAGGAGGAACAGGCCGCAATGACCCGGGGCCGCCCCAGGTCCTCCCACTGGCCGCGCAGCTGCCCCATTGCCTCCAGGAAGAGGTCCTCGCGTCCGGCCCAGTGGGCCGGGATGCCGCAGCAACGCAGGACCAGCCCCACCCCGCCGGGCAGCCGGGAGCGCAGGAAATCGAAGACCGCGCGCACGTGTCCCGGGTGCGAGGCGGCCAGCTGGCAGCCCGGAAAGAACAGGTGGGTGCAGGTTCCGCCGGCGGGCAGGCGCAGGGCGCAGTCCGGGCCATTGGCGCCGGCCATGTCCTCCAGGGCGAACTCGTGGGCCGAGGGCGGCATCTTGCCCCGGGCCACCATGTCCCGCCGGACCTCCAGGCAGAGATCGGCCATGGAGAAGTCCTCGGGGCAGACCTCGGCGCACAGGCCGCACAGGCTGCAGGAGTTGATGAGCTTGTTGGCCTGGTGCTGGCCCTTGACGATGGCCGCGTTGTTGTAGATCTGGCGGGCGTACTTCTTGGGATAGCCCTTGTGGTGTTCGAGAAAGGCGCAGACCCGCACGCAATCCAGGCACTGGCAGTTCAGGCAGCGCGAGGCCTCGGCAGCGGCCTCCTGCGGGGCGTAGCCGTTCTCCGGCAGGGCCACGCGGGGCACGGACGCGATCCCGGCGAGATTGGTGAACAGGCGCGTGGCGAACGGTCCCTCCTTGTCCCGGGACGCGGTCAGCGAGGCCCCGCTCATGTGCCGGTCCATGGACGAGGCGGCCCGGCGTCCGTCCGCGGCCTGGTCCATGAACCGGACCCCGTCCGGGCCCGGGAATCCACCCACAAAGAGCCCGGGCCGGTTCCCGGCCAGGGTCAGGGGGTCCAGGCTGGCGGACACGAGAGCCCCTCCGCCGTCGGCGTCCACGAACACGGCCGGGAACTCGCCGAGGACCCGGCCCAGCAGAGCCGCGTCCAGGGTCTGGTCCACGCGGACCTCGGCTCCCAGGGCCAGGACGCGCTGGATCTCGGCCTCCAGCACCGCGGCGGGCAGCGCTGTTTCCGGCAGGTCGCGCAGACCGCCGCCCAACGCCTTGCCGGGCACGAACAGGGTCACGCCGAACCCCTTGCGCAGCAGGTCCCAGGCGCAGACCAGGGACGCCAGGCCGCTGCCCAGCACGGCCGCGCTCCTGCTCTTGGAGGGCAGGACCAGGGGCCTGGCGCCGGCAGGGGCCTGCTCCACGCAGGCGCGCTCCAGGGCGCCCACGGCCAGGGCCTCTCCGGCCTCGGCCCGCTTGCAGACCGTTTCGCAGGGGTGCTCGCAGATCCGGCCCAGGACCCCGGCCAGGGGCTGGGCCCGCTCCAGGACCTTGCGGGCCCCGGCCGCGTCGCCCGCGGCCATGCGTTCCAGAAAGGCCCGCACGTCCACGTGCAGGGGACAGGCCGCCTGGCACCAGGGCGGTTCCTCCTGGATGCAGCGGCTCTCCCAGGCTCTCAGTTCGGATTGGTCCATGGACGCTCCTCGTGAAAAGTCAGGGGCGGACGCGGACACTTTCCGCGCCCGCCCCCTTGGCGTCAAGAGGCGAGAGCCGTCTAGCGGCCCTTGGCCTTGAGCCCGGCCAGGACCTTCTCAGGCAGGGCCGGGAGCTTGGTGATGCGCACGCCGCAGGCGTTGTGGATGGCGTTGATCACCGCCGCGTGCGGACAGGTCAGGGGCAGTTCGCCCACGCCCGAGGCCCCGAACGGGCCGTCCGGACGCGGGGACTCCACGTAGAAGACCTCCATGTTGTCCGGGATCTGCTTGGCGTAGGGGAAGCCCGCGCCGGTCATGGTGGAGTGCTTCTTCAGGTCCTCGTAGTCCTCGGTGAGGGCCAGGCCGATGCCCTGGGCCAGGCCGCCGTACATCTGGCCGTCCACCACCAGGCGGTTGTTCACCGAGCCGATGTCGGCCACCAGCGTCATCTTCTCCACCGTGGTCTTGCCCGTGGCCGTCTCCACCGCCACCTCGGCCAGGAACAGGCCGTACATGTAGCAGCAGAAGGGCTTGCCCTGGCCGTTGGCGTCGCAGTTGGTGGCCGGGGCGGTCCACTTGCCGCTGATCTTGGTGGGGATCTTCTCCTTCACCATCTCGGCGTAGGTCCGGTAGCTCTTCTTGTCGGACTTGCGCATGGAGGCCAGAAGCAGCTCGCAGCCGGCCTTGATGGCGTTGCCGGTCATGACCTGGGAGCGGCTGCCGCCCGCCGGGCCGGAGTTGGGGGCCTTGCTCGTGTCGTTGAGCACCAGGCGGATGCGGTCCGGGGTCAGGCCCAGGGGCCGCAGGGCCTCGTGGGCCGTGCCCAGGGCTCCGGCGTCCGCGCCCTGGCCGTGGTCCTCCCAGCAGGCGTACACGGTCACGCCGTCGTCCTCGTTGAGCTCCACGAAGATCTCGGAGGAGTCCGGGCCGTCCAGGCCCGCGCCGTACACGCCCAGGGACACGCCCGCGCCGCGCTTGACCGCGGCCGTGGAGCCCTTCTTGGCCCGCTCCAGGGCCTCCTTGTACTTGGGCCGCAGGAGGTCGATCATCTCGGGCAGGCTGTAGACCTCGGGGTCCTGGCCCGTGGGCGTGGTCGAGCCCTTGCGGTAGCAGTTCTTGGCGCGCAGCTCCAAGGGGTCCATGCCGAGCTTCTCGGCCAGCTCGTCCATGAGCACCTCGGAGGCGAACTCGCTCTGGGGCGAACCGTAGGCCCGGAAGGCCGAGCCCCAGGCGTGGTTGGTGCAGACCGTGCGGCCCTCGCCGCGGATGCTGGCGATGTCATAGCCCGAGCCGATGAACTGGGCCCCGCGCAGGGTGAGCAGGTCGCCGAACTCGGAGTACGGGCCGTGGTCCACGCTCCAGTCGCTCTCCATGGCCAGGAGCTTGCCGCTCTTGTCCGCGGCGAAGCGCAGGTTGATGAAGAACGGCGAACGCTTGCCCGTGTAGGTCTGCTGCTGGTACCAGGAGTAGTTCAGGAACACCGGGCGTCCGGTGGCCAGGGCGGCCACGCCCACCAGGGCCTCCATGGTCGGGCTGAACTTGTAGCCGAAGGTGCCGCCGGCCGGGTTCTGGACCATGACGATCTTGTCGGCCTCCAGGCCGATGCCCGGGGCGATCATGTACAGGTGCAGGTGCAGGCCGATGGACTTGGAGTGGATGACCAGCTGGCCCTGCTCGTTCATGTAGGCGCAGCCGACGTCCGGCTCGATGGGCATGTGCGGCTGGCGGCCGACGTAGAAGTCGTCCTCCACCACCACGGCGGCCTTGTCGAACACCGGCTTGGTCTCGCCACCCTTGGCGATCTTCTGGATGTAGTAGACGTTGGGCGTGCCGGGATGGATCTCGAGGGCGTCCTGGGCCATGGCCGCGGGCGCGCTCATGTACTCGGGCAGCGGCTCCAGGTCCACCTTGACCTTCTCGGCCGCGGCCTTGGCCTGCTTCTCGGTGTCCGCGCAGACGATGGCGATGGCGTCGCCGAACTGGAAGACCTTCTCGTCACAGAGGATGGGCCGGTCCCAGCCGTCGCCCTTGTTGGTCGGGAAGGTGATCAGGCCGGTGATCCGGTTCTTGCCCTTGACGTCCTTGTGGGTCACGACCTTGAACACGCCGGGCATCTTCTCGGCCGCGGAGGTGTCGATGCCCTTGATGTTGGCGTGGGAGACCTTGGCCTGGACCAGGGCCAGGTGCAGCGTGCCCTCGGGCATCTTGAGCCCCAGGTCCGCGCCGTAGTCGCAGGTGCCGGTGACCTTGGCCACGGCGCTGGGCCGCGGCAGGTTGGTGCCCCAGACCTTGCCGTCGGCGGGCAGCTTGTAGCGCAGGTCGGCCGCGCGCATCTCGCCGCGCAGGACCTTGGCCGCGTCTTGAACCGCGTCGGTGAGCTGCTTGTAGCCGGTGCAGCGGCAGGCGTTGCGGTGCTTCTGGAACCAGTCGCGCACGTCCTCGCGCGAGGGCTTGGGATTCTCGTCCAGAAGCGCCTTGGTGGAGACGATGAAGCCCGGGCTGCAGAAGCCGCACTGGGCCCCGCCGTGGACCATCCAGGACTCCTGGATGGGATGGAGGTTGTCCGGGGTGCCGACGCCCTCGATGGTGGTCACGCAGGCGCCGTCGGCCACGCGCTTCATCTTGGTGGAGCAGGAGCGCACCAGCTTGCCGTCCAGGATGACGCTGCACGCGCCGCACTGGCCCTGGCCGCAGCCCACCTTGACCCCGGTGAGCAGAAGCTGCTTGCGCAACACCTCGGCCAGGGAATCCTCGGGATCCACAACCAGGGTCTTGGGCACCCCGTTCACGTTCAGCTTCAACTTGATCATCCCTGCCTCCTTGCCTTGAGCGGTCTCACGTTATCAGCCATGGCCGGGCCCATGCGCCACGCCGGCGCGTTCATTGGCCCTTGCCGAAAGGACAGAGGGGATAGCGGCAGTCCGCGCAGCCGGCGCAGAAGCCGCCGTGACCCAGGCCGGCGATGTCCTCCCGGGTCACGGTCTCCCCGGCCAGGAGCCGGGGCACCACGAGATCGAAGATGCTGGCCTTGTGGTACATGACGCAGCCGGGCAGCCCGAGCACCGGCACCTCGCCGATGAAGGCCAGCAGGAACATGGCCCCGGGCAGCACCGGCGCGCCGTAGGCCACGACCCGGGCCCCGGCGGCGCGGATGGCCGAGGGGCTGCGGTCGTCGGGGTCCACGGACATGCCGCCCGTGACCACGATCATGCCCGCGCCCTCGGCCAGCAGCTCCAGGATGGCCTGGGCGGTCATGGCCTCGTCGTCGGAGACCAGGACCTGCCGGAACACGGCGGAGCCCAGGGCCTCGAACTTGGCGCGCACCACCGGGCCGAAGCCGTCCTCTATACGGCCGTGGAAGACCTCGCTGCCCGTGGTCACCATGCCCACGCGGGTGGTCCGGAAGGGCTTGACCTGGAGGAGCGGGCCCGGGGCGCAGACGGCCTCGGCGCGCTTGAGCTTCTCCTCCTCGATGACCAGGGGCACGACCCGGGTTCCGGCCACGGCCTGGCCCTGACGCACCTGCTGGCGGCCGTGCAGGGTGGCGAAGACCATGTCCTCGATGGAATTGAGGCGCTTGAGGGCCTCGGCGTCCACGCAGAGCAGGCCGTCGCGCTCCGCCCGAAGCGTGACCTTGCCCTCGCTCGGTTCGGACAGGCGCAGGCCCGGCCCGGCAGCGGCCCGGGCCAGACGCAGGGCGGCCTCGTCCTCGTGGACAAAGCCCTGCCTCAGGTCAAAGACGAAAAGGTGTTCCTTGCCGATCTGGAGCAATCCGGGAATGTCTTCGGGGCGAATGACGTGGCCCTTGCGGAAGGCCGGACCCTTGCCCTGGCCCGGAACGATGCGGGTGAGATCATGGCCGAGGACTGTGCCCACGGCCTCCTGTACCGGGATCGCCTTCATGCCCTTGATGCAGCGCATGACCGTACTCCTCCCGGATGTTCCGCAGGCCCCCGGCAGCGGCCGGAAGCACACGAGCAGCGGAGATTCCGTGACTCTTTCTTATGTCATTTCCGGCATGAGAGTCAAACAGTGAATCCTCACTTTGGCTGGCGGTTCAATATGTTAGAATAAACATAAAGGCCCCTGGCGGAACCAGGGGCCTTGCAAAAGGGCGGGGCTAGATCCCGGGACTCCAGGGGTGTCCGGCCAGGGGGGCGTAACCCTCCTTGCGCACGAGCAGGTCCAGGGGCAGCATGGCCAGGGCGGCCACGTCCGCGTCCGGGATGTCCACGAACTCCACGGTGTCCAGGCAGAGGACGTAGGTCTTGCACGCGCGGCAGATGTCGGCCCGCTCGAACGGCCGGCCCTCCACCCGCAGGTTGAACAGCTCCTCGGGGTTCTCGTTGCCGCAGGCCGGGCAGGAGACCCGCTTGCAGCGCCACTGGCTGGAGCACACCGAGCAGTGCATGAGGCGCTGGCCGCCATGGGCCTGGATGAACTCGGACTCGTCGCGCACCTTGCGCAGCAGAGAGAAATTCGGGGCCCCGCCGCAGACCGGGCACATGCCCCGCCGCCAGGGCAGTTCGGTGACGAGCCCGATGATATCCCGGGCCTGGCGCTCGATGAACGGCTTGACCAGCTCGGAGGCGGCGAAACGCAGGGTGTCCCGAGACACGCCCGGCACGCTCACCGGGGCCTCGCTGAAGGCGGCGCGGGTCAGCAGCTCCGGCTCCAGGCCGCCCTCGGCCAGGGCCCTTCCCAGGGCCGCCAGCTCCTCGGCCAGGGCCGGGAAGGCCCGTTCCATGACCGGCAGGAGCCGGACCGCGGCCGCGGGCAGCTCCGGGCTCACGTCCTGGAATCCGGAGTCGGCCAGGACAAAGACCCCCTGGCTGAAGCGCTCGGCGTCCACCGTGGGCAGTTCGCCCCGCCAGCCCGGGGCCTCGGCGCGCAGCCGGGCCCGCTCGGCCAGCACCGGCCCGAAGGCCGCGAACAGGGACTCCAGGGCCGGAGTCTGATCCGCATACCTGGCCGCCTCGTCCAGGATGCGCTGCGCTTCCACTGCCGGTTGTCCGCTGTCCTGCATGATCCTCTCTCCCTTGGGTTATAATGGGCGGGGCCGTTCCGCGCGCTCTCGGACGGAACGGCCCCGCGGTATGACAGGGGACCGGAGGATTCCCCTGGTCTTCTAGCCTTGCATGACCCGCGCCAGGCGGCGGAAGGGCGCGAACGCCCCGGCCAGCACCTGCTTGCGGGTCATGGCTCCCGGACCCTCGGCCACGGCGAACTCATGATACTTCTTGGGCTCATCGGCCACAAGGAAGATCACCGCCACGTCGTCCGGGTTGAGCAGCCGGGCCTTGGGCGCGGTCTTCTTGACCACGGCCAGGCGCTCGGCGGCCAGCTTGAGCATGTCGGCGCGCTCGCCGAAGTTCATGGCCCCCATGGCGCAGGTCTTCACGCACATGGGCAGAAGGTTGGCCTTGACCCGGTCGATGCACATGTCGCACTTGACGATCTGCTTGGTCTGCGGATTCTGCCGCGGGATGTCGTAGGGACAGGCCCCGCGGATCACGTCGAAGTCCTCCTGGGCCGTCTTCTCGGTGTAGATCACCGCGCCGGTGGCCGCGTCCTGGATGATCGCGCCCTCCACCGAGGAGGCCTGCTTGCAGGGGGCCTCCAGGCAGTGGCGGCACTGGTCCGGGAAGAAGTACCAGGCCACCTTGTTGTCCACCATGTGTTCGCTGAAGCGCACCAGCTTCAGGTTGAAGGGGTTCAGGTCCGGGGGATTCTGATGCGTGCCGGTCTGCTTGGTGGGCACGGCCGGCAGGTTCTTCCACTCCTTGCAGGCCACCTGGCACCCCCGGCAGGCCGTGCAGCGCGTGGTGTCTATGAGGAACGCCTTGGGCATGGTCTTTCTCCTTGTCGAGCTAGAGCTCGGTCACCTTGTCGGCCTTGCGGATGTTCACCAGGCTGGCCTTGTATTCCGGGATGGTGGTGTTGGGGTCGCCCACCGAGGGGGTCAGCCGGTTCACCGCGTCACCACACTTGGGCGTGGTCCAGCCGAAGCAGAAGGGCATGCCGATCTCGTGCACGATCTTGCCCTGGACCAGAAGCGGACGCATGCGGATGGTGACCATGGCCACGGCTTCCACCTTGCCACGGGCGCTCTCCACGATGACCACGTCGCCGTTCTTGATGCCCTTCTCCTTGGCCAGCTGCGGACTCATCTCCACGTACTGCTGGGGCTCGGCCTCCAGCAGCGGCGGGGTGTTGCGGGTCTCGCCGCCGCCGCACCAGTGCTCGGTCATGCAGTAGGTGGTGAGCACGATGGGGAAGCGCGGGTCCGCAGGCGCGGCCAGCACGTCCATGTCGCTCTCGGCCACCTTCATGCAGGGGTTGTTCAGCTGCTTGGAGAAGGCGTGCGTCTTCACCGGGGTTTCGGCCGGCTCGTAGTGCTCGGGCATGGGACCGTCCTCGCGTCCCGGGCCGAAGAGCTGGGCGTGACCCTCGGTCTGCATGATGAAGGGATACTTGCCCTTGCCGGTGGCCAGGGGCGGCCAGCCGCCGTCGGGCACGTCGCCCACCCACTTCTCGTCCTGCCAGACGATGACCGCCTTGGCCGGGTTGTAAGGCTGCCCGTTCTTGTCCACCGAGGCCCGGTTGTACAGGATGCGCCGGTTCACCGGCCAGGCCCAGGAGAACTTGGGATAGAGGTTGATGGCCGCCTGCATGGGCGTCTGGGTCAGGTCCCGGCGCTTGGCCAGGTTGCCCTCGGTCTCGCTGTAGCCGCCGCAGTACAGCCAGTTCAGGCTGCTGGTGGAGCCGTCCACCTGGAGGTTGGGGAATCCGGGCACCAGCTGGCCCTTCTTGTACTCCTTGTCGCCGATCTTGGTGTCCCGGGTGAAGAAGCCGTTGATCCGCTTGGCCATGTCCTCGGGATCATAGACGGCGGGCCAGTCCAGCTTGAGGACCGGCTCGGCGAAGGTGCCGCCCTCGGCCTTGTACAGCTTGCGCACCGCGTTCATGATCTCCACCACCGCGCCGCCCATGGGCTTGCACTGGCCGATGGGTTCCACGGCCTTGTAGTGCCACATGTGCCAGCGGCCGGAGTTGGAGATGGTCCCGTCCTTCTCGCCGCGCTGGGCCGAAGGCAGCAGGAAGACCTCGGTCTTGATGTCCTTCGGGTCCACGCCGGGGCGGTGCCAGAAGTCGCTGGTCTCGGTGTGGTGCAGTTCGCCCACCACCAGCCAGTCCAGCTTGTCCATGGCCTTGCGCACCTTGTGGGTGTTCGGGGCGCTCTGGGCCGGGTTGGTGCCGAAGATGAACCCGCCCTTGATCAGACCCTTGTACATGCGGTCGAACAGGAAGATGTACGAGTAGTCGCCGCCGGGCTCGATCTTGGGCAGCCAGTCGTAGCCGAAGCCGTTGTCCGGCGTGGCCGCGTCCCCGAACCAGGCCTTGAGCAGGCTGACCACGTACTTGGGCCGGTTCTGCCACCAGTTGGCGCTCAGGGGGTCCTTGGACACCGGGGTGTTGGCCTGCTGGTAGTCCTCCAGCTTGGCCCAGCCCGCGTGGGGCATGGGCAGGTAGCCGGGCAGGATGTGGTACAGGATGCAGTGGTCCGTGGAACCCTGGACGTTGGGCTCGCCGCGCAGGGCGTTGATGCCGCCGCCGGCCACGCCGATGTTGCCGAGCAGCAGCTGGATGATGGCCGACAGCCGGATGTTCTGCACGCCCACGCTGTGCTGGGTCCAGCCCAGGGCGTACATGACGGTCCCGGCCTTGTCCGGCTTGCCCGTGGCCGAGTAGGCCTTGTAGACCTTGAGCAGGTCGTCCTTGGACACGCCGGTGGTCGAGGAGACCTTGTCCAGGTTGTAGCGGGAATAGTGCTGCTTGAGCAGCTGGAACACGCAGCGCGGGTTCTTCAGGCTGGGATCCCGCTTGGGGATGCCGTCCTCGCCCTTCTCAAAGGCCCAGGCGCTCTTGTCGTACTTCTTCTTGGCCGCGTCGAAGCCCGCGAACAGGCCGTCCTTGAAGGAGTACTTCTCACCCACGATGAAGGCCGCATTGGTGTACTCGGCCACGTATTCCTTGAAGTACAGGTTGTTGTCCAGGATGTACTTGACCATGCCGCCCATGAAGGCGATGTCCGTGCCCGAACGCAGCGGCACGTGGAAGGTGCTGCGCGCCGAGGTCCTGGAGAACTTGGGATCCACGTGAATGACCGGCGCGCCCTTGTCCTTGGCGCGCAGGACCCACTTGAAGGAGATGGGGTGATGCTCCGCAGCGTTGGAGCCCATGATCAGCACCGCGTCGGCATTGCCGATGTCGGTGTAGTGATTCGTCATCGCACCGCGTCCGAACGACTCTCCCAGAGCCGCTACAGTGGCGCTGTGTCAAATACGGGCCTGATGGTCCATGTGGACCACGCCCAGGCCGCGCAGCATCTGGTGCGAAAGGGCGCACTCCTCGTTGTCCATCTGGGAGGTGCCCAGCTGGAACAGGGACTCCAGGCGGTTCACCTGGCGGCCCTGGCTGTCCTTGGCCATGAAGTCGCGATCGCGGGTCTCCTTGACCTTGCGGGCGATGCGCTCCAGGGTCCAGGCCCAGTCCTTCTCGACCCAATCGGCGCTGCCGGGGGCGCGGTACAGGGGCTTGGTCAGGCGGTGCTCACCCACGTGCATGCTGAGCAGGGCCGCGCCCTTGGCGCAGAGCGCGCCTTCGCTGATCGGGTAGTCCGGATCGCCTTCCACGCTGATGATCTTGCCGTCCTTGACGCTGAACAGGGTGTTGCAGCCGCAGGAGCAGAACGGGCAGATGGAGATGGCCTCCTTGCAGCCCTCGGTCTTGAGCCCGGCCGCGTAGGCCTCCACGGGCCCGAGGTCCAGCCCGAAGCGGCCCAGGGTCAGGCCCGCCAGGCCCGCCCCCGTGACCTTGATGAACGTTCGCCGCGTCATGGTCATGACGTGCATCCTCCTTACGCTGACGTGCACCGAGCGCTGGACCGCCTGCGGGTCGGCGCGTTGCTGGAAACGCGGTCCAAAATGATTTATGTCATTTTAGACAGGATGCGGCGCTTCTGGTCAATGGATTTTGGCGTTAACGATCAGAATTCTTTGGCGTTATTTCAAACATACTAGGATTCTGACACCGTGCCGCTCTCCACCGAGCAGACCTGCGCGGATTCGCCAAAGCAGCGGGCCCTGAACGGGAAAATCTGCTCGGCCAGGTCCCTGGCCTCAAGCTCCACGGCCTCGAACCACTGCTGGAACAAACGGGCCAGGGCCCGGCCCTCGGGGGTCAACTCCACGCCGTCGTGGCGGCTGCCCCGGTTCTCCACCAGTTTGCGCCCCAGGGCGCGCTCGCTCTGCTGGAGCTTGCCCCAGGCAGCCCGGTAGGACATGCCCAGGCTTGCCGCGGCCTGACGCAGGGAGCCGAGCCGGTCCACGGCCAGCAGGAGCTGGGCCCGGCCCAGGCCGAAATAGAGCTCCTCCCCGCTCTCCAGCCAGAGCCGCAGACGCACCCGGGGCAGGGCCCGGCCGATCTCGGACGACAGGGACCGCCGCAGGTGCGCGTCCGCCGTTTCCCGCGGAGCGGACCGGGACTCCAGGCTCATGGCCGGAATTCTCCCGGGCCGGGGCAGAGGGTTTCGGGTTCCATTCTTTCTCAATATATCAAAACAGACATAATTCCATTTTCGGCCATATAGGCCTGCTTTGGCACTTGGACGCAACAGGGATGCCGGATTCACGGCCGGACTGCGCGCCAACGCTTCCGCCGGAGTACCGGGATTGGCAACCAGCCTGGGAAATGCTAGGTTGTTGTCCAGAAAGCTCCGACATCCGGACATTTCCCGCCGCGACCACGGCAGGAAGAGCACCGTGAGCCACAACGAGCGTGCCAGAGGTTGCGCCCGGCGGCCTGAGAGGATTGCACGGCCTTCCATAACCAAAGGAATGGTTGATCATGGAAAAAGCCGAGGCCCTGAGCCGCCTGGCCGCCCTGCCCCCGGTGGCCCCCGGACAATCCTACGTCATCGACCACTTCCGGCCCGAGGACGCCCTGGGCGTGGCCCGCCTCTATTACACTGTCTATGGGGACTCCTACCCCGTGGACACGCCCTACATCCCGGAACGCCTCATCCAGGCGGCGGAACGGAATGACATCTTCTGCGTGCTGGCCCGGACCCCTTCCGGAGACATCCTGGGCGCCGCCAGCGTGTACCGCAGTTCGCCGCCCAACCCGGGCTGCTATGAAATCGGCCAGACCCTCATCCTGCCCGAATACCGCCTGGGCCGGATATTCTTCCTGCTCTACGACTTCACGCTCACGAACGTGCTCACCGATCCCCGGGTGGAGGCCACCTTCAGCGAGGCGGTCTGCCACCACCTCACGACCCAAAAGCTCTGCCTGCGCCTGGGCATGCTGGCCACGGCCCTGGAGCTGAACCTCATGCCGGCCAAGGCCTATGCCCAGGAGGGCCTCACGGGCCGGACCAGCTGCCTGGTCTTCAGCCGGGTGAACCGTTGCAGCCACGCCCTGGTGCACGCGCCCCAGCGCTACGCCCAGGATCTGGCCCTGCTGTACCAGGGCCTGTGCCTGGACCGGTCCCCGGGCGCGCCCCGGAACCCCGAGCCCGACAGCGCCTGTTCCCTCAAGGTGGAGCGGTTCCCCGTGGCCGGGGTGGTGCGCGGCCAGTTGGCCACCGTGGGCGAAGACCTGGACGCCCGCCTGGATCGGCTGGAGTCCGGCAGCCCGGACGTGGCCCAGGTCTTTGTCAATCTGGCCGATCCCGGCTGTCCCTGGGCCGTGGACCAGCTGACGGCCCGGGGCTATTTCCTGGGCGGCCTCTGTCCGGCCTGGTTCGGACCGGACGGCCTGCTCCTGCAGAAGCTGGCCCAGCCCCCGGATTTCGACGCCCTCCAGACCTTCACCGACCGCGGCCTGGCCGTGCGGGACATGGTCCGCGCCGACTACACGCGCCGCACCAGGGCCGCGGGTTCCTCCCGGTGACCCGGGCGCCGGACGGAACCGCCCTCCGCGTCCGGCCCGACCCGGAAAAAGAAAACGGCCACTCTTTCGAGTGGCCGTTTTTCTTGGTTTTCTTGGTGGGCAATAGGTGATTCGAACACCTGGCCTTTGGCTCCGGAGGCCAACGCTCTATCCAGCTGAGCTAATTGCCCACAAGGGGTCCCTAGCTATCCTCCGGCCTTGCTTCTGTCAAGGCCGCGGCCGGGACATTTCCCTTCTACGGCTTCGCCGCGCCTTGTCAATGACGGAGCGGACCGCTACACTGCGGGCATGACGAGTGATCCCCACATGAAGCGCGTGGTCCTGGCCGTCACCGGGGCCAGCGGCCTGATCTACGCCGGAACCCTGGCCCGGGAACTGGGCGGCCGCCCGGACGTGGAACTGCACGTGATCCTGTCCCGGGCCGCCCGGGAGGTCATGCGCCACGAGACCGGCCTGAACGAAGACGAGCTGCGCGGCCTGGCCCAGGCCTTTTACGAGGAGACGGAAATCGCCGCGCCCCCGGCCAGCGGTTCCTGGCGGCACGCGGGCATGGTGGTCTGCCCCTGCTCCATGGCCAGCCTGGCGGCCATCGCCCACGGCCTGGGCCAGAACCTCATCCACCGCGCCGCGGACGTGGCCCTGAAAGAGGGCCTCAGGCTCGTGCTCGTGCCCCGCGAAACCCCGCTCTCCACCATCCACCTCAAGAACATGCTGGCGGCCCGGGAGGCCGGGGCCGCGATCCTGCCGGCCTGCCCCGGGTTCTACCACGGCCCGCAAAATCTCGCGGACCTGGCCGCGCACCTGGCCGGAAAGATCCTGGACCAACTGGACATCCCCCACCGCCTGTTCGAGCGCTGGGGCGCCTGAGGAGGACGCCATGGAACTGACCTGGTTCGGCCATTCCAACTTCCGCCTGGCGCACGACGGCGTGGCCTTTGCCATCGACCCCTTCTTCACGGGCAACCCCAAGGCCCCGTCCCCCTGGTCGGCCCTGGGCCCGGTGAACGCCGTGCTGGTGACCCACGACCACGGCGACCACGTGGGCCAGTCCGTGGACATCGCCACGTCCCGCAAGGTCCCCCTGGTGGGCGTGTACGACACGGTGGGCAAATTGAACGGCCAGGGCCTGCCCCAGGACCTGGGCCTGGGCATGAACCTGGGCGGCACGGTGAAGGTGGACGGGGTGCGGGTGAGCATGGTCCAGGCCCTGCACTCCACGGCCAGCGGCGCCTGCTCGGGCTACATCCTCACCTGGCCCGACGGCTTCTGCGCCTACCACTCCGGGGACACGGCCCTGTTCGGGGACATGGAGCTGTTCGCCAAGTTCCACAAGATCAAGCTGGCCCTGCTGCCCATCGGCGGCTGGTTCACCATGGACTCGCGCCAAGCGGCCTACGCCTGCAAGCTCCTGGGCTGCGAACTGGTGGCGCCCATGCACTGGGGCACCTTCCCGGTCCTGGAGCAGAACACCGCGGCCTTCAAGGAACATCTCGCGGACTACGCGCCCAAGGCCAAGGTTCTGGATCTGGTTCCGGGCAAACCGCTGAAGATCTAGCGCTCGGCCAACGCCTGGGCCACGGCCTCGGCCTTTTTGTGGCCCAGGCCGGGCACGCTGCGCAGGTCCTCCAGCGAGGCCGCGCGCAGGGCCTCCAGGCTGCCGAACCGGTCCCAGAGCTTGCGCGCCAGGGCCGGACCCACGCCGGGCAGATCCAGGACCGCGCTCGCCAGCGCGGTCTTCTTGCGGGCCGTGCGCTGGCGGGAGAGCACGAAGCGGTGGGCCGCGTCGCGCACGGACTGGAGAAACAGCAGTTCCGGGCTGCCCGGGGCCAGGTCCACGGGATTCTTGCGGCCCGGACGGAACAGCCGGTCGCCCAGCTCCCCGGCCCGGCGCGTCTCGCCCTTGGCCAGGGCCGCCAATTCTATGGCCGGAACCTCTTCCTGGCCCGAAAACGCCTCGAAGAGGCCCCGTTCCACGGCCGCCAACTGGGCCCGGCCGCCGTCCACCAGGAGCAGGTCCGGCCAGGGCGGACCGGACGCGGCCCGGCGCTGGGCCCAGGCCGCCAGGGCGGCATAGTCGTCCCCGCCTCCGTCCACATCCGGCAGGGCATACTGCCGCGACGCCTCGGGCAGACGCCTGCCCTCCTCAAAGACCACCAGACCCACGCGCGTGCCTGTGCCGCCCAGGTGCGAAACGTCCACGGCCTCGATGCGCGACGGCCGCCGGGACAGGCGCAGGCGCTTCTCCAGCAGGCCGGGAAGGTCCGCGTCCCCGCCCCTGGGCTTGGCCCTGCGGGCCGCCTCCTGGGCCAGGTCCAGGAGCCCGCGCTCGGCCGCGCCCCGGGGTTTGGCCAGACGCACCGGTCCGCCGCGGCGCTCGGCCAGCACGTCGGCCAGCAGGGGGTCGGCCGGGATCCCGGGCACCAGGATGCGGGCCGGAATGAACCGCTCGGGGTGGTAGAACTGGATCAGGAAATGTTCCAGGACCTCGGCGGATTCCTCGGGCCCCAGGTGCGGGAAGTGGAAGACCCGCTCGTCCAGGACCCGGCCCTGGCGCACCACCACCAGGCCCAGGCCCAGCCCCTCCCCGGCCTGGGCCAAACCCACCGCGTCCAGGTCCCCGCCGCCGGGCAGGACCGCGGCCTGGCGCTCCACGGTGCGGCGCACGGCCCGGATGCGGTCGCGCAGCAGCGCGGCCTGCTCGAAGCGCAGGCCCTCGGCCGCTGCCTGCATCTCGCGTTGGAGCTCGGCCAGCACGCTCTCCACCTTGCCCGAGAGGAAGCGCTCCACCCGCCGCACCAGTTCGGCATAGGCCCCCGGCTCCAGCTCCTTGACGCAGGGCGCCAGGCACTGGCCCAGGTGATGGTGCAGACAGGGCCGGGTGCGGTTGCGCAGGGCCCGGTCCGAACAGGTGCGCAGGGGGAAGATGCGCGCCAGCAGGCGCCAGGTCTCGCGGGCGGCCTGGGCCGAGGTGAACGGTCCGAAATAGAGCGCGCCGTCGCGCTCCACCCGGCGGGTGATGCGCAGCCGGGGAAAGGCCGCGCGCTTGTCCAGGCGGAACAGGAGGTACTGCTTGTCGTCGCGCAGGACCACGTTGTAGCGCGGCCGGTGCTTCTTGATCAGGCTCTCCTCCAGAAGCAGGGCCTCCTTCTCGCTGGTGGCGGCCAGCACGTCCACCCGGAGCACGCGGGCCACCAGGGCCCGGGTCTTGGGCGTGAGCCCGGCCGGAGCGCGGAAATAGGAGGCCAGGCGGCGGCGCAGGCTCTTGGCCTTGCCCACATAGAGGATGCGGCCCTGCCCATCCTTCATAAGATAGACGCCCGGAGAGTCCGGAAAGTCCCTGGCCTGAAAATGGAAGGGGGGCTCCTGCGCCTGCGTGGAGGTCATGGACTGCTTCTAATCCCGGTTCCGCCCGGGGGCAACGCCCAGAAACCGGGTCCAGCCCGGTCCTCAGGTTTGGCTGCGATTTTGTTACAAAGTAAAAATTTTTTTACTTTTCCTCTTGCCCACCCCTTGTAAAAAATTTTGAACCTTGCTAGAGGGGGGCAGGTACTGGCGTTGAAAGGCGGATTTTTCGCATCGCAACAGACGCAAAAGAAAGGAAGGATACCCATGAAACGTTTGGTGCTTCTCGCCACCATCCTGGCTTTCGTGCTCGGCATGGCCTCCATGGCCTCCGCCGCCACGGTGAAAGCCACGGGCCAGTGGGCTTTGGAGTTCCTGTTCTCCGACAACTTCGACATGTCCGACGGCATCGGCGGCGTGAAGGGTGACGGCGACGGCGACTTCAACGTCTACCAGCGCGCCCGGACCCAGTTCGACTTCATCGCCAACGAGAACCTCAAGGGCGTGCTGGCCACTGAAATCGGCACCACCCGTTGGGGCGATCCCTCTGGCTTCCACTTCCACGATCACAACGCCAGCATCGCTGTGCGCCGGGCCTACCTGGACTTCATGGTCCCGGACACCAAGATCGCCGTGCGCGGTGGTCTCCAGGGCATCGCTCTGCCGGCTTCCTTCGGCGGCGGCTCCATGATCCTGGATACGGAAATGCCCTCCCTGGTCGTTTCCACCCCGATCATCGACCAGGTGAGCGTGCTGGCTGGTTACGGTCGTCTGTATGACTACGACAACTCCACCAGCGGCGACACGAACAGCTCCTTTGACACCGGCTTCCTGGCCGTGCCTGTCAAGCTCGACGGTTTCAACTTCGCTCCTTACTTCGTGTATGCCTACGCCGGCGAAAACGCCGTCATCGGCATGGACACCGCTCCCAGCTCCGACACGAAGCACATCCTCGCCGGTCTGCTGACCCCTGGTCTGAGCAACACCGGTGGCCGCAACGCCTACTGGGCTGGCACCAACTTCACCATGACCTACTTCGACCCGATCAAGGTCATGGCTGACGTGGCTTGGGGCTCCGTGTCCTCCGCCGAGGGTGGCGACGAGAACGAGCGCTCCGGTTGGATGATGGACCTGGCCGTGGACTACACGGGCTTCGACTTCATGACCCCCGAAGTGTTCTTCGTGTACACCTCGGGTGAAGACGACAGCGCCACCAACGGTTCCGAGCGTATGCCCGCCCTGATGGCCCGTAACTGGGGCATCGGCAACGGCGTGTTCTTCGGCGGCGACGCGCTGCTGAAGGGCGACCATGGCTTCTACAACGAGCAGCTCGGCTTCTGGGCTCTCGGTCTCAGCCTGAAGGGCATCAGCTTCGTGGACAAGCTGTCCCACGACTTCACCGCCTTCTACGCTCAGGGCACCAACGACAAGGACATGGCTGGCGCGGCTGCTGCCGGCGTCGACCTGGTCAAGTACGGCCAGACCCTGACCGAGAAGGACAGCATCTGGGAGTTCGACCTGAACAACCAGTACAAGCTGTATGACGAACTGACCTTCATGGTCGACCTCGGCTACGTGGTCAACGACTACGACAAGGACCTCTGGGGTCGTGATCGTGCCAACTCCGCCAAGCTGAGCACCGGCTTCATGTACAGCTTCTAGTTCAGCCAACGAGCCTTTCACTGCAGTACCAGGCCGGGGCGCAAGCCCCGGCCTTTTTTTGTCTTGTCCAGCGGACGGATCTTCCAGAAATGCCTCCGGCCGAAGTCAAAAATCAGGAAAACCGACAGCGTGCGCCGTGTGTGTCGAATTTCCATCGCGCGTAAAAATTTTGTTACCAACCCGCCCAGGACCTCTTGTAAAAAAATTTGAACCTTGGTAAGAGTCCAAGCAGTTGAGGCGTTGGAAGGGTAATCGCATCACGCAACTTGCAAAAGAAAGGAAGGATAACCATGAAACGTTTGGTGCTTCTCGCCACCATCCTGGCCTTCGTGCTCGGCATGGCCTCCATGGCCTCCGCCGCCACGGTCAAAGCCACCGGTGAGTGGGCTTTGGAGTTCCTGTTCTCCGACAACTTTGACATGAGCGAGAACAACGGCGTCGGCGGCGACGGCGATGGCGACTTCAACGTCTATCAGCGCGCCCGGACCCAGTTCGAATTCATCGCCAATGAGAACCTCAAGGGCGTGCTGGCCACCGAGATCGGCACCACCCGTTGGGGCGATCCCGCTGGCTTCCACTTCCATGATCACAATGCCAGCATCAACGTCCGTCGGGCTTACCTGGACTTCATGGTCCCGGACACCAAGATCGCCGTGCGCGGTGGTCTCCAGGGCATCGCCCTGCCGTCCTCCTTTGGCGGCGGCAACCTGATCCTGGACGACGAACTGACCGCCGTGGTGGTCTCCAGCCCGATCATCGACCAGGTGAGCGTGCTGGCTGGCTACGGCCGGTTCTATGACTTCACCAACACCGCCAGCGGCGACCAGAACAGCGCCTTTGACGCCGGCTTCATGGCCGTGCCCGTCAAGCTGGACGGCGTCGCCTTCGCTCCGTACTTCGTGTACGGCTACGCCGGTCCCCAGGCCATCACCGGCATGGTCGGCAGCGGCTACACCAACGTGCTGGCCGGCCTCATCACCCCCGGCACCACCAGCACCGCCGGCTACAACGCCTACTGGGCTGGCACCAACTTCGAGCTGACCTACTTCGACCCGATCAAGATCGTGGCGGACCTGGCCTACGGTAACGTGTCCTCCACCCAGGGCGGCGACGAGAACGAGCGCTCCGGTTGGATGTTTGACCTGGCCGTGGACTACACCGGCCTGGACTTCATGACCCCGGAAGTCTTCTTCGCCTACACCTCTGGTGAGGACGACAGCGCCACCAACGGTTCCGAGCGCATGCCCGCCCTGAGCACCCGTAACTACGCTCCGGGCTCCTTCTTCTTCGGCAACGACACCCTGCTCATGGGCTCCAAGGGCTTCAACAACGAGCAGATCGGCTACTGGACTGTGGGCCTCAGCCTGAAGGACATCTCCTTCCTCGAGAAGCTGTCCCACACCGTCACCGCCATGTACATCCAGGGCACCAACGACAAGGCCATGGCCGGCGCCAGCAACCTCGGCATCGACCTGGTCAAGTACGGCCAGTCCCTGACCGAAGAAGACCATGTCATCGAGTTCGACCTGAACAACAAGTACATGCTGTACGATGAGCTGGCTCTGACCCTGGACCTTGGCTACCTGGCCAACGGTTACGACAAGGACACCTGGGGCGGCGTGGATCGCTCCAATGCCTACAAGGTCAGCACCGGCCTCCTGTACCAGTTCTAGTTCAGCCTCATAGCCTTCCACGCCGCAACCGGGCCGGGGCGCAAGCCCCGGCCCTTTTTTGCGCCCTTCCCCGGCTCGACTTTCCGGGCCTCCTCCCGTATATTCCGGACCTCGACGCCAACCCTTGGAACCACGGAACACGCCATGTCCCTGCCACAGATCGCCTACAGCGGAATGAAGGACTGGCCCGGCCTGCGCGACCGCCTGGCCGGACGCCGCAACCCCGGAGCCTCGGTGGAGTCCACGGTGCGGGATATCCTCGCCCGGGTGCGCCAGCGCGGCGACGCGGCCCTGGCCGAATACACCCGGCGCTTCGACTGCCCGGACTTCACCGCCGCCAAGCTGCGCGTGCCCAAGGCCGCCCTGGCCAAGGCCCTCAAGGCCATTCCCGCGGCCGACGTTGCCATCCTCACCGAGGCCATCGCCAACGTGCGCCGCTTCCACGAGCGCCAACGCGAGAACTCCTGGCTGACCACCACCCCGGACGGGGCCGTGCTGGGCCAGATGGTCCTGCCCGTGGACCGCGTGGGCCTCTACGTGCCCGGCGGCCAGGGCGGCGAGACCCCGCTCGTCTCCAGCCTGATCATGAACGCCGTGCCCGCCCAGGTGGCCGGGGTCCGGGAGATCGCCGTGGTCTCCCCGCCGCGCCGCGACGGCACGCTCAATCCGTACATCCTGGCCACAGCAAGCCTGCTCGGCATCGAGGAGATCCATCTCTGCGGCAGCGCCTGGGCCGTGGCGGCCCTGGCCTACGGCACCAAGACCATCCGGGCCTGCGACGTGATCGCCGGGCCGGGCAACATCTTCGTGGCCACGGCCAAGGCCCTGCTCGTGGGCCAGGTGGGCATCGACATGATCGCCGGGCCCAGCGAGATCGCCATCCTGGCCGACGCCTCGGCCGAGCCCGCCTGGCTGGCCGCGGATCTGCTCTCCCAGGCCGAACACGACCCCCTGGCCGCCTGCGTCCTGGCCACCTGGGACAAGAAGCTGGCCGCGGCCGTGCAGAAGGAGCTGGCCGCCCAGTTGAAGCGCCTGCCGCGCGGCGAGATCGCGGCCAAATCCCTGGCCGACTGGGGGGCCCTGGCCCTGACCCCGGACCAGGACGCGGCCCTGGATCTGGTCAACCGCATGGCTCCCGAGCACCTGGAGCTGGCCGTGGCCGACCCCTGGGCCATGCTGCCCTTCGTGCGTCACGCCGGAGCCGTGTTCCTGGGCTGCCACTGCCCCGAGCCCGTGGGCGACTATTTCGCCGGGCCCAACCACGTGCTGCCCACCCTGGGCACGGCCCGCTTCTCCAGCGCCCTTTCGGTGCAGACCTTCTGCAAGAAGACCAGCGTGATCGCCGCACCGCCCTCCTACGTGGCCGAGCACGGGGCCAAGATCGCCCGGCTGGCGCGGCTGGAGGGCCTGGAGGCCCACGCCCGTTCCGTGGAATGCCGCATCCCCCAAAAGAGGAAGAAATGAGCGCACCCGCCGTCATCACCACCGACATCAAGGAATACCGCCTGGCCTCCCGGGGCAAGGTCCGCGACATCTATGAGATCGACGCCGAGACCCTGCTCCTCGTGACCACGGACCGCATCTCGGCCTTCGACGTGGTCATGCCCGACCCGATCCCGCTCAAGGGCGTGATCCTCAACCAGATCACCCTGTTCTGGATGAAGATGATGGAGGACCTGACTCCGAACCACATCCTGGCCACCGAGACCGCGGATTTCCCCAAGGCCCTGGCACCCTACGCCGCAATGCTGCGCGGCCGCTCGGTCCTGGCCCGCAAGGCCAAGCCCCTGCCCATCGAGTGCATCGTGCGCGGGTTCATCACCGGCTCGGGCTGGAAGGACTACAAGAAGACCGGCAAGGTCAGCGGCCATGTGCTGCCCGCCGGGCTCCAGGAGTCGGCCATGCTCGAAAAGCCCCTGTTCACGCCCTCCACCAAGGCCGAGCTCGGGGAGCACGACGAGAACATCACCGTGGACCAGGCCGCGGCCATGCTCGGGCCCGAGCTCATGGCCAAGACCCAGGACCTGTCCCTGGCCATCTATTCCCGGGCCCGGGACTACGCCAAGACCCGGGGCATCCTCATCGCGGACACCAAATTCGAGTTCGGACAGAAGGACGGCATGCTGATCCTCATCGACGAGGTCCTGACCCCGGACTCCTCGCGCTTCTGGCCCGCCGCGGGCTACGCCCCGGGCCGCGGCCAGCCGAGCTTCGACAAGCAGTTCCTGCGCGACTGGCTGGAGGAGGTCGGCTTCAACAAGAAGCCCCCGGCCCCGCGCATCCCCGCGGAGATCGCGACCAAGACCCAGGAGAAGTACCTGGAGGCCTTCCGGCTGTTGACCGGCTCGGAACCCCGGGTGTAGCTTACGCTGGATGCAACAAGGAGTTCGCACATGCTGCTGCAAGGAAAAAAGGCCCTCATCTTCGGTGTGGCCAACGAGAAAAGCATTGCCTACGGCATCGCCCAGGCCTTCAAGAACCAGGGCGCCAGCCTGGCCTTCAGCTACGTCAACGAGGCCATCCAGAAGCGCGTGGAGCCCATCAGCGCGGAACTGGGCGGCGATTTCACCTTTTCCTGCGACGTGAGCGACGACGCGAGCATCGCCTCCTCGGTGGAGGCCGTGCGCGCGAAGTGGGGCGGCGTGGACGTGCTCGTGCACTCCGTGGCCTTCGCCAACCGCGACGAGCTCAAGGGCCGCTACCTGGACACCAGCCGCGACGGCTTCAAGCTGGCCCTGGATGTCTCGGCCTACTCCCTGGTGGCCCTGTGCAAGGCCTATGAGCCCCTGCTCAACCCCGAGGCCTCGGTGCTGACCATGACCTACCACGGCTCCCAGCAGGTGGTGCCGAGCTACAACGTCATGGGCGTGGCCAAGGCCGCCCTGGAGGCCAGCGTGCGCTACCTGGCCGTGGACCTGGGCCAGAAGGGCCTGCGGATCAACGCCATCAGCGCGGGCCCGATCAAGACCCTGGCCGCCTCGGGCGTGTCCAGCTTCAAGGCCCTGCTGACCCACGTGGAGGAGCGCGCGCCCCTGCACCGCAACGTGACCACCGCGGACGTGGGCGGCGCGGCCGCGTTCCTGGCCTCCTCCCTGGCCAACGGGGTCACCGGCGAGGTGCTCTACGTGGACTCCGGTCTGCACATCATGGGAATCTAACCATGGAACCCTGGATCGTCCTCATCCTCCTGGTGGCCGGACTGCTCGTTTTCGGCAAGGTTCTGGGCCGCCTGGGCCTGGGCTGAGGCCCCAAGAAGGAGTGCGGCTGGACGCCGCCCGCCAAGGACAAAGACCAGGAAAAGCGGCCTTGACAGGGCCGCGGTGAACGAATAAGGTCCCCGTTCTGCCTTGCTCTTCCCGCAAAGGGAAGGGCCATAGACCACAAGGAGGAACGCATGTCTCAGAAATACGAGACACTGGTTCTTCTCTCGCCCGAACTGGCCGAGGAGAACCGCAAGGCGATCATCGAAACCCTCACGTCCATCGTGGAGCGTGAAGGCGGCAAGATGAGCGCCGTGGACGATTGGGGTATCCGCACCCTGGCCTATCCGGTCCAGAAGCAGACCCGCGGCAACTACGTGCGCCTGGAGTATGCGGCGCCCGGCACGGTCATCGCCGAGCTGGAGCGCAACATCCGCATCACCGACGGCATCTTCAAGTTCGTCACCGTCCGCCTGGCGGACGCGACCGCGGCTTAGGGGAGGGACGGATATGGCTTTCCGCAACAAGAAGTTCACGCCCCGCAAGAAGTTCTGCCGGTTCTGCGCGGACAAGGCTATGCCCCTGGACTACAAGCGTCCGGACATCCTGCGCGACTACATCACCGAGCGCGGCAAGATCATCGCCCGCCGGATCACCGGCACCTGCGCCCGGCACCAGCGGCAGCTGACCACCGAAATCAAGCGCGCCCGCCAGATGGCGCTGCTCTTCTACACCACCGTGCACAGCACGGACGTGAAGAAGCGGACCCTGTAGGAGGCCGGTCATGAAACTCATTCTGCGCGCCGACGTGGAGTCCCTCGGCCGCCTCGGCCAGATCGTCACCGTGAAGCCGGGCTACGGCCGCAACTACCTGATTCCCCAGGGCCTGGCCATGCCGGCCTCCGAGGCCAGCCTCAAGCAGTTCGAGCTGGAGAAGAAGAAGCTCCAGGCCAAGGCCGACAAGCTGCGCACCGGCGCCTCCGACGTGGCCGAGCGCATCAACAACGCCGCCATCACCATCGCGGTGCGCGTGGGTGAAGGCGACAAGCTCTATGGCTCCGTGACCTCGGCCAACATCGCCGAGGCCCTGGCCGAGCAGGGCATCGAGATCGACCGCCGCAAGATCGTCCTGGCCGACCCCATCCGGGCCCTGGGCCAGTTCGAGGTGGAGATCAAGCTGCACCCTGACGTCCACGCCGCCATCAAGCTCTCCGTGGTTCGCGAAGGCCATACCGAAGAGCAGCCCGCCCCCGAGGCGACCGATGAACAGCCGGCGGAAGGAACCGAACAGCAGGCCTAAGGGCCGCGACACACACTCCACGGGGGAGGCCCAGCCCAGGGCCTCCTCCGATCTCCTACGCAAAGTTCCCCCCCAGAACCTGGAAGCCGAACAGGCGGTTCTGGGGGGCGTCTTTTTGAAGAACACCCTGTTCCACTCCCTGGTGGACCTGGTGGGCCCCGAGGACTTCTACTCCCCGGCCCACGCCACCATCTTCCAGACCTTCATCGACCTCTACGGCCTGAACAGACCCATCGACCTGGTCACGGTCAAGGACCACCTCCACCAGTCCGGGGAGCTGGACCAGGTGGGCGGCCCGGTCTATCTGGCCGAGCTGGCCGACTCCCCGGTGAGCGCGGCCAACGCCCTGCACCACGCCCGCATCGTGCGCGACAAGGCCGTGCTGCGCCGGCTCATCGACGCCGCCAGCACCATCATCTCGGAGTGCTACGAGGCCCGGGACGTGGACGCCCTGCTGGACTCCTCGGAAAAGCAGATCTTCGAGATCGCCGAGGCCAAGGCCCAGAGCACCTACATGGCCTCCAAGCCGCTGGTGGACAAGGTCTTTGACCAGCTCCAGCAGCGCTACGAGAACAAGTCCGCGGTCACCGGCATCGCCACCCACTACGTGCGCTTCGACGAGATGACCGCGGGCCTCCAGAACTCGGACCTGATCATCGTGGCCGGCCGCCCGAGCATGGGCAAGACGGCGTTTGCCCTGAACATCGCCCTGCGCGCGGCGGTGCGCTCCGAGGTGCCCACGGCCGTGTTCTCCCTGGAAATGAGCATGGAGCAGCTCATGACCCGCCTCCTGGCCTGCCAGGGGCTGGTGGAGCTCTCCCGGCTGCGCAGCGGATTCATCGAGGACTCGGACTGGGCCAAGCTCCAGGACGCCGCCGACGTGCTCGGCAAGGCCCCGATCTTCATCGACGACACCCCGGCGCTGACCACCCTGGAACTGCGCGCCCGCTGCCGCCGGCTCAAGGCCGAGCACAAGCTGGGCCTGGTGGTGGTGGACTACCTCCAGCTCATGCGCTCGAGCCGGGACATCGACTCCCGCGAGCAGGAGATTTCCGACATTTCGCGCAATTTGAAGGCCCTGGCCAAGGAGCTGGACATCCCGGTCATCGCCCTGTCCCAGCTCAACCGCAAGGTCGAGGAGCGCACGGTGAAGCGGCCCATGCTCTCGGACCTGCGTGAATCCGGGGCCATCGAACAGGACGCCGACGTGATCATCTTCCTGTACCGCGACGAGTTCTACAACAAGAAGGACGACAACCCCAAGGCCGGCATGGCCGAGATCATCATCGGCAAGCAGAGAAACGGTCCTGTGGGCGAGGTGGAACTGGCCTTCCTCAAGAAGTACACGGCCTTCGAGAACCTGAGCGCCACGCCCTACCCCTCCGAATCGCCTTACGAATGAACGCGCCTGGAGGCTTCATGCATTACGATCCCGTGGAATCCCTGCCCCGGGCGGACCTGCTCCGCCTCCAGGCCGAGCGCCTGCGCAAGGTCCTGGAAAACGCCCAGAATTCCCCGTTCTACCGGGAACGCCTGGCGAGCGCCGGGGTCCGGCCCGAGGACATCAGGACCGCGGACGACGTGCGGCGCCTGCCCTTCACCACCAAGGCCGACCTGCGCTCCCAGTACCCCTACGGCATGCTCTGCCGGCCCAAGGACCAGTTCGTGCGGCTGCACGCCTCCTCGGGCACCACGGGCTCGCCCACGGCCGTGTTCTACACCCAGGCCGACATCGCGCAGTGGGCCTCGCTGGTGGCCCGCTGCATGTTCGCCACGGGCATGCGCCAGGGCGACGTGTTCCAAAACATGAGCGGCTACGGCCTGTTCACCGGCGGCCTGGGCATGCACTTCGGGGCCGAGAAGCTCGGCTGCCTGACCATCCCGGCGGGCGCGGGCAACTCCAAACGCCAGATCAAGCTCATCCGCGACTTCCAGGTCACGGCCGTGCACATCATCCCGTCCTACGCCCTGTACTTCGCCTCCTTCCTCAAGGGCGAGAACATCGACCCGGCCTCGCTCTCCTGGCGCATCGCCCTGGTGGGCGCGGAGCCGCACACCGAGGAGGTCCGCCGCCGGGTGGAGGAGCTGCTCAAGCTCAAGGCCTTCAACTCCTACGGACTGACGGAAATGAACGGCCCGGGCGTGGCCTTCGAGTGCGAGCACCAGACCGGCATGCACCTCTGGGAGGACGCCTATCTGGCCGAGATCGTCAATCCCGAGACCGGCGAGCCCGTGGCCGAGGGCGAGATCGGCGAACTGGTCATGACCACGCTGACCCGCGAGGGCATGCCCATCCTGCGCTACCGCACCCGCGACCTGACCCGCTTCCTGCCCGGGGACTGCCCCTGCGGCCGGACCCACCGGCGCATCGACCGCATCGCGGGCCGCGCCGACGACATGCTCATCATCAAGGGCGTGAACATCTACCCCATGCAGGTGGAACAGGTGCTCATGGCCATGCCCGAGGTGGGCCAGAACTACCTCATCGAGCTGTTCACCGTGGAGTACATCGACCAGATCCGGGTCAAGGTGGAGATCAAGGAGGAGTTCTTCGAGGAGGACATGCGCGCCCTCCAGAAGCTCCAGAAAAAAATCACCGACCGGCTGCGCGACGAGCTCCTGGTGACCCCCAAGGTGGAGCTCGTGCAGCACAACTCCATCCCCCAGGCCGAGGGCAAGGCCAAGCGGGTGGTGGATCTGAGGAACGCCTAGTGGACTATGTCTGGGCCACGCTTTTCCTGGGCCTGCTGGGAGCCGTGCTCTTCCTGCACCTCTTCGGCCTGCCGGCCAACTGGGTGGTGCTGACCCTGGCCGCGGTCTGGAAATGGCTCCACCCGGCGGCCGAGGGCGGCCTGACCTGGCTCTTCCTGGGCCTGCTCCTGGGCATCGCCCTGGCCGGGGAAGGGGCCGAGTTCGCGGCCCAGACCTGGGGCGCCAAGAAATACGGGGCCAGCGGCCGGGGCAACCTGGGCGGCATCCTCGGGGCCATCGTCGGGGCCGTGCTCGGCGCGCCCTTTCTTCTGGGCCTGGGCGCGCTCCTGGGCTCCCTGGCCGGAGCCTTCATCGGCTGCCTCATCCTGGAGCTGACCCACCGCAGGCCCCTGGCCGAGGCCCGGCAGGCGGCCTGGGGCGCGTTCTGGGGCAAGGCCTTCGGCGCCACCGTGAAAATGAGCCTGGGCGCGGCCATGGTCATCCTCTGCGCGCCCCGGATCTGGCCCTAACCGCAGTTTCCGGAGAACCACATGGACCGTCAGTTCCCCACCTACCGCGGCGCGATGGAATACGTCTGCCTGGGCTGCGGCCAGACCTTCGGCATCAATGAGCTGCTCTACACCTGCCCCACGTGCGGCGGGGTCTTTCTCCTGCGCGACACGGCCTTTGACCGGCTCAAGACCCGCAGCGGCACGGAATGGCGCCGGATCTTCGACGAGCGCGCCGCCAGCAAACACCCGGGCCTGCGCGGCATCTTCCGGTTCTACGAGCTCATGGCCCCGGTGCTGGAGCCCGAGGACATCGTCTGCCTGGGCGAGGGCAACACGCCCATCGTGGAGTCCAGCCCGGCCCTGCGCCAGATCACCGGCCTGCGCACGGCCTACAAGAACGACGGACAGAATCCCAGCGCCTCGTTCAAGGACCGGGGCATGGCCTGCGCCTTCAGCTTTCTCAAGGCCTGCATCCGGACCCAGGGCTGGGATCAGATCCTCACGGTCTGCGCCTCCACGGGCGACACCTCGGCCTCGGCCGCGCTCTACGCCGCCTATGTGGGCGGGCCCATCAAGAGCGTGGTCATTCTTCCTCATGGGAAAGTCACGCCCCAGCAGATGGCCCAGCCCCTGGGCAGCGGGGCCACGGTCCTGGAGGTGCCCGGGGTCTTCGACGACTGCATGAAGGTGGTCGAGCACCTGGCCGACAACTACCGCGTGGCCCTGCTTAACTCCAAGAACGCCTGGCGCATCCTGGGCCAGGAGTCCTACGCCTTCGAGGTGGCCCAGTGGCGCGGCTGGGACCTCTCCGGGACCTGCGTGTTCGTGCCCATCGGCAATGCCGGCAACATCACGGCCATCATGGCCGGGTTCCTCAAGCTCCTGGACCTGGGGCTCATCGAGAAGCTGCCGCGGATCTTCGGGGTCCAGTCGCACCACGCCGACCCGGTGTACCGCTACTACAGCGTGGACGACCCGGCCAAACGCCGGTACGCGCCGGTGAGCGTGACCCCCAGCGTGGCCCAGGCCGCCATGATCGGCAACCCGGTGTCCTTCCCGCGCGTGCGCCACTTCGCCGAGCGCTACGAGGCCCTGGGCGGGGCCCACTCCTTCCAGGTGGTCCAGGTCACGGAACAGGCCATCATGGACGGCATGCTCCTGGCCAACCGCCACGGGCACATCGCCTGCACCCAGGGCGGCGAATGCCTGGCCGGGGCCCTGCGGGCCAAGGAGCTGGGCCTGGTCACGGAGCAGGAGCTGTGCATCCTGGACGCCACGGCCCACCACCTGAAATTCATCGGATTCCAGGACCAGTACTTCCAGAACAGCTTCCCGCCGGAATTCGGCGTCACGCCCCGGGCCGAGCTGTCCAACCGGCCGGAACTGGTCATCACGCCCGAGGACAAGGACCGGCTTTCGGCCGAGGAGTACACCGCCGCGGCCGCGGCCAAGGTGGTCGAGCGCCTGGGCCTGGCCCGGAGGTAGCGTGGCCGGCCGGGAGCGCGCGGACCAGCTCGTGGCCTCCCAGGGCCTGGCCGAGAGCCGCGAGCAGGCCAAACGCCTGATCATGGCCGGCGAGGTCTTTGTCCTGGTCCGGGGCCAGAAGACCCCGGTGTCCAAGCCCGGCCAGATGTTCCCGCCGGACACCGAATTCCTGGTGGAAGGCCGGGAGCGCTTCGTGAGCCGCGGCGGATTCAAGCTGCTCACGGCCATCGAAGAGCTCGGCTTCCATCCGAGCGGCCTCGTCTGCCTGGACGCCGGGGCCTCCACCGGCGGATTCACCGACTGCCTGCTCCAGTTCGGCGCGGCCCGGGTCTATGCCGCGGACGTGGGCTACGGCCAGCTCCACTGGAAGCTGCGCCAGGACCCGCGCGTCGTGGTCCTGGAGCGCGTGAACCTCAAGGACCCGCCCGCCGACCTCCTGCCCGAACCCGTGGACTGCATCACCGCCGATGTCTCGTTCATCTCCGTGACCAAGGTCCTGGCCGGGTGCCTGCGCTTTCTCAAGCCCGGCGGCCTGGTGGCGGCGCTGATCAAGCCCCAGTTCGAGCTGGGGCCGGGCCGCACGGACAAGGGCGTGGTGCGCGATGAGGCCGACCGGCTGGAGGCCGTGGCAAGCGTCACCACGTTCTGCCGCAGCCTGGGGCTTGAACGTGTCGGCCTGGCCCCGGCCGGGATCACCGGGCCCAAGGGCAACCAGGAGTACCTGGCCCTGTTCCAGAGGCTTGGCGGCCGCCGTGAACCGGAGTAAGGTCCGCTCCCTCTGGGAGGGATGATGCTCCGCGGCCTGTGCTATTCCGTGATCTCCGCGATCTGCTTCGGCATGATCGCCGTGCTGGCCAAGCTGGGCTACGGCCTGGGCCTCACCGCCCCGGCCATGCTCCAGCAGCGCTTCGGCTTCGGCGCGCTTCTGCTCCTGGCCTGGCTCCTGGTCCGCCGCCGCGCCCTGCTGCGGCCCACGCCCCGCCTTCTGGCCAAGGCCGCCCTGCTCGGGTGCATCTACCTGGCCCAGAGCAGCCTGTTCTTTCTGGCCCTGGAGCGCATCCCGGCCTCCACCACGGCCCTGGTGTTCTACTTCTATCCCGTGGCCGTGACCCTGCTGGCCGTGCCGCTCCTGGGCCAGCGCCTGGACCGCTGCGCCCTGGCGGCGCTCACCCTGGTCATGGCCGGCTGCGGCCTAGTCTTCCACGACGCCTTCCTGAAAGGCCTGTCCGGACCGGGCCTGGCCCTGGCCCTGGGGGCCATGGCCGTGTTCTCGGGCTATCTCCTGCTGGTGCAGGTCCTGCTCAGGGGCGAGGAGCCGCTGCGGGCCACGTTCTACGTGATCCTGTGCACGGCCATCGGCTTCACGCTCTGGAACGGTCCTGGGGGATTCTGGGAAAGCGAGCCGCAGCGCCTGGGGCTGGGCCTGGTCCTGGGCCTGGTGCCCACGGCCCTGGCCATCTCGCTGCTCTACCTGGCCATCGAGAGGATCGGCAGCGCCTGGGTCTCGATCTTCTCCACCTTCGAGCCCGTGGCCACCCTGGCGGCCGCGCACCTGCTCCTGGGCGAGGAGGTGGCCCTGCTCCAACTGGGCGGGGCCGCCCTGATCATCGCGGGCATCGTCCTGCCCAACGCCCGGCTCCTGCGCCTGAAAACAAGCGCTTCCTAAGCCTCCTGCCCGGCGGCCTGACGCTCCAGGAACCCGGCCAGCATGCGCAGGTGGGCCTGCTCCTCCTGGGCCATCTGCTGCATGGCCGCGGCCGCTTCGCCGGAACCAACGCGGACCCCGCAGCGGGAGTAGAAGTCCAGGGCCTGGGCCTCGAACTGCATGGCCAGCTCCAGGGCGTCGCGCGCGCCCTCGATGCGCAGGCCGCTGGATTCGGCGAAACGCCGGGGCTCCACCCCGCCCTCGGCCAAGTCGCCGTCGCGGTCCCCGGGCACGCGCCGCCAGGCCTCCTGCTCGAACTCCTCGCGCTCCAGGGCCCCGGGCCGTTCCTTGGCGTAGAGCCGGTAGATGCGCTCGCGGTGGCGCACCTCGAACCCGGCCAGCTGGCGGAAGGCCAGGCGCAGGTCCTGGGTCTCGGCCCGGGACATGAACTCCTCGTAGAATTCCTGGAGGACCATCTCCAGGCCGCAGGCCAGCAGCCAGACCGACTCCGCGTCCTGGGCCGCCAAGCAAAACGCCAGTCCCTGGTGCGGCTCGCCCACGGCCGCGGCCCCTTCCCAGGCCGAGATCCCGCCCTGGAGGTTGAGCACGTCGAAGCCGTGGGATTCGAGGATCCCGGCGGCGGCCATGCTCCGGTGGCCGGAGCGGCAATAGACCACCACGGGCTTGTCCCGGGCGATCTCGCCCAGGCGGTCCGGCAGTTCGGCCAGGGGCACGAGTTGGGCCCCGGGCAGATGCGCCTCCTGGTATTCAAAGGGCTGGCGTACATCCAGCAGGATGCGCGCGGTCGTCTTCCCGGATTCGAGAAACGTGCGGGCCTCCTGGGCGGTCAACTGGCGCATGATCCCTCCTCCAGTCTCCTCCGTAATCCCGCTCGGGCTCCATTGCAAGAACGTCCGGGCTTTTGTATGAACCTCCCATGCGAATCACACCGCTGCGCACCCTGCAGGAAGCCGGCTACCTCCTGCTCCTGACCCTGGCCCTGGGCCTGGCCGCCAATGCCCTGCGGCCCGACGGGCTGCCCCTGTTCAAGGTCTTCCAGAAGGACCCCGGCGCCCCGCCCTACGCCACCCTTTCGCCGCTGGCGGCCGCGGACCTCCTGCGCAAGGGCCAGGCCCTGTTCGTGGACGCCCGCGAGCCGAAATACTTCGCCCTGGCCCACGTGCCCGGGGCCCGGAACATCACGCCCGAACAGGCCAAGGCCGGAGCGGCCGACGACCTGCCCCGGGACAAGACCCTGGTGATCTATTGCGACAGCCTGGCCTGCGGCCGGAGCCACAGCCTGGCCGGCATCCTGCTGGAAAAGGACTATACCGTGGCGGTGATGCAGGACGGGATCGAGGGCTGGATCATGACCCGGGGGCCGCTGGAGGTGTCGCAGTGAAGCGCGTCGCCCTGCTCCTCCGGCTGGGCCTGGGCCTGCTGTTCGTCGTGGCCAGCGCGGACAAGCTCCTGCACCCCGGGGAGTTCGTGCAGATCATCCTGAACTACCACATCGTGTCCCAGGGCCCGGCGGTCTGGGCCGCGGCCCTGCTCCCCTGGCTGGAGCTGAGCTGCGGCCTGGCCCTGATCCTGAACCGGGCCGCCTCCGGGGCCGCGCTGCTCATCACGGCCATGCTCGCCGTGTTCCTGGCCGCCGAGGGTTCGGCCCTGGCCCGGGGCCTGGACATCTCCTGCGGCTGCTTCCACTCCGACCCCGCGGCCAAGGGCGGCCTGGCCTGGGCCATGGCCCGCGACGCCGGGCTGTTCGTCCTGGCCCTGCTCACCACCCTGCGCTGGGAAAGCTCACCAGAGCGAGAACGCGGCTAGAACCGCCAGGGTCCCGAAAGCCCACAGCCAATCCCGGTCCGGCGCGGAAAAATCGCGGCGCCAGACCTCTTCCCGGTCCAGCCCCCGCGCGGCCACGGCCACGGTCTGCTCCCAGGACCTGCGGGCCAGGTTGCGGACCACGGCCGAGGCGAACACGAGCCAGCGCCGGGACAGCGGCAAATGCGGGCAGCGCAGGGCCAGGGTCTTGCGCACCTGGCCCATGACCCGCCAGCCCAGGGGCAGGAAATGGATCATCAAGGCCAGGGCCAGGGCCGGTTCCCAGGCCCGGGGCCCCAGCAGGGGCCGGCCCGCCCAGGACAGGGCCAGGCCGCACTGGCGCGGCGGGGTGGACAGGGCCAGGCCCAGACCCAGGAGCAGAAGGCAGAACAGCCGCAGGGCCATGAGCGCGCCCCCGGCCAGGGCCGCATCCCAGGCCGCCCCGGCCCAGAGGTCCAGCCCGCTCTTGAGCAGGCCCCAGAACAGGACAAAGCCCAGACCGCCCCGCCAAAGGCGCAGGCCGCTTGGCCACAGGGGCCGCAGCGCGGCCGCCACGGCGGCCAGGACCGCCAGCCAGGCCCAGAGCCCGGCCGGGCCGCTGCACCAGACCCCGATGCCGGCCAGGAGGGCCCAGGCCAGCTTGAGCCGGGGGTCCAGGTCCAGGAGCCTGGCCGCGCTAGGCATCCGGATACTCCAGCCCGCGCCCGGCCAGCCAGGAGCACGGCGGCCGCACGCCCAGGCCGCGCAGTCCGGGCAGGACCTCGGCCGGAGCGCCGCAGAGCACCAGGCGGCCGCGTTCCAAGACAAGCAGCAAATCGGCCAAATCGGCCACAGGGTCCAGGTCGTGGGTGCTGAGCACCTGGGTCAGGCCCTGGCCCCGGTTGTCGCGCAGGATCCCGCGCATCTCCCGGATTCCGGGATAGTCCAGCCCGGCGAAGGGCTCGTCCAGCAGGAGCAGCCGGGGTTCATCCAGCAGGGCCCCGGCCAGGCAGAGCTTGCGGCGGGTGCCGTAGGACAGGGTCTGCACCGGGCTGTCCCAGTGCTCCAGCAGGCCGAAGCGTTGGGCCATGCCCCGGGCCGCAGCCTGGTCCCCGCCCTCCCGGCCCAGGAGCAGGTCCTCGGCCAGGGTGGCGCCCAGAATGTGCAGGTCCGCGTCCTGGACCACCAGGCGGCCCATGCGGCGCGCCTCGGCCTCCTGGCCCGGCAGGAGGAAATCCCCCAGCCGCAGGCTTCCGCTGCTGGGCGTCTCCAGCCCGGCCAGCAGGGACAGGAGCGTGGACTTGCCGCTGCCGTTGGCCCCGGCCACCACGGCCAGGGTCCCGGCCGGAATGCGGAAGTCCATGGTTTCCAGGGCGCGGGCGTCCCGGTCATAGGCAAAGGAAAGCTGTGCGGCCTCGATCATGCGCGCTCCTCGCGGACTGGCTAGCACGGGGACCGGGGAAAGAAAACGGGGGGCCCCAGGGCCCCCCGTCATTGTCCGCTCGGGAATGGAGACTAGAAGGTGTAGCCGATGGACGTGCCGATGAGATGGCAGTGGTTGTCCACGAAGTCCGCGTTCGTGCCCGCGGTGCCGATGCGCGCGCCGTAGCGGTCCTTGGCCCAGAGGTACATGTAGGAGAGGTCCAGGGTCCACTCGTCCCAGGTGAAGCCCAGGCCCGAGGTCACCAGCTGGCGGTCGTTGGAGGGCAGCATGTAGTCCTCGTGGCCGCTGCGGATGGGCTCCTGGTCCCAGATGTAGCCCGCGCGGATGGCCAGCCAGTCCGTGGCCTTGAACTCGCCGCCGAACTGGAACCGCCAGACGTTCTTCCAGTACTTCATGTCGTCGGTGTCCGGCAGGCCGACCGTGGCGTCGAAGTCGTAGCTCATCTTCTTGTACTGTTCCCAGCGGGTGAAGATGGTGTCGAACTCGAAGCTCCACTGCTCGTTGGGCGTGTAGCTGAGGCCCAGGGAGTAGCTGTCCGGCAGGGTGGTGTTCATGGTCACATTGCCGTCGTTGAACGGCGCGCCGGGGGCATTGAAGGCCACGTTGCCGCTGCCCGTCAGCTTCATGGGCGTGCGGGCCACGAAGCCGGCGGCCCACTCGTCGGTGATCTTGTAGAACACGGAGAGGTTGCCGCCGATGGAATAGCCGTCCGTGGTCACGTGCATGTCCTGGAGGCCCAGGACCTGCCGCTTGATGTCGATGTCCGCCTTCATGATCTCCAGGCCCACGCCGACGGAAAGATCGTCGGAGAACTTGAAGGCCATGGTGGGCTGCACCGAATAGGTGTTGAACTGCACGTCGTAGAGGCTCGTCCGGCCCGGCCAGCCCTGGGGGTATTCCGTGCCCAGGCCGAAGCGGGTGAACTCGCCGATGCCGAACCAGACCTTGTCGGTCAGGGGCTGCATGTAGAAGGCGTGGGGCACGAAAAAGGTCTGGTCGTCCGTGTGGGTCTCCGTCCCGCTGACCCGCACGGCCGCCGTGGGCGTGATGACCGTGGCGCCCGCCAGCATGGAGGCGGAGTCGATCTGGGTCATGGTGGCCGGGTTGTACGCGATGGCCGAGGCGTCCGGGGTCCGGGAGGCGATCACCGCCCCGCCCATGCCGTTGGCCCGGGCGCTCCACTCATAGAGGGCAAAGCCCGCAGCGTGCGCGGTCGCGGCTCCGAACGCGAGGCAAGTGAGCGTCCACACGCAACAACACAGCGATCTCCATTTCCAGCGTACCATGATCCCTCCCTTTGCTCCGAGCATGACTCTTCCCCTGGTCCGCTTCGGCTCAGCGGACATAAACGGCCCCACAGCCGATCATTTCACTGGTGGCGTCCCGGCATCGCAGCTGCCTGCGAGCGGGTATTTGCTTCGCGAGCTAACTATCCGATTCTGAACTGTTTGTAAAGTGGGTGCGAGCGTTTACACAAAGGGCCTGCCGACCCAAAACCGCCCTGCCCAAGGCAGGGAGCACTGGACAAATTGGACCTGGAATGTTTAGTTGTTCCATCAGCAAACAGGAGGGACTCTCATGTGCGACAACTGCGGCTGCGGACCCAAGAAAGAGACGAAATATCAGAAGATGATGAAGGAAACAGGACACGCCCATGAACACGGCGACGCCCATGACCATGACCATTCCGACGCCGAGCACACGCATGAGCATGAGCATGGGCAGGACGGCCACAGCCATGTGCACACCCATGACCATAGTCATGCCCATACCCATGTGCACACCCACGATGGCCACACCCATGAACACACCCACGAGCACGAGCACACCCACGAGCATGAGCACGGGCATAAGCACGATTGATGCGCGCTGACCATGCGCAACAAAAAAGCCGGGACATTCCCGGCTTTTTTGTCGCATTGGAAAGGAGGCCTATTTCTTGGTCTTGAAATCGTTCATGTAGATCCAGAGCACGGCTCCCACTTCCACTTCCTTGCCCTCGATCTTCACATCGTCGGTGTTCAGGGCCGCGAAGCCCCACCAGCCCGCCTTGGGACAGGCGTAGGTGAACACGCCGCCCGCGTCGGTCTTGACCACCTGGGTGTTCATGTACTCGGTGGGGGCCTCGTACTTGCCGTCCTTGTTGTACATCTCCACTTCCACCATGCAGCCGGGCACGGGCTTGCCCTTGAACTTGACCAGGCCTTGGAACACGTTGCCCGCGTAGTTGCCGAACGGACGGGTCAGGGGCACGATCTCGGCCTTGAGCCCCAGGTCGGCGTCCCAGCCGTCCTCGTCGCCAAAGGCGGCCACCACGGTCTTGGTGTAGTGGACGATGTAGTTGTCCTCGGCCGGTTCCGGATAGGGCTGGGGCTCCACGGCGAAGATGTAAACCCCGGGCTTTTTCACGTCATACTTGGCCTTCCAGGCCTGGTGACCCAGGACTTTGGTCTCGCTCAGGGAGCCCAGCAGGTCCTGCGGCTTGCCGTCCACGTACACGGCAAAGCTCTTGGGTTTGGCCATGTTCATGCCCTGGAGTTCCATGGGGTGGATGAAGCTCAAGGTCAGGTCCACGGACTTGTCGCCCTGGGCCAGCATGGGCTTGCTCGGGATGATCATGCCGAAGTGGGCCCAGGCCGTGGCGGTCAGGCCCAGCACCAGGACAGCGGCCGCCAGGAAGGAAAGAGTACGTTTCATGGGTTCTCCTCTGCTCTCGGTGAATGCGGACAACAAACCGGAAGACATCAGACGAACACGCATACAATTTCAAACTCCATAACACGCGTCAAGCATGAAATGAAAAAAGAGGTAAAAAGAGGGGCCCGGGACGGGGAGTGGAGGAAGGGCGAAAAAAATAAGGGCGAGTCGTGCAACGCGCCCTTATTTGAGGGAAGCCGGACACCCGGGGTCAACCGGTACCGCTGCTTCCTTTCGGACCTGACGGGGTTCGCAGATCGCCCGCCGTCCGGCTTCCCTAAAAGATCAAAATGGCGGAGAGGAGAGGATTTGAACCTCCGGTACCCGTTAAGGTACACACACTTTCCAGGCGTGCTCCTTCAGCCAACTCGGACACCTCTCCGCGAAAGGAAAGCCTACCTAATACAATTTGCACCCAGAGGCAAGTGCGGACCTCAGTCCGGCAGTTCCAGACCGCCCCGGAAGGAATCCAGGTCCGCGGCCCCGAGCCCGGCCAGGGCTTCCGGCAGCTCCGCGGCCAAGCGGAAGGCGAAGTCCGGCCGCAGGAAATTGGCCGTGCCCACCTGCACCGCGGCCGCGCCCAGGAGCAGGAACTCCAGGGCGTCCTCGGCCGAGCTGATGCCGCCCAGGCCGATGACCGGGATCTTCACGGCCTTGAGGCACTGGAACACGCAGCGCAGGGCCACGGGCTTGATGGCCGGGCCCGAAAGCCCGCCCAGGACGTTGGCCAGACGGGGCCGCCGGGTGCGCAGGTCCACGGCCATGCCCAGGAGGGTGTTCACGGCCGAGATGGCGTCCGCGCCGCCAGACTCGGCCGCCCGGGCGCAGGCCCCGATGTCCGTGACATTGGGCGAAAGTTTCACGATGACCGGCTTGCTCCCGGCGCGCTGCTTCACGGCCTCGGTGACCCGGGCGATCTGAAGCGGGTCCTGGCCAAAGGCCGCGCCGCCCTCGCGCACGTTGGGGCAGGAAACGTTCACCTCCAGGGCGGCCACGCCCTGCTCTCCCGCCAGGACCCCGGCCAGCTCGCCGAACTCGGCCACGTCGCAGGCATAGAGGTTGGCGATGATCGCGGTCTCGCGCCAGGGCAGCCGGGGCAGCTTGTCCCGGAGAAAGACCTCCACCCCGGGGTTCTGGATGCCGATGGCGTTGAGCATGCCGCAGGGCGTCTCGGCCACCCGGGGCATGGGGTTGCCCTCCCGGGGCTTGAGCGACAGGCCCTTGACCACGATGCCGCCGAGTTCCTTCAGGTCGCCGTAGTCCTCGAACTCCAGGCCGAAGCCGAAGGTGCCCGAGGCCGTGAGCACGGGATTCTTCAGGACCAGGCCGGCCAGGTTCACGCGCATGTCCATGGTCCCCTCCTAAATCTGGACGTCGCCGGCCCAGAACACCGGTCCCTGGGTGCAGACCTGCACGTGGTGGCCCGCGCCGTCCTTGGACACGCAGCCCAGGCACGCGCCCACGCCGCAGGCCATGCGGTTCTCCAGGGAGACCTGGGTCCGGGCCCCGCAGGCGAGCGCCGCCTCGCGCACGGTGCGCAAAAACGGCGTGGGCCCGCAGGCCAGGACCAGGCCGTTCTTGGCGCGCTCCGCGATGCGCTCCCCAAGGCGTTCAATAATGGCTTGCAAATCCTCGGGCCGCTGTTCGCAGAGTTCCTCGGCCCGCAGGGTCTCGGCCAGGTCCGCGTAGGGATAGCAGGCCAGGGGCAGACGGTGGGCGAAAAACAGGTCCAGGTTTGCCGGGTTCGGATGCGCCGAGGCATAGCCCAGGAAAGGCGCCAGCCCCACGCCCCCGGCCAGGAGCAGGGTCGGAACCCCGGGCTCCACGGCAAAGCCGTTGCCCAGGGGGCCCCAGACCACCACGGCCTCGCCTTTGGCGAGCTGGGCCAGCCGGGCCGTGCCCCGGCCCACCACCTGGAAGAACACGCTGACCCCGCCCCCGTCGGCCCCGGCGATGGAAAAGGGGCGGCCCCAGAGGATCTCCGGGCCCCAGGCCAGGGGCCGGAGCATGACGAACTGGCCCGGCTCCCAGCGCTCGAAGCCCTGGCCCTCCAGCCGCAGCCGGAAAAACTCGCCCGGCCTTTCCCATTGACCAAGCGGGGTCAGTTCCCCTACCCTCATCTCGCGGCAATTCCGTCGCGTCATGGACAATCCTCTGGCGTCAATGCAGACCAGCACACCTGAAATCATGGCCCCGGCCGGGGACGCCCAAGCCTTCCTGGCCGCCCTGGCCGCCGGCGCCGACGCCGTGTATCTGGGACTCAAGCACTTCTCGGCCCGGATGCAGGCCGAGAACTTCTCTATCAGCCAATTGTCCCGCCTGGCAAACCTGGCCCACGACCGGGGTGTGCGGGTCTATGTGACCATGAACACCCTGCTCAAGCCCGGGGACCCCGAGCCCGCCGGACGCCTGCTGGACCGGCTGAACCGCCTGGTGCGGCCGGACGCGCTCATCGTCCAGGACCTGGGCATGGTCAACCTGGCCCGCCAGACCGGCTTTTCCGGGGAACTGCACCTCTCCACCCTGGCCAACCTGAGCCACGCCGCAGCCCTGCGTTCGGCGGCGGACCTGGGGGCCCAGCGCGTGGTCCTGCCCCGCGAGCTCAACCTGGACGAGATCAAGGAGCTGGCCGCCGCCTGCCCGGAAAACCTGGACCTGGAGCTGTTCGTCCACGGCGCGCTCTGCTACTGCGTCTCGGGCCGCTGCTGGTGGAGCAGCTTCCTGGGCGGCAAGAGCGGCCTGCGCGGCCGCTGCGTGCAGCCCTGCCGCCGCCTCTACCGCCAGGGCGGGCCCAAGAACCGGCCCGAGCGCCTGTTCTCCTGCCAGGACCTGTCCCTGGACGTGCTCACCCGCACCCTGCTGGACGTGCCCAAGGTCCGGGCCTGGAAGATCGAGGGCCGCAAAAAGGGCCCGCACTATGTCTATTACACGGTAAAGGCCTACCGCCTGCTGCGCGACGAGGGCCACACGCCCGAGGCCCGCAAGGCGGCCCAGGGCATCCTGGAGCAGGCCCTGGGACGGCCCGGGACCCATGCCGGGTTCCTGCCCCAGCGGCCGCGCCAGCCCGTGGAGCGCGGCGCGGACACGAGCTCGGGCCTGTTCCTGGGCGCGCTCCAGCGTGAGCAGACCAAGGCCGTGGGCAAGCCCGGCCCCAAATCCGGCGGCAGGCCCGGCGGCCACGGCCCCCTGCGCATCCATTTCGAGACCCGCGAGGAGCTGCTGCCCGGAGACCTCCTGCGCCTGGGCTACGAGGACGAGCCCTGGCACCGGACCATCAAGGTGCGCCAGCGCGTGCCCAAACGCGGCCGCCTGGACGTGAAACCCGAGCGCGGCGTCCAGGCCCCGCCCGCGGGCGCCAAGGTCTTCCTGGTGGACCGCCGCGAACCCGAGCTGGCCCGGGCCATGGCCGAGCTGGAACGACTGGCGGCCGGCGGCGGCCCGGAACCCGGCGAAGGGGCTTCCACGTTCGCGCCCAGGATGCCCCAGCCCGCCCCGCGCCAGCGGCCCGGCCTGCGGAGCCTGAGCCGGTCCCTGACCAAGGGCCGGATGGAGGGCGAACCAGCCCTCTGGCTCGAGCCCAAGGCCCTGCACACCCTGCCCCCGCGCATGGCCGGACGCATCCAATGGTGGCTGCCGCCAGTGATCTGGCCCGGGGAAGAGGCGCGCTACGTGGAGGACATCGCGACCCTGCGGCGCAAGGGGGCCCGGGATTTCGTCTGCAACGCGCCCTGGCAGGCCGCGCTCTTCGACAAACGCGAGGGCCTCGTCCTCACGGCCGGGCCGTTCTGCAACATCGCCAATGCCCTGGCCCTGGAGGAACTCCGGAAGATGGGCTTTGCCGCGGCCTACGCCAGTCCCGAGCTGCCCGCCGAAGACCTGCTGGCCCTGCCGCGCCAGAGTCCCCTGCCCCTGCATCTCGTGCTCAAGGGCCTCTGGCCCCTGGGCCTGTCCCGGCACTTGGCCGAGGGCGTGCGGGTGGAGGAGCCGCTGGCCAGCCCCATGCGCGAGGTCTTCTGGGTCCGCAAGCACGGCCAGAACCACTGGGTCTATCCCAACTGGGAGCTGGATCTCTCGGCGCACCGGGCCGAGATCGAGAAGGCGGGCTACGCCACCCTGCTCATCATCCGCGAATTCTGGCCCAAGACCATTCCGCACTCGGAACGCCAGGGTCAGTTCAACTGGAACCTCAAGCTGCTCTAGTCCGGCAGATGGGCCGTGCCCTTCATGTAGCAGGCCGCGCGGCCCGCGATCTTGACCCGGTCCCCCAGATATTCGCAGAACAGCTCCCCGCCCCGGGCCGAGGCCTGGTACGCGCTGAGCGACTTCTTGCCCAGCCGCCGCGACCAGTAGGGGGTCAGGGTGCAGTGCGAGGAGCCCGTGACCGGGTCCTCGGGAATGCCGACCGCCGGGGCGAACGAGCGTGAGACGAAGTCGTAGTCCCGGCCCGGGGCCGTGCAGATGACGCAGACCGCGTCCAGCTCGGCCAGGAGCCGCAGCCGAGGCTTGAGCGCGCGGACCTCGGCCTCGCTCTGGAACACGGCCAGGATGTCGCGGGTGGCGTATGTCTCCACGGGCTTGGCCCCCAGGGCCTCCACCAGGCGCTCGGGCACGGGGAAAGGCTTCGGCGTCCAGGCCGGGAAGTCCAGGGACAGGAGGTCGCCCTCGCGGTCCACGAACAGCCTGCCGCTCTGGGTCTCGAACACGATGCAGGCGTCCTTGTACTTCTTGAACTCGAAGAGCACATAGGCCGCGGCCAGGGTGGCGTGGCCGCAGAGGTCCACCTCGGTCTCGGGCGTGAACCAGCGCAGCTCGTAGTACTCGCCGTTCTTCACGAAGAAGGCCGTTTCCGAGAGGTTGTTCTCCTGCGCGATGTTCTGGAGCGTGGCGTCGGGGAGCCACTTCTTGAGCGGCACCACGGCCGCGGGGTTGCCGGCAAAGACCCGGTCCGCGAAGGCGTCGATCTGGAAGATGTCGAGTTCCATGCGCTCTCCCCTGCTGCCGCGTGCGTTCAATAGACCTGCTTGAAAAGGTCCTCTTCCGAGCCCGAGGCCCCGCCCGAGTTGACCTCGCCGCCGCCGCGGGAAACCTCGGTGGGCTGGGTGCCCTCCTTGAACGGCAGGAACAGGTCCTCGGTGGTGTTGGGACCGGCCAGGAGCCCGTTCTTGGCGTCGATGCGGACCATGACGATGCCCGGGGGCTGCTCGAAGTCCTGGTAGGGGAACTTCTCCTCCACCTGCCTGCGGTAGGCCACCCAGATGGGACTGGCCGCGCGCGAGCCGGTTTCCAGGCGGCCCATGGGCTGGAGCTGGTCAAAGCCGACCCAGACCCCGGTGAGCAGATAAGGCGTGTAGCCCATGAACCAGGCGTCGCGCTCCTCGTTGCTCGTGCCGGTCTTGCCGGCCACCGGGCGGCCCAGCTCCTTGGCCCGCCAGCCCGTGCCGTACTGGACCACGTCCTTCATGAGCGTGGCCATGATGAAGGCGGTCTGCGGGCTGATGGCCTCGCGGGTCTCGGGCTCGGAGCGGAACAGCTCCTCGCCCCAGGCCGACTGGACCTTGAGGACCAGGCGCGGCTTGATGGTCGAGCCGCCCCGGGCGAACGGGGTGTAGGCCTGGCAGAGGTTCATGAGGCTCACCGAGGCCGAGCCCAGGGCCACGGAGAGGTCTTCGGGCATGTCCGCGGTGAGTCCCATGGCCTTGGCCCGCTCGATGATCTTGCGCACGCCCATCTTCTGGGCCACGCGGATGGTCACCAGGTTGCGGGACTTGACCAGGGCCGTGCGCAGGAGCGTGGGCCCGTAGAAGATGCCCTCGTAGTTCTCCGGCTTCCAGAGCTTGCCCAGCTCCACGTTCTCGAACACGATGGGCGCATCCAGGACGATGGAGGCCGGGGTGAAGCCGTTGTCCATGGCCGCGGAATAGACCAGGGGCTTGAAGGCCGAGCCCGGCTGGCGCAGGGCCTGGGTGGCCCGGTTGAACTGGCTCAATTCAAAGCCGAACCCGCCGGACAGGGCCACGACCTCGCCGCTGTCGGGCTTGAGCGAGACGAGCGCGCCCTCGGGCCCGGGCAGGCGCTCCAGGTTGAACAGGACCGCGCCCTTTTCCGGCGAGGGCTTGTCCGAAACCGAGGCCCAGACCACGTCCCCGGGCTTGAGCACCTTGGTCACGTCCGTGACCTTGGGCACGTCCTCGGGCGCGCGGTGGATGTTCGGGGTGCGGCACCAGCCCACGCTGGAGGACGGGATCAGCCCCTGCATCTTGCCGAACTGGACCCGGGCCTGCGTCGGGGTCACGGCCGTGACCAGGACCCTGATCCAGCGGCCCGGCCAGATGTCCTCGGCCGCGTAGGCGGTCTCGCTCAGGAACGGCTGGAACTCGTGCTGGTTCAGGTGCTGGAGAGGACCGTCCCAGCCGTGGCGCTTGGCCGCCTCCAGCAGGCCCTCCTTGAGGGCCGAATCGGCCGCGGCCTGGTGGTCCAGGTCGCAGGGCGTGGAGACATGCAGGCCGCCCTCATAGACCATGTCCTCGCCGAACTTGTCGATGAGCCAGCGGCGCACCTCCTCGAGGTAGTACGGGCCCACCTTCCAGGAGATGTCCGGCATGGAGGAATAGACCAGGGGCTGGGCCAGGGCCTCGTCGAACTGGGCGCGGTTGATCCAGCCCATCTCGAACATGCGCTCGAGCACGTACTTCTGGCGGGTCTTGGCCAGCTCGGGGTCGCGGTTGGGGCTGTAGCGGCTGGGGGCCTGGGGCAGACCGGCCAGGATGGCGCTCTCGGCCAGGGTCAGCTGGTTCACGTGCTTGCCGAAGTACTCCCGGGCCGCGGCCTCCACGCCGTAGGCGTTGGAGCCGAGAAATATCTGGTTGAGATAGATGGTCAGGATCTCGTCTTTGGTCAGGTAGTGCTCCAGGCGGTAGGCCAGGATGGCCTCCTTGAGCTTGCGCTCGTAGCTCCGCTCGGAGGTCAGCAGCAGGCGCTTGATGATCTGCTGGGTGATGGTGCTGCCGCCCTGCTTGATGTGCCCGGACTTGAGGTTGATGATCGCGGCCCGGAAGATGGCCGTGATGTCCACGCCCTCGTGCTGGTAGAAGCCGGAGTCCTCGGCGGCCAGGAAGGCCTTGGGCAGCCAGGGGCTCATCTGGTCCAGGCGCACCAGGAAGCGCTTCTCGTGGTAGAAGTAGCCCAGGACCTGGCCGTTGCCCGCATAGACCGTGGTCACCAGCGGCGGCCGGTAGTCGGTGATCTTCTGGAAGCCCGGCAGGTCGCGCGAGGCCCAGTGCACGAGCATGTAGACCCCGGCGGCCGAGAGCAGCAGGCCGCAGAGGATCAGAACCAAAAGAATCCGCAGAACCTTCATTGTCGCCTCACCTCAGAATCCGCGCTTGACCGCGGCCATGCCCGGCCGTGGGGGCAGTCCCCAGAGCAGGCGCAGCCGGCCGTGCAGGTCCAGGACCTGGGCCCTGGTCATGCCCAGCAGCGCCAGGGCCGCCGGGATGGTCTTGGATTCCCGGCGCACCAGACAGCCCGGCGCATCGAAAATCATGATCTCGCCCCCCGTGACCCAGAAGGGAAACAGGCGACAGTAATACGGCCGGGCCTCCCGGGGCAGGAGGCAGCCCGCGGGTCCCAGCAGGCGGCAGGCCCCCTGTCCGTCCACGGCCAGCCGGAGATGCTGCTTGCGCGGCGGAAACAGGGCCCGCACCAGGGCGTCCTCGTCCGGGAACAGACGGCAGACCCCGTCCACAAAGGCCACGCTGTTGTCCTGCAGGACGAACCCGCCGGAGTCCGGGAGGCACTCGCGCACCCGGGCCTGCTCGGTCTCGGAAAGCGGGAAGCAGAACTCCTCGCGCCCCGGCTCCATGCTGCAGCACGTGGGGCCCTGCAGGGCGCAGCGGGCGCACACCGCGGCGTCCGCCGCCTGGCTCGCGGGCCTGCCCATGTCAGCCAGCGGACCCGCCGTTGACCAGGTTGGAGGCGAACTTGAGCCGGCCCTTGCCGAGCAGATCGTGGAGGTGGATCATCCCGGCCAGGCGCTCGTCCTCGGAGACCACGGGCAGCACCGTGATCTGGTGCGCCTCCATGACGTCCAGGACCTTGGCCGCGGAATCGCCCACCCGGGCCCGCCGGGGATTCTTCGTCATGCTGTGGTACGCCGGGGAGGCCGGATCGAGGGCGCCCTTGCAGACCAGGCGGCGCACGTCGCCGTCGCTGAGCACCCCGGCCACCCGGCCCCCGTCGTCCAGCAGGGCCACCAGGCCCAGCCCGCCGCGGTTGAGCGCCTCCAGGGCCTGGGCCAGGGGCGCGTCCTGGGAGGCCGCGGGCAGGTCCCGGGTGTGCATGAGCGATTCCACGAACAGGGAAAGCTGGCGGCCCAGGCTGCCGCCCGGGTGCACGCGCCGGAAGTCGCTCTTGTCGAAGCCCTTGTACTCCATGAGGCAGACCGCCAGGGCATCGCCCACGGCCAGGGCCGCGGTGGTGCTGGCCGTGGGGGCCAGGCCCATGGGGCAGGCCTCGCGGGGCACGCGCACCGGGATGACCACGTCGGAGAGCCGGCCCAGGGAGGACTCGGGCTCGCCGGTGAGGGCCACCACGGCCGCGCCCAGGGCCCGGAACGCGGGCAGGATGTTCACCAGCTCCTCGGTCTCGCCGCTGTAGGAGATGGCCAGGACCACGTCCTCGGGCCGGATCATGCCCATGTCGCCGTGGGCCCCCTCCACAGGGTGCAGGAAATAGGACGGCGTGCCCGTGCTGGACAGGGTGGCCGCCACCTTGCGGCCCACCAGCCCGGACTTGCCGATGCCCGTGACCACCACCCGGCCGGTGCAGCGGGCCATGCGCGTCAGGGCGTCGAGAAAGCCCGCGCCGAGCCCCTGGCGCACGGCCAAGAGCCCGTCGGCCTCCACCTCGAGGACCTCGCGGGCCAGAGCCAGCCAGTCGCGTTCCGGGGCCTGGGCGTTCATGGGCGGGAGCCTCCTAGCAGAACTGCTTGATGATCCCGGGGGTGGCCTGGTCCTCCAGGCACATCTTGCCCAAGTGCTCGGGCAGCGGCACGGGATACTCGCCGTTGAAACAGGCCAGACAGTAGGAATCCTTCTGCTTCACCGCCGAGAGCAGGCCCGGGATGGAGAGGTAGTGCAGGGAGTCCAGGCCGATGAACCGGGCGATGTCGTTGACCGGGGTGTTGGCGGCGATGAGCTCGCCCTTGGAGGAGAAGTCGATGCCGTAGAAGCAGGGGAACTTGATGGTCGGGCAGGACACGCGCATGTGGATCTCCCGGGCCCCCAGCTCGCGCAGCTTCTTCACGCGGGTGCGGATGGTCGTGCCGCGCACGATGGAGTCCTCCACGATGAGGATGCGCTTGCCCTGGATCATGCTGCGCACGGGATTGAGCTTCACCCGCACGCTGAAGTCGCGCATGTTCTGGGAGGGCTGGATGAAGGTCCGGCCCACGTAGTGGTTGCGGATCATGGCGAATTCCAGGGGCAGGCCCGAGGCCTGGGCATAGCCCAGGGCGGCGTAGGAGCCCGAGTCCGGGAAGGGCATGACGTAGTCCGCGTCCACCGGGGCCTCGGCGGCCAGGATCTTGCCCATCTCCTTGCGCCGCTCGTAGACCACCTCGTCGAAGACCAGGGAGTCGGGCCGGGCGAAGTAGATGAGCTCGAAGATGCACTGGCTGGTGCGCGCGGGCTCGGCGATGCGCCGGCTCTGCAGGTGGTTGCCCTGGATCACGACCATCTCGCCGGGCTCCAGGGAACGCAGGTACTCGGCCTCGACGAGGTCAAAGGCGCAGGTCTCGGAGGCGAAGCAGTAGCTCGTGCCCAGACGGCCCAGGGCCAGGGGCCGGAAGCCGCCCGGGTCGCGCACCGCGATGAGCTTGTCGTTGGCCAGGATGAGCAGGGAGTAGGCGCCCTGGATCTTCTGGCAGGCCTTGACGATGGCGTCCTCCAGGGTGGAGCCGTTCATGTTCTTGGCGATGAGGTGGACGAAGACCTCGGTGTCCATGGTGGTCTGGAAGATGGAGCCCTGGGCCTCCAGCTCCTTGCGCAGCTCGTAGGTGTTCACCAGGTTGCCATTGTGGCCCACGGCCAGGCGGTAGTCCCCGAAGCGGACCATGAACGGCTGAGCGTTGCGCAGAAGGGACACGCCGGTGGTGGAATAGCGGATGTGGCCGATGGCCACGTCGCCCTTGAGCTCCTTGCCCAGGTGCCGCTCGTTGAAGACCTCGGCCACCAGGCCCATGCCGCGCTGCTCGCGCAGCTTGCTCCCGTCCCAGGACACGATGCCCGCGGACTCCTGGCCCCGGTGCTGCAGGGCGTAAAGGCCGAAATAGGTCATGCGCGCGGCTTCGGGATGGCCGTAGATGCCGAACAGACCGCAGTATTCCTTTTTCATCGCATCCGCCTCGGGGTCAGCCCCGTTTCATGCCGTAATGGTCCTGCAGACAGCGGACCTTGAGCCCGCTGCCGCGCACCTCGCCGATGGCCTGGATCATGGCCCGGGCGCCGGTGACCGTGGTGGTGTAGGGTACGCCGTAGAGCAGCGCCGCCTGCCGGAGCTTCTTGGAGTCGTGCACGGTGCGCTTGCCCGAAGGCGTGTTGATCAAAAGGTCGATGGCCTTGTTCTTGATGTGGTCCACCACGTTGGGACGGCCCTCGAAGACCTTGAAGATGATCTCGGTCTCCACGCCGTGCTCGTTGAGATGGGTGCCGGTGCCGGCCGTGGCCATGATCTTGAAGCCCAGCTCCTTGAAGGCCCGGGCCACGGGCACGATGCCCGCCTTGTCCCGGTCGTTCACCGAGATAAACACGGTTCCCTCGGCAGGCAAGCGCTGGCCCGCGGCCAGTTGGGCCTTGGTGAAGGCCAGGCCCACGCTCTGGTCGATGCCCATGACCTCGCCGGTGGAGCGCATCTCCGGGCCCAGGAGCACGTCCACCCCCGGGAAGCGGTTGAACGGGAAGACCGACTCCTTGACCGAGACATAGCCGGTGCGGCGCATGGACCAGGGGTCCAGGTCCTTCAATTTCTCGCCGAGCATGACCCGGGTGGCCAGCTTGGCCAGGGGCACGCCCGTGGCCTTGGAGACAAAGGGCGAGGTGCGCGAGGCCCGGGGGTTGACCTCCAGGATGTAGATCTCGCCGTCCTTGATGGCGAACTGGATGTTCATGAGCCCGATCACGTTGAGTTCCCGGGCCAGGGCCTCGGTCTGGCGCTCGATCTCGGCCACCAGGTGCGCCGGGATGGTGTGCGGCGGCAGGACGCAGGCCGAGTCGCCGGAGTGGATGCCGGCCTCCTCGATGTGCTCCATGACCCCGCCGACGTAGGTGGTCTCGCCGTCGGACAGGGCGTCCACGTCCACCTCGATGGCGCTTTCCAGGAACTTGTCCAGGAGGATGGGGTGCTCGGGCGAGATCACCGACACCTGCTGGAAAAAGGCCTCGAACTCATCCATGGCGTAGACGATCTCCATGCCCCGGCCGCCGAGCACATAGGACGGCCGCACCACCAGGGGGAAGCCGATCTCGCGGGCGGCCTTCTTGCCCTCTTCCAGGGACATGACCGTGGCATTGCGCGGCTGCTTGAGCTCGAGCTTCTGGAGCAGCTGCTTGAAGCGCTCGCGGTCCTCGGCCCGGTCGATGCTGTCCGGCGAGGTGCCGAGCATCTTGACCCCGGCCTTCAAGAGCGGCACGGCCAGGTTGAGCGGGGTCTGGCCGCCGAACTGGACGATGACCCCGTCGGGCTGCTCGAAGTCGATGATGTTGAGCACGTCCTCGTAGGTCAGGGGCTCGAAGTACAGGCGGTCCGAGGTGTCGTAGTCCGTGCTCACGGTCTCGGGGTTGGAGTTGACCATGATGGACTTGATGCCCAGCTCGCGCAGGGCGAAGGAGGAATGGCAGCAGCAGTAGTCGAACTCGATGCCCTGGCCGATGCGGTTGGGCCCGCCGCCCAGGATGACGACCTTCTTCCCTTCGCAGGGCCGGACCTCGTCGCCGGTCTCGTAGGTCGAGTAGTAGTACGGGGTGTAGGCCTCGAACTCCGCGGCGCAGGTGTCCACGAGATAGTACGTGGGCTTGATGCCGAGCGACTTGCGCAGGCCCCGGAGGCCGTCCTCGGTCTGCTTCCAGAGGGTCGCCAACTGGCGGTCGGAGTAGCCGTACTCCTTGGCCTTACGCAAAACCTGCGGCAGGGCCGGATTGGCGGCCTCGATCTTCTGGCCCTTGCCGAAGGCCTTCAACTCGGCCTCGAAGTCCAGGATGTCGCGGATCTGGCGCAGGAACCAGGGGTCGATGGCCGTGGCCTTGAAGATGTCCTCCTCGCTCAGGCCGCAGAGCATGGCCTGGCGCACGGCGAACAGCCGCCGGGAGTTGGGCTTGCGCAGGCTGGCCAGGATGCCGGCCTTGTCCAGGTTGGCGCAGTCGAAATTCTTGCCCAGGCCGGGCACGCCGATCTCCAGGGACCGCAAGCCCTTCTGCAGGGCCTCCTTGAAGGTCCGGCCGATGGCCATGGTCTCGCCCACGCTCTTCATGGCCGTGGTCAGGTAGTCCTCGGAGCCCGGGAACTTCTCGAAGGTGAACCGCGGGATCTTGATGACGCAGTAGTCGATGGCCGGCTCGAACGAGGCCATGGTCTCGCGGGTGATGTCGTTGGGGATCTCGTCCAGGGTGTAGCCCACGGCCAGCTTGGCCGCGATCTTGGCGATGGGAAACCCGGTGGCCTTGGAGGCCAGGGCCGAGGACCGCGAGACCCGCGGATTCATCTCGATGACCACCATGTCGCCGTTGGCCGGGTTGATGGCGAACTGCACGTTGGAACCGCCGGTCTCCACGCCGATCTCGCGCATGATCGCCAGGGAGGCGTCGCGCATGAGCTGGTACTCGTGGTCCGTGAGGGTCTGGGACGGGGCCACGGTGATGGAGTCGCCGGTGTGCACACCCATGGGGTCGAGGTTCTCGATGGAGCAGATGATGACGCAGTTGTCCTTCTTGTCGCGCATCACCTCGAGCTCGAACTCCTTCCAGCCGAGCACGGACTCCTCGAGCATGACCTCGCCCTTGATGGACGCGGCCAGGCCCTGGGAGGCGATGGCCTCGAGGTCCTCCATGTTGTAGGCCACGCCGCCGCCCGTCCCGGCCAGGGTGTAGGCCGGGCGGATGATGATCGGGAACGGCAGCTTCTGGCCCCAGAGGCGGACCTCGTCCAGGCTGCGGGCGATGCCGCTCTGGGGCACCTTGAGCCCGATGTTTTCCATGGCCTGGCGGAACAGCTCACGGCTCTCGGCCTTCTTGATCACCGGCAGGGACGCGCCGATGAGCTCCACGCCGAACAGCTCCAGGACCCCGGATTCGGCCAGGGCCACGGCCGTGTTCAGGCCGGTCTGGCCGCCCAGGGTGGGCAGCAGGGCGTCGGGCCGCTCCTTCTCGATGATCTTGGCCACGGTCTCGGGCTCGATGGGCTCGATGTAGGTGCGGTCGGCCAATTCCGGGTCGGTCATGATGGTGGCCGGGTTGGAGTTGACCAGGACCACCTCGTAGCCTTCCTCCTTCAGGGCCTTGAGCGCCTGGGTGCCGGAGTAGTCGAACTCGCAGGCCTGGCCGATGACGATGGGCCCCGAGCCGATAAGCATGATCTTCTTGAGGTCCGTACGCTTAGGCATGGATTCCGCCGGGTCGGTTTGATGGTTCCGCAGGATGCTCCGGAGGCGCAGGAATGCAGGCGCCGCCAAGTCGAAGGGCGAGCTGGATGACCGGACGCACGGACCCCCTGATAGCCCAGAACCGCCACGGGGGCAACATCGAATCCGGGCCTAGGGACGCGGGGGTTTCCGTGTCCTGAAAATCCCCGTTGACAGGGCCGAGATTGATTCTTATTCTCACGTCCATGAAGCCGTCCCGCCATTGCCACAAACACCATGGCCGCCATGAGTCCTGCCACGGCCCGGAACACCACGTCCAGGACCACGAACCGGACAGCAAGGCCCGCGACCTGGCCTCGTTCCCGGACGGCTCCCTGGTGCGCATCGAGCGGGTGGGCGACTGCCCCTGCCCGCGCTGCCGGATCTTCGCCCTGGGGCTCACTCCGGGCACCCTGGTGGAGGTGGTTTCCGGCGGCCACGGCCCCTGCCGCCTCAAGGTCCGCGACGCGGACGTGGTGGTGGGCCGGGGCATCGCCGAAAAGATCCTGGCCGTGGAAGAAGAGCCCTGCCCCGTGTGCGCCGCCCGGCGCTGACGCCCCTCCCCTGACGGACGAAGAAAAGGCCGTCCGGCATGCCGGACGGCCTTTGTGCTTGCGGCCTTGGCCCGCTAGGACACCCGGCTTCCGCCGGGCACGGCCTGGGGCGTGCTCAAAAGCTCCATGCCCTCGGCGGTCTTCACGGTGAGGACCATGCCCTGGGAGAGCTGCTTGCGGATCTTGCGGGGCTTCAGGTTGGCCACGACCACCACCTGGCGGCCGGGCAGGTCCTCGGGCTTGAAGAACTCGGCGATGCCCGAGACGATTTGCCGGGGCTCGGCCTCGCCCAGGTCCACGCGCAGCACCAGGAGCTTGTCCGCGTCCGGGTGGCGCCGGGCCTCCAGCACGCTGCCCACGCGGATGTCCAGCTTCTGGAAGTCCTCGAACTCGGCCGAGGGCAAGGGCTCGGCCTTGGGCGCGGGGCCGGGAGCGCCCTCGGGCTTGGGCTGGGGCGCGGGCTCGGGCAGCTCCACGCGGGGGAACAGGTTGGAGGACTCGGCCACCGGGTGTCCGGACTCCAGGATGCCCCAGGCGTCCAGTTCCTTGGGCAGAAAGACCTTCTCCTTGTCGAAGCCCATGCCCAACTGTTCGAGCATGAGGCCCGCGGCCTTGGGCATCACCGGCCAGAGGTGCACGGCGATCTTGCGCATGTTCTCCAGGAGCACATAGAGCACCGTGGACAGCCGGGGGGTCTTTTTCTGCTTGAAAAGCGTCCAGGGCGCGGTGGCGTCGATGTACTTGTTCAGCCCGCGCACCAGCTCCCAGAGCCCTTCCAGGCCGCGGGAGAACTGCACCTCGTTGAACTGGGTCTGATACTTCTCCATGGCCTCGCGGCCCAGGCGCTTGATCTCGGCGTCCTCGGGCCCCTCCTCCGCGGGCGTGGGGACCTTGCCGCCGAAATACTTGTGGCACATGGCCAGGGAGCGGTTGAACAGATTGCCCAGGTCGTTGGCCAGGTCGGCGTTGAGCCGGCCCACCAGGGCCTCCTCGGAAAAGGAGGCGTCCGTGCCGAAGACCATCTCGCGCAGCAGGAAGTAGCGGAAGGCGTCCGGGCCGTAGGTCTCGACCAGCTGGAGCGGCTCGACCACGTTGCCCAGGGACTTGGACATCTTGGCCTCGCGGGAGAGCCAGTAGCCGTGCACGTTGAGGCTCTGGTATGGCGGCAGCCCGGCGGCCTTGAGCATGGTCGGCCAGAACACCGCGTGGGGCTTGAGGATGTCCTTGGCCACCAGGTGGTTGGCCGCGGGCCAGAACTTCTTGAACTTCTCGCCGCGGGGCCAGCCCAGGGCCGAGACGTAGTTGATGAGCGCGTCGAACCAGACGTAGCAGACGTAGTCCGTGTCGAACGGCAGGTCGATGCCCCAGGTGAGCCGGGACTTGGGCCGCGAGATGCAGAGGTCCTCCAGGGCCCCGGACTCCAGGAGGCTCAGGACCTCGGCCCGGTACTGCCTGGGCCGGATGAAGTCCGGGTTCTCCTTGATGTGCTCCACCAGCCAGCCCTGGTACTTGGACATGCGGAAGAAGTAGTTCTTCTCCGCGATGTACTCGGGCTTGGTCTGGTGGTCCGGGCAGAGCCCGTCCACCAGCTCCTTCTCGGTGTAGAACCGCTCGCAGCCGAAGCAGTAGTGCCCGCCGTACTCGCCGAAATAGATGTCGCCCGCGTCGTAGACCTTCTGGAGGATCTCCTGGACCACCTTGACGTGCTTGGGGTCCGTAGTGCGGATGAACTGGTCGTTGGCCACGTCCAGGCGGGGCCAGAGGTCGCGGAACAGGCCGCTGAAGTGGTCGGCGTACTCCTTGGGCGACTGGCCCGCGGCCGCCGCGGCCTTGACGATCTTGTCCCCGTGCTCGTCGGTGCCGGTGAGGAAATAGGTCTGCTGTCCCATGAGGGAGTGGAACCGGGCCAGGGTGTCGGCCACCACCGTGGTGTAGGCGTGTCCCAGGTGGGGCTTGGCGTTGACGTAGTATATGGGCGTGGAAATGAAGAAGCGTTCCAAGGCGCGGCACTCCTTGCTTGGCGATGGGAACTACTCGCCCGGCTTGGGCGGACGGGACGGACGGCGGGAACGGCGGCGCTTGCGCGGCCTGCCGGAGCGGCGCTGGTCCTCCGGGGTTCCGGCCTGGGCCTCGCGGGGCGCGTCGGAGGCCTCCTCGGACCCCTCGGCCAGGGCCTCTTGCGGCTCTCCGGCCAGAGGCTCCTCCTGGACCGGCTCCTCGCGCGGCGCGGCTTCCTGACGCGCGGATTCGGGGCGCGCGGATTCAGGGCGCTCCTCGGCCGGGGCCTGGCCCTTCTTGGAGATCTGCTGCCACTGCTCCAGGGGAATCTCCTTCTCCTCGCCGCCTTCGGTGAGCAGGGAGAGGGTCTTCTTGAAGAAGTTGGAGCGCAGGATCTTCACCTGGCCCAGGGTGGTCTGGAAGCGCTTGCCGATCTTCGGGCACTGCTTGTGGAACTCCTCGTAGCCCTGCTGCTCGTAGGACAGGCAGCAGAGCAGGCGGCCGCAGATGCCGGAGATCTTGGTGGGATTGAGGAACAGGTTCTGTTCCTTGGCCATCTTGATGGTCACGGGCGCGAACTTCCGCAGGAAGCGGCGGCAGCAGCAGATCTGGCCGCAGTTGCCGATGGCCCCGAGCATCTGGGTCTCGTGGCGCACGCCGATCTGGCGCAGTTCGATGCGCGTGCGGTACTCCCGCACCAGGTCCTTGATGAGCTCGCGGAAGTCGATGCGGCCCGGCGCGGTGAAGAAGAAGACCATCTTGCTGCGGTCGAAATGCACCTCCACGTCCACCAGCTTCATGGCCAGGTCCAGACGGCGGATGCAGTCGCGGCAGAAGCGGAAGGCCTCGCGGGCCAGGCGCTCGTTCTCGGCCACGGTGCGCAGGTCGTCCTCGTTGGCCAGGCGGTAGATGGGCTTGTGCTCGCCCTCGGGCTCCTCGCCCTCGCCGGGGCGCACGGCCACGACCTTGCCCAGGCCCATGCCCTGGTCCGTGCGCACGATGACGCTCTGCCCTTCCTGGACCACGAAGGCCCCGGAAGAGAAGAAGTACACCTGACCGTAATCGTTGAACTTCACGCCGAGTATCTGGCTCATGAATTCCTTCGTGTGCGAACCGTTCCGGCAAGGCCGGACAAGGGGGTAGCTTTACCCCAGATCGGGGCAAACATCAAACAGGCCGGAAGCCTTGCGGAGCGCTACTCGGCGGGCAACAGACCGAGGTTGCGCAGCTCTTCCAGCAGGGCCTCCTCGCGGATGGGCTTGACCAGGTAGGAGGCGGCCCCACCCAGGAAGAAGGCGTCGTGGGTCTCCTTGCTGTCGTCGAGCATGGTGGTGACGATGACCTTGACCTCGCGCACGGAATCGCGCCCGGCCTCGCGCTCCAGGGCGCGGATCTCGCGCAGGGCCTGGTGGCCGTCCATCTCGGGCAGGACCAGGTCCAGGCAGATGAGGTCATAGGGCCGCAGTTCCTCCTGGGCCCGTTTGAAGGCGAACACGGCCTCCTCGCCGTTCACCGCGATGTCGCACTGGCCCAGGGGACGCAGGATGTCGTGCAGCAAGGTCCGGCAATAGAAATCGTCCTCCACGATCAATACCCGCATGCGGCCTCCCGGGAAGAAGTGGCGAAGCTGAATCAGTGCTTGCGGTTGTAAGACGGAGAGGCGGGAAAATCAAGACGGGGGAACAGGGTCCTACAGCGCGAACTCGTCGTCCTGGCGCACACCGAAACAGTCCAGGGAGCCCCCCAGGTTGCGCACGGTCTCGCGGCAGCGGCCGACCATCCAGTCCACGCCCGCGTCGTCGCGGTCCTGGTTGTGGTGGTACAGGCCGAAGCGGCCCACCCCGGCGGCCAGGGCCAGGTCCAGGGCCTCGCGGTAGTGGGAGTGGCCCCAGGAGCGCTTCCCGGCGTACTCCTCCTCGGTGTACTCGGCGTCGTGGAACAGCAGGTCCGCGCCCTTGCTGAAGGCCACGTACTCCTCGACGCTGCGGCCGCCGCGGTGGCGGTGGGAGAGCTCGTTGTCGGTGAGGAAGACGAAGCTCTTGCCGTCCTCGTCGAAGCGGTAGCCCACGCCCATGTTCGGGTGCGACAGGGGGATGGTCCGCACGCGCAGCGAGCCCAGGTGGAAGTCCTCGGAGCAGGCTGAAATGAAGTCCATGCGCGCCTTGATCTCGCCGAAGGGCACCGGAAAATGCGGCGGGGCCATGATCCGGGACAAGAGCTTGTCCATGTTGCCCTGGAAATTCAGGCAGCTGTGGATGGTCAGGCTGGCGCGCTCGAGATAGATGGGCTTGAAGAAGGGAAAGCCCAGGATGTGGTCCCAGTGGGTGTGGGTGAACAGGAGGTCGTACTCGAACAGCCCCTCGCTCAGGAGCCGGTTGCCCAGGCGGCGGATGCCCGAGCCGGCATCCACCACGACCACCCGGTTGTCGCGGGTGCGAATCTCGATGCAGGTGGTGTCGCCGCCGTACTTGATGTAATCCCGGCCGGAAACGGAAATGGAGCCCCGCGACCCCCAGCAGCGGACGATCACGCGGCCTTCCTCGCCACAATCCCCGGGAAACGGGCAACTCTTCCTTTCAATTCATCCATATGGCTGCCCTCATAGCGCGTCGAACCCTTCAAGGCAATATGTCCATCTCTAACGCAGAACACGTCCGGCCGCTGCCCGCGCGGGCAAACACCCCGGGAGCATCCCAAAAGACCCGCAGGCGGCCGCAACCGGCCGTGGTCCACAGGGACGCGCCCCGCTGCTCCAGGGCTTGGCGCACACTCTCGGCGGGCGGACGCCGGCCGCAGGAGGCCAGGGCCAGGGCCGGGGCCACGGCCTCATAGAACTCCGCCACGCAGGCCGCCCCGCTGCCGTGGTCCGGCAGGACCAGGACCCCGGCGCGCAGATCCCGGCCGGAAGCGAGCAGGCGGCGCAGGCCCGCGGCGTCCTGGTCCCCGGGCAGCAGGGCCAGGCCCTGGCCGTTCCAGACCAGGCGCAGGGCCAGGGGGACCGCGTTGCGCCGCCTGGCGGACGCGGGTTCCCAGGGAGCCAGCACCTCCAGGGAGAAGCCGCTGCCCAGGTCCAGGTCCTGACCCGCTGCCAGACGCACCTGGGCCAGGCCGCGACCCCGGAGAATCCGGCGCAGGGATTCCGGAGGCTCCTGGGCCGAGCCGAAGAAGCCCACCCGGAAACCCGCCAGCACCGCGGCCAGGCCCCGGGCATGCTCATAGGTCCCCTGGCTCAGGAGCACGGCGGCCAGGCGCGGCGGACGGCCCCAGGTCAGGGCCGGGGCCACCACGCTTCGGCCCAGGTCAAAGGTGGCGCTGCGAAAGCCCCCGCCGTCCACCAGGACCCTCCTGCCGCCCGGCAGGGTCAGGAGCGCGGCCTGGCCCTGGCCCACGTCCAAAAGGGTCAGGGAGGGCCCGTTGAGCGTGTCCCGGACCATGATCCAGGCGTGCGGAACCAGCAGGAGGAACAGGCCCAGGCCCAGGACCGGGGCCGGAACCGCGGCCCGGCGCAGGAGCAGCGGCAGGCAGGCCAGGAGCAGGGCCCCGCCCAGGAGCTCGGGCCAGAGGGGCCGCAGGGTCTGGATCAAGGGCAGCCAGCCCCAGGCATCGGTCCGGGCCAGGACGTCCAGAGAGGCGTCGGCCAGAAACGCGGCCCCGGCCAGACAGGCGGCCGCGGCCCCGGGCCAGAGGCCCAGAAGGGCCAGGCCGGCCAGGCCCAGGGGCATGATGAGCAGGCCCAGCACCGGCAGCCAGAACACATTGGCCAGGAAATTGGGGCTCAGGACCCCGAAGTGCCAAACCTGGAGGGGCAGCAGGGCCAGGTTGGCGCAGAGGCTCACCAGGAGCAGGCCCAAGGCCCAGCGCAGAGCCCGCCACACGCCGCCCCGCTTGGGGACCCAGTGCCAGAGCGGGGCCCAGAACGCCGCGATGCCGGCCACGGCTACGGCCGAGAGCTGAAGGCTCAGCTCCTGGACCTCGCCGGGCGCGATGACGAGGATCAGGGCCAGGGCCAGGAACAGGCCGTCCAGGAGCACCCGCTGCCGGTCCCAGAGCAGGAGCAGGCCCCAGGACAGGAACATGCAGGCGGCCCGCACCAGGGACGGCGCGGGCTGGCCCAGCCAGGCATAGGCCAGGACCAGGGGCGCGGCCGTGAGCACGGCCAGCTTGGGCCGGGGCAGGAGCAGGCAGACCCCGGGCCAGAGCAGGCTCAGGCCATAGGCCAGGGCCGCGCCCACCGCGGCCACGAAGCCCAGGTGCAGGCCGGACAGGGCCAGGCTGTGGGACAACCCGGCGTGGCGCATGAGCTCCAGGGTGGCCGGGGCGAGCAGGAAACGGTCGCTGGTGAGCACGGCCAGGACCACGGCCCCGCCCTGGGTGGCCGGAACCAGGGCCTCGGTCTCCTGGCGCAAAAGTTGGCGCAGGCCCCCGGGCCCTGGGGCCGGGGCCGGGCCCAGGACGATCCCCGGGGCGCGACCCAGGCTGGCGGTGCGGAAGGCCACGCCCTGGCGCTCCCAGTAGTCCGCGCCGTCCCATATCCCGGGGTTGTCCAGGCCCTGCACGGACCAGAGCCGCGTGCGCAGCAGGACCTCCTGGCCCGGCAGGGGCCGGGCCGCGGGCAGCTCCCAGGTCCAGGCCACCAGCCCGGGCGCATGCCACTCCTCCCCGTCCACCACGCAGGAGGCCTGGCGCAAAAACATCACCAGCCGCCGGTTGGGCCGGGTCTGCACCGCGTCCACCACCCCGGAGAGCTCCACCTCCCTGCCCTGCTCCATCCAGGCCGGGGCCTCGGGGGCGGGAACGGGCGCGCGCAGCAACGCCCAGCCCAGGCCCAGGCCGCCACACAGGACCAGGGCCGCCAGGGACACGGGCCGGGCCCGCAGCCTGCGGCAGAGGAACCAGAGCAGGGGGACGCCGCACAGCGCCTCGGGATGGGCGGCCGCCAGCAGGCCGCAGACCCAGGCCAGGAACAGGACCTGCCAGGCAAACAGCCCGGGAAAGGCTCTGCCGCCGGGGATTCCGGAGCGATCCGAGCCGTTCATGGGCCCGGCGGATACGGGCGAGGAGGCATAAAAATGCTCCCGGGTGTATCCCTTTTCCTGGAACTGCATTATATGGAACGTAAAACAGGAGGCATCCCGATGAAACGTATTCTTCTCTCCGTCACCCTTGCCGCCCTGGCCCTGTTCGTGGGCCTGCACATCGCCCAGGCCGCGGACCCCGCCAAGGGCAAGGACCTGGCCAAGAAGTGCTCCTGCCACAACGCCAAGAAGAACCTGGACGGCATGGACGCCAAGAAGTTCACCGGCCTCATGGCCAACTTCAAGGCCGGCAAGGGCGAGCCCAAATCCATGATCGGCATTGCCCAGAAACTCTCGGACGCCGAGGTCGCGGACCTGGCGGCCTACTACTCCAGCCTGAAGTAGTCAGACCACGTCGGAGGCACGGGAGGGGGCCTGCCCCCTCCCTTTTTTTCCGCCCTATTCCTCCGGAACCCTGCGGATGCGCGCGCCCACGGCCGAGAGCTTGGCCTCGATGTTCTCGTAGCCCCGGTCCAGGTGGTAGATGCGCTGGACCTCGGTGACGCCCTCGGCGGCCAGCCCGGCCAGGACCAGGGAGGCGCTGGCCCGCAGGTCCGAGGCCATGACCGGCGCGCCCACCAGCTTGGGCACCCCGCGGACCATGGCCGTGCGGTCCTTGAGCTTGATGTTGGCGCCCAGGCGCACGAGCTCGAGCACGTGCATGAAGCGGTTCTCGAAAATCTTCTCCTGGATGGAGCCCGCGCCCTTGGCCAGGCACATGAGGGCCATGAGCTGGGCCTGCATGTCCGTGGGGAAGCCGGGATGCGGCTGGGTGGTCACGTCCACGCCCACCAGGTCGCCGTCGCGGCGCACGATGACCCGGTCACCCTCCTCCTGGACCCAGACGCCCATCTCGCGCAGCTTGTAGACCAGGGCGTCCAGCTCCTGGAACGGGCATTCCAGCAGCTCCAGCTCGCCGTGGGTGATGGGCGCGGCGCAGAGGTAGGTGCCGGCCTCGATGCGGTCGGGCATGACCCGGTAGTCGCAGCCCGTGAGCCGGGATACGCCCTGGATGCGGATGACGCTGGTGCCCTGGCCGCTGATCTTGGCCCCGCAGGCGTTCAGGAAGTCGGCCAGATCGGCCACCTCGGGCTCGCGCGCGGCGTTCTCCAGGATGGTCTCGCCCTGGGCCAGGCTGGCGGCCATGAGCAGGTTCTCGGTGCCGCCCACGGTGGGGAAGTCGAAGGTGATGTGCGCGCCCTGGAGCTTGCCGCAGCGGCCCAGGATGTAGCCGGAGGTCAGCTCGAAGGTGGCGCCCATGCGCTCCAGGGCCTTGAGGTGCAGGTCCACGGGCCGCGCGCCGATGGCGCAGCCGCCGGGCAGGGCCACGCGGGCCTCGCCCAAAAGGGCCAGCAACGGGCCCAGGCAGAGCACCGAGGCGCGCATGGTCTTGACCAGCTCGTAGGGGGCCTCGGGTTTGAGCCCGACCACCTGGCTGCGCACCGTGTTGTCCTCGAACTCGGTCTCGCAACCCAGGATGTTCAGGAGCTTCAAGGTGGTGCGGATGTCCCGCAGCCGGGGCACATTGTCCAGGCGCACCGGGGTCTCGGCCAGGAGGCAGGCCATGAGAATGGGCAGGGCCGCGTTCTTGGAGCCGCTCACGCGGATGGTTCCCTTGAGCGGCACGCCGCCTTCGATGATCAACTTGTCCATGCGCTCTTTCCTTGCGTGTTCAGGTGTCGTATCATGTCAGCCGCCCGGGGCATAAACCACTTGACCGTGGGGCGGGCCTCGGCTATACGCATCTTCCCCTTATGGTGAGTGTAGCTCAGTTGGTAGAGTCCCAGATTGTGGCTCTGGTTGCCGTGGGTTCAAGTCCCATCACTCACCCCAGTTTTGCCAAGGCCGGGCCACAACCCGGCCTTTTTCCTTTGTCCTAGCCCTCGCGCTTGCGCAGGCGGCGCTTGTCGCCCACGCGCACGGTGATCTTCTCCTTGTCCATCCACTCGAGCACCGGGATGGAGTACTTGCGCGACAGCCCGAGGACCTCCCGGATGTCCGAGGGCTCCATCTCCTCGCGGCCCTGGCGGAACCAGTCCGTGAGCTTGTCCACCAGCTGGCGCGCGGCCCCGGCCGCGAAGTACATCTCGTCCTTGATCTTCACGAGGTTGCCCTCGTCCTGGAGCATCTTGAACACCGGCGCGGCCTCCTTGAAGGAGACCCCCAGAGGGTCCAGAACGTCCTTGAGATTGGGCGGGGTCACGCCGCCGGCCTCGTAGGCCGCCAGCACGCTCTCGCGCAGCTTGGCCGTGTCCGAGGCCAGGGAGACCTTGTGGCCGGGCAGATGGTAGACTTCGCCCTCCAGGGTCACGACGGCCTGGCGCACGGCCCGCTCCAGGAGGAAGTGGAAGAGTTTCGGCGGCAGGTCCCGGCCCCAGGTGGAGACCAACTCGCCCCGGGACAGGCCCGGCCGCATGGGCTCCTTGCGGTGGAAGGCCTCCAGGAAGGAACGCAAAGACTCCAGCAGGGACGCGGCCACGCCGCCGCCCACGTAGGTCCGGACCTCGCGGTCGAACTGGAAGGCCTCCTGCCTGCCTCCGAGATCGGCCAGGACCTTGTCCAGGGCCTTGCTCTCCAGGTCGCTGGCCACGGCCAGCATGGCGAAGGTCAGGCCCCCGGTTCCGGCCAGGTCCAGGTGGGCGCGCACCAGGTCCTCGCCCTGGCCCTGGGCCAGCACGGCCAGCTTGTCCACCTGCGGGGAGAAGCGCTTGATCCTCCGGCCCAGGGGATTGAGGAGCCGGCCCCCGGCGATGGTCCGCAGGGGCGAGAACGAACGGAGCACCACCCGGTCGCCGAAGACCCCGGCCAGGGGCTCCTCGAAGCGGGCCTGGCACACGGCCGTCTCGCCGGGCCTGAGCTCCTCGCGGTCCAGGAAATAGATGCGGGCCATGGTCTCGCGCGCGCCGTGGTGGAAGTGCACCTGCTTGCGGTGCTTGAGCGAGCGCGGCGCAGACGACAGGCAGGTGAGCTCCAGGTCCCAGGCCAGGCTGGGGAAGAGCGTGCCCGGCCGGGCCAGCACGTCCCCGCGCTCCAGGTCGGAAACCTCCAGGCCGTGCAGGTTCACGGCCGTGCGCACCCCGGCCGCGGCCTCGCGCACGTCGGCCCCGTGGGACTCCAGGTTGCGGACCTTGGTGGCCAGGCCCTTGGGATAGACGATGAGGTCGTCGCCCACGGCCAGCTTGCCCGAGATGGAGGCCCCGGTGACCACGGTGCCGTAGCCCTTCATGGTGAAGATCCGGTCCACGGGCAGGCGGAACAGGTCCGAGCGCCGCTTGGGGGCCAGCTCCCTGGCCAGGGTCCCGATGGCCGCGCGCAGCTCGTCCAGGCCCTGGCCCGAGATTGCGGACACCGGCAGGATCGGGGACCCGCCCAGGAAGGTGGGTTCGAGGTAGGCGCGCACCTCCTCGCGGACCATCTCCAGCCAGTCCGGCTCCACCATGTCCACCTTGGTCAGGGCCACGAGGCCGAAGCGGATGCCCAGCAGGGTGCAGATCTCCAGGTGCTCGCGGGTCTGGGGCATGATGCCCTCGTCCGCGGCGATGACCAGGAGCACGAAGTCGATGCCCGCGGCCCCGGCCACCATGTTCTTGACGAAGCGCTCGTGGCCGGGCACGTCCACGATGCCCAGCCGCCCGCCGCCCGGCAGGTCCAGGAAGGCGAAGCCCAGCTCGATGGTGATGCCGCGGCGCTTCTCCTCGGCCAGCCGGTCGCAGTCGATGCCCGTGAGGGCCTTGACCAGGCTCGTCTTGCCGTGGTCGATGTGCCCGGCGGTGCCCATGATCAGAGGCATGCAGACTCCTTGGCGCTGGGGCCTAGCTCTTCAGGAACTCCCGGAAGGCCAGGACCGTGGCGTAGATGTCGGCCTTGCTGGTGAGCTCGAAGGGGCTGTGCATGGAGAGCACCGGCGGGCCCATGTCGATGATGTCCAGGCCGTAGCGGGCCAGGTGCTTGGCCACGGTGCCGCCGCCGCCCAGGTCCACCTTGCCCAGCTCGGCCATCTGCCAGGGGATCTTGGCCGCGTCCAGGATGGCGCGCAACCGGCCGATGTACTCGGGGTGGGCGTCGTTGGCCCCGACCTTGCCCCGGTGGCCGGTGTACTTGCAGAAGCAGGGGCCGAAGCCCAGGTAGGCGGAGTTGAGCTTCTCGTGCAGGTCCTGGTAGTCCGGGTCCACGGCCGGGTGCACGTCCGCGGACACGGCCTCGGAGGCCAGGAACAGGCTGGAAAGCCGGGTTTTGGGCTCCCAGGCGGCCAGGAGGTCCTGGAGGCAGTACTCCAGGAACAGGGACTGGGCCCCGGTGGAGCCCTCGGAGCCGATCTCCTCCTTGTCCCAGAACAGGACCACCTGGGTGTGCGCCGGGGTCTTCTCGGTCAGCAGGGCCTCCAGGGCGCAGAACACCGAGGCCCGGTCGTCCTGGCCGTAGGCCCCGATGAGCGAGCCGTCCAGGCCCACGAATCGCGCCGGGCCCGCGGGCACGGCCTGGAGCTCGGCGCTCATAAGGTCGGCCTCGCGGATGCCGAAGCGCTCGTGAAGGATCTCCAGGAGGCGTTTCTTGACCCGTCCGGAATCCCCGTCGTCCTTGGCCTTGGCCGAGGGCGCGTGGCCCAGGACCAGGTTGAGCTTCTCGGCCTCGAAGGCCTCGGAGAGTTTCTTCTCCACCTGCTTGTAGGCCAGGTGCGGCAGGAGGTCCGCGATGGTGAACACCGGGTCGGCCAAGTCCTCGCCCAGGACCACGGGCACCATCCGGCCGTCGGTCTTGACCACCACGCCGTGCAGGGCCAGGGGCCGGGCCAGCCACTGGTGCTTGCGGATGCCGCCGTAGTAGTGGGTCTTGGCCAGGCCCATATGCACGTCCTCGTAGAGCGGACGCTGCTTCAAATCCAGGCGCGGGGTGTCCCCGTGGGCCCCGATGAGCCGGAAGCCCTTGGACAGGGGCAGCTTGCCCTTGCGCGCCAGGAACGTGCTCTTGCCGCGCATCTCGCGGAACACGGCCTTGGCCGCGAAATCCTCGCGGAACCCGGCCTTGGTCACGCGCTCACGCACGTAGTCCACGGTCTCGCGCTCGGTCTTGCAGCGGCTCAGGAAATCCAGGTAGCGCTTGGCCAGGGCGTCCATGGCCGCGCCATGGGCCTTGGAGCCATAAACGTCCCAGCAACTCTTGGGCTGGTGCTCCAGCTCGATCTTTTTCTTGGCCACGTTCGTCTCCTAGGATTGGAGCCCGTCCAGGGCCTGGGCCAGGGCCCGGGCCGCCAGGGCGAACTCCTTGGTGTCCAGGGTGCGCGGGTCCAGGCAGAGGGCCTCGCCCTCCACCCGGACCAGCAGGGGCGGATCCGTATGCAGCAGCGCCTCGCGCAGGGCCTCCACCGTGGCCCCGCCCAAGGGAACCAGGGCCACCAGCACGGTGGCCAGGTCCTGCTCGGGAAAGGCCCCACCGCCCACGCGGGACACGCCCTTGCGGGTGCGGACCTCCAGGCGTCCGCCCAGTTCCTCGCGCAGGAGCCGGGCCAGGCGTCCGGCCTGGGTCTTGAGCGTGGCCTCGGGCGTTCCGATCATGCGCAGGGTGGGAATCTCGCGCTGGGCCCGCTCCGGGTCCAGGTACAGCCGCAGGGTGGCCTCCAGGGCGGCCAGGGTCATCTTGTCGATGCGCACGGCCCGGTTGAGCGGGTTCCTCTTGATGGCCTCGATGAAGTCCTTGCGGCCCACGATGATCCCGGCCTGGGGTCCGCCCAGGACCTTGTCCCCGGAAAACGAGACCACGTCCGCGCCGTCGGCCACCACGGACTGCACCGTGGGCTCCCCGGCCAGGCCCGAGCCCGCGAAATCGCAAAGGCTGCCGCTGCCCAGGTCCTCGAGCACGGGCAGGCCGAAGCGGTCACCCAGCGCCCGCAGCTCCTTGAGCGGCACCTCGCTGGTGAAGCCCTGGATGCGGTAATTGGAGGTGTGCACGCGCAGGAACGCGGCGGTCTCCGAGGTCACGGCGTTCTCGTAGTCGCGCAGGTGGGTGCGGTTGGTGGCCCCGACCTCGCGCAGCCGCGCCCCGCTCTTGGCCATGACCTCGGGGATGCGGAACGAGCCGCCGATCTCCACGAGCTGGCCGCGGGACACGATGACCTCCCGGCCCTTGGCCAGGGTCTCCAGGACGATGAGCACGGCCGCGGCGTTGTTGTTCACCACCAGGGCGGCCTCGGCCCCGGTGAGCCGGCAGAGCAGCTCCTCCACGTGGGAGTAGCGGCTGCCGCGCTTGCCCGTGGACAGGTCCAGCTCCAGGTTGGAATAGTGGGCGCAGGCCGAGGTTACGGCCTCCACAGCGGCGTCGGCCAGGAGCGAGCGGCCCAGGTTGGTGTGGGCCACCACGCCCGTGGCGTTGAGCACGCGCCGGAAGCGCGGCCGGGAATGGCTGCGGATGTAGGCCAGAAGCCGGGGCGACAGGGACTTGAGGTCCAGGTCCGCGGCCCGGGTCAGGGCGCCTGCGCGGATCTCCTCGCGGCAGAGGTCCAGAAAGCGGTTCACCAGGTCCTTGAGCAGGGGCCGGGGCAGATCCGCGAGGTCGGACTCCCGGGTCAGGGCGGTGAGGGCCGCGTCCACGGACGGCAGGTGGCGGAACAGGCTGGGCACAAGGCGCTCCGGGGTCTTCAGGTGGCGGGCCGCGTCAAAAACCGTGGATGTTTTGTATAGAACTCGGCCAGCAAATACAAGGAACCGCAGAGCAGGACCCGGCCTTTTGAACCCGCCAGAAGGTTCAGGGCCGCGTCCAGGTCCGGCACGGCCCGGGCCCGGGGCCCCAGGCGGCCGGCCAGGTCCTGGGCGGACAAGGCCCGCTCGTTGCCCGGGAGTTCCGGCACCAGGATGGGGCCGTCCGTGAGTCCCCGGACCAGGGGCAGCATGGCCGCCAGGTCCTTGTCCTTGAGGCAGGCGAAGATCAGGCCTGCGGGCCGGAGGCCCAGGGCGTCCAGGGCCCGGACCAGGGCGATCAAGGCCGGCTCGTTGTGGGCCCCGTCCAGGAGCAGCGGGGGGTCGAAGTCCACGGACTGCAACCGTCCCGGGATGAAGGCCCGGGCCAGGCCGCGGGTCTCGGCTCCGGGGTCGGCCTTCCAGCCCCGCTTCCGGGCCACGAGCCGCCAGGCGGCCAGGGCCAGGCGCGCGTTCTCCTGCTGGTGCGGACCGCTCAGGCCCAGATGCTTCGCCAGGGGCAGTCCGGCCAGGTCCGCGGCATGGTGCAGCTCGGCCCCGATCTCCCGGGCCCGGTCCGCCAGAATGTCCAGGACCTCGGGCTCCTGCGGCCCGGTGACGGCCAGACCATTGGGCCGCATGGCCCCGGCCTTGTCCCGGGCGATGCGCGCGAGGCCCGGGCCGAGGATGGCCTCGTGGTCCAGGCCCATGGGCGTGAACAGGGTCAGGTCCACGGGCAGGGCCGTGGTGGCGTCCCAGGTCCCGCCCAGGCCCGCCTCGTACATCGCCAGTTCGGTCCCGGCCTGTCCGAAGGCCAGCGCGGCCAGGGCCGTGAGCAGTTCGAAATAGGTCAGGTCCAGGCCCGGGGCCGAGCGCTCCAGTGCATTGGCCAGGTCTGTCCAGTCCTGCTCGCTGAGCATCTCCCCGTCCAGGAGCAGGCGCTCCCGGAAGTCCACGAAATGGGGCGAGGTGTACAGCCCGGTGCGCAGGCCGTGGGCCTGGGCCACGGAGGCCAGGAAGGTGGCGGTGGAGCCCTTGCCGTTGGTGCCGACCACCTGGACCGCGGCCCGGCTCGGCGCAGGGCCGAGGGCCCGCACAAAGGCCTGCATCCGGCCCAGGGTCAGGTCCATGCGGAACAGGCCGAGCCCGTCCAGGTGGGCGGAAAATTCCTGGAAATCCTTGAACCGGTTCATGGGCCTCCGGCCGGACCCGGCTTGACCCGGACCCGCCGCTTGATTACCAATAGCCTCCCGCGCGCCCGTAGCTCAGGCGGATAGAGCAGGAGCCTTCTAAGCTCTTGGTCGGGGGTTCGAGTCCTCCCGGGCGCGCCAGTTCCCGCCCAGACCCAGCCCGCGCCGCGTCCTTTCAACGCACTGGAAAAACAGCCGAAAATTCCTGGAAGGCCCCTGCCTTCCAGCCCGGCAAGGCTACCCCAAAAGCCGCGATCCCCGCAAGACCGGCGTGCCAAACCCCTGAAACGGGCGGATCGCGCTCCCGGGGTCCCGGAATCGCTCATTCCCGACCGGAAAGTTAGGAAAAAAACTACTGCGGCAAGCATTTTTCCCTGCTCTTCAGTTGACTCACGGGAAGCCGGGGGGATAAACTGAACACGGAATCCGGAGGAACTGGCGTCCGGCCGTGTGCTCCTCCGTAAACCCGCGCCAGCCCAGGCTCGGCGCGGTCGTGCGAGGCGGCGAAGATGTCCTTCCGGCCCGCTCACGGCATCCCGGTATCGGCCTCTCGCGCAAGCCGCTGTCCTTCTCCTGCACCCAACATCTGTCCCGGCGGCGGGACCCCGCCCCGGACCATCCCGGAGGCACGGCCATGAAGCTCGCCGTGGCCGGCAAGGGCGGCGTGGGCAAGACCACGCTCACGGTGCTCCTGGGCGAGTACCTGACGCGCTGCGGCCAGGAGGTCTGGCTCGTGGACGCGGACACGGCCCTGTGCCTGGGACCGGCCCTGGGCCTGTCCCCCGAGGCCGTGCCCACCCCGCTCATCGCCAACAGCGAACTCATCCGCCAGCGCGTGGGCGGCGACGGGATGATCAGCCTCAATCCCCAGGTGCACGACCTGCCCGAAAAGCTGCGGGCCCGGGCCGGGAACATGAACCTCCTGGTCATGGGTTCGGTGGCCGGGGCGGGCGGCGGCTGCGCCTGCGCGGCCAACGCCCTGGTCAAGTCCCTGCTGGGGCACCTGGTGGAGGAACGCGGCCAGTGGGTCATCGTGGACCTGGAGGCCGGGGTGGAGCACCTGGGCCGGGGCACGGTGCAGTTCGTGGACGGTCTGGTGGTGGTCAGCGAGCCGAGCCTGCGCGGGCTCCAGACCGCGGCCCAGATCTCCCGCCTGGCCCGCGACCTGGGCCTCACGCGCCAGGCCTTGGTGCTCAACCGGACGCCCGAGGACTGCGTCCTGCCCGAAATCGCCGGTCTGCCGCCGCTCACGGCCACCCTGCCCCGCCTGCCCTCCCTGGAGGCCCGGCAGCTCTTCTCGGCTTCGGCCCTGGACCTGGCCGAACGCGGACAGATCGACCCGGCGTGCCGCGCCATCCTCGGCGCGCTGGCCGACGGCAAAGCCATCCCGGAACCCTAACCTCAACCCCCGGTGAGGTGGATATGCGCTATGTCATCGTCGGACTGCATGCCGCGGGCCGCAACGCCTGCGTCTGGCTGCGCCGGCTCCAGCCCGATGCCGAGATCGTGGGCCTGGACCCCGAGGCCGTGCCGCCGTACGCCCGGCCGCTCATCAGCTACGTCCTGGCCAAGGAGCTTTCGGCCGGACAGATGACTGTGGAGGCCCCGGACTTCTGGGACCGCCTGGGCGTGCGTCTGGTGCCGGAGCGGGCCGTGGCCCTGGACCCGGACCGCAAGGTCCTGACCCTGGCCTCGGGCCGCACCGAGCCCTACGACCGCCTGCTCCTGGCCACGGGCTCCAGCCCCCGCCCGGCAGGGGTCCAGGGCCCGGCGGCCTCGGACATCCTCTATTTCCGGACCCGGGCCGACCTGGAGCGCATCCTCAAGGCCTGCAAGCCCGGCGGCACGGCCGCGGTCCTGGGCGGCGGCCTGGTGGGCTTCAAGCTGACCATGGGCCTGCTGGCCCAGGGCATGCGCGTGGAGATGCTGGTGACCTCGCCCCAGCCCCTGGCCCTCAACGTGGACGAACACGTGGGCTCCTGGGCCGCGGCGCAACTGGCCGCCCAGGAGGGGCTGACCCTGCGCACCAAGGTCTCGGTGGAGCAGATGGTCGCCGCCCCGGGCGGCGGCTACCATCTGACCCTGAACACGGGCGAAAGCCTGGCCGTGGACCTGGTGGCCGCGGGCAAGGGGGTGATTCCGGCCACGGGCTGGCTGGAATCCTCAGGCCTGGCCTGCGCCGAGGGGCTCGGCGTGGACGACCGGCTCCAGACCGCGGCCCCGGACGTGTTCGCGGCCGGGGACACGGCCGTGTGCCGGGACCTGGCCCTGGATGCTCCCCGGCTCAACGCCATCTGGCCCCTGGCCGTGGAACAGGGCCGGTATGCCGCCTGGAACATGGCCGGACGCTCCTGCCCCTATCCCGGAGGCCTGTCCATGAACGCCATCCCGCTGTTCGGCCGCCAGATGGTCTCGGTGGGCGCGGTGAACCCGCGGCTGACCCAGGGCTGCGCCACGGAGGTGCTGGAGGACCGGCGCGGCCGCTATCTCAAGGTCATTTTCGATGGAGCGAACGGCCGGATGATCGGCGCGGTGGGCCTGGACGCCGCGCCCCGGCTGGGCGAACTGGCCTGGGCAGTGCGCCGGGGACTCACCCGCGCGGCCATTCCCGCGCACTGGCGGCGCGCGCCGGACACCGCCGCGCCGTTGGCCGCGCGCACCGAATGGCTGGTCCAGACGGCACGTCTTTGAACTTCGCAACGAAGGAGGTGTGGTTGTGAAGAGCGTCGTTATCCGCCCCGAGCGCTGTGTCGGATGCATGCAGTGCATGATCCGCTGCGCCGAGGCCCACTCTGAAAGCGGGGTCCTGGCCCTGGCCGTGTCGGAGAGCGTGCTGGCCAAGCCGCGCATCCACATCGGCGTGGGCCCGGAACTGCGGCCCTTCCCCAACAAGTGCCGCCACTGCGAACCCGCGCCCTGCCAGGAGGCCTGCATGCCCGGGGCCATCCGCTCGGACATCGCCGAGGGCCTCAAGATCGTGGACCCGGCGCGCTGCATCGGCTGCGGCATGTGCGGCATGGTCTGTCCGTACTTCGCCATCCGCTACTACCCCGCGGCCCAGGCCCCGGGTCACGGCCCGGTGGCCATCAAGTGCGACGGCTGCCATGAACGCGTGGCCCGCGGGCTGGAACCCGCCTGCGTGGAGGCCTGCGTCACCGGGGCCCTGACCTTCGAGGAGGTCAACCTGCACATGAACGAAGGCGTCAACCGCCTGGCCAACGCCGCCTTCGGCGTCTCGGCCTAGACCGACGGAGGAGGCACCATGTCCAAGCGTGATTTCAGCGACCTGACCATCTGCAAGGACGGCCAGCAGATGCTGGCCAAGGCCCGGGAGGACGGCGTCGAAACGGTCTGGGACCGCAAGCGGGCCCAGGAGCCCCACTGCGGTTTCTGCGAACTGGGACTCTCCTGCCGCAACTGCGCCATGGGCCCCTGCCGCATCGATCCCTTCGGCCACGGCCCGCAGCGCGGCGTCTGCGGCGCGGACGCCCACGTGATCGTGGCCCGCAACGTGGGCCGCAGCGTGGCGGCCGGAGCGGCCTCGCACTCGGACCACGGCCGCGACCTGGTGGAAACCCTGCACGCCATCGGCGCGGGCGAAACCGGCGACTACGGCATCCGCGATCCCGAGAAGCTCGCCCGCATCGCCGAGGAGCTGGGCATCGCGGCCAAGGGCAAGGACCCCAAGGCCCTGGCCAAGGCCGTGAGCGAGCGGCTCTTCGAGGACTACGGCTGCCGCCGCGACGCGCCCGCCTTCCTCGGCCGCGCGCCCCAGAAGCGCCGCGACCTCTGGAAGAAGCTCGGGATCACCCCCCGGGGCATCGACCGCGAGGTGGTCGAGATGATGCACCGCACGCACATGGGCGTGGACAACGAGCCCGTGAGCCTGCTCCTGCACGCCGCCCGCGTGGCCCTGTCCGACGGCTGGGCCGGGTCCATGACCGCCACCGAGCTCTCGGACGTGATCTTCGGCACGCCCACCCCCAAGGTCTCCCAGGTCAACCTGGGCGTGCTCAAGGAGGACCAGGTGAACATCCTGGTCCACGGCCACAACCCCATCGTCTCCGAGATGATCCTGGCCGCCACCAAGGACCCTGATCTGCTCAAGGCGGCCAAGGCCAAGGGCGCGGCGGGCATCAACCTGGCGGGCCTGTGCTGCACGGGCAACGAGCTGCTCATGCGCCAGGGCATCCCCATGGCCGGCAACCACCTCATGACCGAGCTGGCCATCGTCACCGGGGCCGTGGACCTGATCATCGTGGACTACCAGTGCATCATGCCCGGCCTGGTCACCGTGGCGGGCTGCTACCACACCAAGGTCATCACCACCTCGCCCAAGGCCCACTTCACCGGGGCCGAGCACGTGGAGTTCAACCTCCAGAACGCCAAGGAGATGGCCAAGAAGGCCGTGTCCATGGCCATCGAGGCCTACGCCGGACGCGACCCCAAGCGCGTGTCCATCCCCGGTTCGCCGGTGCCGATGATGACCGGCTTCTCCAACGAGGCCGTGATTCAGGCCCTGGGCGGCACGGCCGGCCCGCTCATCGACGCCATCAAGGCCGGCAAGATCCGCGGGGCGGTCGGCATCGTGGGCTGCAACAACCCCAGGGTGAAGCACGACTACGCCAACTCCGAGCTGGCCAAGGAGCTCATCAAGCGCGACATCCTCGTGCTGGTCACGGGCTGCGCCACGGTCTCCACCGCCAAGCAGGGCCTGCTCATGCCCGAGGCCGCGGAAATGGCCGGGCCGGGGCTCAAGGCGGTCTGCAAGGCCCTGGGCATCCCGCCCGTGCTCCACGTGGGCTCCTGCGTGGACAACACCCGCATCGTGGCGCTCTGCGCCGCCCTGGCCAACGCCCTGGGCGTGGACATCTCCGACCTGCCCGTGGCCGCGGCCGCGCCGGAGTGGTACTCGGAGAAGGCCGTGGCCATCGGCGTCTACGCCGTGGCCAGCGGGATCTTCACCGTGCTCGGCGTGGTCCCGCCGGTGCTCGGCAGCAGCGTGGTGACCGGACTGCTCACCAGCGGCCTGGAGGGCGTGGTGGGCGCGACCTTCGCCGTGGAGCCCGACCCGCACAAGATGGCCGAGCTCATCGACGCCCGGATCAAGACCAAGCGGCTGGCCCTGGGCCTCTCGGCGTAAGACCCCTGCCGTAAAACAAAAGGCCGCCCCGGAAGGGGCGGCCTTTTTCTCTGTTGGCGCACGGCCGGCTGTCACCGCCAGGCCGCTGGGCAAGCATGCCCTAGTGCACACCGAGCTTGGCGAACATGGCCCGGATGCCGTCCCGGTCGAAAAAGCCGACATGGCGGCCGACTTCCCTCCCCTGGGCGTCATAGAAAATCTGGGTCGGGATGCCCTGGATGCCGAAACGCCGCCCCTCGTCGGGGTGCTTCCAGACATCGATGAACAGCACGGCGGCCCGGCCCGCATACTCCTTGCGCATGTCCTCCAGGACCGGAATCATCATCTTGCAGGGGATGCACTCCGTGGCCCCCAGGTCCAGCATGGTGACCATGCCCGGGACCGGGACCGCGGGAACCTCCGCCGGTTCGGCAGCGGCCGAGGCCACCGGCATCGACGTCTGGCGGACAGAAATCAGGTACGCACCCACGATGGCCGCCACCACAAGGGCGACCACGGCGGCCGCGACAAGCGTCGTTGTTCTGAAGCGCTGCACGGACATTCCTCCTTTCAACCGGCTCCCGCCGGACACACGAAACGCTCCCCGGGTCAGACAAGACCCCACAACGGCTGAAGCAGAAAATACACCCCCAGACCGGCCACGAGCAGCCCGGCGCCCCTGCGGAACCAGCGGCTGCCCGCCTGCATGGACGTGCTCTCCAGGAGCCTGCGCACCGTGGTTGCGGAGCTTCCGGCAATGGCGATGGGCAGGCAGTGGCCGATGCCGAAGAGCAGGATGAGCAGGACGCCATCAGCAATGCGCTGCTGCACCGTGATCACGGCCAGGATGGGCGCGATGAAGCCGAAGGTGCAGGAACCGGAGAGCAGGCCGTAGGCCAGGCCCAGGACGAACGCCCCGGACCCGCCGCGCAGGCGGAACCGCCCCATGAGGTTGCCGCCGGGCCCGCGCTTGGCGATTCCGAGCATGTCCAGGGCCACCCAGATCAGGACACCGCCCACCAGAACGGTCCACCACGGCCCCACATCCCCGAGCATGCGCCCCAGCAGGGCGCAAACCACGCCCACGGCCGCGATGGTCAGAAACAGGCCGAAAGTGAACAGCAGGGCGTAGTAGACGGCCTGGCGGCCCCCAAGAAGCCGGTCCTGGCCGCCCACGTAGCCCACGACGAGGGGGATGGAGGCCAGATGGCAGGGGCTGAACAGGACGCTCACCGCGCCCCAGAAGAAACAGCCTGCAGCGGCCCAGAACAGGCCGCCGCTCATCCAGCTGTTGATGGTCAGGAAGAACTGCTCCAGCATGGGGGCTAGAGCAGGCTTTCGGCCTGGCCGGCCGCGGCCGCCACGCTGGCCTCGTCCACTTCGGTCTTGCCCTTCACGAAGCCCCGGTCCGAAAGGCGGACATGCCCCATGTCCGTGAAGCCGGCCTGTTCCAGGGTCTTGCGGGCGCAGTCCAGGGAACAGCCATCGATGACCAGGACCTTGCCCGCGGCCTCGGTGGACTTCAGAATTCCGGAAACCCGCCCCCCGATGCCTGCCAGGCAGAACATCTTGCCCTTGCCGTCGCGGGTCAGACGGCGGGCTGCCTGGTCAGCCAGGGCGCCCACGTCGGCGCCCCCGGAGCAGGCGAAAATCAGAGTCGAAGCTGCGCTGCAGGCGCAGGACGATGTATCCGGCATATGCTTCTCCTGTTGGCTGTCGATGCACCTAGCGCGTAATCCAGGCCAGCACCTCGGCCTTGGAAGGCACCCGGCCCACCACCTTGACCACCCCGTCCAGCACCACGGCCGGGGTGCTCATGACCCCGTACTGCATCATCTGCTGGAAGTCGGTGATCTTCTCCACGCTGGCCTCCACTCCGGCGGCGGCCACGGCCTCGCGGACCACCTTCTCGGCCTCTTTGCACTTGGGGCAGCCCGGCCCCAGAACCTTGATGTCCATGGCGTTCTCCTTGCTTCGTGTTCAGGGCATGGCCCGGGCCTGCTTGATGACCTCGCTCAAGAGCTGCCCATCCGGGGTGCGGGCGTCGGGACGGATGCGCACGAGCTCCTCCCAGGCCGCCAGGGCCCCGGCCCGGTCGTTGAGGTCATGGAGCAGGACCACGCCCTTGTTGAAGCGGGCGTTGTCGTGCCTGGGGTCCAGGGCGATGGCCTTGTCAAAGGCCGCCAAGGCCTCCTGGAACCGGCCCAGTTCGCGCTGCATGATGCCCAGGTCGGTCCAGACGTCGGCGCTGCCCGCGCCCAGCTTGAGGGCGGTCTGATAGGCGCCCACGGCCTGGGCCGGCTGGTGCGTGTCGAAAAAGAGGTTGCCCAGCTCCACCCAGGCCGCCGCGTTGTCGGGATGGGCCGTGGTCTCGGCCTGGAGCACGCGGATGCGGGCCTTTTCCGCGGCGTGGTCCTCGGCCGGGGCGGCCTGGGGCACGGCCGTGGTCTGGGTCTGCGCGGGCTTGCCCGAACGGTAGGCGTCCAGAAACACCGTGCCGAGGTAGAAGCCGATGGCCCCGGCGGCCAGGACCGTGAGCGCGAGTTCCAGCCAGCCGAAACGCTTGTTCTTCTCTGCCATGTCGCAATCCTTGCTGGCCCGGCCTAGAGCAGGGCATTGAACAGATAGCCCACCAGCAGGATGCCCAGGCCCACCACGGCGACGAACACGGCGATGAGCCGGGGCTTGAGCACCTTGCGCAGGATGACCACCTCGGGCAGGGACAGGGCGATGACCGACATCATGAAGGCCAGCACCGTGCCCAGGGCCGCGCCCTTTTCCAGCAGGGCCTGGACCACGGGCACGATGCCCGCGGCGTTGGAATACATGGGGATGCCGATGGCCACGGCCGCGGGCACGCTCCACCAGGCGCCCTTGCCCATGATCCCGGCCAGAACGCCCTCGGGCACGTATCCATGGATGCCCGCGCCCACGGCGATGCCCGCCACCACGTAGATCCAGACCTTGCCCAGGATGTCGCGCACAGCGTCCAGGCCGTAGAATACCCGCTGGCGGAAGGTCCGTTCCTCCTCGGCCGGGCCCTCCCCGGTCCGGATGGCCCGCACCCAGTCCTCCACATGGCTCTCCAGTCTCAGCCGTCCGATGACCCAGCCCGCGGCGATGGCCACGGTCAGGCCCGTGCCCACATACAGGGCGGCCACCTTCCAGCCCAGCAAGCCGTAGAGCAGGACCACGGCGATCTCATTGACCATGGGCGCGGAAATGAGGAAGGAGAAGGTCACGCCCAGGGGCACCCCGGCGGTGACAAAGCCCAGGAACAGGGGCACGGCCGAGCAGGAACAGAACGGGGTCACGGTGCCCAGGCCCGCGGCCAACACGTTGCCCACGGCCTCCCGGCGTCCGGCCAGGAGCCGCCGTGTCCGCTCCGGGGTGAAGAACGAACGCACCACGCCCACACCGAAGACCACCAGGGCCAGAAGCAGAAGCACCTTGGGCGTGTCGTAGAGGAAAAATTCCACAGCCGAGCCCAGACGCGAGGCCGGGTCCAGGCCGAACACCGACACGGTGAGCCAGGCCGCGAAGCCCTGGAGCCGGAAATAGACCACCCCCCAGACCAGCAGGGCCAGAAAACCGATACCCCACTCCACCAGGGACAGGCCCCGGGCCGGGGACGCGATGCGCGGCCTGGCGCAACACTGGGACTTCATGGGTAGTTCCTGCACTCTCGATACTCCTTGCGGCGGCTCAGGCCAGCAGGGCCATCTGGGCCAGGGCCGCCTGTTTGATGTGCGCGTCCACGCAGGAGATGAACCCGGGCACGCAGGACAGGGTCAGACGGTAGAACACGTTGGCCCCCTCCTTGCGCGAGTCCACCACGGCCGCCTCGCGGAGCACGGCCAGGTGTTTGGACACCGTGGACACGTCCAGGCCCGCCAGCCGGGTCAGGTCGCAGACGCAGAGTTCGCCCTTGGCCAGGGCGTCCACCATGAGCAGACGCACCGGATGGCCCAGGGCCTTGAACACCGCGGCCCGGGTCGCGTAAGGTTCCTGCGGGGATCGTTCCATGGGTTCCTCATTTTTCTATTTGGCAAAATAGCCAATAACCTGTCCATGTCAAGTCCCGGCCCGGGCCGCGCCGATGCTCCGCTTCCAGGCCGGTTCAGTGGGCGGTCACGTCAAAGCCGTCGATGCGCTCCCATCCCTGGGGGCCCTTGCCCCAGGCCGTGACCGAGACCGTGGCCCCCTGCACGTCCACCACCAGGAAGCCATGGCCGCTCCAGAGGTGCCAGGACGGGTCCGAAACCGCGACCTTGTCCAGGGGCCTGGGCTTGCCGCCCGACGTGGGGCAGATGACCTGGAGCATGGTGGAGGTGGCTTCGGGCAGGCTCCCGGCCGTCACCAGCCGCCGGGAATAGAGGTGGTCGTGGCCGCAGAAGTAGATCCGCGCTCCGCCCTCGTTCATGACCTGCCAGAGATCGCACCAGTTGCCGATGCAGCTCTGCACCGGGCCCTGGGGCGAGTACACCGGGTTGTGGCCGAAGACGAAGCGGTGCCGGGCCGGGGTCGCGGCCAGCTTCTCGGCCAGCCAGAGGGTCTGCTCGTCGCGGATGTGCCCCTGGCGGACGTAGGAGATGGCCTCCATGCTCTTGGGAATGTGGTAGGTGTCCAGCACCGCGAAGAAGGAGTTCGAGGCCGGGTCCTCGAAGGCGTAGGCCAGGCCCTCGTAGTCGTCGGGGCCGTTCTGCGGCAGGTCCGCAAAGGCCTTCTGAAAGGCATCCTGGACCCAGCGGTACTGGAAATTGTAGATCTGGTTCACGTAGAGGTCGTGGTTGCCGACCACGGGCCAGACCCGGATGCCCGCGTCGGTGAACGGCCGCATGGCCACCTTCCACTCCTCGAAATGCGTGCGCCGGTCCTGCTCCCCGCCCACCTGAACGAGGTCGCCGGTGACCATGGCGAAGGACGGCCGGGGCTCCAGGGCCAGGACGCGCTCCTGGACTTCCTGCAGCACGGGCAGATTGACCGCCTGCTTGGCGTCCGGGCCCTGGGTGTCGGAGAGCACCACAAAACGCAGGGCCCAGACCGGCGCGGACAGGACGAGCAGGAGCGCCAGGGCCAGCCACAGGGAGCGGATCAGGGTGCTTGGACGCATGGGACTGCCCTCCTCTGGTTCTGATGGCCGTTGTGCCCCTGTACCATCTCCTTGGGCCAAGTCCAAGGGGCGAATCTCCGGGGCGCCAACCTGCCTGTCAGGCTTTGACATTGCTTGATTTCATTACAGAATCAAGCATTTTCAATACTCCCCGAGCCTATTTTTAATCTACTGTTTTAATTACATTTTCATTAAAAATGCCCCTATTGCCATCCGGGCCAAGAACGGCTATCCCTGTGCAGCCCAAACCCGTTCACCGGAGAACCGCAACGACGTGAAGCGCAGCAAGCACACCATCCTCATCGCCAACCGCGGCGAGATCGCCATCCGCATCATGGAAGCCTGCCGGGACCTGGGACACGCCTTTGTCTGCGTGTACACGGCCGAGGACGCCGATTCCGGGCACGTGGCCCTGGCCCGGCAATGGGGCGGGCAGGCCTATCGCATCCACAACTACATCGACGCCGGGGACATCCTCTCCGTGGCCGACCAGTCCCAGTGCACGGCCGTGCATCCCGGCTACGGCTTCTTCTCCGAGAACTTCCGCTTCGCCCGCCGGGTGGCCGAGCGCACCCGGGCCATGAACTTCATCGGCCCGTCCTGGTGGATCATCCGCGACCTGGGCGACAAGATCAACACCAAGCGCCTGGCCCGCAGGCTGGGCGTGCCGACCATCCCGGGCTCGGACCGGGCCATCTATGACGAGATGGAGGCCGAGGACATCGCCCGCACCCTGTTCGACTTCCAGAGCCGCCAGGGCGTGGGCCGACCCACGGTTCTGGTCAAGGCCTCGGCCGGCGGCGGCGGCATGGGCATCGACGAGGTCCACGACATGGACCGCTTCCGCCAGGTCTATCGCCGCATCCGCAACTACGCCGCGCGCACCTTCAACGACGAGGGCGTGCTCATCGAACAGCGCATCTTCAACTTCAACCACCTGGAAGTGCAGGTGGTCTCCGACCGCTCGGGCAAGAACCCCGTGCACTTCGGCACCCGCAACTGCTCGGTGCAGAGCCCGGGCCTGCAGAAGCGCATCGAGGTGGCCCCGGGCTTCTTCCCCGACGGCCTGTCCTATTCCTTCGACGCCCAGCGCGTGCTGGACGACATCACGGCCCACTCCCTGAGCATGGCCCGGGAGATCCGCTATGACAACGTGGGCACCTGGGAATGGATCGTGACCCCCAAGGGCGAGCCCTTCCTGATGGAAGTGAACACTCGCATCCAGGTGGAGAACGGCGTGTCCGCGGCCATCGCCCGGATCCGGGGCAAGGACGGCGTGAACCTCATCCGCGAACAGATCCGCATCGGCCTGGGCGAGCCCCTGGGCTACTCCCAGGGCGACATCGCCTTTGACGGCGTGGCCATCGAGTACCGGATCATCGCCGAGGACACCCAGAACCGCTTCCGCCCCTGGGCCGGGCGCATCGAGCGCATGGAATGGCCCTCCAGGCCCTGGCTCTCGGTGCACAGCCACGTACCCCGCGGCGAGGCCTACCAGATCCCCACGGAATACGACCCCAACCTGGCCCTGGCCATCCTCTGGGGCCGCGACCTCAATGAGGCCAAGACCAGGGGCCGCGAGGTCCTGGACTCGTTCCTGATGCAGGGCGTGGACGGCGCGGGCACGGAAATGAAGACGAACATCGCCTTCCTCACGGAAAAGACCGGGCGCCTGCTCGAATTCTGAGGACCAGCAGAACATGGCATCATCGTTCATGGACACCGACAAGCGCATCCAGGAACTGGCCGAGCGCGTGCGCTACGCCCAGGACATCCTGGGCGGCAAAGAGAACAGGAAGCTCTCGGCCTTTGCCCAGCACATGGACGAGGTGGCCGCCCGGGCCGCCACGGTCTCGGCCGAGGATTTGCGCGACCAGGTGGCCGCCCTGGAGCAGCGCCTGGCGGCCCTGGAGGAGAGCCTGGACCCCACGCTCTCGCCCATGGACAAGGTGCGCATCGTGCGCCACCCCCAGCACATCTGCCTCAAGGACATCCTGGAAAACGTCTACGACAACTACACCGAGATCGGCGGCCGCGGCGAGGTGAACATCGACCCGGGCATGTGCATCGCCCGGGCCTACATCACCCGCCGCGTGGGCGACAAGGTCATGAACCAGCCGGTCATGGTGGTGGGCCAGGAAAAGGGCCACGGCGAGGAGTTCCGCAACGGCGGCTCGATCAAGCCCTGGGGCAATTCCAAGGCCCTCAAGTACATGAAGGTCGCGGCCCTGGAGAACATCCCCATCCACACCTTCGTGTTCACCCCGGGCTCCTATCCCATCGAGGACTTCCCGGGCGCGGCCCAGCAGATCGCCGAGAACATCTATGAGATGGGCGGCCTGCCCGTGCCCATCGTCTCGGTCATCTGCGAGGGCGGCTCAGGCGGGGCCGAGGCCGTGGGCCTGGCCGACAAGCGGCTGATGCTCTCCCACGGCTACTACTCGGTGATCTCGCCCGAGGGCGCGGCGGCCATCGAGGGCCGGATCAAGCCCGGCCAGCGGGCCTCGGCCGAGCTCATCGAGCGCTGCGCCGCCTCCCAGCAGATCACCGCCCAGGACAACCTGAAGAACGGCTACATCGACGGCATCGTCCAGGAGCCGCCCCTGGGAGCCCGGCCCGAGCACTTCGAATTCTTCAAACGCCTGCGGGCCGAAATCATCCGCGCCACCGACGAGGTGGCCCTCTCGGTGCGCGGCATGCGCATCTTCCGCCGGGCCGCCCTGCGCGCCGGCGGCGAAAACGGCGCCCCCGACAACCTGTTCATGCGCTGGGAGCTTTCGGCCCGGGCCAAGGAGCGGCTCGTCTGGCGGCGCTACCGCAAGTACCGCCGCATGGCCCAGCAGGCCTACTCCGACAACCGCAGCATCCTGGAAAAGATGGCCTCGGCGCGCATCGGCTTCCTGGCCTCGGCCCACTCGGCCATCCGCTACGACCTGTTCCGCAAGGCCAAGAAGAAGGTGGCCGAATGGACCGAGGACGTGACCGACGAGATCCAGGTGGTCACCGGCAAGCTCGGCCAGTTCCGCAAGTCCACCCTGGAGCGCCTGGGGGTCAGCGGCCGGGACGCCCTGGACGCGGCCGCGGCCCAGCTCACCAGCCTGTCCGAGCCCTCGGCCTGCTCCCCGGGCCAGGAAAACTGCGTGAGCTACCTCTCGCCCAAGGCCCGCGAGGACCGCGAAATCTCCTGCCCGCACGCCTCCAAGCGCGGCTGCCTGGACATCTGGGCCCGCGACCTGTACGCCGAGTTCGCCGGGGTCTGCCCCAACTGCGGCCACCATTTCTCCATGGAATACCAGTGGTACCTGGCCAACGTCTTCGACCCGGAGAGCCTGCGCGAGTTCAACAAGAACATCGCCGCGGGCAACCCCACGGGCTTCCCGGACTTCGATACGCGCGTGGCCGAGGCCAAGGATAAGACCGGGATGCAGAGCGCCTGCATGACCTTCTCCGGGGCCATCCACGGCATCCAGCTCACCTGCGCCATGCTCGTGGCCAATTTCCGGGGCGGCTCCGTGGGCGCGGCCGAGGGCGAGAAGTTCATCCGCGCCCTGGCCCTGGCCCGCAAGCGTCACCAGCCCTTCCTGGCCTATGTCCACGGCACCGCGGGCATCCGCATCCAGGAGGGCCTCAACGGCCTCATCCAGATGCCCCGCTGCACCCTGGCCGTGCGCCGCTACATCGAGGCCGGCGGCCTGTACATCGTGCTCTACGACACGAACTCCTACGCCGGGCCCGTGGCCAGCTTCCTGGGCTGCTCGCCCTACCAGTTCTCGGTGCGCTCAGCGCGCATCGGCTTCGCCGGGCCCGGGGTCATCAAGGAGACCACCGGCCTGGACATCCCGCCGAACTACCACAGCGCCCACAGCGCCCTGTCCCGCGGCCACATCCAGGACATCTGGGACCGCCGGGAGATCCGCCGCAATCTCCAGCAGGTCTTCCTGACCATGGGCGGCCGCAACCTCTACTACCGCTAGCCTCCTCGCCTGCCCTCCCCCGCCGGAAACCGGCACAGAAAATCCGCCGCCCCGTCACCTCGCCGTCACCTGCCGCCCCCTGGCCGGGCGTAGGACGGATTTCGCCGGGCCGTCCAGCCCTGGACCCCGGCGCCATTGGCTTTCCGATACAACGTCGGTGCCGCAGCGAGGCCAGCATGCTCCAGAACCTGTTCCAGTCCAAACGCCTCCTCACCCTGCGCAACAGGGCCCCCAAGGAGCCCCAGCGCCCGGAAACGCGCCCGCCCATGCTCCAGGGGCTGCGCCGCGCCGGCGGCAGCAACCTGGTGCTCTTCGCCATCCAGGACCACTATCTCTACCGCGAGCTGTTCGGCGAGGACATGGTCCGGCACATCGAGAACCAGCTCAAGGACTCGCTCATCGTCTGCGGCGCGGACCTGACCTGCCAGGACGAGGTCCACTGCCTGACCTCGGAGTCCGGCGAATATCTCCTGCTCTGGCCCTCGCGGGACAAGGAGAACCTGGCCGACCTGGCCTACGCCATCAAGATCAAGGCCCAGGACGAGCTCAAGCGGACCATGCTCAAGTGGACCGGCCGGGAGGTGGAGCTGGGCATCGGCTTCGCCCGCTTCGGGGCCGGGGGCGGCGGGGACTGGGAAAAGCGCTTCCTCCAGGCCGTGACCGAGGCCCGGCGCTCGGCCCGTTCGCATCTGGACATCTCCGGCCTGGAAATCGCGGCGCGCTTCAACGAGCTGCTCCTGAACAAGGGCGTGAGCGCCTTCTACCAGCCCATCCTGGACTTCTCGTCCGGCAGCATCATGGGCTGGGAGGCCCTGGCCCGCGGCCCGGCCGGGACCTCGTTCCAGTCGCCGATCATGCTCTTCGAGCTGGCCGAGCAGCTGGAGCGGCTCTTCGCCCTGGAGGAGCTCTGCCGGGAAAAGGCCATCACCAACCTGGGCGAGATCGCCCCGGACCAGCGCCTGTTCCTGAACATCCACCCCAGGACCATGGTCGATCCCGAGTTCACCCCGGGCAAGACCCTGAGCCTGCTGGAGCGGGCGGGCATGAAGCCGGCCAACATCGTGTTCGAGATCACCGAGCGCCACAGCCTCCAGGACTTCGGCCTGTTCTACCGCACCCTGGAGCACTACCGCAGCCAGGGCTTCCAGGTGGCCGTGGACGACGTGGGCGCGGGCTATTCCGGACTCTCCTCCATCGCCGAGATCCAGCCGGACTTCATCAAGATCGACATGTCCCTGGTGAACAACGTGGACCGCGACCCGGTGAAACGCGCCCTCCTGGAGACCATCACCACCTTTGCCGAGAAGATCGGCTCCAAGATCATCGCCGAGGGCATCGAGACCCGGGCCCAGGCCATCTGCCTCCTGGACATCGGCGTGCACTACGGCCAGGGCTACTTCCTGGCCCGCCCGGCCTTTCCCCGGCCCGGCCTGGCCGTGGACGCCGACGAGCTGCGCCTGGTGGGCGACCTGTCCCAGAAGTCGCTCACCTGCTCCATGCCCGTGGGCAACCTGGCCGAGGCCCCGCACGCCGTGTCCGCCGAGTTCCTGGTTTCCGAGGCCCAGCACTTCTTCGAGAAGAACCGGACCTTCTCCAGCCTGGTGGTCACCGAGGAGGACAAACCCAAGGGCCTGATCATGGAGTACCACCTGAACCGCCAGCTCTCCTCGCAGTACGGGGTGGCCCTGTTCTACAAGCGGCCGGTGAACTCCATCATGGACGAGAACCCGCTCAGCGTGGACGAGACCACCCCGGTGGAGCAGGTGGCCAAGCAGGCCATGCAGCGCGAGCATTTGAAGGCCTACGACGACGTGATCGTGACCAAGCGCGGCAAGCTCTTCGGCGTGGTCACGGTGCAGAAGATCATGAACACCCTGGCCCACGTCCAGGTGGAGATGGCCAAGGGCACCAACCCGCTCACCGGCCTGCCCGGCAACGTGTTCCTGGAGCAGGAGATCGAGGCCCGCATCGCCAAGAAGAAGTCCTTCAGCCTGATCTACGCCGACCTGGACCATTTCAAGGTCTACAACGACACCTACGGCTTCAAGAACGGCGACCGGATCATCAAGCTGGCCGCGGACATCCTGTCCTGGGCCGTGAAGAAGTACGGACCCGGCGACGCGAGGCTCTGCCACATCGGTGGCGACGACTTCGTGATCCTGAGCAACACCGAGTCGGCCGAGCCCATCTGCCGGGGGGCCATCCGCTGCTTCAAGCGCCTGGTGCGCGGCTGCTACTGCCTGGCCGACCGCCAGAAAGGCTGGATCCAGGCCGTGGGCCGCGACGGCCAGGAGCGCCAGTTCCCGCTGGTGTCCATGTCGCTCGGCATCATGGAAATCGCGGGCAAGTGCACCCTGCTCGAGATCGGCGAGCGGGCCGCGCACATCAAGAAGTTCGCCAAGTCCTTCCCGGGCAACTCCTATGCCCGGGATCGCCGCCCGCCCCTGGGCTCCGAGCCCGATCCCGCGGGCGTCTGCGTGGCCTAAAAAAAAAGGGCGACCTTGGGCCGCCCTTGCGCACCGGAAATCCCGCCGCAATCAGAAGGTGAGCACGGTCCAGCCCTCGCCCAGGTAGCGGCCCAGGGCCGGGTGCCCGTTCATCTCGCCCAGCAGGGTCAGGCCTTCGGCCTGCACCGCCTCCAGGGCCCCGAGCTTGGCCGAGCAGGCCCGGCAGGCCCCTTCGATGAGCCCGGCGGCCTTGGCCTTGGCGTAGAGGCCGTGGAAGTCGCCCGCAGGATCGGCCAGCTGGGCCACCAGGGTCACGGACGCGCCCTCGAACAGGATGCGTGGCTCAAAGCCGCGCTCGTGCATGTCCAGGGCGTTCAAAAGCACGTGCACGAAGCAGAGCAGGTCACCGCGGAACGCGGCCAGGAGCACCTTGTCCGACATGAGGACCTCCTAGGCGTAGGACAGCATGACGCGGCGCACGGCCTCGCGGTCCAGGCTCCGCTTGGCCAAAGGCCCGCGGGCCAGGGCCGGCATGTTGGCCTCGAACGGCGGCCGGTCGTTGGTGGCGATGACCCCGATGGGGATGCGCTCGCCGAACTCCCGGGCCCGGGCCATGGCCTGGCCGAAGTCCGCGGGGTCGTGCTCGGGCCCGAGCTTGTAGACCCGCTCCTTGTACCAGGCAAAGGTGTTCACCTTGTTGAAAGACACGCAGGGCTGGAGGATGTCCACCAGGGAGAAGCCCTTGTGGCGCACGGCCTCCTGGATCAGCCCGGCCAGGTGCTCGATGTCCCCGGAAAAGCCCCGGGCCACGAACCCGGCCTGCAGGGCCACGGCCATGACCACGGGGTTGAAGGCCATGGACGGCTGGCCAAAGGGCTGGGCCTTGGTCTTGGTGCCCTGGAGGGTGGTGGGGCTGGCCTGGCCCTTGGTCAGGCCGTAGATCTGGTTGTCGTGGGCCAGGACCGTGAGGTTCACGTTGCGCCGGAGCGCGGCCAGGAAGTGGTTGCCGCCCTCGCCGTAGCTGCACCCGTCCCCGCTCTCCACGATCACCGTGAGCTCGGGGTTGGCCAGCCGCGCGCCCGTGGCCGCGGGCAGGGAACGGCCGTGCAGGCCGGTGAACATGTTGCAGTTCATGTACAGGGGGGCCTTGGCCGCCTGGCCGATGCCGGTGACCACCAGGACCTGGTGCGGGGCCAGGCCCAGGCCGGCCAGGGCCTTTTTCACGGCCTTGAGAATGGCGTGGTTGCCGCAGCCCGGGCACCAGGCCGTGTCGAACTGTCCGAAGTCTTCCACGCTGACCATGAAGCCTCCTAGGAGGACAGCTTGTCCAGGCCGTCCAGGATGAACCGGGCGGTGAAGGGCAGGCCGTCGTAGCGCAGGATCAGGCTGTCCAGGAGCACGCCGGTCTCCTGGCGCAGGAGCGCGGCCAGCTGGCCCGTGGAGTTGCCCTCCACGGCCACCGCGTGTTTCGCGGTCTCCAGGAAGGGCAGGAACTGGCGGCCGTCCAGGGGCCAGACCTGCCGGAAATGCAGCACCGACGCCTTCTCGCCGCGTTCCTCCAGCGTCTGGCGGGCCTCCAGGGCCGCGCCCAGGGTGGAGCCCCAGCAGACCAGAAGCAGGTCCGGCGCGTCCGGGCCGTAGTAGTCCGGGGGCACGGTCTCCTCGATGAGCCCCAGGCCCTTGCGCAGGCGCTTGTCCTGCATGGCCACGCGCACACCGAGGTCCTCGGTGAGCTTGCCGTCCTCGGTGTGCTCGTCGGAATCCGCGATGACCAGGGCCTCGGAGAATCCGGGCACCACCCGGGGCGAGACCCCGTCCTCGGTGAGGGCGTAGCGCTTGTAGGACTTGGGGTCCTCGGGCGCGAGCAGGGGCCGGGGCGGCTCGGGCAGAGCCTCCAGGTCGAACGGGGCCACGGAGCGGAAGGAGTCGGCCAGGAACTGGTCCGTGAGCACGAAGCACGGGGACTGGTAGCGCTCGGCCAGGTCGAAGGCCCGGTGGGAGAGGTAGAAGCAGTCCTCCACCGAGCCCGGGGCGAAGATCGCCCGGGGGAATTCGCCGTGCCCGGCGTAGAGCACGAGGTTCAGGTCGGCCTGCTCGGTGCGGGTGGGCAGGCCCGTGGCTGGTCCAGGCCGCTGGGCGATCACGAGGACCACGGGCAGTTCGAGCATTCCGGCCAGGCTCACGCCCTCGCACATGAGCGCGAAACCGCCGCCCGAGGTGCTCATCAGGGCCCGGGCCCCGGCATGGGCCGCGCCCAGGGCCATGTTCACGGCCGCGATCTCGTCCTCGGCCTGCTCGGCCACCAGGCCGGTCTCCCGGCCCTTGTCGATGAGGGTCAGGACCACGGAGGTGCCCGGGGTCATGGGATAGAACGAGACGAAATCGCAGCCCGCGGCCAGGGCGCCCAGGGCGATGGCCTCGTTGCCGTTGAGCATGAGGCGGCCAGCGTTGCCCTCAGGGGCCGGAGGCATGCAGGTGAAGGCGAAATCCTGCTCCCTGACCCAGGCGTAGGCCGCGCGCAGCACGGCCAGGTTGGCCTCGATGACCTCCGCGGCCTTCTTGGCAAAGGCCTCGGACACGAGCCGCTCCAGGATGGCCAGGTCGCCGCAGATGGCCGAGCCGAGCACGCCCAGGGCCGCCACGTTGTCGTAAAGCGGCTTGGCCGCGAGCTTGCGGAACGGCACCCGCAGGCAGGAAGTCCCGGCCGGGACGGCCAGGTCGTCGCCGGCCACCAGCACGCCCCGGGAGCTCAGCCGGGGCAGGTGCAGGTCCACGGTCTCCTGGTTCAGGGCCACCAGGATGTCGATGTCCTCAACGGGGGCCAGGGCCGGGTCCGGGCCGGTGCGGATGGCGAAGGTGTTGTGGCCGCCGCGGATGCGCGACATGTAGTCCTGGGTGACCACGATCTCGTAGCCGGCCCGGGTCATGGCCCGGGCCACGGACTCGCCGATGGTCACCAGGCCCTGCCCGGCCTCGCCGCCCACCAGGATGTTGATGTTCGCGGACATGGGCGCTCCCGGCTCAGACGCCGTCCAGGGACGCGCCGCCCTGATCCAGGGCCCAGCCCTCGGGGTCCTCGTAGTAGTACTGGAGATCGCTCAGCATGAGGTAGTGACCGCGCTGCTCCTGAACCATGCGGTCCAGGAATTCGCGCTCGGTCTCGTCCTCGGCCTCCTCCAGCCACTCCTCGTAGAAGGTCACCAGGGCCAGCTTGAGGTCCAGGGCCAGGTTCAGGGCGCCCACCTCGGTGGAGCAGGAGTCGTCCTTTTTGTAGCTCGCGGCCGTGGTCCGGAAGAAGGCCAGCATGTCCTCCTCGGACTCCTCGTCCAGGGAGCAGGCCGCATCCCAGGACGCACCCCCGGCCAGGGCGTCGTGGATATCCCGGATGCGGTCCTGGTGGTCCTTTTCGGCGTCCCGGATGACCTCGAAGATCTCGCGGCCCAGGCCGTCGGGGCAGGCGTCGAGGTTGCCCTCGTAGAACTCCAGACTCTTTTCGGTGAGTTCCAGGGCCTTGCAGAGCATGTGTCGGGAACGGTCGCTCATGGCTCTCTCCCTGGACGCCCCTGGCGTCCCTAAGCCCCGGCCGGAGGCGTGAAGACCCGCGCGGCCAGGTCCTTGTCCAGCATGAACAGCGCGCCGCCGTCACCCACCAGCTTGAGCTTGCCGAGGATGTCCGTGACGTTGGCCTCTTCCTCCACCTGCTCGCTGACGAACCACTGGTAGAAGTTGTTGGTGGCGTGGTCCTTTTCCTTCTGGGCCAGGTCCACCAGGGCGTTGATCCGGGCGGTCACGCCCTGCTCGTGGGCCAGGGCCTCCTGGAAGGCGTCCACGGGCTTTTTCCAGCGGACCTTGGGCTTGGCGATGGCCCCGAGGTCCACGCTGCCGCCGGCTTCCAGCACGTAGTGGAACATCTTGGTCGCGTGGAAGACCTCCTCCTGGTACTGGACCTCCATCCAGTTCCCGAACCCGGGCAGGCCCTGCTCCTGGAACCAGCCGGCCATGGCGAGGTAGATATAGGCGGAGTAGAACTCCCAGGTGATCTGGTCATTGATCGCTTTTTCCATCTTCTTGCTGAGCATGGCGTTTCTCCTTCCTGTCAGGTTCCGACGGCTTCATAGTAGCAGAATGTTCGACCTTGGAAAGAGGAAAGAAAAATTCCTCGCGCCGGGTCAGGAGAGCAGGCCGTGGGCGAAGACGTCGCGCAGCCGGTGGCGCAGATAGGTCATGCGCCGGCCGGCCGTGGTGTTGTTGAGCCCGATGTGGAAGGCCCGCTCGCTGCCCACGAGCACGGCCAGCCGCCGGGCCCGGGTGAGCGCGGTGTAGAGCAGGTTGCGCTGCAGGAGCATGTAGTGCTGCGTGACCACGGGCAGGACCACGGCCGGGTACTCGCTGCCCTGGGACTTGTGCACGCTCACGGCGTAGGCCAGGGCCAGGTCGTCCAGCTCGGAGGCCTCGTAGGCCACGGGATTGCCTTCGAAATCCACCACCAGGCCGCCCTCTTCCGGGTCCAGGTCCAGGATCCAGCCCAGGTCGCCGTTGAACACGTCCTTGTCGTAGTTGTTGCGCAGCTGGAGCACGCGGTCGCCCACGCGGAAACGCAGATTGCCGCGCTTGATCTCCGGCCCGATGCGGGGATTGAGCCGGTCCTGCAGCACCTCGTTGAGGGCCTGGGTGCCCACCTCGCCCTTGTGCATGGGCGTGAGCACCTGGACCTCGCGCAACGGATCCAGGCCGTAGCGCTCGGGGATGCGCTGGCAGACCGTCTCCACGATGATGCCCTGGACCCGGGCCGGGTCTTCCTGCGAAACCCAGAAAAAATCCGCCTCGGGCGCGGGCCGGGGGTCCAGGTTCGGGAACTGCCCGGCATTGATGCGGTGGGCGTTCAGGATGATGGAGCTTTCCCGGGCCTGGCGGAAGATGTGCGTGAGCACGGCCGAGGGCACGGCCCCGCTCTCCAGAAGGTCGGCCAGGACGTTGCCCGGGCCCACCGAGGGCAGCTGGTTCACGTCGCCCACCAGCACCAGGCGGCTCGTGAGCGGCAGGGCCCGCAGCACCGAAAGGAACAGCTGGGCGTCGAGCATGGAGGCCTCGTCCAGCACCAGGGCGTCGGTCTTGAGCTTCTGGTCCTCACAGTAGTGGAACGAGCCGTCGGGCTGATACTGGAGCAGGCGGTGCACGGTCTGGGCCGGGACGCCTGTGGCCTCGGTCATGCGCTTGGCCGCCCGGCCCGTGGGCGCGGCCAGCTTGACCTTGAGGCCCAGCTCCCTGAGGGTCCGGACCACGGCCCGGGTGATGGTGGTCTTGCCGGTGCCGGGCCCGCCGGTGATGATGAAGGACTTGTTCACGCAGGCCCCGAACACGGCCTCGCGCTGCTCCGCGGTGAGCTCCATGCCCACTTCCCGCTCCACCTGGGGCAGGGCCTTCTCGACCTTGCTCCGGCTCACGGGCGTGGGGTGGGCGGCCAGGCCGAACAGCCGCTGGGCCGTCTCGCGCTCCCACTTCCAGAAGTGCTGGAGATAGACCGCGGCCTCCAGTTCCAGCTCGGGCAAAGGCTCCACGCGCACCCGCTTCTTGTCCTCCAGGGCGGCCAGGGCGTCGTCCAGGGCCTCGGGCGCAAGCCCGCCCCCGAGCATGCGCGAGACCTCCTCGAAGAGCTTGTCCTTGGGATAGAACAGATGCCCGGCGCGTTCGCTCTGGGAGAACAGGGCATAGACCACTGCGGCCTCCAGCCGGGCGGGCGCGTCCGGGGCGAAGCCCAGCTTGAGCGCCATGTTGTCGGCCGTGCGGAAGCCCACGCCGCGGATCTCGTAGGCCAGCTCGTAGGGGTTCTCCTTGAGCTTGTCCACGGACTGCGCGCCCCAGAGCTGGAAGATGCGCGGGGCGAAGGTGGGCGGGACCTCGTGGCTGTGCAGAAAGACGATGAGGTTTTTGATCTCGCGCTGGCGGCCCCAGGACTCCACGATGCCCACGAGCTTCTTCTTGGAGATGCCCTTGACCTCCAGGAGCCGGTCGGGATCGGCGTCCAGGATGTCCAGGACCTCCAGGCCGAACCGGGCCACCATGCGCTCGGCCAGCTTGGGACCCACGTTCTTGATGGCCGAGGAGGCCAGGAAGCGGATGACCCCGTTCTCCGTGGCCGGGCGGCCCTGCTCGAAGCTGGCCACCTCGAACTGGCGGCCGAAGCGGGGATGGAACTTCCAGTCCCCGGTGAGGACCAGGGTCTCGCCCGGGCTGGGCTGGCCCAGGCAGCCGACCACGGTGACGATCCCGGGCTCGTCCTTGCAGCGGCCGCGGGCCACGGTGTAGCCGTTCTCGGCGTTGGCGAAGACCACGCTGTGGATCTCGACGGTGATGCTGACGGACACGGGGCTCCTCGGGGTGAAAAAAAAGGGCCGGACGACCGGCCCTTTGTAGCAATCATCAGCGCGCTTGGCTAGGCGACCTGGGTCTCCTTGAAGGCCCGCTCCAGGGCCTTGAAGTTCTTGGGCCCGAGCTTGCCGCCGAAGCGCTCGGCGATGACCTCGCTCATGCCCGCAACCTCCATGATGCCCGAGGCCTTGAGCAGGGCTCCCAGCATGGTGGTGTTGGTGATGGGCACGCCCAGCTCCTCCATGGCCACCTTGGCGGCGTCCACGGCCGCGGCCTTGGGCCACTTGTATTTCTTCTTGAGATCCTTGGCCGGGGCGGCGGAGTTCACCACGACCATGCCGCCCTTCTTGAGGCCTTCGGCCACGTCCACGATGTCCAGCAGCGAGGGGTCCAGGACCAGAACCAGGTCCGGTTCGTAAATCTTCTCACGCAGGCGGATCTTCTTGTCGTCCACGCGCACGAAGGCCTGCACCGGAGCGCCGCGGCGCTCGGGCCCGAAGCTCGGGAAGGCCTGGGCGAACTTGCCCGTGGAGATGGCCGCCCGGGCCAGCAGCTCCGCCGAGGTCACGCCGCCCTGTCCGCCCCTGCCGTGAATGCGAATCTCGATCATGATCGTCCCCGCTTTCCTGGTTTTGCGCCGGGACCTCCCCGGCCGTCAGACCTTCTGCCGGTACAGGAGAGACTGCCGCAGGGTCTCCCTGTCCATGTACTTGACCTCCGCGCCCATGGGGATGCCCTGGGCCAGGCGGCTCACGGCCACCTCCGGGAAATCGGCCTCCACCATGTTCTTGACATAGGAGGCCGTGGTCTCCGATTCCAGGGTGGCGCCCAAGGCCAGGATCACCTCGGTGACCTCGCCCCCGGCCAGCCGCTTGCGCAGCCGGCCGAACTCCAGGCTCCCCGGCCCCACCCCGTCCAGGGGCGAGAGCAGCCCGCCCAGCACGAGGTAGCGCCCCTTGAACAATCCCATCTCCTCCATGGAGAGGAGCGAGTCCCAGTCCGCTACCAGGCAGAGCTGGTCGCGGTGCCGCGCCGGGTCCGCGCAGAGCGGACACGGGCTCGTCTCGGCCAGGCTGGCGCACTCCTCGCAGAGGCACAATTTCTCCCGCAGCTCGATGATGCTGCGGCCGAAATCCTGGGCCGAGTCCTGGGGCAGCTTGAGCAGGTGCAGGCCGATGCGCAGGGCCGACTTGGGCCCGATGCCGGGCAGCCGGGTGAGCCGCTCCACCACGTCCTTGAGGGGACCGGGCAGCTTGTCCACAGGCCCTCCCCTAGAACATGCCCGGGATGCGCATGCCGCCGGTGACCTGACCCATCTCCTGCTCCATGACCTCCTTGGCCTTCTTGAGCGCCTCGTTCACCGCGGCCAGGACCAGGTCCTGGAGCATCTCCACGTCGCCGGACGCGGCCACCGTGGGGTCGATGCGCACGGAGAGGATCTCCTGGGCCGCGGTGGCGGTCACCGTGACCATGCCGCCGCCGCTGGCGGCCTCCACCTGCTTGGCCTTGAGGCCCTCCTGCACGGCGGTGAGTTTCTTCTGCATGATCTGCGCCTGGCGCAGCATCTCGTTCATGCCCTTCATCGTTCCTCCAGCTTGCTAACGGATTGGAATGAAAACCGCCGGGATTTTTCGGTGAACGGTCGGTTCAGCCCGGGCGGCGGGGCTCCACGTTGAGCACCTTGGCCTGGAACGAATCCAGGACCCGGCGCACCCCGGGATGTTCCAGGGCCTCGGCCTTGAGCTCGTCCAGGCTGCGGCGCGGGGCCTGCTCGGCGCGGTCCAGGCGCAGGGCCAGGTCCGGGCCGAAGAACTCCCGGGCCAGACGGGTCAGGGCCTTGAGGCATTCGGTTTCGGCCAGGCGCCCGGCCAGGTAGGCGGTGGGACAGTGGAGCACCAGGGTCCGGCCCTCCAGGGCTCCGGCGATCTGCCGCAGCCCGGGAATCTTGGCCTCGGCCTGGCCGTTCTTGGCCACGAGGAATTCCACGAATCCCTGCCAGGACGGCTCGGGCTCGGGCTCCGTGGCGGGCTCGGGCTCGCCGGACTCGGAGGCGTCCTCGGAGGGAGCCGCGCGGGGCGCGCTGCGGGGCGCGGCCTGGGGCGCGGCCTGGGTCCCCTGGGGAGCGGCCTGCGGCGCGCTGCGCGGGGCCGCCGGGGCCGGACGGGACGGGGCCGGGCCGCCGGAGCGCGACGGGGCCGGGCTCCCGGGCTTGGAGGCCAGGGTTTCCAGGTCCAGCAGGTCGGGCAGGCTGGCCAGGTTGAGCAGCAAGAGCTCCAGGGCCAGGGCCGGTTCCAGGCTGGTGAGCACCCGGCGCTGGCCCTCCAGGGTCATCTGCCAGCAGGCGTGGATGTAGGCGGGCTCGAAGCGGCCGGCCCAGTCCATCCAGGCCCGGGCCTCCTCGGCCGAAAGCTCCAGGGCGGGCAGGGCCGCCTCCCCGGCCTGGCGCAGCAGGAACATGTTCCGCCAGCAGCCGGCGAGCTCGCGCAGAAAGAAGCCCAGGTCCAGGCCCTGGTCCAGGACCTGGCGCAGGAGCCGGACCACCCCGGGCAGGTCCCGGGAATGCAGGACCTCCATGAGGGCGAAGAACACGTCCTGGCCGGCCAGGCCCAGGAAGCCGCGCACGTCGGCCTCCACCAGGCGGGCCTCGCCGAAGGCCAGGGCCTGGCCCAGGAGCGACATGCCGTCGCGCACGCTGCCCGAGGCCCGGCGGGCGATGAGCTGTACCGCGCCGGGCTCGAAGTCCACGGCCTCCAGGCCGAGGATCTTCTCCAGGTGCGCGGCGATGGCCGGCTGGGGCAGCATCTTGAAGGCGTAGTGCTGGCAGCGCGAGAGGATCGTGGCCGGAAACTTGTGGGCCTCGGTGGTGGCCAGGATGAAGGTCACCCGGGCCGGGGGCTCCTCCAGGGTCTTGAGCAGGGCGTTGAAGGCCTCGCGGGTGAGCATGTGGGCTTCGTCGATGATGAAGACCTTGTAGCGGCACTCGATGGGCGCGTAGCCGATGTCCTCCTTGAGGCGGCGGGCGTCGTCGATGCCCCGGTTGGAGGCGCCGTCGATCTCGATGACGTCCGGGGCCACGCCCGCGGTGATCTGGCGGCAGTGCTGGCACTGGTTGCAGGGCTCGGCCGTGGGGGCGGTCTCGCAGTTCAGGGCCTTGGCGAAGATCCGGGCGATGGTGGTCTTGCCCACCCCGCGGGTGCCGCTGAAGAGGTAGGCCGGAGCCACCCGGCCGGTCTCGGCGGCCCGGGACAGGATGGCCTTGACCGCGTCCTGCCCGGCCACCTCGGCAAAGGTCTTGGGCCGGTACTTGGCGGTGAGGTTGGCTGCGCTCATGACCTCTGGATGTACACGCTCGGGGGGCCGTTGAAAAGGTCCGCCGCGTTCCTAAAAAGAGAGGGGGCCCGAAGGCCCCCGCGTCGCTCTTTCGTCCGCTACACCGTGTAGGGGTGCAGCCAGTGGGCGTAGTCCTGGTTCTGGCCCTTGACCACCTTGAAGAACTCGGTCTGGAGCAGCTTGGCCACGGGCCCGGCGTGGCCCTCGCCGATGACCCGGCGGTCCACCTCGCGGATGGGCGTGATCTCGGCGGCCGTGCCGCTGAAGAAGGCCTCGTCCGCGATGTACAGCTCGTCGCGGGTGAAGATCTGCTCCTGGACCTCGTAGCCCAGGTCCCGGGCCAGGTTGATGATGCTGTCGCGGGTGATGCCCGGCAGCACGGAGGTCAGCGGCGTGGTCTTGATCACGTCGTTCTTGACGATGAAGATGTTCTCGCCGCTGGCCTCGGACACAAAGCCCATGGTGTCCAGCATGAGGGCCTCGTCGTAGCCGTCGGCCACGGCCTCGGTCTTGGCCAGCACGGAATTCACGTAGTTGCCGCAGACCTTGGCCTTGGTCATCATGACGTTGACGTGGTGCCGGGCAAAGGACGAGGTCTTGATGCGGATGCCCTTCTCCAGGGCCTCCTCGCCCAGGTACGCGCCCCAGGGCCAGGTGGCGATGGCCACGCGGATGGGGTTCTTGCCCGGATGCACGCCCATGGCCCCGTCGCCGATGAAGACCAGGGGCCGGATGTAGCCGGCCTTGAGCTTGTTCTTCTGGAGCGTCTCCACGCAGGCGTCCATGAGCTCGTCCACGTCGAAGGGCACGGCGATGCCGAGGATGTGGGCGGAATCGTGCAGGCGGATGACGTGCTCCTTGAGCCGGAAGACCGCCGAGGAGCCGTCGGCGCACTCGTAGGCCCGGATGCCCTCGAACACGCCCGCGCCGTAGTGCAGGGTATGGGTCAGCACGTGGACGTTGGCCTCGTCCCAGGGGACCAGCTTGCCGTCGAACCAGATTTTCTCGGATTTCTGAACCATGGCCCTCTCCTTCAGGGGAAAACGCCGCCGCCCGCAACGGGCGCGGTCATATAAGGAACCGGAGGCTAAAGAATTCGCTGGGGGAGGTCAAGACGGGAAGCCGGAAAAACCCTTGCCAAAACCTGGACGCGCGGCTATGGGGAGCCCTGCATGGGCCATCCGCCCGAGGTCCCTATGAAGCTCTGTCTCAATCGCCGCAACCACTTACGCGTGTCCCTGGCCGGAATGCTGGCCCAGCTGCGCCAATGCGACCTGTCCGTGTGCGCCGACGGCGTCTGCTGCGACGCCCTGCTCGAGGACATCTCCCCGGCCGGGGCCTGCCTGCTCCTGCCGCAGGACGCCCCCCTGACCACCGGGGCCGCGGTCTTCTTCAAGGGCTGCATCTTCAACGGGCTCATCGGCTTCCTGTCCAGCACCCGGGGCGTGGTGCGCTGGATCACCGAAAGCCGCTGCGGCGTGTGCTTCGAGGACCCCCTGGAGCTGGACTGCATGACGCTCTCGCGCATGATCCGGGCCGAGTCCTGCCCCGGAGCCCTGGACCGGCCCCTGGCCGGAATCTGACCGGCCTCATTCCCCGATATCCTCGTTCCATATCTCGGGATTGGCCCGGATGAAGCGGGCCAGCAGCTCCTCGCATTCCTTGTCCTTCAAGTCCACGACCTTCACGCCCTGGCGCTTGAGCCAGGAGACCCCGCCCTGGAAGGTGCGCGACTCGCCCAGCACCACGGTGCCGATCTTGAACTGCTTGATGAGCCCGCAGCAGTACCAGCAGGGGGCCAGGGTGGTGACCATGACCGTGTCCCGGTAGCTCTTGCGGCGTCCGGCGTTGCGGAAGGCGTTGGTCTCGGCGTGCATGGACGGGTCCCCGTCCTGGACCCGGCGGTTGCGGCCCCGGCCGATGAGCCGGCCCGCGGCGTCGAACAGGGCCGCGCCGATGGGAATGCCGCCCTCGGCCAGGCCGAGACGGGCCTCCACCAGGGCCTCCTGGAGCATGGCGTGGTAATCCAGGGCCTTGGGCATGGAGTCCTCCCCGATTCCGCGCAGCGGAACCATTTTCTTCGTCCCTAGCACGCCCGCGCCCCCCGTTCAATCGGCCCGGCGTGAAAATCACGGCCCGCGCCCCCGTGAATTGGCTTTGACAGGGCCTAGGCGGCGCGGCTAATAGATACGTCTTCATACCATACCTCATCCGCCGAGAGAGCGAGGAGTCACGGCCATGCACCAGTTCGCCCGGGTACACCGTCTGCCGCCCTATGTTTTCGCCACGGTCAACGAGCTCAAGATGAAGCTGCGCCACGAGGGCGCCGACATCGTGGACCTGGGCATGGGCAACCCCGACCTGCCCTCGCCCAAGCACGTGGTGGACAAGCTCGTGGAGGCCGTGCAGAAGCCCATCAACCACCGCTACAGCGCTTCCAAGGGCATCAACGGCCTGCGGCAGGCCATGGCCAACTGGTACCGCAACCGCTTCAACGTGGAGCTGGACCACAACCAGGAAGTGGTCGTGACCATGGGCGCCAAGGAAGGCCTGGCCCACCTGGCCCTGGTCATGCTCGCCCCGGGCGACGTGGTCCTGACCCCGGACCCGGCCTACCCCATCCATCCCTACGCCGCGATCATCGCCGGGGCCGACGTGCGCCGCGTCCCCATCGGCCCGGGCCGGGACTTCTTCGAGGACATGCAGCTGGCCGTGCGCCACTGTTGGCCCAAGCCCAAGCTTCTGGTCATCAACTTCCCGCACAACCCGACCACCGAGACCTGTGACCTGGCCTTCTTCCAGCGCATCGTGGATTTCGCCAAGGAACACGGGATGATGGTGATCCACGACTTTGCCTACGCCGACTTCACCTACGACGGCTACCAGGCCCCGAGCTTCCTCCAGGCCGAGGGCGCCAAGGACGTCGGCGTGGAGTTCTTCTCCCTGACCAAGAGCTATTCCATGGCCGGCTGGCGCGTGGGCTTCTGCTGCGGCAACCGGGACATGGTCCAGGCCCTGACCCGGATCAAGAGCTACCTGGACTACGGCATCTTCCAGCCCATCCAGATCGCCGCCTGCCACGCCCTGAACGGGCCCCAGGAGTACGTGCGCGAGATCATGGACGAGCACCAGGACCGCCGCGACGCCCTTTGCGAGGGCCTGGCCCGGGCCGGCTGGAACGTGCCCAAGCCCAAGGCCACCATGTTCGTCTGGGCCGAGATCCCGGACGAGTTCAAGAAGCTCGGCAGCGTGGAATTCTCCAAGCTCCTGCTCAAGGAGGCCCACGTGGCCGTGTCCCCGGGCCTGGGCTTCGGCGAGTACGGCGACGGGCACGTGCGCTTCGCCCTGGTGGAAAACCGCCACCGCATCAACCAGGCCATGCGCGGGATCAAGAAGTTCCTCGGCAAATAGGACGGGTCATGGAAACGGTACGCATCGGGCTGGCGGGATTCGGCACAGTGGGCTCGGGCCTGGCCCGGGTCCTTCAGGAGAACGGCGACTGGATCGAGCGCCGCATCGGCAAGCGCCTGGCCATCAAGACCGTGCTCGTGCGCGACCCGGCCAAGCAGCGCGCCGCCCAGCCCGGCCCCGGCGCGGCCTTCTGCACCGACCCCTCGGCCCTGGTGGACGACCCGGAAATCCCGGTGATCGTGGAGCTCATGGGCGGCATCGAGGCGGCCAGGTCGCTCATCGAGCGGGCGCTGACCGCCGGCAAGCACGTGATCACGGCCAACAAGCACCTCCTGGCCGAGCACGGGACCGAACTGTTCGCCCTGGCCGCGAAACAGGGCCGGGGCCTGCTCTACGAGGCCAGCGTGGCCGGGGGCATCCCCATTGTCCAGGCCCTCAAGGACTCGCTCTCGGGCAACCGCATCGAGAAGCTCGTGGGCATCCTCAACGGCACGGCCAACTACATCCTCTCGGAGATGACCACCAACGGCCTGGAGTTCGACACGGCCCTGACCCAGGCCCAGGCCCTGGGCTATGCCGAGGCCGACCCGACCTTCGACATCGAGGGCGTGGACACGGCCCACAAGCTCGTGGTGCTCATCCGCCTGGCCTACGGCCGGGACTACCCGCTCAAGGCCCTGCCCGTGCGCGGGATCACCGGCGTGACCCAGCAGGACATCGAGATCGCCCGGGAGTTCGGCTACCGCATCAAATTGCTGGCCCAGGTGCGCGACGTGGAGGGACGCCTGGAAGCCGGGGTCTTCCCGGCCCTGGTCAAGCACACCTTCCTCCTGGCCCGGGTGGGCGGCAACTACAACGCCGTGCGCCTGGAGGGCAACGCCGTGGGCCCGATCATGTTCCACGGCCAGGGCGCGGGCTCCCTGCCCACGGCCAGCGCCGTGCTGGCCGACCTCATGGACGTCTGCCGCCCGGGCTTCCTGCCGGACAACACCGGCTTTGGCGCGGCCCCGCTCTCGCCCGCCGAGATACTGCCGCCGGATCTGGCCGTGTCCTGCTACTACTACCGCTTCACCGTGGCCGACCGGTCCGGCGTCATGGCGGCCATCGCCAAGGCCATGGCCGACCACAACATCTCCATTGCCCAGGCCGTGCAGAAAGGCGACGAGTCCGGCACGGACGTGCCCATCGTGTTCCTGACCCACGCGGCCCAGGCCAAGGCCGCCGAGGCCGTGGCCGCGGAGATCGACGCCATGGCCTTCACCCGCAAGCCCACCGTGCTCTTCCGGATCCTCTAGCCAGGCGGACCCATGAAGCTTCTGTTCCTCATCGCCGACGGCATGGGCGATTGGCCCCTGGACGCCCTGGGGGGCAAGACCCCGCTGGAGGCCGCCGCGACCCCGAACCTGGACGCCATGGCGGGCAAGGCCCTGGTGGGCCGCTGCCGCACCGTGCCGGAGGGCATGGCCCCGGGCTCGGACGTGGCCAACATGGCGCTGCTCGGCTTTGACCCGGCCGCGCACCACACCGGGCGAGGGCCCATCGAGGCCGCGGCCCAGGGCCTCCAGCTCGACCCCGACGACCTGGTCTGGCGCTGCAACCTGGTGACCGTGACCAACCTGGGCCTCAACGGCAAGATGCGCGACTATTCCGCCAAGCACATCAGCACCGCGGCGGCCGAGCCGCTCATCCGCGACCTCCAGAAGCACCTGGGCGACGAGACCTTCACCTTCCACCCCGGGGTCCAGTACCGCCACCTGCTCGTGCAGAAGGGCGGGGCCCTGGAGGACGAGGCCGGGCTCAACGTGAACCCGCCCCACGACATCACGGACAAGCCCATCAAGCCGGACCTGATGACCTTCTCGCGCTCGGCCCGGCTCTGGGACCTGCTCCACGGCGCGGCCGAGCGGCTCACGGCCAAGACCAACAAGACCAAGGCCAATTCCATCTGGCCCTGGGGCCAGGGCCGGCCCCTGAACCTGCCGGACTTCCGGAAAACCTTCGGCCCCAGGGGCGCGGTCATCTCGGCCGTGGACCTGGTGCGCGGCCTGGGCCGGGCCGCGGGCATGGAGGTGCTGGAGGTGCCCGGGGCCACCGGGCTTTTGGAGACCAACTACCAGGGCAAGGTGGACGCGGCCTTGAAGTTCCTGGAGACGGGCGACTTCGTGTTCGTGCACCTGGAGGGCCCGGACGAGTGCGGACACGCGGGCAACGCCAAGGACAAGACCGAGGCCATCGCCCGGTTCGACGCGCGCATCGTGGGCCCCCTGCGCCAGGCCCTGGGCGACGAGGCCGCCTGGATGGTGGCCTGCGACCACTACACGCCCATCAAGGAAAAGACCCACACGCCCGACCCCGTGCCCTTCCTGTTCCTGGCCCCCGGGGTGCAGGGCTCGGGACTTCAGGCCTTCAGCGAGGCCCTGGCCGGTGAGACCGGGCTCTTCCTGGAACAGGGCCACGGGCTCCTGCCCTGGTGCCTGGAGAGAATGGGGAAATGAGCACCGGAGCGGACTTCCCGGCCACCCAGTCCTGGCTGGCCCACCGCGTGTCCTATGGCGAGACCGACGCCATGGGCGTGGTCTATTACGCCGAGTACCTGCACCTGTTCGAGCGGGCGCGCAGCCTGTTCATCCGCGAGCGCGGCATGAGCTACGCCGAGGTGGAGAAGCGGGGCGTGTTCCTGCCCGTGCGCGAGGCCTGCTGCCGCTACAGGATTCCGGCCCGCTACGACGACGAGCTCTGGGTCCGCTGCGGCATCAGCGAATGGCGCCGGGCCTCGCTCCTGTTCGTCTACGAGGTCCATGCCCAGGACCGCGCCACGCTCATGGCCACGGGCAGCACCGAGCACGCCTGCGTCAACGCCGAGGGCCGCCCGGTGCGCGTGCCGGACTGGCTGCGCGGGCTGTTCGGCTAGTCGCCCGAAGACTTGCGATTGACGATCCAGAGCCCCCAGCCCATGACCCCCAGGGCGATCAGCCCCAGCGCCGCGGCCGGGAGCGTCTGTCCGTATTCATAGAGCCCCATGGCCGCCAGGGCCACGAGCATCATGACCATGGCCTGGAGCACGCATCCGTATTTGCCCATCTGTGTCCTCACTCGGATTTGTCGATGCGCTTGGGCTCGGGCTCGCTGGATTCCTCCGGCCCCCCGGAGGCGGCCTTGCGAAAGTCGCGGATGGCCTTGCCCATGCCCGCGCCGATCTCGGGCAGACGGTTGGAGCCGAAGACCAGCACGGCGATGACCAGGATCACGAGCAGTTCCGTGGAACCGATGCCGAACATGCGCACCTCCCGGGCCGGGTCCCGGCCCATGCGGAAGGGGAGTCTATCCCATTCGCCGGAGATTCCCCAAAAAAATTCCCCATGATTTCAAGAAAGTAATCTTGGAGTGAGCGCCCCGCCCTTGCCCCGGGGACGGACCTCGTATAGGCAGACTTTCCGCAACCTTGCAGGAATCAAGACAGCATGCGTATCGACGTCCACACCCACGCCTTCCACCCCAAGATCGCCCAAAAGGTCCTGGACCAGCTCTTTGAGCACTACGGCATCACGCCCGTGGGCTCGGGCACGGTGGAGGACCTCCTGGCCCGGGCCGGGCGCGCCGGGCTGGACACGGTCATGCTGCACACCGCGGCCACCGAGCCCTCCCAGGTGGTCCCGGCCAACAACTGGGCCATCGAGCTGACCCGCAAGCACCCCGAGGTCATCGCCTTCGGCTCCCTGCACCCGGGCTACCACGACAACCAGCGCGAGCTGGAGCGGCTCGCCGCGGCCCATATCCGCGGGCTCAAGTTCCACCCTGATTTCCAGGATTTTTTCTTGGACGACCCGGCCTTCTACCAGCTCATGGAGATGGTGCCCCGGGACTTGGTCCTCATGGTCCACGTGGGCGACGACCAGGACCCGGACAAGAACCCCTCCTGCCCGCGCAAGCTGGCCGCGCTCACCCAGGCCTTCCCGGGCCGCAAGGTCATCGCCGCGCACATGGGCGGCTATCTCCACTGGAAATGGGCCCTGGAGCACCTGGTGGGCACGGACGTGTTCCTGGACACCTCCAGCACCCTGGCCTTCATCCCCGACGAGCAGCTTTTCGCCATCTGGAACCGCCACCCCCGCGAGCGCATCCTGTTCGGCTCGGACTACCCGCTGTTCGATCCCGGGGCCGAGATGCACATCCTCCAGCGCCGCCTGCGCCTCACGGACAGCGCACTGGACGACCTGCTCCAGGCCGGTTCCGTCCTGTTCGACTGACCCCCTCCCCTGCCGTTCACCGGCCCATATTTCCGCTGACCGTTTTTTTGGCCCTGCCGGGAAAAAAATCGGATAGGCACGACCGATCTTTCCGTTTCCGCGAAACCACGCCAAAGGAGGCATGGCATGGCCAAGAAGTCGTTGTGCGCCTGGCAGGATCTGGCCCTGGGGGCGGCCATTCTCGCGCCGGGCAGCGCGGCCAAGCTCAAGACCGGGGACTGGCGCACGCTCATTCCCCGCCTGGACGAGGACAAGTGCATCAAGTGCGGCATGTGCGAACTCTACTGCCCCGAGTTCTGCATCAGTGAGGGCAAGGACGGCTTCTTCCGCCCGAACTTCGCCTACTGCAAGGGCTGCGGCATCTGCGCCAACGAGTGCCCGAAGCAGGCCATCGCCATGGTCATGGAGGAGAAGTGATGCTCAAGAAGCGCGTCGGCATCGAGGTGTCCCTGGCCGTGGCCGAGGCCGTGAAGCAGGCCCGGGCCCAGGTGGTTTCCGCCTACCCCATCACGCCCCAGACCCACATCGTGGAGGAGCTCTCCACCTACGTGGCCAACGGCGAGCTGGACGCCGAGTTCATCCCCGTGGAGTCCGAGCACTCGGCCATGAGCGCGGCCGTGGGCGCAGCCGCCGCCGGGGCCCGCGTGTACACGGCCACCTCGTCCCAGGGCCTGGCCCTGATGCACGAGATCCTGTTCATCGCCTCGGCCCAGCGACTGCCCATCGTCATGACCGTGGCCAACCGCTCGCTGTCCGGGCCCATCTCCATCTGGAACGACCATTCGGACATCATGGCCGAGCGCGACATCGGCTGGGTCCAGCTGTTCGTGGAGGACGGCCAGGAGGCCACCGAGCTGACCATCGCGGCCTTCAAGATCGCCGAGGACCACCGCGTGCTCCTGCCCGTGGCCGTGAACATGGACGGCTTCATCCTGACCCACATGATCGAGCCGGTGATCTTCCCGGCCCAGGCCACGGTGGACAAGTTCCTGCCGCCCTACAAGCCGGCCCTCAAGCTCGACCCGGCCAAGCCCGTGACCATGGGCCCGGTGGGCGTGCCCGAGGTCTATCTGGAGGCCAAGAAGCAGTGCGAACAGGCCCTGCTGGACTCCAAGGCCGTGGTGGCGGAGGTGCTCGCGGAGGCCGGCAAGACCTTTGAGCGCAAGTACAACCTCATCGAGACCAACGGGAAAAAGAAGGCCAAGACCCTGTTCGTGACCATGGGGTCGCTCGGCGAGAGCGTCTGGAGCGCCGTGGAGGGCCTGAACGAGGACGGCGAGGACGTGGGCCAGGTGCGCATCCGCCTCTGGCGGCCCTTCCCGGTGCAGGAGTTCAAGAAGGCCTGCAAGGGAGCCAAGCGGCTCATCGTCATCGACCGGGCCATGAGCCCCGGCTCGGTCTGCGGCCCGGTGGCCCAGGAGCTCAAGACCATCTTCTACAAGGACAAGGACGCGCCCGAGATCGTCAACGTCATCGCGGGCCTGGGCGGCCGCGACGTGCCGGTGGCGGACTTCAAGGAGATGTACCGGCTGGCCAAGAAGGGCAAGCTGGCCAAGACCTACACGCTCTGGGGGGTGGACAGCAATGCTTAGGGACATCACCATCGACTACGAAAAGATCACGGCCAAGAACACGCCCAAGGAGTGCATGATCTCCTCGGGCCACCGCGCCTGCCAGGGCTGCGGCGAGATCCTGGCCATGGGCATGGTGACCAAGGCCGCGGGCAAGGACATCATCGTGGCCAACGCCACGGGCTGCATGGAGATCGTCACCTCGCCCTTCCCCCAGACCGCCTGGAAGCTGCCCTGGCTCCACGTGGCCTTCGAGAACGCCGGGGCCGTGGGCTCGGGCATCGAGGCCGCCATCAAGGTCCTGCACCGCCAGGGCAAGATCAAGAAGAAGCCCCACGTGATCTGCTTCGCGGGCGACGGCGCCACGGCCGACATCGGGCTCCAGTCCCTGTCCGGGGCCATGGAGCGCGGGCACGACATGCTCTACGTCTGCCTGGACAACGAGGCCTACATGAACACGGGCATCCAGCGCTCCTCGTCCACGCCCTGGGGCGCCAGCACCACCACCTCGCCCGCGGGCAAGCAGAGCAAGGGCCAGAACACCCAGAAGAAGAACCTGCCCATGATCATGGCGGCCCACGGCATCCCCTACGTGGCCACCGCCTCCCCGGCCTTCCACCTGGACCTCATGAACAAGGTGCGCAAGGCCCTGGCCGTGGACGGCCCGGCCTACATGCACATCTACGCCCCCTGCCCCACGGGCTGGGGACTGGCCGGGTCCAAGTCCGTGGAAATCTCCCGGCTGGCCGTGAACACCAAGGTCTTCCCGCTCTACGAGGTCATCGGCGGCCGCTTCGTCATCAGCCGCAAGCCGGCCAAGCCGCAGCCCGTGCTGGACTACCTGAAGCTCCAGCGCCGCTTCCGGCACCTGGGCGAAAAGGACGTGGCCGAAATCCAACTGGCCGTGGACGGAGCCTGGGACTACCTGGAGAAGCTGGCCAAGGCCACCGCGAAAGAAGAGAAGTAAGAAAAGAAAAAGCGAGGGGGACCTTTCTGCAGAAAGGTCCCCCTCGCGCTCCCCTCCCAAGACCTTCGGTAAAAATCAAAAATCCGTGACCCCGGCCATGTACAGGCCGATCTTGTCCACTTGCCCCTTGTCCGTGACCGGGAACTGCGCCACCACCCGGCCCCGGTACATCACCGCCACCCGGTCGGCCAGTTGCAGGGCCTCGTTCAAATCGCCAGTGACCAGGAGAATCCCGGCCATGTCCCGGGCGTCCAAAAGCCTGCGCCAGACTTCCTCGGTGGCGGCCACGTCCAGGCCCTGGGTGGGCTGCTCGGCCACGATGAGCCGGGGCTCGCGGTAGAGCTCACGGGCCAGCACGGCCTTCTGGAGGTTGCCGCCCGAGAGCTGCCAGGCCAGGACCCGCACCCGGCCGGGCTTGATGTCATACTTGCGCACCAGCTCCCGGGTGTCGGCCACGGCCCGGGCCTTTTGCAGCAGCGGCCCGGAACGGAAGCCCTTGCGCGTGGTCAAGAGCATGTTGTCCACGAGGTTCTTGTTGCGCATGGTGGCCAGGCCCAGGCGGTCCTCCGGGATGTACGAGAGCGTGTGCTTCCAGTCCGGGTCCGCATAATACTCGCGCCAGGGCTTGCCCAGGATGAAGATCGTGTCCTTCGGCGGCTGGGTCAGGCCGCAGACCGCCTCCACCAGGGCCTTCTGGCCGTTGCCCGCCACGCCCACCACGGCCAGGACCTCGCCGCGCTGGAGGTCCAGGTTGATGTCTGTGAGGCCCAGGCCGTTGAGGTTGCGGATGTCCAGGACCTGTTCGCGCACCTGGGCCGCGGTGCGGTCCACCTCCAGGAGCACGTCCTTGCCGATCATGATCCGGGCCAGGTCGGCCTTGGACCCGATCTCCTCGGGCCGGAGCTCGGCCTCCACCTTGCCGGAGCGGAGCACCGCGATCTCGTCGGCAATGGCCAGGACCTCTTCCAATTTATGACTGATGAAGACCACGGCCTTGCCCTGGGCCGTCATGGACCAGAGGGCCTCGAACAAGCGGAAGGTCTCGGCCGGGGTGAGCACGGCCGTGGGCTCGTCGAAGATGAGCACCCGGCTGTCCCGGGCCAGCAGCTTGAGGATTTCCACGAGCTGTTTCTCGCCCATGGACAAATCCCCAACCCGGGCCCGGGGATCGATGTCCAGGCGGTACTGCGCGGCCAGTTCGGCCACGCGGCGCTCCATGTCCCTGGGCGAGAGGAAAAAGCCCGGCTCCTGGCCCAGGAGCACGTTCTCGGCCACGGTCATGGCCTCCACCAGCATGAAGTGCTGATAGACCATGCCGATGCCCGCTGCGATGGCCTCGCGGGCCGAGGCGAAGCGGACCTCGCGGCCGTGCACCTCCATGCGCCCGGCGTCCGGGACGAGCCGGCCGGCCAGCATGCCCATGAGCGTGCTCTTGCCCGCCCCGTTCTCCCCGAGCAGGGCCTTGATGCGGCCCGGCCGGATCTCCAGGGTGATCTGGTCGTTGGCCAGCACCTTGCCGAAGCGCTTGGTGAGGCCGCGCAGGGCCACCACGGGTTCGGCGTCGGGCAGGGCCAGGCGGGGCGGACGGGCCGGAAGCTGGTCCATGTCAGCCCTCCGGCTCGATGTTCACGCCCAGGGCCGCGGGCGCGTCGGCCCCCCGGCCGCGCCAGGCCGAGAGGGCCAGCACGAGCACGGTCAGGGCATAGGGCAGCATGAGCAGAAGCGACGAGGGCAGGTTCGTGCCCGTGGCCTGGAGCCGCAGCTGGAAGGCCATGACCCCGCCGAACAGATAGGCCCCGGCCACGGCCCGGCCCGGCCGCCAGAAGGCGAAAATCACCAGGGCCACGGCGATCCAGCCGCGCCCGGCCGAGAGCCCGTTGGTCCAGAGGTGGGTGTAGGCCAGGGAGAGATAGGCCCCGCCCAGGCCCACCAGGAAGCCCCCGGCCACGGCCGCGAACAGGCGCAGCCGCAGGGGATGGAGCCCGGCGGCGGCCACGGCTGCGGGCATCTCGCCCACGGCCCGCACGGCCAGGCCCGGCCGGGTGCGCTGGAGGAAGAACCAGAAGGCCACGGGCAGGACGTAGGAGACATAGACCAGGGCATCCTGGCGGAAGAGGATGCCGCCCAGCACGGGCAGGTCCGCCAGTCCGGGCACGGCGAACTTGGAAAAGCCCGGCGCGGCCAGGCCGATGTACGGGGTGCCGAAGAAGTGCGTGAGCCCCAGGCCCAGAATGGTCAGGGCCAGGCCCGAAACCACCTGGTTGCCGAGAAAGCCGACGCAGATCACCCCGTGGAGCAGGGCCAGGCAGGCCCCGGCCAGCCCCCCGGCCGCGAAGCCCAGCCAGGGCGAGCCCGTGAAATAGGCCGTGAGAAAGGCCGCCAGGGCGGCCACGCTCATCATGCCCTCCACGCCCAGGTTGAGCACCCCGCCCTTTTCCGAGAGCATCTCGCCCAGGGTGGCGAACAGGATCGGCGTGCCCGACTGCACGGCCGCGGCCAGGAGCGCGACGAGGATGCCCCAGTCCACGCCCGGCCCCTAGCCTTCCCGCCGCCCGAGGCGAAAGGTCTGGAAGAACTGCCCGGCCAGCACGCTCAGGAGGATGAGGCCCTCCATGATCATGCCGTAGGCCGCGGGGATCTGCATCTCCAGCTGGAGGTTCTCCACGCCCACGCGCAGCACGGCCAGGAGGAAGGAGGCCAGGGCGATGGGCAGGGGCTCCAGGCGGGCCAGCCAGGCCACCACGATGGCCGTGTAGCCGTATCCGGCCATGAGGCTGGGCTGGAGCCTGCCGAGCACGGCCGAGGTCTCCACGCACCCGGCCAGGCCGGCCAGGGCCCCGGACACGGTCATGACGAAACCCACCAGGAAGCCGTAGGGCAGCCCGGCGTAGCGGGCCACGCGCGCGCCCTCGCCCCCGGCCTTGAGCTCGTAGCCCAGGAGGGTGAAGCGGAAAAAGGCCCAGAGCCCCACCCCGGCCACCAGGCAGACCGCGAAGCCCCAGTGCAGGCGGGTGCCGCCGATGGGCCCAAGGATCGCCGCCGGGGAGAACTCCGGGGTCATGGGGAAGCCGAAGCTGGTGGGGTCCTTCCAGACCCCGAACACCAGGTAGTCCAGGAGCAGGATGGCGATGTAGTTGAGCATGAGCGTGGTGATGATCTCGCTGACCTTGAGCTTGAGCTTGAGCCAGGCCGGGATCAGGGCCCAGAGCCCTCCGGCCAGGAGGGCGGCCAGGAACATCACGGGCAGGAGCACGATCTTGGGCAGGCCGGGGAAGCTCAAGGCCGCCCAGGTGGCGCCGATGGCCCCCAGGGCGAACTGGCCCTCGGCCCCGATGTTCCAGACCTGCATGCGGAAGGCCACGGCCACGCCCAGGGAGCAGAGGAAGATGGGCACGGACTTGCGCAGGGCGTCCTCCAGGGCGAAGACGTTGCCGAAGGTGCCCTGCCAGAGGACCACGGCCCCCTGAACCGGCGACTTGCCCTGGGCGGCCAGCATGAGGATGCCGGCCCCCAGGGAAAAGGCGAGGGCGCCCAGGACAATGGCCAGGGCGCCCCCCCTCCAGGGCTCGTCTCGCTTGATGACGCGGAGCGCGGGCATCCGGCTACTCGGTGGTGCCGACCACGCCTTCCACGAACCAGGTCATGCCCAGCAGGTCGGCGTCCGGGGCCTTCTGGCCCGCGGCGTAGCGCTCCTTGCCGGCCTGGTCCTTGATCGGGCCCACGAACACGGTGTCCGTGCCGGCCTTGAGCTCGGCGCGCTTGGCCTCGACCTTGGCCTTGACCGCGTCCGGAACCATGGGGCCGTACGGGGCGACGTCCACCACGCCCTTGTCCATGCCCCACCAGATGGCCTGCCCGCCCTTCCAGGTGCCGTTCTTCACCTCTTCCACGGTCTGGACATAGAGCGGAGCCCAGTTCCAGACGGCCGCGGTGAGGTGGGCCTTGGGCGCGAAGGCGCTCATGTCGGAGTTGTAGCCGATGCTGTACACCCCGCGCTGCTGGGCGGCTTCCTGCGGGCCGGGGGAGTCCTGGTGCTGGGCGATGACGTCCGCGCCCACGTCCAGCAGGCTCACGGCAGCGTCCTTCTCCAGGGCCGGGTCATACCAGGTCTTGGTCCAGACCACGCGGACCTGGGCCTGGGGGTTCACCGAGCGCGCGCCCAGGGTGAAGGCGTTGATGCCGCGGATGACCTCGGGGATGGGGAAGGCGGCCACGTAGCCCAGGATGTTCTTCTTGGTCATCTGCCCGGCCACCATGCCCGTGAGATAGCGGGCCTGGTACATGCGGCCGAAGTAGTTGCTCATGTTCTCGGCGGTCTTGAAGCCCGAGCAGTGCATGAAGCGGACTTTGGGGAACTCCTTGGCCACCTTGAGGGTGGAGTCCATGTAGCCGAAACTCGTGGTGAACACGAGATCGAAGTCCTTGCGGGCCATGTTGGTGATGACGCGCTCGGAGTCGGCGCCCTCGGGCACGGACTCCACAAAGGAGGACTCAACAAACGGCAGGGCCGCCACGGCCTTCTGGCCCTGGTGGTGGGCGTAGGAATAGCCCGCGTCACCGATGGGCGAGACATAGACGAAGCCGACCTTGATCTTCTTGTCCGCGGCCGGGGCGGGCTTGGCCTCAACGGCGGGCTTGTCCGCGGCCTTCTGCTCGGCCTTCTGGTCGCCGCAGGCGGCCAGGGACAGGGTCAGGGCCGCTCCCAGACAGAAGACGGCCAGTTTCGCGCCCATGCTCTTGAACACGTTCATCGCTGCTGCTCCTGTGTTGCAGTCTCAAGTGCTTTTTTTGACAATGGGTTGCACGAACTGGGACTCGGCGTCCCAGGGAAAGAGAATCCAGGTGTCCTGGCTCACCTCGGTGACGAAGGTGTCCACCAGGGGACGGCCCTCGGGCTTGGCGTAGACCGTGGCGAAGTGGGCCTTGGGCAGCATCTCGCGCACGATGCGCGCGGTGCGGCCCGTGTCCACCAGGTCGTCCACCAGAAGCCAGCCCGCGCCGTCCCCGCGGATCTCCTTGAGCACCGCGGCCCCGCCCTGCTGCTGCCAGTCGTAGCTGGAGACGCAGACCGTGTCGATGAGCCGGATGTCCAGCTCCCGGGCGATGATGGCCGCGGGCACGAGCCCGCCGCGGGTGATGGCGTAGATGCCCTGCCAGGGCCCCCGCTCCATGAGCCGCCAGGACAGGGCCCGGCAGTCCCGCTGGAGCTGCTCCCAGGAAACCGGATACATCTTGGTGTAGCGATCGGCGTCGGCCAAGGAAGACTCCCGAACTCACTGAAAAAAGAATTGGCGCATTGCCTGCGCCGGGGCCCTTGTATCCCAGGTCCGGTTTTCCTTCAACAGTCCCGGGGCCTGCTCAGCCGTTTCCCAGGGCCTGGACCCCGGCAAAGGCCGCCCCGAACATGCCGCTGTCCTTGTTGGTGTTGAGCCAGACCGGCAGCCGCTCCAGGAGCGGGCCGTGGGACGGCGAAGAGATGAACTCCCGGCAAAAGTGCTCGTTGTCCACCAGGGCCGGGGTTCTGGCGGCCACGCCGCCGGACACGTACAGGCCGCCGGTGGCCAGCACGGCCAGGGCGTAGTTGCGGCAGACCCGGGCGTAGAAGCGCGCGAACCAGACGAGCGTGGGGCTGTCCGGGGTGAGTTCCGCGGCCACGGCCTCGGGCGAGAGGTCCCGGCCGGTGTGGAAGCGGTGCAGCAGGGCCAGGCCGGACCCGGAGACCACGGCGTCGCCGTGGGCATAGGGCCGGTCCAGGGCTCGGCACAGGAACTCACCGTATCCGGTCTCCTCCGGACCCACAAAGGCAAAGGCCGCGTGCCCGCCCTCCGAGGGCACCGGCACCTGATCCCGGCCCCAGGGCACCAGGGCGCAGTGGCCCAGGCCCGTGCCCGCGCCCACCACGGCCAAGGCCCCCGCGGGATCGGCCCGGCCGGACCGGATGACCTTGGCCCCGGCCACGGCAGGGGTCCGGCAGGCAAAGGCCTGGGCCACGAAATCGTTGAGCAGGAGGCAGCGCCGCAGTCCGAACTCCTGGGGCCGGGACACGTCCAGGTCCCAGGGGATGTTGGGCGGCGTGCAGAAAACCCCGTCGCGCACCGGCCCGGCCACGGCCAGGCTGGCCAGGTCGAAGTCCCGGGGCCCGGCGCCCAGCCCGGCCCAGACCCGGTCCAGGAGCGCGGCCAGGGAATCCACCTCGGCCGTGCGCAGACGGCAGGGGTCCCCGCTGGGCACCGGCCCTGCCGGACTGCTCTCGAAAATCGCGAAGCGGCAATGGGTGCCGCCGATGTCCGCCGCCAGGATGCGCATGCTTCCTCCCCGTGGGACCGTGCTAGCACAGCGGCGCAAAAAAAAGGAGCCCCGCGGGGCTCCCTTTTGGACATCGGTTCCAGGGCTCAGGAGGCCCGGGCCAGCAGGCTGGCCGCGTCCTCCTTGGATTCTGCGGTGTCCAGGCGGCGCTTGGCGTGCTTGCGGGCGATGCCGCGCAGGGCCTGGACCTGCTCCGGCCGCAGGCCGGGGGTCAGGAAGGCGCTCAGGCGGCGCTCCAGCTTGTAGGGATTCTGCTCCCGGACCATGGCCGCCACGCCCTCCATGATGAGCTGCTGGTTCAGGAGCTGGGCCCGGGTCTGATGGTGGATGTTCTCGGCCATGGGCGCGAAGACCAGGTTGCCCAGGACCACGCCGTACAGGGTGGAGATGAAGGCCACCGGGATGTTCTGGAGGATCACCGCGGTGTCGTTGATGCCCATGATCATGCCGATGATGCCGATGACGCTGCCGGCCAGGCCGAAGGCCGGGCCCAGGCGGGCCAGGGTCTGGAATATCCGCTCGCTCTGCTGGCGGCGCAGGGCGAAGAAGTGCATCTCCGCGCCGAGCAGGTCGCGGATCTCGTTCTCCTTGTAGTTGTCCACCAGGCACTGCACGGCCCCGGCCAGAAAGGTGTCGCGGGACAGGTTCTCCAGCCGCTCCAGGGAGAGCACCCCGTCCACGCGGGAGCGCACGGACAGGTCCAGAAGGGTCCGGGCCACCTCCTCGGGGGTCTGCTGCTTGGTGGCGTAGGCGTTGCGGGCCACGGCAAAGGCGTTGCGCAGGGTCTCCACGGGATAGGCCATGAGCACGGCCGCCCCCAGGCCGGAGAAGACCACCAGGAGCGCGGCCAGATCCCAGTATCCGGCCAGGCCCGAGGGTGTCAGGGCGAAGCTGGCCACGAACAGGATCAGGCAAAGGATCAGGCCGATGACGTTCTTGCGGTTCATGCGTGCACTCCTTGGATCATCGCTCGCTGAGCAGAAGGATCTCCACCCGCCGGTTGCGCTCGGCGCTTCCCGGCATTCCGGCGGGGGTCTCGGGACGGTAGGCGCCCTGGCCGCTGACCAGCAGGCGCCGGGGGTCCAGGCCGGAGCCGCCCAGGAAATACTTGGCCACGCTGGCCGCGCGGCGCACCGACAGCTCAAACCCGGCGGCCCCGCTGCCCTCGCTCTCGTCGGCGTGACCCACCACGTGGACCAGTCCGCCGTGGACCCGCAGGATCGAGGAGACCTCGCTCAGGTATTTCAGGCCATCGGCCGAAAGCTCGCTTTTGCCGGGCTGGAAAAAGGTCTCCCCGCGCAGGGTCACCCGGATCACGCCGTCGGGCTCGCGCAGCACGCTCACGCCCACGGCGTCCGAGCGGAACAGCACCTCCCGGCCGTCGGGGGCGCGCAGAAGCACGCCCCGGTCGCCCAGGCGCACCAGGAGCGCGTCCGCCGGGTCGGCCTCGGGGCTGGCCGCCACGCTCTGGCCCGGCCGGAAGAGCACGGTCACGTTCCTGTGTGTGCTGGCGTAGACGAAAAGCACCACGAAGAGCACGCAGAGGATCATCATCATGTCCGACCAGGGCACGGCCCAGTCCGAGAGGCTGCCGCCCCCCAGGGTCTGGCCCGGATCACTGCCCAGCCCGTAACGGGCCAGCACGGATTCGTCACGCTGGGACACGCTGTTCGCCTTCCTTCTTTCCCGGGGGAGTAGCAAATTTCCTGCCAATGGCTGAGGCCCTGATCCCCTTGGAGAAATCCCAGGAGCCCCGCGCCGCGGGCCAAAAAACCGTCACCCTCCCCTGCGCGGAACCGGGCGGCGGGCGACGTTGACGCCGCCTCCCGAAGGAGGCAAGGAAAGGGTCATGCCACTCCTCACACAACCCGCTGGTCCCGGCGCATTCCGGACCCTCGCCCCCCTGGTGTTGGCCTCGGCCAGCCCCCGCCGCCGGGAACTCCTGGGCTCCCTGGGCCTGGGCTTCTCCATCGACCCCGGAGAGGCCGAGGAACCCCGGCCCGAACCCGGCGAAGCCCCGGCGGACTATGCCCTGCGCGCGGCCCGGGCCAAGGCCCTGCCCGTGGCGGCCGCCCACCCCGAGGCCGTGATCCTGGCCGCGGACACCATCGTGGTCCTGGACCAGGACATCCTGGGCAAGCCCCGGGACGCGGCCGACGCCTGCGCCATGCTCGCGCGTCTCTCGGGCCGCATCCACCAGGTGGTCACGGGCTGCTGCCTGGTCCGGCCCCAGGGCGGGGAGAAATGCTTTGCCGTGAGCTCGGACGTGACCATGCGCCGCTCGCACCAAGCGGAACTCGCGGCCTACGCCGCCACGGGTGAGCCCCTGGACAAGGCCGGGGCCTACGCCATCCAAGGCCTGGGCGGATTCCTGGTGCGCCGGGTGGAGGGCTCCTACACCAACGTGGTGGGCCTGCCCCTGTCGCGGGTCCTGGAAGTGCTGCTGGAATGGGCTGTGGCCGCGCCGCGCCCAGGGACCCCGGACCGGGCCGCCGGATAACGCAACAGGAGGACCTCATGAGCGCTCCAGCCCTTCTCACCCAGGACATCGCCGCGATCCTGCGCGGGCTGGAGGACAGCCCGGCCATCCTGGCCGCCATGGTCCGCGAGATTCCCGGGGACCGGCTGCACCTCCAGCGCCGCGAGGGCTTCTGGTCCCTGGCCGAGCACGTGGCCCATCTGGCCCAGGTCCAGCCCATGCTCGGGGAACGCGTCCGCCGCATCCTGAGCGAGGACAACCCCGAGTTCGTGCCCTTCTTCCCGATCCCGGACGAGAACGCCAAGAGGCCGGCGGTGCCGCCGGTGGCCGATTCCCTGGAGCGCTTCCGCACCGGTCGCGAGGCCATGCTGACGCTCCTCAAACAGGCCGGGCCCGAGGACTGGCTGCGCCCGGCGCGGCACCCGGAATACGAGCGCTACGGCCTGGCCATCCTGGCCCGGCACATCCTGATGCACGACTTTTGGCACATGTACCGCATGGAGGAAATCTGGCTCACCACCGAGGCCTATCTCCGCGGCTCCGGGGACTGAGCCCCGGGAATCCTTCGGCCGCAGCCATTTCCTGGAAGTGAGTCCCCCTTGTCTTGAATCCCGTGCCGCATTGCCGTATCCTGGGGACATCCGGCCCCCGGCCCGCAGATGCGCCGGGAGCCCTCCCCGGCAACCTCAACGCCAAGGAGAATAGACATGGCCAAAAGCAACAGGGACGCCCAGAAAGCCAAGGTCATCGAGGTCCTGAACAAGGCCCGGGCCATGGAGCTGAAAGCCATCAGCCAGTACATGGTCCAGCACTACAACCTGGACGACATGGACTACGGCGAGCTGGCCGCCAACATGAAGCGCATCGCCATCGACGAGATGCGCCACGCCGAGATGTTCGCCGAACGCATCAAGGAGCTGGGCGGCGAGCCCGTGTCCCAGAACATGGAGAAGGTGGTCAAGGGCCAGGACGTGCGCAAGATCTACCCCTTCGACGCCGGGCTCGAGGACGACACCATCGCCCAGTACAACGGCTTCCTGGAAGTCTGCCGGGCCAACGGCGACAGCATCAGCGTGAAGCTCCTGGAGGCCATCATCGACGAGGAGCAGACCCACTACAACTACTTCGACAACACCGGCGGCCACATCAAGACCCTGGGCGACGTGTACCTCTCCAAGATCGCCGGGACCTCGGCCTCCACGGGCCCGTCCACCAAGGGCTTCATCGCCAGCCAGAGCGGCGCGGCCGGCGCCTGATGCCGGTTCCCTTCCGTCCATCCGCCCGGCGCGTTGCGGCCAGCCCCGACGCGCCGGGCCTTCTCAGGCCCGCGCAGGAGCCCCTGTGAACGCCCTGGACCGCCTGGCCCTGGAACTGTCCACCCTGGGCCCCGTGGGCCGCATTCCCCAGGCCCCGGGCACCTGGGGCTCGGCCGCCGCGCTCCTGCTGGCGCCCTGGATCTTCCTGCCCCTGCCGCTCTGGGGCCGCCTCCTGGCCCTGGCCGGGATCCTGGTCCTGGGGACCTGGGCGGCGACCCGGGCCGAGGCCGTGCTCGGCCGCACCGACCCGGGCTGCGTGGTCATCGACGAGGTCCTGGGCCAGTGGACGGCCCTCCTGCCGTTCGCCGCGCCCTCGCTCTGGACGCTTTTCGCGGCCTTTGTCCTGTTCCGGGCCCTGGACATCGCCAAGCCCTGGCCCATCCGGCTGGTGGAGCGCTCCCTGCCCAAGGGCCTGGGCGTCATGGCCGACGACCTCCTGGCCGGGGCCCTGGCCGGGGCTCTGCTCTTCGTCCTGAGCCTGGCCCAGGGATAAAAAAAGGCCGCGTCCCTGGGGGCGCGGCCTCTGTTCTGCGAAACGTCCGGCCTAGTAGGCGGCGCGGAACTCGTCGCGGCGGTTCTGGGCCCAGGCGGTCTCGTTCTCGCCCTGGACCAGGGGCCGCTCCTCGCCGAAGCTCACGATGGACAGGCGCTCGGGGGACACGCCCAGGAGCACGAGGAACTCGTAGGCGGCGCGGGCGCGGCGCTCGCCCAGGGCCAGGTTGTACTCCTCGGTGCCGCGGTCGTCGCAGTGGCCCTCGATGACCAGGCGCACGCCGCTGGTGGCCTTCATGACGTCGGCCTTGTGCTGGAGGATGCCGCGGGCCTCCTGGGACAGCTCATAGGAGTCGAAGCCGAACTGGATGCGCTGACCCAGGTCGGACATGGCCTGCTCCCGCTGCCGGGCCAGGCGCTGCTCCTCGGTGAGGCCGTCCTCGCCGTAGCCGCTGCCCTTGCCGGAACCCCAGTCGTGGTCGCGCACGTTGGCGTCCGCGCCGGAGGCGCCGGGAGGCATGGTGGACGCGCGTTTCTTGGAGCAGCCCCCGGCCGCGCCCAAGGCCAGCACCAGGCAGACAACGATCAGAATCCAACCCTTCGTCTTCATTTCTTTCTCTCCGTATTCTCGGCGCAAGCGCCGGTTGTCAAAATTCCTGAAGCTCCCATGGTGCGATATCCCGCGGCCTTCGGCTAGTCGCTGCCTGCGGCCGTGTCCCAGGCCGGCGAGGTGGCGTCTCCGGGTCCGGTGGGGACCAGGATGGGCTCGTCGCCGTGCCGTGTGGTCAGATAGATGCGGTACTGCCCGCTGCGGTTGGAGGTGAAGGCGATGTAATAGCCCTCGGGCCCGAAGGCCGGGTCCTCGTCATTGCCCGGGCCGAAGCTGATCTGGCGCTCCTGGCCCGAGGAAAGGTCCGTGAGAATGATGCGGTGGCCGTTGGAGGTCTGGCGGGAGAATGCCACGAAGCGGCCGTCCGGGCTCAAGGACGGCGAAGTGTTGTAGTTGCCCTCGAAGGTCACCCGCTTGACCTCGTTGGTGTCCCGGTTGAGCACGAAGATCTGGGGCCCGCCGAAGCGGCCCGAGGTGAAGGCCATAACCCGGCCGGTGGAGTCGAAGGCCGGGGACACGTCGATGAAGCCGCTGGAGGCGATGGTGCCCCGGGGCCGGAAGCTCGAGTCGAGCATGTAGATGTCGGCGCTGCCGGACTTGTTCAGGGTCACGGCCACCCCGCCCTCGGGGGTGAAGGCCGGGGAGATGACCGTGTTGCCGAGGCCCTCGCGGAAGAGCTTGACCTCGCCGGTCTTGCGGTTCCAGAGGCCCAGGGAGTGGCGCTCCTCGTTGAGGTGGGTGAAGACGAGCATGTTGCCGTCTTTGGACCAGTCCGGGCCCAGGTTGAACCCGCCCAGACTGGTGACCTGGGTCAGGGCCCGGCCCTGGGGCAGGACCGTGAAGATCTCCTTGGCCGAGCCCACCCGGCGCACGAAGGCGATGGGCGAGGTGAAGAAGCCCTTCTTGCCGGTGAGGGCCTCCATGAGCAGCGAGCAGAAGCGGTCGGCCACATCCGGCAGGGAGGCGTCGGTGAGGTCGCCGTAGGCCTTGCCGATGACCCGGCGGCCGCTGAAGGTCTCATAGACCCGGGCCTCCAGGCGGTTGCCCTCCCAGCCCGTGGTCATGGTCAGGTCGATGCGCGCCAGCTGCAGGGGCCGGAAATTGATGTCCTCGGCCGTGACGCCCTTGCTGGGATCGCCGCCGGGCACCGTGGACGCGGGCATGAGGTTCAAAAAGGGCATGAACCGCAGGTTCTGCTGGACCAGCTCCTCGAAGGTCTTGGACATGGCCGGGGGCGCGCCCTGGTTCAGGGGCCGCGGCGGCAGCATGACCATGTTCACCTTGCGCTGGCCGGGCCCGTGGATGTCCACGGTCAGGCCCTGGGCCACGGCCCGGCCCGCCAGGAGCGCGACGAAAAGCGCGGCGAAGAGGAGGGTTTTCAATTTCATGACTGGAATATCTCCCTAACGGTTCAGTTCCTGGAGGTTGAAGTTGATCCGCAGGGTGCCCACGGCCTCGGAGGGCGGCGGGGGCAGTTCCTTGGTTTCGCGCACGGCCTTCACCGCGGAGTCGTCGAAATCCGCCCGGTCCGAGGGCGTGAGCACCTTCACGTCGGCGATCTGGCCCTTGGCGTCGATGCGCACCTCGACCACGGCCACCAGGTTGGAGTCGTTGCCGAACACGGGATAGCGCCAGTTCTTCTTGATGGCCTGCTCCACGATGGAGGCATAGACCTGGAGCAGCCCGGAGCTGCCCGATCCGCCGCCGCCACCGCCGCCGCCACCGCCCGTGGAGTAGAGGCTGCCGCCCACGGTCTTGCGCAACGCGGCCAGCTCGCTCTGCACGTCGTTCTTGGCCTGCTGCTGGGGCGAGGGGCCGGAGCTCTTGCCGCCGTCCTTGGCCGCCTCCTTCTTCACGTCCTGCAGGGCGCTGGCCAGGATGTCCTTGTTGGAGGGTTCGGGCTTGGCCGCCTCCTTCTTGGGCTCGGGCTTCTTGCTCTCGGCCTTGGTCTCGCTGATGGGCTTGGCCTCGGGCTTGGGCTCGGGCTTGGCCGCCGGCTTGGCCGGCTCGGGCTTGGGCGGCGGGGCCTTGACCGGCTCGGGCTTGGCCGGCTCGGCCTTGACCGGTTCCGGCTTGGCCGGCTCGGGCGCGGCCGCGGTCTGCTCCGGCTTGACCTCGGGATTGGGGGCCATGGTCGGCGGCGCGGGATTGGGCGAGACGGCCGGGATGGCCGGGCCGGGCCCGATGGGGCCGGGCGGCGGGCCCGGGGCGATGTTCACCAGGTCCACAGTGTAGGTCGGGACCTCAAGGTTGACCTTGACCCCGCCGAAATTCTGCCACAGCACGGCCATGACGACCAGGCCCACATGCAGGCAGATGGACAGAACGAAACTGGACCTTTGTTGCACGCCACGCACCACGCGGTCGTTTGCGGAAGCCTTCCGGAGGGCCGGAGAGGACTCCCGAACTCAGCTCTTCTTCGCCGCTTCCTTGGCCACCGGGGTCTGATCCGGTTCGGCCACGATGCCGAGCTTGTCGATGCCGGCCGCCTTGATCTCGCCCATGACCCGGACCACTACGCCGTAGGCCACTTCCTTGTCGGCGCGCATGAACAGCTGCTTGTTCTGGGTGAGCACCAGCCGCTTGAGATGGTCCTGCAGCTGGGGCATCTCCACCTTGAACTCATCGAGAAAGACCTCGCCCGCCTTGTTCACGGTGAGCACCAGATGGTCGCTGTCCTTGGGCAGGGTCTTCACGGCCTTGGTCTGGGGCAGGTCCACGTCCAGGCCCTGGGTCATGAGCGGGGCCGTAACCATGAAAATGATAAGCAGGACCAGCATGACGTCCACGAAGGGCGTCACGTTGATCTCGGACATGAATCCGCCGCGGTTGAGCGACATTCCCATGACGGTCTCCGGCCCGGGGGGCTACTCGTTGTCCCGGCGCGAGCCCCGGGAGGAAGCCCAGGACACCTCGCGCTCCACCCGGTTCAGGAAGGCTCCCGCGAAGTTGACCATCTCGGTCTCCACCACCGTGAGCATGCCCAGGAAGAAGTTGTAGGCGATGGTGGCCGGAATGGCGACCAGCAGGCCGATGGCCGTGGTCACCAGGGCCTCGGAGATGCCCGGGGCCACGGTGGCCAGGGCCGCGCTCTGGGCCTGCCCGATGGAGTGGAAGGCGTGCATGATGCCCCAGACCGTGCCGAACAGGCCGATGAACGGCGCGGAGTTGGCGCTGGTGGCCAGGAACGGGATGGAGCTGGACAGGCGCTTCATCTCCGCGCTCACGGCCTGGCGCAGGATGCGGCGCAGGGTGTCCTTGACCAGGTAGCGTTTGCGCTCCTTCTCGATATCCGCGCTCTCCAGCTTGCGGAACTCCCGCACGGCCATGCTGCCGACCACCGCCAGCGGCGACTTGGGGTCGCGGCTCACGGCGTGCAGGCCGGCCGAGAGGTCCTCGGCCTGGAGGAAGGCGTCGTAACCCTCCACCACCTGGCGCTTGGCCTTGTTGATGAGCAGGATCTTGAAGATGATGATGGTCCAGCACCAGATGGACATGCCCAGGAGGAAGAGCAGCACGACCTTGACCATGAGGGTCGCCTGCAGGAGCATGGACAGGATGCCGCCGCTTTCAGGAAGAAACTCCATACCGCTACGTCCTTGCTACAATGTTCCCCAACCGGCGGGCCATTCCGCCGGAATCATTCCCATGCCCGCCGAGGGGCTTCAGCCCCGCAGCAGCCTCTGGACCAGGGCCGCGGCGTTGGCCTCGGCCTGTTCGCATTCCTCGGCGGAAAGCCCCGCGCCCAGGGCCACCTTGCGCCGCAGATCGCGGGACACCAGGTCGCCCGGCTCGTGGGCGTCGTTGTTGATGACGATCCGGGCCTGGAAGCGCCGGGCCAGCTCCACCACGTGCCCGTTGGTCAGGCTGTGGCCCTTGCGCGTGGTGACTTCCAGGGCCACGCCGCGCTCCGCGGCCAGGGCCGCCTCGGCCTCGCCCAGGAGCCCGGGGTGGGCCAGCACGTCGCAGCCGGCCTCGATGGCCGCCAGATTGGTGCCCGGGGCCACCGGCTCCACCACGGTCTCGCCGTGGACCACCACCAGCTGCGCGCCCAACTCGCGGGCCCGGGCCACGCTGGCGGGAAGGAGCGCCGGGGGCACGTGGGTCAGCTCCACCCCGGCGAACAGGCTGATCTCGAAAAAGGGCCCGGCCTCGTCCACGAACCGGCGCACGTTGCGCAGGATGTGCTCCATGTTGCTGGCGTCGGCATGATCCGTGAAACAGAGCGCCCGGTAGCCGGCCATGGCCGCGCGCCGGGCCAGCTCCGCCGGGATGAGCACTCCGTCGCTGAACACGGTGTGGGTATGCAGGTCGATCATGGCCGCACCCTCACATCTTGTACTTGGTGCCGTTTTCGGAAAGTTTTTCCAGTTCCTCGGTCCACTTCTCGGCGTCCTCGCTGGTGAGCACGGTCTCGTAGCCCCCGGGCGAGGGCGAACCCGCGGCCTGGAGCACCTCCTCGGCCACGAACAGGGGGGCCTCGGCGCGCAGGGCCACGGCGATGGCGTCCGAGGGGCGGCTGTCCAGGCGCAGGGTCTCGCCGCCCTTGTCCACCACGATCTCGGCGAAGAAGGTGCCCTCCTCCACCAGCGTCACTTCCACGCCCGTCACCCGCCCGCCCAGGCGGTGCAACACGTTGAGCAGCAGGTCATGGGTCATGGGGCGGGGAAAGGCCACCTTGTTCAGGGCCACGGAAATGGCCATGGCCTCCATGGCCCCGATCCAGATGGGCAGGATCCGCTCGGCGTCCTGGGCCTTGAGTATGAGGACGGGGGCCTGGTTTTTCTCGTCCAGGGCCAGCCCGAAAACTTCCACTCTCACCATGAGGCGCCCGCCTTCTCCCCGACCAGGGAGTGCTTCTTGGCCTCCACGAGGCGCACCGGGACCATCTTCCCGGTCAGGTCCGCCCCGCCGTCGTGGGCCAGATTGACCGTGCGGCCGGCCGGATCGCGGCCGCGCCACGAGAGCGCCCCGGCGTCCTGCTTCCGGCTCGGGCCCTCGATCAACACTACGGTCAGTGTACCCACGCATTTTTCTAGACAATCTTTAGTAAGCGTATTTTGCAAATTCTGCAAGTGCTCCAGCCGGGCCGCGGCCACCTCTTCGGAAACCTTCGGCTTCATACGCGCGGCGGCCACTCCCGGCCGGTCGCTGTACTTGAAAGAAAAGCTGCTCTCAAAGCCCACGCGCCGGATCATGTCCAGGGTGGCCTGGAAATCCGCCTCGCTCTCCCCGGGGAAGCCCACGATGAGGTCCGTGGACAGCGCGATGTCCGGCCGGGCACGGCGCAGCCGCTCCACGATGTCCAGGTAGCGGGCCGTGTCGTAGCGCCGGCCCATGCGCTGGAGCATGGCGTCCGAGCCGGACTGCAGGGGCAGGTGCAGGGCCGGGCAGAGGTTGGGCAATTCCCCGAAGGCCGCCACGACCTCGCCGGCGATGTCCTTGGGGTGCGAGGTGGTGAAGCGCAGCCGCTCCACCCCCGGGATGGCGGCCACCTGCCGCAGGAGTTGCGCGAACGAGACCCCGGCCCCGCCGTTGTCCAGGCCGAAGCTGTTCACGTTCTGGCCGAGCAGCGTGATCTCGCGCACGCCGCGCGCGGCGAGACTGCGGCACTCGGCCAGCACGGCCCCGGGGTCGCGGGACTTCTGGCGGCCGCGCACGTAGGGCACGATGCAGTAGGCGCAGAAGTTGTCGCAGCCCTGCATGATGTTCACGAAGGCCTGGGCCGGACCGCTGCCCGGCCCGGGGGCCGGGTCCTCGCGCTCGGCGTAGGTGGGCAGGAAATCGAGCAGGGCCAGGCGTTCGTCCGATGACTCCGCCAGGCGCTCCAGGGCCGCGGGGGCCAGGGCCACGGCGTCGGTGCCGAACACCAGGCGCACAAAGGGAAAGCGCTCGAAAAATCCCCGGCCCACCTGCTGGGCCACGCAGCCGCCCACGGCGGCGAACACGTTCGCGTCCCGGCGGGCGTGCTGCTCCAGACGGCCCAGGAGGCTGTAGACCTTCTGTTCCGGCTTGTCGCGCACGCTGCAGGTGTTCACGATGAAGACGCGGGCCTGATCCTCGGGGGCCTCGGTCCAGCCCCGGCTCTCCAGGGCCCGGACCAGCCAATCCGAGTCATTGGCGTTCATCTGGCAGCCAAAGCTGATGATGTGAAAATTCATCTAAGGCCGAATCCCCGGGCGCTGACGCCCTCCTGACTTAGGACGGCCCCCGCTCTACCACGTTGCCGGGAAATGACAATGGAAAAATGCGGGAGGTTCGCCGACGATACTGTAAATAAGCATCCCCGAAGGACAGCACAAGCCGCTGCTCCTCGAATATCGAGCCCACGAGGAAATAGGCCGCGGCGAACAGGGAGAACAGGAGGTGTTCCAGGGTCATGCGCGGTGCGGCGAAGAGGATCATGAGCCCGGCCAGATACATGGGATGCCGGCACAGGCCGTACGGCCCGCTGGTGAGCAGCCGTCCGGGCCGCTCGCCCGAGGCGTCCGGGCCGGGGCCCTGGCGCAGAAAGGCGCGCACCTGGGCCAGGCCCAGGAATTCCTGGCCGTCGATGACCAGAAAGGTCCAGACAAAGAGCGCCAGCCCCAGGGTCTGGACCAGACGCAGGCCCCAGGACCAGGGCGCGGACACCGCGTAGAGCTCCAAAGGCAGCCGCGGGGCCGCGAGCCCGGCCAGGCCGAAGGTGAGGACCGCCAGGACGATGAAGCCCAGGCGGTAGAAGGCGAAGCGCGGCCCCAGGAGCCGCTGGAACCACCCTTTCACCGCCGGGGTCATGAGCAGGCTGTGGAGCACGGCCCAGGCGGTCCAGATCACGAGGTACAGCAGGACGTTCACCGGACCTCCGCGAGCCAGGGCCCGAGAAAGGCCAGGGCCCGGGCCAGGGTTTCTTCCTCGGCCAGGTTCGTGTTGTCGATGACGCACTCCGCCCCGGGGTCCTGTTCAAAGGGCACGTCCACGCCGATGACCTGGCCGAGCCCTTCCACGGCCCGGCCGCTGCGCCGGCGCTCCAGGGCCTTTTCGTACAGCCCGGCCATGACCAGGCCCTGGGGCCGGCCGGCCTCGCGGCGCATGGCCGTGTCCAGGTCGCAGCGCACGTGGATCTCGGCGAAGCGGGGGATGCGGGCCCGGGCCGCGCGGCGCACGGCCAGGCGGTGGGCCGTGGCGTCCAGGATCACGCCGCGGCCCTGGTCCACGAGCGCGGCGGCCTCGTCCAGGAGCAGTTCGTAGGCCCTGCGGCGCTCGTCCTCGTCGTAGCGGGGCTCGGGAAACCAGGTCGTGCGGCGCTCGTCCATGGACAACCGGACCACGTCCAGGCCCCGGGCCGCAAGCTCGCGCTCCAGGCCCCGGGCCAGGGCGCTCTTGCCCGAACCCGGCAATCCGGTGACCCAGACCGCGAATCCCGCCACGTTCACTCCATGTACCGGTTGACGTGCTCCCAGTCGAAGACCTCGTCCTCCAAAACGTTGACCAGGAAGCGCAGCAGCCCGCGCCGCACGGCCGGAGGATGGTCCGGGTACCACTCGGGCGAGGCCACCACCAGTCCCCGGAACACGAAGAACGGGGCCATGACCTCCAGGCACTGGCGGTCGCCGGTGCGCTCCAGGTACTCCTCGAAATAGGCCCGGTAGAGCCGCTCGAAGGGCCCGGAGAGCTTGGCCTCCTTGTACAGGCCGTAGAGCAGGTAGTTGATGGCCATGGTGCAGACGTCGCCCGCGGGCTCGCCCCACTCGCCCCGGCTGCGGTCCAGGACCCGGAAGTCGCCGTCGTCGGTGACGAGCACGTTCCAGGGGTGGAAGTCGCCGTGGACCACGCTCAGGCGCCGGGCAAAGCCCTTGAGCTTCCAGCGCCACTCGATGATGCGCTGCTCCATGTCCAGGAAGCGGCGCTCCGGGAACTCGGCGTAGGGATGGGGAAAGGCCTCGTCGATGAGGCCCATGATGCACTCGCTGGAGCCGATGAGGTTGCGCACCCCGCGGAAGTAGAGGTCCGGGTCGTCCTTCTTCTCGGCGTGGATCCGGGCCAGCCAGCGGGCGAACTCCCGGGCCAGGGCCTCGTCGGAGGGCCGGAAATCGCCGCCCCGGATGCGCTCCAGGTCCTTGAAGTAGTCGTGGCCCGGCAGCTTCTCGTTGAGGATGAAGAATTCCTCGGGCTCGCGCAGCGGGATCATGCTGCCCTCGGCGTCCAGGTAGCCCAGGCCCATGGGCCGCACGTGGCGCTCCAGGCGGGCCGAGGTGGCATGCTGGAACATGAGGATGGCGGCGCGGTCCCAGTAGAACTGGTGGCCGTACTTGTCCCCGCGCATGGTCGAGAGCACGGCCTCGCGCTCCCGGCCTCCGGCCGTGAAGCGCACGAACAGCGGCTTGCCGTAGCCCAGGGCCTTCATGCCCTGCTCCTCGGGGCGGCCGATGCGGCCCACGTGCAGGAGCCGGGCGTCCTCGCCGAAGGCCTGGCGCAGATAGGCCTCCAGGTTCTCGGGCGAAAGCTCGGTCATGGCGTCACCTCGCTGGTTCAGGCCAAGGAGCCGAAATTCTCCGTGTAGCGGGCCGCGAACTCCGTCTCGCTGAAACGGTGCTCCTGGGTGCCCCGGTGTTCCACGGCAAAAGCCGCGCAGACCGCGCCCAGGCGGGCGGCCTCGGCCAGGGAACGCCCCAGGGCCAGGCCGCGGATGAGCCCGGCGCGATAGGCGTCGCCCGCGCCGGTGGGGTCCAGGGCCTGCGGCACGCGGGCCGCGGGCACGCGGACCTCGGTCCCGTCCTGCGCCAGCACCGAGCCCTGCTCGCCCAGGGTGGTCACCAGCACCGAGGTGCGCGCCTTGAGCTGGTCCCGGGTCTGGCCCGTGGCCTTCATGACCATCTCCAGCTCGTAGTCGTTGGTCACGAGCATGTACGAGCCGGTGATGGCCTCGAGCATGTCCGGGCCGGACAGGGCCGTGATCTGCTGGCCCGGGTCGAAGATGTAGCGGATGCCCAGCTTGCGGAACACGCGCGGGTACTCGATCATGTCCGAGACGTTGCCGGGCGAGATGATCGCCAGGGTGTCCCCGGCCGGAAACCCGCTCACGTCGAACTGCGCGGGGTGGCGCATGGCCCCGGGGTTGAAGCCGGTGATCTGGTTGTCCGAGAGGTCCGTGGTGATATAGGCCCCGGCGGTGTGCTCCTCGGGGATGCGCCGGATGCCGGCGAGCGGCAGGCCCAGATCCTGGAGCCAGGTCTCGTAGGGCCCGAAGTCCTTGCCCGCGCAGCCCACGATGAGCGGCTTCTCGCCGAGCAGGGCCAGGTTGTAGGCGATGTTCCCGGCCGTGCCGCCGAACTTCTCGTCCACCCCGTTGACCAGGAAGCAGACGTTCAGGATGTGGATCTTGTCGGGCAGGATGTGGTCGGAAAAACGGCCGGGAAAGGGCATGATGCGGTCAAAGGCCAGGGAGCCGCAGACCAGGATGTGCATGAATATCCTCCGTGGGGACGGGCCTCAGGCCGTCTCGTCGTGAATCCATTGCAGGAAATCGGGATTGCCGCCCAGGATGGGCAGGGCCACCACGCAGGGCACCTCGTAGGAGTGGCCCGCCTTGACCGCCTGGGTGAAACGCTCCAGCAGGGCCTCGCGGGTCTTGGCGATGAGCACCACCTCGCTGCCCTCCTCCACCTTGCCCTTCCACCAGTACAGCGAACGCATGCCGGGCAGGAGGTTGACGCAGGCGCAGAGACGCTGCTCCACCAGGCTCCGGCCCAGGCTCTCGGCCTGGGCCATGTCCGCGCAGGTGACGTAGACGAAAATCTCGGTCATCTCACTTGCAGACCGGTGCGGAACCGGGCGCCAGCGTGGACAGGTAGTCGATCACCAGGGTCTGCTGGTTCGCGTCCAGGGCCGCGCCCTTGCTCACCATGCGGGCCACCGTGGCGGCCCAGGCGGCCTTGTCCTTCTGCCCCAGGTTGCGGCAGACGCGTTCCGTGGAGTGGCACGCGGAACAGCGCTCGGTCACCAGGTCCTTGCCCTCGGCCCCGGCCAGGCTGAACGAGGCCAGAACCAGCGCCGCATAGAAAACCACCACGATGCAGACAAGGCGTTTCATAAGACCCCCCAGCGGTTCGTCCGCTCGGCCCAAAATACAATCTTCAGCGCCCAATGCAACGGAAAAGTGCCCGGGCAAGCCTTGAGCCCCGGGCCTTGAGGTGCTACCACCCAGCCCATGCGCACGATCGATCGCAAGAAAACCGCCGCAACCGTCTTCGAACGGCTGCAGGCCCGCTACCCCTCGCCCCAGCCCGCCCTGGTCCACGAGGGCGCCTGGGAACTCCTGGTGGCCACGGTGCTGGCCGCCCAGTGCACCGACGCCCGGGTGAACATCGTGACCCCGGAATTCTTCCGGCGCTGGCCCGGACCGGCCGAACTGGCCCGGGCCGAACAGCCCGAGATCGAGGCCGTGATCCATTCCACGGGCTTTTTCCGGAACAAGGCCAAGAACCTCCTGGCCGCGGCCAGACGCGTGACCGAGACCTTCCAGGGCCAGGTGCCCCGAACCATGGCCGAGCTGACCACCCTGCCCGGGGTGGCCCGCAAGACCGCCAACATCGTGCTCTCCAACGCCTTCGGCGTGCACGAGGGCATCGCCGTGGACACCCACGTGACCCGCCTGGCCTTCCGCCTGGGCCTCACCGGAAGCGACAACCCCGTGGTCATCGAGAAGGACCTCATGCCCCTGTTCCCGCAGGAAGGCTGGGGCGACATCAACCACTACCTCGTGCTCCTGGGCCGGGAAATCTGCCAAGCCCGCACGCCGCGCTGCGGCCAATGTCCGCTGGCCGACGTCTGCCCCAGGAAGGGGGTGCGCCAGTGACCCGGCCCGGGACCTTCGAGATCACGGCCCGCGACGGCCTGGCCCGGCGCGCCAGCCTGGTCACGGCCCACGGCGTGGTCCAGACCCCGGCCTTCATGCCCGTGGGCACGGTGGGCTCGGTCAAGAGCGTCTGCCCCCGCGACCTCAAGGACGCCGGGACCCAGATCCTGCTGGGCAACACCTACCACCTCTATCTGCGGCCCGGCGACGAGCTGGTGGCGCGGCGCGGCGGCCTGCACCGGTTCATGGGCTGGGACGGGCCCATCCTCACGGACTCCGGCGGATTCCAGGTGTTCAGCCTCCAGGGCATCCGGACCATCAGCGAGGAGGGCGTGGAGTTCCGCTCGCACATCGACGGCTCCAAACACTTCTTCTCCCCGGAAAAGGTCGTGTCCATCCAGCGCAACCTGGGCTCGGACATCATGATGGTCCTGGACGAGTGCGTGGCCTATGGCGCGGACCGCGAATACACGGCCCGCTCCCTGGAGCTGACCACGCGCTGGGCCCGCCGCTGCCGCGAGGCCTACCCCGTGGGCAGCGGGGACCAGCTCCTGTTCGGCATCGTCCAGGGCGGCTTCTTCCCGGACCTGCGCGAGGAGAGCCTGGCCCAGCTTGCGGAGATCCCCTTCGAGGGCCTGGCCATCGGCGGCCTGTCCGTGGGCGAGTCCCCGGCCCAGATGTACGATATCCTGCGGCACATCGCGCCGAAGCTGCCCGAGGACAAGCCCCGCTACCTCATGGGCGTGGGCACGCCCCTGGACATCCTCACCGGCATCGAGGCCGGGGTGGACCTGTTCGACTGCGTGCTGCCCACGCGCAACGCCCGCAACGGCACCCTGTTCACCTCCCTGGGCCGGGTGAACATCAAGCGCGCCGAGTACAAGGAGGACGACGGCCCCCTGGACCCGGCCTGCCGCTGCTACGCCTGCACCCATTTCAGCCGGGCCTACCTGCGCCATTTGTACGTCTCCCGGGAACTCTTGTCCTACCGGCTGAACACCATCCACAACCTGACCTTTTTCCTGGACCTGGCGGCCCAGGCCCGGGCGGCCGTGGAACAGGGCTCCCTGGCCGGACTCAAGGCCCGCTTCGAGGCCGTGTACGCCGCCAATGGAGAGAAAACGTGACCCTGCTGAAAAACGTGCTGGCAGTCATCGGCGGACTGGCCCTGGCCACCCTGCTCCTGGCCGCGGCCGTGTTCCCCTTCCTGGGGCGTCTCCTGGAATCGAGCGACGTTCCGGCCCCGGTCGAGGCCATCGTGCTGCTCAACGGCAACCCGGTGCGGGGGATCCAGGGCGCGGAACTCTACAAGAAGGGCCTGGCCCCGCTCATCTTCGTGGGACGGCCGGAGTTCACGGCCCAGAAGGAGCTGGTGGACCTGGGCCTGCCGTTCGCCCATGAGGAGGAGGACTATCTGCGGGTCCTGGCGCTCAAGGGCGTGCCCCGCAGCGCCATCCGCCTTTTCGGCCAGGGCCACATGAGCACGGTGGAGGAGGTCGAGACCCTGCGGAGGGAGCTGGGCTTCCAGCCCAAGAGCCTGCTGGTGGTCACCGCGCCCTTCCATTCACGCCGGGCCCGGCTCATCTTCCAGAGGGTCTTTCCGGAGACGAAGATCCTGGTCTGCCCCGATCCCCAGGAGGCCCTGGAGCCGCGCTGGTGGAAGGACCGCCAGTCGGCCCTCAAGGTGGTCCAGGAAACCGCCAAGATGGCCTACTACCTGGGCGGCGGAGCGTTCCGCTCCACCCCGGCTCCTTAGTGTGATGTCCGCAAAATACGCAGCGCCTCTTTGAGGACGCGACCCGAGGACCCGTTCAGTTGATCCGCAGCGGGGTCCCGGACTCGGGCGAGGTCTCGGGCTCCAGGCGCTGGGCGTACTCGGCCAGGGTCTCGTTGGCCGGGCTCTCGGCGGCCGCCTGACGCAGGGCCACGAAGGTCTCCTCCACGAAGCCGAAGCGGTTGTTGGTCAGGGTGAAGGCCCGGCGGCCGGACACGGGATCGGCCACGGCCCGGAGCACGTCCCAGACCCGGATGGTCCCGGGATTGTTGGCCAGGGCCACGGCCCGCTGGTTCTCGTTCTCGGCCAGCACGGTGAGTCCGGCCTCGCTGAGCTGGCCGAACAGCTCGCAGACCAGCTCCGGCGGCACGGCCAGACGCCGGGCTACGTCCTCGGCGGCGTACGCCGGCAAGCCGTCCAGGAACCGCCGGGTCACGGCCAGCATCATGAGCAGGGCCACCTTCTGGCGCTCCTCGGACCCGGCCCGGCCCAGGAAGCGGCGGGTGGTGAAGGCGTTCAGGTCCTGCCGGGCGTGGCACATCTCCGCGCCCAACAGCACGATGACCCAGCTGATGTACAGCCAGATCAGGAGCAGCGGCAGCTGGGCGAAGCTGCCGTAGATGGCGTTGTACTTGCCCACCCCGATCTGCCAGTTGATGTAGGCCCACTGGGCGCTCTGCCAGAGGATGCCCGCCAGGAGCCCGCCCGTGGCCGCGCTGGAGAGGTGCACCTTGGTGTTGGGAATGAAGGCGTAGGCGAAGGTGAAGGCCAGCCAGATGAGGAAGAGCGGCACCAGCTGGAGCACCAGACCCTCCAGGCTGCCTATGGCCGACACGGACAGGAGTTCGCGGACCAGCTCGCTCTTCTTGAGGCTCACGGTGAAGCTGGCCGAGAGCACGATGATCAGGGGGCAGACCAGGATCACCGAGAAGAAGTCCGTGAACTTGCGCCAGGCCGTGCGGCCCCGGCGCACCCCCCAGATGGTGTTGAAGGCCTTCTCCACCGTGCCGACCATGGAGAAGACCGTGGCCAGCAGGGTGACCACGCCGAGCCAGCCCAGGGTCTTCACGTTGGTGTTGGCGATGTAGGTGAGGATCTTCTCCACGATCTCGGCGCGCTCGCCGGTGATGCGCAGCAAGAGCCCGCGCACGAATTCGGTGTTCTGGATGCCGAAGCCCTTGGAGATGGAGAAGGCCACGGCCAGGAAGGGCACGATGGACAGGATGGTGGTGAAGGTCAAAGCCGAGGCCCGGATCAGGCACTGGTTCTCGAAGACGCCGCTGATCACCAGGAAGACCCAGCGCGAGACCGCGTTGGCCGTCTCGCGCACCCTGCCGCGGCCGTGCTGGCCGCTCCAGATGTCCTGGCTGAAGTGCCGGACCAGGTGGGCCTGCATCTTGTCCAGGCGCTTGACCGAGGGGTCATTGTTCATGCTCCGCTCCTTGTCGCCCACCCTACAGCGACGCGGACGAACCGCGCAAGGGGCCCATTAGAACACCAGGTCCTTGAGGATCTTGAACGACTTGGCCGGGATGCCCAGGATGTCCTCCACGGTGTTGCCCAGGAGCTTGCCCGGGGGCAGGGCCACGCTGGGGTCGTAAAGGTTGCCGTAAACCCGGATGGGCACGTTGGGGGTGGCCACCAACACGGCGTTGAAAAGCATCTCCACGCTCTCGTCGGCCAGGCTGAACTGGCCCTTGCCCGTGGCCGAGACCACGTTGCCCTTCATGACGAAGTCGCTGGTGGAGAAGACCCCGCGCTGGACCGTGAAGCTGGCCGAGAGGCTGTCGTAGTTGGTGCGGGCGGTCTGCTCGTGGGCCTTGCCCTTGCTGTCCGTGCCGCCCGAACCCAGGCCGAAGAGCCGGTAGGAGCCCTCGCCGATGCGCAGCCGCATCCGCCCGCCCAGGTTGCGCAGCAGGTCCGTGTCCGTGGCCCCGAAGCTCGTGAGCTCGGCCTTGAAGTCCGTGACCCCGCGCAGATACTCCTTGGACAGGCCGTCGTTCAGGAAGGGCCCGATCTGGAAGGCCTCGGCGTCCAGGTTCACGGCCGCGCTCAGGGACTTGCTCTCGGCCTTGAGGTTCAGGGAGCCGGTCAGGTGCCCCTCGTAGAATCCCGAGGTGACCGGCCGGACCTTGATCTCCCCGCGGTCGGCCGAACCGGCCAGCTTGAGGTGGTTGAAGGTCAGGCCATAGACCTTGAGGCTCTCGAAGACCACGTCGCCGGTCAGGTTGAGTTTGCGCAGGGACTCCAGGGGCAGGGGCTCGGGCGGAGCCTTTCTCTTGGCCGCGCCGGACGGGGCCGCAGCGCCGTCCTTCTTGGCCTTGGGCGGCAGATAGCGGTCCAGGTCCAGGGCCCCGGTCTGGAGCTGGAACTCGTAGCGCGGGGCGTCGAAATTGCTCAGGCCGAACTTGCCCGTCACCGGGGTGCGGTCCAGGCGCAGGTTCATGTTGCCGCAGGAAAGCCCCTTGGGGTTGACCTGGAAGTCCGTGCTCCCGGCCAGTTTGCTCAGGGAGGCCGGGTCGGCCGTGGCGGGCGGGGTGACGCCCAGGAACCGGAGCAGGCGCTTGAGGTCGGCCTGCTGCACCTCCAGGTGCCCGGAAAACGCCGGGTCGGAGTTGAATATCTTGGTTCCCTTGAGGCTGCCGCCCAGGGTCTGGCCCAGACCCTGGGCGTTCAGGTTGCGCACGGCCAGGGTCTGGGCCGCGCTGTCCAGGTCGGCCTGGCCCGAACACTCGGCCTTGAACTCCTCGACCTTGGGCTGGGCCGCCTGCATTGCGACATGGAGCGCGGCGTCGCGGACCCGGACCCCGCCGCCTTTGGGCAGGCCGAGCGGCCCGCGCAACCGGACCTCGGCCTGGAACCGCGGGCTGTCGCGGAGCACCTTGAGGGCCATATCCGCGGCCCCGATCAGGCCTTCCTCGCCGGGCGGCTGGGTGGCGGGCGCCAGGCGGAACTGGGCCTCGGCCCGGGAAAAGGGATAGCGGTCGGTGTGGCCCGCCGAGGTCAGGGCCAGGACTCCGGAAAGCACCGAAAGCGCGGCCTCGGCCTTGGCCTCGGCCAGGGCCTCGCGCAGGGGCACGGGCTTGGACAGGCTCTTCACCGGCAGCTGCACGCTGCACGTGCCCGCGCCCTTGCCGGACAGGCTCCAGGAGCGCTGTTCCGGCAGGAAGGGCAGGCGGGCCACGTCCAGGTCCGCAACGCGCAGGGAGGCGGAAAGTTGCAGCGCGGGCGCGCCTTTGTCCTGGCGCTCCGGGGTCTGGACCACCAGCTCGCCGCCCAGGGTCCCGCCCAGGACCGAGGAGGACTTGAGCTCCAGCCGGGTGCGGTTCCCGGAGCCCGCGCCCTCCAGGAGGCAGTCGGTCCATTGCAGCCCGGAGGAGCGGAACGAGCCCACGGCCAGCTGGCCGCTCCAGCGGCCCGAAAGCAGGGCCGCGGGCAGGAAGCGCAGGTCCAGGGCGGGCTCGGGCCGTTCGCCGCCTCCGGTCCCGGCCTTGGCCTCCCCGCCCTTCTCGCCCCAGAGCGCGGCGTAGCGGTCCACGTCCAGGCGGTTCAGCTCCAGGTTGCAGAGGAACTGCGGCCTGCTGAAGCCCTTCATGGCCAGGTCGCCGCGCAGCACGCTCTCGTCCAGGGTCAGGGCCATGTTGGTCAGGGCCAGGGAGGTCCTGTTGCCGGTGACCTCGGAGTGGAAGGAGGCCGTGCGCAGGGCTTCGCCCGGGCGCTTGGGCGCGGCCTCGGGATAGTTGCGCTCCAGGAACTGCCGGGGGTTGAAGGGCTTGATCTCCAGCAGGCCCTGCACCTGGGGGTCCAGGTAGAGGTTCCTGGCCGTGACGCTGCCCGACAGCTGGAGTCCCAGGGTCTTCATGCGGAAGTCGTGCAGGGAGAGGTCCCCGGCCTTGTAGTCGAAATCCACGTCGGCCAGGAGCACGGCCCGGCCGCCCTTGGGCAGGAGGCCGCCGGTGACGTCCAGCTGGAGGCTGGCGCCCTGGAACAGGGCCGCGGATTCCCCGCCGAAATCCGTGATCATCTTGCCCGAGAACAGGGCCTTGGCGTCCAGGCCCATGTTCTCCCAGCCCAGGCCGCTCTCCAGGCTGAAGGCCACGGGCTCGCCCGGCACGATGCGGCCGGTGCGCACGCTCATCTTGCTGGACTCGAAGACCTCGCCGCTGGCCCGGTCCTCGAAGCGCACCGCGGCGCCCGACACGGCCAGGCCGCGGATGAGTATGGGCGGCAGACCGACCGCGGGCTCCTGGACCGGCGGGGCGGCGGTCTCAGCGGCCGGGGCCTCGGGTTCCGGACTCCCCCAGCCCTCCCAGTTGCCGTGGCCGTCGGGCAGGAGCACGAGGCGCACCTGGGCCCCTTCCACGATCACGGTGCTCAGGTCCACGCGCTTGTCCAGCAGGGCCCCCAGGCTCAGGCCCAGGACCAGGTGATCCACGTGGATGAAGGGCGCGTCGCCATAGCCCGGGGGGTTGCCCAGGGAAATGTCCCAGGCCTCCAGGCCCAGCAGCGGGTAGATGGACACGTCCAGTTCGCCGCCCAGGACGAGCTTGCGGCCAGCGGCCGCGCTCAGGCGCTCCACCAGCTGTGTGCGAAAGGATTGGGAATCCAGGTAGCGCGAAAACAGGAACAGCCCGCCGCCGGCCAGCACCGCGAGGAACAGCACCGCCGCCAGGAGGATGCGCAGGAGGCGCAGAAAGATGCTCATGAACGCGCTCCCATGGCCAGCAATCCCGGGGCTGTCAGGCGTTTTCCTGTTCCAGCCCCAGGTCTCCGGAAAAACCATACACCGCGATGCCGGCCTTGTCCGCCTCGGCCAGGGCCTCCTCGCGGTCGAAGAACAGGCTCTTGCCGGCCTCCACGGCCAGGCAGACGGCCTGGCCCCGGGCCATGGCCCGCACGGTGTCCGGCCCGATGCTCGGCAGGTCCACCCGCTCCTCCTGGCCCGGCTTGAAGACCTTGACCACCACGCAGCCCGGGCCGCCCAGGGCGCAGCCACGCTCGATGGTGACGTCCGTGCCCTCCAGGGCCTCCACCGCGGCCACGATGCCCTCGCGCACCACCACGCACTGGCCGATGTCCAGGCGGCCCAGGGTGCGGGCCACGCGCACCGCGAAGCGGATGTCCGAGAGCTCGCGCTCGTCGGGCGCCCGGCGGGAGAGCACGCCCTCGGGCGTGAGCAGGTCCGGCATGTACAGGTGGGCCGGAACCACGGGCATGCCCTCGGCCTCGAACTCCCGGGAAAGCAGGCGCAGCAGGGCGTCGTCGCCCTTGCCCTTGCGCCGGAACACGAGCTTCAGGGCGCGCAGATCCAGGTGGCGCAGGTCCATGGCCTTGGGCTTGTCGATGGTTCCGGCCATGACCACCCGGGTCACGCCGTGCTGCTTGAAGAAATCGATGAGCTTGCCGAGCTGGCCGAGCTTGAGTTCGCGGAAGACGTCGGCCTCGGCGGCCACGTCCAGGTTGGAATGGCCGCTGAAAGCAGCGGCCACCAAGGTGTTTCCAGCGGCCTTCACGCCGCGCGCCACCAGCAGCGGAAACTGCCGTCCGCCGGCGATGAGCCCGATGACTTCCGGGGACGGGGTCATGCACTCTCCCCGGCGGGTTATTCTCCGTTCCCGTTCTTGCTCGAGGCGGGAGCCACGCCGTTCTTGCTCTCCCGGATGAAGGCCAGCAGGCGGCCCACTTCCGGGATTCCGGGCAGTTCGCTCTCCACCCGGGCCAGGGCCTCTTCCTTGCCCAGACCCGAGCGGAAGATGATCCGGTAGGCCTTCTTCAGGCCCTGACAGGCCTTGGTGGTGAAGCCATGGCGCTTGAGCCCGATGAGGTTGGGGCCGAACAGCTTGCCGCGCACGCCGTGGGCCAGCATGTAGGGCGGGATGTCCAGGTTGTAGCCGCTGGCGCCGCCCAGGAACGCGTATTCGCCGATCTTGAGCCACTGCTGCACCGCGGCCATGCCGCTGATCACCGCGCAGTCGCCCACCTCCACGTGACCGGCAAGGTTCACGGAGTTGGCCATGATCACCCGGTTGCCCACCGTGCAATCGTGGGCCACGTGGGCATAGGCCATGAGCAGGCAGCCCGAACCGATGGTGGTCTTGCCGTGGCCCTGGGCCGTGCCCCGGTGGATGGTCACGCATTCGCGGAAGATGTTGTTGTCGCCGATCTCCACCCGGGTGTCCTCGCCCTTGTAGCCCAGGTGCTGCGGCTCGCCGCCGATGCAGGCATAGGAATGGACGTGGTTGCCCGCGCCCATGATCACGTCCTTCTTGATGTGCACGAAGGGCTCGATGCGGCAGCCGGGCCCGAGGACCACGTTCTTCTCGATGACTGCGTATGGGCCGATGATCGTGCCCTTGCCGACCTTGGCGGTCTTGTGGATCACCGCGGTCGGATGAATATTCCTGGCCACTAGAGGTTCTCCTTGTTGACCATGGCGGCGGAAAACTCTCCCGTCGCCGCCGTCTCGCCGTCCACCTTGGCCACGCCGGCCATCTTCCAGAGGTTCATCTTGCGCCGGACGTCGCTGATGTGGAGGAACAGCTGGTCGCCTGGCACCACCGGACGGCGGAACTTCACCCTGTCCATGCCGGTGAACAGAAAAATCTTGCTGTTCAAGTCCACTTCCTGGGAGAGCAGCACAAAGAGACCGGCGGCCTGGGCCAGGGCCTCCAGGATGAGCACCCCGGGCATCAGCGGCATGCCCGGAAAATGTCCCTGGAAGAACGGCTCGTTCATGGTCACGTTCTTGTAGGCCGTGATGGTCCGTTGCTCATTGTCCCACTGCAGCACCCGGTCCACCAGCAGGAACGGGTAGCGGTGGGGCAGCATGTCCATGATGCGCCGGATGTCGATGAGATCGGGATTCTTAGGCATCCTGGCTCTCCTCCTCTGCCGCCGTCCCCTTAAGCGAAGCGATTTCCTTTTCCAGACGGCGCACCCGGTGCAGCAGCTCCGGCAGTTTGGGCAGAGCCAGCCCGGCCCGCCGATAAATGTTGTAGTCCATGAACGGCGCGCCGCCCACAGCGGTTCCGGCGGGCACGTCGCGGCCCACTCCGGCCTTGGGCGCCAGGATGGCCCGGTCGCCGATGACCAGGTTGTCGGCCACGCCCGCCTGGCCGCCCATGACCACGCCGGCGCCCACGATGGTGCTGCCGGCGATACCCACCTGGCTCACCAGGAGACAGTAAGGCCCGATCTGGACGTTGTGGCCGATCTGCACCAGGTTGTCGATCTTGGCGCCCGCGCCGATGCGGGTCGCGTCCAGAGCGGCCCGGTCCACGGCGGAATTGGCCCCGATCTCCACGTCGTCGGCGATCTCCACCCGGCCGATCTGGGGCACCTTCACGTGCCCGGCCGACCCCTGGACATAGCCGTAGCCATCCGCGCCGATGGAGGTGCCGGGATGGATGATCACGTTGCGGCCGAGCCGCGTTCCGGCCATGAGCACCACGTTGGGATACAGGGTGCAGTTCTCGGCCAGGACGCAATCCTCGCCCACGTAGCAGCCCGGGAAGACCGTGCAGCCCGGCCCGATGACGCTCCGGGGCCCGATGAAGGCGAAGGGATAGACCGTGGCGGTTTCGTGGATCTGGGCATCGTCGTGGACAAAGGCCAGGGAATGCACGCCCCGCAGGCTGCCCTGGGGCTCGGCAAAGAGCGCCACCACCCGGGCCCAGTCCAGGCGCACGTTGGCGCTGACCAGGGCGCAGGCCGCGGCCGGGGCGTGCTTCTCCTCGAGAAGCACGGCCCCGGCGCGGGTGCTCGCAAGCTGATGGACGTGCTTCGGACCGGCTAGGAAGGCGATCTCGTCCGGACCGGCCTTTTCCAGGGTGTTCACGCCCAGGACGGTCTTGTCCGTCCCGCGCAGTTCAAGGCCCAGGCGCCCTGCCAGTTCCGAGAGGCGGATCGGCATGATCCTATTTGCCGCCCTTGGCCTTCCAGGTGGCATTCAGCTCCTGGGTGATGGTGGCGTTCAGGTCCGAGGCCTGGTCCACATAGAGGATCACCAGGTCGTTCTTCTCCAGGATCACCGTGTACTCGTTCTTCTTGGCATAGTTCTGGATGACTTCCGTGAGCGTCTTCCAGACCGGCTCCAGGGCCTGAGCCTCGGCGGTCTTCATCTTCTGCTCGTAGGCGCTCTGGGTGTCCTGGAAGTCCCGGACCTTGCGCTTGAACTGGATGTCCTTCTCCTGCTTGGCTTCCATGGACAGGACCATGCCCTGCTTCTGGAGATCCTCGCGCATCTTGTCCAGGTCCTTCTTCTGACGCTCCAGGTCGGCGCGCATGGTCTCGGACTGGGCTTTGAGCTTGGCCAGGGCGGCGGCGCCCGGCTCGGACTTCTTGAGCACCTCGGCGCGGTTGACCACGCCGATCTTGGGAGCGCCGGCGGCAAAGGCCGGAATCTGCAGCATGACAGTCAGAAAAAGCACAGCCGCGAGAAACTTTTTCATTGTATTTCTCCTTAATGAATGGCTCAAAACCGTAGTTCGGACGCCCTCGCTCCGAGGGCCCGTCCGGTGCGAATCCGTACGCTTACACCGAAACGGACCCCAAGGCAAAGGCCGGGGGACCCCCCGTCCCCCTAGAACTGCTGGCCCATGCTGAATTCAAACTTGTGGTGCGAACTCTCGTACAGGTCGTCGATGCCGTAGCCGTACTCGAAGCGCAGGGGCCCGAAGGGCGAAATCCACCGCAGGCCGCCGCCCACGCTCTTGTACAGGCCCAGGGGCGGCGAGTCCCCGTGCACCAGGGTCGGCGCGGAGAGGTACATGTCGCCCTCCTTCCAGGAGCCGCCGGCGTCGAAGAAGGTGACGCCGTAGATGCCCATTTCCTTGTTCAGGGGATGGATGAGCTCCAGGTTGGTGTACATGCTCTTGTTGCCGCCCATCTGGTCGCCGTCGCTGTCCTGGGGCGAAATCTTGTGGTAGGAGTAGCCGCGCACGTCCTGGATGCCGCCCAGGAAGTAGCGCTGCGTGACCGGGATGTCCTTGCCGTTGAAGTTCTCACCCACAAAGCCCACGTGGACCAAGCCGTGGAAGACCAGGTCGCCGAAGAGCGTGTGGTAGAAGCTGTTCTCGCCCTCGGTCTTGATGAACTCGTCGGTGCCGCCGGTGATGCCGCCGCCGTTGGACACCTTGACCATGCTCACGTTGCCCCGGGTGGGGTTGTAGAGCTTGTCCGTGGTGTCGCGCTGCAGGACGCCGGTGATGACGCTGGCCACGTGGCTGCCGGACTGCTTCTTGATGTACTTGGAGGCGCTGCTGCTGATGTTGGTGATGTCGTAGAAGTCCAGGGAGTACTCGGTGAAGAACTTGGTGTACTCACCCAGGGGGTGGCTGGCCGAGATGCTGCCGCCGAGGGAATCCATGTCGTAGTACACGTAGTCGCCCTGGGTGGCCCAGAGCTGGCTGCCCATGGACCAGAGCGAGTCGTTGACCCGGGGATCCAGGAAACTCAGGGTGTAGCTCGTCTTCTTCGAGCCGATGTAGCCCGCGAAGCCCGTCTGGTACCCCTTGCCGAAGAGGTTGCTCTCCTGGATGTTGCCGCCGAAGAACACGCCGTCGTAGGTCGAGTAGCCCACGCCGCCGCCGATCTTGCCCGTGGGTTTGTCCACGACCTTGACCTTGAGGTCCATCTCGTCGGGGTCGCCGGTGGGCACGGGCTCGATGTCCACGTCGCTGAAGTAGTTGAGCTTGTTCAGACGCTCGGTGGAGCGGTGGAGCTTCTCGCCGCTGAACTGGTCGCCGTCGGCCAGGCGCATCTCGCGCAGGACCACGTTGTCCCGGGTCTTGCTGTTGCCTTCCAGGATCACGCGCCGGATATGGACCTTCTGGTGCTTGGAGATCACGTAGGTGAGGTCCACCAGCAGGTCTTCCTTGTGCACGTCGGTGCGCACGTCCACTTCGGCGTAGGCGTAGCCATAGTTGTTGTAGTAGGCGGCCAGGTTCTTGATGTCCTCGCGGACCACGGAACGGCTGAAGTACTCATGGCTCAGGCCGAGGTCGTCGATCTTGGTGACCTCGTCGGCCAGGGCCGCGGGGTCGGCGATGAGGTCGCCCTCGAAATGGATCTCGCCGGTGCGGAAGCGGGGGCCCTCCTCCACGCGGAAGACCACCTCGATGCGGTCGTCCAGGATGTTGACCTCGGGCTTGCCCACCTTGACCTCGATGAAGCCGTGGTCCCCATAGTAGTTCATGATGTAGGCCGCGTCGCGCTCGAGCATGTCCTCCTTGAGCACGCCGCTCTTGGTGAACCAGGAGAACATGCCGTGCTCCTTGAGGGACAGGCCGCTCCTGATGTCGTCCGCGTCCAGGGACTTGCAGCCCTCGATGCGGATCTTCTCGATGTAGAGCTTCTTGCCTTCCTCGATGGCGAAGGTCAGGCGGGCCTGCCCCTCGCCGGAGCTTTCCACCTGGTGGGTGATCTTGACGTTGTAGTAGCCTTCCTTGCGGTACATCTCACGGATCACGTTGATGTCGTCCGCAAGGACCTTGGGGTTCAATACCGCGCCCTTCTTGGTGGCGATGGCCGCGGTGATGTCCTCCTCGCTGAACTTGTCCTCGCCGGTGACGCCGATGGCCTGGATGCGCGGACGCTCCTTGACCGCCACGACCACCTTCTTGCCGCCGGGCACGTCGGCCACGCGGATGCGCACGTCGTCGAAGTAGCCCAGGTCGTAGATGGTCTTGAGGTCCTGGTTCACGGCCTTGGGGCTGAACGGCTCGCCCTTGCGCATGGTCAGGCGCATGAGGACCACGTCCTTGTCCAGGACCTTGGTCCCCTCCACGTCGATCTCCACCACGATGTCGCTGGAGAGCACGTTGCGGGACACGTTCTGCACCACCCCGTCCAGGGCGGGCAGGAGGTTGATGAGGCCTTGTTTGGAGATCGTGATGGGCAGGACCGGGGACTGGGCCGTGACGTCGGCCAGTTTGGCGTCCAGGGAGAGGACCTCGCCCACCTGGGAGAAGCTGCCGTACACGGCGTGGGTGGCTCCCACGGCGCGGGCCGCCTCGCGGGCCCCGGCAGCGTCCTGGATGGCGGCGCCGTGGGCCGCGTTGCGGACCTCGGCCGGATCGGCCACGCTGAAGCCGGCGGCCTTGAAGCGGTCGGTGAGCAGGTCGGGCAGGCTCTGCTTGAGATAGGACAGGTCCGCGCTCGCATTGACCTCGAAGGGCAGGACCGCGATCTTCACGGAACCCGCTGCGGGCGCCGCGCGCAGAGACTGGGGCGCAAAGACGAGAGCGGCGAGGAGGAGAAGGGGAAGCAGGCCGTAGAGCGCTTTCCTAGTGGGCATAGAGTTCTCCTGAACGTAGCTCCAGGCGGCGTCCCAGGACGCTGGCCAACTCGACATTATGCGTAACCACGACAAAAGTCATTCCCAAATTCCGGTTGAGGGAGACCAGCAGTTCGCCGACGGAGCGGCCGGTCTTCTCGTCCAGGTTGCCGGTGGGCTCGTCGGCCAGGACCACCTTGGGCCGGAGCAGCACGGCGCGGGCGATGGCCGCGCGCTGGCGCTCGCCGCCGGAAAGCGTGGTCACCCGGTGCTCCAGGCGGTGTTCCAGGCCCACCAGCGCCAGGGTCTCGCGGGCCCGTTCCAGGGCCTCGCCGCGGTCCATGCCGCCGATGATCCCGGGCATGGCCACGTTCTCCAGGGTGGAGAACTCGGCCAGCAGGTGATGAAACTGGAACACGAAGCCGATCTCCCGGTTGCGCAGTTCGGCGCGGGCGCGCACCGAGAGCCCGGCCAGGGGCCGTCCGGCGAAGCGCACTTCCCCGCTGCTCGGGGCGTCCAGGGTGCCCATGATGTGCAGAAGCGTGGTCTTGCCCGATCCCGAGGCCCCGATCACGGCCACGGACTCCCCCGGCTCGATGCGCAGGTCGATCCTGCGCAGAACCTGCAGGCGTTCGGTGGGGGCGTCGTATTCCTTGCCCACCCCGGTGAGGAGGTATAGCGGCTCGCTACTCATAACGCAAGGCGTCGCTCGGATTGAGGGCCGCGGCGCGACGAGCCGGATACAGGGTGGACAAAAAACAGAGGGCCAGGGCCGCCAGGCCGATGAGCGTCAGGTCCAGGGCCTCCAGGCGCACCGGGAGGTAGTCCACGGGGTAGACGTCGCTCGGCAGCTTGATGAACTGGTATTTCTTGAGCAGCAGGCCAGCCGGGACGCCCAGGGCGTAGCCCAGGACCGTGCCGATGACCCCGATGAAGGTGCCCTGGAACATGAAGATGCGGCTGATGCTCGCGGGTTCCGCGCCCAGGGACATGAGGATGGCGATGTCCTTGGTCTTCTGCATGACGAGCATGACCAGGGTGTTCACGATGCTGAACGAGCCCACCAGGACGATCATGGCCAGGATGATGAACATGGCCGTCTTCTCCAGCTTGAGCGCGGCGAAGAGGTTGGCGTTCATCTCCTGCCAGTTGCGCACGTAGACCGGGAAGCCGGTGAGCCGCTTGCGCAGGCTCTGGCTGACCTGCTCGGCGCGGTCCACGTCGCGGATGCGCACCTCCAGGCCCGAGACGAAGTCGCCCTTGTAGCCCAGGAGGTCGCGGGCCGCGTCCACGGTGACGTAGCCCAGGGTGGAGTCGTACTCGTACATGCCGGTGCGGAAGGTGCCGCGCACCAGGAAATTGCGGATCTTGGGCTGGAAGCCCGCGGCCGTCTGGCGGCCCGAGGGCGAGAGCAGGCTCACCTGCATGCCCGGGGACAGGGCCAGGCGCTTGGCCAGCTCGCTGCCGATGATCACGCCGGGCCGGCCGTCGGGGTCCTCCTCGGCCAAGTCGGAGACCTTGCCCTGGACCATGTCCTTGGACAGGCTCAGGACCTGCTCGGCGGTGCGCGGCTCGATGCCCCGCAGGACCACGCCCTTGACCCCGTCGGGGCTGGACAGCATGACCTCGGAGTAGATGAACGGGGTCACCCCCACCACCTCCGGGGTCTGGGCCGCGGCCTCGGCCACCACCGCGGACTCGCGGATGCCCCCGGCCAGGGAGCTGATGATCACGTGGGCGTTGACCCCCAGGATCTTGTCCCGCAGGTCCTTGGAGAACCCGTTCATGACCCCGATGACCACGATGAGCGCGGCCACGCCCAGGGCCACGCCGCAGACCGCGCAGATCGAGATCACGGAGATGAACGACTGCTTGCGCAGGGCAAACAGGTAGCGCAGGGCCACGAACGCCTCGAAGCGATGACTCGGCATCAGCCGCCAACCTCGGGGCGCAGCAGGGGAAACAGGATGACCTCGCGGATGGACGGGCTGTCCGTGAGCAGCATGATCAGCCGGTCGATGCCCACGCCCTCGCCCGCGGCCGGGGGCATGCCGTACTCCAGGGCACGGACGTAGTCCTCGTCCATGAAGTGGGCCTCCTCGTCGCCGGCGGCCTTCTCGCGCACCTGCTCCTCGAAACGCAGGCGCTGGTCCACGGGATCGTTCAGCTCGGAGAAGGCGTTGGCCATCTCGCGGCCGGCGATGAACATCTCGAAGCGGTCGGTGAGATCCGGGTTGGCCTCGTTGCGCCGGGACAGGGGCGAGATGTCCGTGGGGTAGTGATAGATGAAGTGCGGCTGGATGAGCTTGGGCTCCACGAAGAGGTCGAAGAGCTTGGCCTGGAGCTTGCCGAGCTTCTCGCCCTTGACCACCTTCTCGCCGCTCTTGCGCACCAGGGCCGCGCACTGGTCGTAGTCCAGGAACACCGAGGGGGCCACCCCGCCGATCTTCTCCAGGGACTCGTGGAAGGCCACGCGCTTCCAGGTGCCGGGGGTCAGGTCGATCTCCTGGCCCTGGTAGGGCACCACTGTGTTGCCCGTGGCCTCGCGGGCCACGTGGGCGAACATGTCCTCGGTCAGGTCCATGAGGTCGCGGTAGTCGGCATAGGCCCAGTAGAACTCGAGCATGGTGAACTCGGGGTTGTGCTGGGTGGAGATGCCCTCGTTGCGGAAATTGCGGTTGATCTCGTAGACCCGCTCGAAACCGCCCACCAGGAGCCGCTTGAGATAGAGCTCGGGCGCGATGCGCATGTAGAGCTTCATGTCCAGGGCGTTGTGGTGGGTCTCGAAGGGCTTGGCTGTGGCCCCGCCGGGGATGGGCTGCATCATGGGGGTTTCCACCTCCATGAAGCCCTTGGAATCCAAATAGTTGCGCAGGGCGCGCACCACCAGGGTGCGGCGCCGGAAGATCTCGGCCGTGCGCGGGGTGACGATGAGGTCCACGTAGCGCTGGCGGTAGCGGGTCTCCACGTCCTTGAGGCCGTGGTATTTCTCGGGCAGGGGCCGCATGGACTTGGTCACCAGGCGGATGACCTTGCCGCGCACGGTGAGCTCGCCGGTCTTGGTGCGGAAGAGGTCCCCGGTCAGGCCCACGATGTCGCCGATGTCCACCTTCTTGAAGCGCTGGTAGTCCTCGGCGCCCATCTCGTCGCGGGCGGCGTAGACCTGCACCCGGCCGGTGGGGTCCTGGAGGTGGAAGAAGGTGACCTTGCCGAAGGAGCGCAGGGAGACCACCCGGCCGGCCAGGGAGAACGTGCGGCCCAGGGATTCCAGGGCGGCCTCGTCGTGCTCGCTGTAGGCGGTCAGGATCTGGGCGATGTCGGTGTCCTTGCGAAAGTCGTTGGGATAGAGCGGCGCGTTCTCGTCCAGGACGGCGCAGGCCTTCTCCACCCGGGTCTTGAGGACCTCGTTCAGCTCGTCCCGGGCCGCCAGGGCCTGGAGCATGGGCATGAATCGGGCCACGTGCGGGGATTTCGTGGCCAGTTTGATCTTCTTTTGCTGTTCTGCGTCGGACAAGCTGATGCTCCCCATCCCTTGCGAAAGTCTAGAAAAAAACAAGAGTGCCCGGAGTTGTGGTTTCACCTATGCCAATTATGTTGCGGCGTCAAGAATTTCGTCCCCCCGCGCCCGGCTTAGGGCCGCAAGGCGAAAGTTTCCCCGGGGAAAAAGCTCTTGACCATCGCCTGGGGATTGATTAAACGATGCGTCTCGCTGCGGCGAGGATTGTTCCCCGGTAGCTCAATCGGCAGAGCGGGTGGCTGTTAACCACTAGGTTCGCGGTTCAAGTCCGTGCCGGGGAGCCAGCAGAGCACAAGGGATCGCGGAAACCCGCGGTCCCTTTTTCTTTGCCGATTTGTCGCCCGCCGCCACCGCGCAGGGCTGGAAAAAACAGCGGGGATGGCCTATCCTGCCCCGAATCCACCGCGGCCCCGCCGCCAACCCGAGAATCCGGAGACGCCATGCCCCTTCTGGACTGGAACGAACAGTTGACCCTGGGCCATGACGAAATCGACAGCCAGCACCAGATGCTGGTGGACATGATCAACGACCTCCACGAGCAGCTCCAGGGCGGCCACGAGCGCCAGGGCCTGACCGACGCGATCCAGGGCCTCAAGGCCTACGCCGACTACCACTTCGCCGAGGAGGAGCGGCTCATGCTCCGCCACGGCTTCCCGGAGCTGGAGACCCACCGCCTGGCCCACCTGGAATTCCAGGAGCAGGTGGAGGCCTTCACCGCCGCGATCCTGCGGGAGCAGTACCAGGAGACCTCCCTCAAGGTCCTGGCCTTCCTCACCGGCTGGCTCAACCGCCACATCCAGCGCGACGACCGGATCTTCGTCGAGTTCGCGATCCGGCACTGAGGCGAAGCCCCCATGGACGGCGGCCCTTCCCTGACCTTCGTGCTCCTGGCCCTGCTCTCGGGCTTCTGCGCCGGGGGCTGGCTGGCCTTCCGGGTGAACGCCGCCCTGGTCCGCACGGCCCCGGGCGAGGACCACACGGCCAGGCTGCGCGCAAGCCGCCCCCGCCGCCTGGCCTGCGCAGGCGCGGCCGCGGCCGTGTTCCTGGCCTCCCTGCTCCTGCCCGCGCAGAGCCTGGTCATCAGCGCGGCCTGCGCGGGCTGGATTTTCGTCACCCTCATCCCGCCGCGCCAGGAATCCTGAAAAAGCCCCTTGATCTATAACGCCATTTCAGCAATGAAATGAGCACCGCCCATTGGCGGACTGGGGGCAGCATGATCCCGGCGGAAGTCTGGGCTGGACTGGCGATCCTGTTCGGCGGCATCTGGATTCTCGTGCGCGTTGCCGACAGCCGGCGCTCCCGGGCGCGGGTCACGGTCAACGCCGACACCGTCACCGCGGCCCACGGCCTGACCCAGGCCTACCTGGGCCTGCTCCAGGCCGGAAAAAAGGGCCTGCGCGACGCCTCGGGCCTGCCCCGGCCCAAGGAGGAGATCGGCCGGGCCCTCAAGACCATGCTCTGCTACTACCGCGGCCACGGCGAACACGGCCGCACCGCCGAGCTCCGCGACGCCTACCTGAACCTGGCCGAGTTCCAGAGCCTGACCCAGGGGCTCGGCAAGGCCGAGGCCGCCATCGAGTCCGAACGCCGCCGCCTGCTCCAGGACATCGAGCACTTCCTGGCCAAGGCCCGGCTCTAGCCCCGTCCCGGCGGAACATTTTTCGCGCCGGCCCTAAAGTTTTCCCAAGTCTGCGCCGATATCCACGGATAAGGCGTTGTCTTTGATTTGCGGCAGTCTTGGAGGGGAAACATGGATGCACTCAGCGGCAGCGTGGCCGGCCTCGCCAGCGCCACGGACAGGCAGGTCTTTGGCGCCCAGGTGGTGTCAACGACCCTGGACTACATGAATCAGCACCAGAATCACGGATCCGGCAGCGGACATAACGCCGACTACGACTTCCAGAAAAGCGTCCTGGGGGCCTGGGCCTCCGGGGCCATCGTCAACAATCTGGTGTGACGGAAAACGACTGCCTCGGATGACGCCGAGAGGCCCCGCCCCGGCAACGGGGCGGGGCGCCCCTCCCAATGAAAAAGGCCCTCCGCCGCGGCGGAGGGCCTTTTTCACATCCAATCGAAGCAGCCTAGGACCCGTTGCCCACGGCGAACAGGTTTTCCAGGTCGTAGTTGGAAATGACCCGGTAGGAGATGAGCGTCTCCGAGGAGCGGATGCCCTGGACCTTGAGCATGCGCTCGGTGACGATCTGGGCCAGGCCGTCGTTGTCCTGGGCCCGGATGATGACCACCAGGTCGAAGCGGCCGCCCACGGAGTGCACCTCGCTCACTCCGGGGATCTGGACGAGTTTCTGGGCCACGGCGTTGATGAGGTCGGGCTGAACCGTGAGCAGGACAACGGCGTTGACCATGGCTGAATCCTCCTCGGGCTTCCATAGCCCGCTTTGTTCCCGGGGTCAAAAGAATCCGCAGCCCCTCCCCCGGCCGCACTTTGCCTTTCTTCGCGAGCGGACCTATACTCCGCCCCGGAGGAACCCATGGCTGAACGCAAGCTGAAACCCTTCTCCATGGCCGCCGTGCTCCTGGCGGTGATTCTGGCCGCCACCGCGCTGTTCCTGTTCCGGGGCGGGGAGGAGCCCTCCCTGCCCACGGAGTCCACGGGCGGCCAGGCCCAGGGACTTGGCGGCCAGGCCGCGATCCCCGGCGAGGAGCCCGCGCCCTGGGCCGCGCAGCCGCGTCCCCAGGAGGATCGGGTCGTGGGCCTGGCCTTTTTGGACGCCCTGGCGGACTTCGCCATCGCCCACTACCATCCCGCGGGAACCGGCACGCGAAGCGCCTTTTCCGCCACCTTCAAGGGGCTCAACCAGCACTTCGGCCGGGGCTTGGACGGCCTGACCCACGCGAGCCAGGAGCCCGGACCTGCCCGGGCCGAGATCCTGGACTACATCCTGGGGCCGGGCACGGTGCGCGCCCTGGCCGACCTCTATGCCGGGTGGTTCGTGGACGATCTGGTCCAGCGCAGCCTGGACACGCCGGTCCAGCTGGCCCTGAGCGACGGCCGCAACGAGGAACGCGTCCTGACCCGGGACGAGACCGCGGACCTGCTGCGCCTGGCCGCACCCCGGCTCAAGGCCCTGGCCGCCACCCTGCGGGCCGTGGCCGCGCACCCCGAGTCCGTCACCGGCCTGGAGCGCTACCTCACCGCGGCCTCCAAGGTGGAGGCGGCCAACGCCAAATACCAGGACCTCATCTCCCAGGAAGGCGCCCCGGCCAAGGAACGGACCCGCGCGGCCGAACGCCTGAAGAAGGCCATCGCGGCCCGCGAGCAGCTCCGGGCCGGGGCCCTGGACCGCATCCGGGCCGCCTGCGGGCCGGACTGCCCCGAGGACGGCGACCTGCTCTACACCATCATGTGGTGCGGCCGCAGGCTCCACGGCCATCCCGAACGGGCCGCGGCGCTCACCGCCGGGGCCGACGCCCTGGACGGCCTGGCCGCCCGCTTTCTGGCCAAGGCCTCGGAGCTGGAGGCTGCCGCCCCGGCTTCCGGAGGTTGAAACAGTTGAGAAAATGCGGCCGCGGGTTGCGCTGTGCCCGGACCCGGGATACATTGAGGGAATGGGGGACGGCAGGCACAAGCTCTGGACGGGACAAAGGAAAAGGGGCCGGACGCCTTTCGCATCCAGCCCCTTGCTTCCTGGTGGGTCACCAAGGAATCGAACCTTGAACCTCCGGATTAAGAGTCCGCTGCTCTGCCAATTGAGCTAGTGACCCAGAACGCCGCGCATTCGCGCAACGGGAAAAGCTAACTAGCGGCTGACGGTTTTTTTGTCAACACCTTGGATTCATTTTTTCGCGGACCGGGACAGGACATGCGGCGGATATTCGTTTTTCTGGCCTTCCTCGCCACCCTGCTGACGGCCGGGTCCCCGGCGTCGGCCACGGATTTGCCCCTGTCCCGGGACTGGCTCTTTTTCGAGCTGCCCCGGGTCGAGGGCGGCGCGGGCCCGGCCGCGGACCACCTGGCCGTGCTCCTGATCCGGCCGCACCCGGGCTGGTACACTTATTCCGACGCCAAAAGCCCGGTGGGCCAGCCCACCCGCCTGCACGTGGAGCTGGAGGGCTTTGGCCCGCTCCAGGTGGCCCTGCCCCCGGGGCAGATGAAAAAGGACGCCGTGGACCGCTCCCTGCTGGTGGAGGTCTATCAGGGTCCCACCCCGCTGTTCGTGCCCCTGCCGCGGGAGGCGCAGCCCCCGTACCGGCTGCGGGCCACCCTGCGGCTGCTGCTCTGCACCGAGGACCAGTGCCTGCCGGCACGCCTGGACCTGCCCGCGGATTCCGGCCCCGGCCCCTTCCCGGCCCCGGGCAAGGACTCCTGGTGGTCCCTCTGGCCCCAGGCCCTGGAACGCGGCCTGGCCGCCCCGGCCGCCCCGGAACCGGCCGCGGCCCAGGCAGCGGCCCCGGGCACGCATCCCTGGTCCTTCAGCCCGAGCTATCTCCAGGCCCAGCGCGAGGTGACCACCCTGCTCCCGGCCATCCTCTTCGGCCTGCTGGCGGGCTTTCTCCTGAACTTCATGCCCTGCGTGCTGCCCGTGGTCAGCCTGAAGCTCTCGGCCCTGCTGGGCGGCACGGCCAGCGGCCGCCTGCCGCGCCAGGAGCAGTTCCGGGAGCACAACCTGTTCTTCGCCCTGGGCGTGCTGGCCTATTTCCTGTTCCTGAGCCTGCTCCTCGGGGCCACGGGCCAGGCCTGGGGCCAGACCTTCCAGAAGCCCGGGGTGGTCCTGGCGCTGGTCACCATCCTTTTCGCCCTGTCCCTGTCCCTGTTCGGCATCTACACCCTGCCCATCGTGGACATGAAGTTCGGCCAGTCCACCCGGCCGCGCACCCAGGCCTTCTTCACCGGCGTGCTGGCCACGCTCCTGGCCACCCCGTGCAGCGGCCCGTTCCTGGGCGGGGTCCTGGGCTGGGCCCTGCTCCAGCCGCCCGCGGTGATCAGCGCGGTGTTCCTCTCCATCGGCCTGGGCATGGCCATGCCCTACCTGATCATGGTGGCCAGTCCCGGGCTGGTGCGCTTCCTGCCCAAGCCCGGGCCCTGGGTGGGCCACATCGAGAAGGGCGTGGCCTTCTTCCTCATGGGCACCTGCATCTACCTCCTGAGCATCCTGCCCGAGGACCGGCTCGTGGCCGCCCTGATCCTGCTCTGGATCACGGCCCTGGCGGCCTGGCTCCTGGGTTGGGCGTCCCGCGTGGACGGCCGGGGCAACGCCCTGGCCCTGCGCGCCCTGGCCCTGGCCCTGGTGGTGACGGCGTTCGTCTGGGCCATGCGTCCGCGCAGCGAGACCGCCTGGACCGAATTCCGGGCCCCCAACTTCGCCGAGCGCCTGGGCAAGGAGACCCTGTTCGTGGAGTTCACCGCGGACTGGTGCCCGTCCTGCAAGGTCCTGAACCAGGCCGTGCTGACCCAGGACAACATCGCCTCCTGGCGCGAGCGCTACGACCTGACCCTGGTGCGCGTGGACCTGAGCCAGCCCAATCCCGAGGGCGAGGCCCTGCTCCAGGCCCTGGGCAGCCGGAGCATCCCGGTGCTGGCCGTGTTCCCGGCCAGGGCCCCGGACAAGCCCATCGTGCTGCGCGACTTCTACTCCTCCCGCGACATCCGCGAGGCCCTGGACAAAAGCCTGCGGCGCTGACCCCCACAAGGAGATCCTCATGCTGCAATTCCAGTACTTCCTGCCCACGCGCCTGCTGTTCGGCCCCGGGGTCCTGGACCTCCTGGCCGAGACCCCGTTCCTGCCCAAGGGCTCCAAGGCCCTCATCGTCATGAGTTCCGGCGGGTCCATGGTCCGCAGCGGGGTCCTGGGCCGGATCCAGGGCCTGCTCTCGGCCCGCGGGGTGAGCAGCATGGTCTATGACCGGGTGCGGCCCAATCCCGAGTCCGAGCAGGTGGACGAGGCCGCGGCCGTGGCCCGGGACTCGGGCGCGGACTTCCTCGTGGGCCTGGGCGGGGGCAGCCCCCTGGACGTGGCCCGCACCGCCGCCTCCATGGCCCGCAATCCGGGCAGGTTCTGGGACTATGTGCAGGGCGGCAGCGGCGGCAAGAAGACCCCGGAGAATCCGCCGCTGCCCACGGTGGCCATACCCACCACCGCGGGCACGGGCTCGGAGATGAACTGCCGGGCCGTGATCAGCAAGACCGGCTCCAGCGAGAAGCTGGCCTGGGGCTCGGAAGCGGACTTCGCGGCCCTGGCCGTGGTGGACCCGGACCTGACCCTGACCCTGCCCCCGCGCCAGACCGCGCTCACCGGCCTGGACGCCATGTTCCACGCCATGGAGGGATTTTTGTCCACGCGCCGCCAGCCGATCACGGACCTCATGGCCCTGGAGGCCGTGCACCTGGTGGCCAACCATCTGCCCAAAGCCATGGCCGACGGCTCGGACCGCGCGGCGCGCACCGTGCTGGCCTGGGCCGCCACCTCGGGCGGCATCTGCCTGTCCCAGGCCGGGGCCACGGCCCAGCACGCCCTGGAACACGCCCTCTCGGCGCTCCGGCCGGACCTGCCCCACGCCGCGGGCCTGGTGCTCCTGTGCCGGGCCTTTTTCCGGCGCCTGGCCGAAAAGGCCCCGGACCGCTTCCTGGAGCTCTCCCTGGCCCTGGGCTGCCCCGAGCTCGAGGCCGGGCCCGAAGGCTTCCACAGGGCCCTGGACCGGCTCCTGGCCGAGGTGGGCCTGGGCGAACTCAAGGCCAGGGACTTCGGCCTGGACCCGTCCATGGCCGGGCTCCTGGCGGACAACGCCCTGTCCACCAACGAGCGGCTCATCGGCCTGACCCCGGGCGGCATGGACCGGGCCGACCTGGTCCAGATCCTGGAGGAGGCCCTGGCCTAGGGAGGAAAACGCATGGACCGGCTCAAGGAACTTTCGACCCGGCGCAAGAAGGCCCACACCCGGCTCTTGCAGCTCAAGTCCAAGACCTACGCGGCCTTTCTGGAGATGGAGCGGGCCGCCTACAGCGACGGGGCCCTGCCGCGCAAGGCCAAGGAACTCATCGCCGTGGGCATCTCCGTGGTCATCGACTGCCAGTCCTGCATGCAGTGGCACATCGAGCAGGCCGCGGCCCAGGGCGCCACGCGCCAGGAGGTCCTGGAGGCCGTGGAGGTGGGCATGGAGATGGGCGGCGGGCCGGCCACGGTCTCGGCCCGCTTCGCCCTGGAGGTCATGGATCAGCTCTTCAAGGACTGAGGCCTAGGCGATGCAGATCATGCGATAGTCGTCGCCGGTGATGCATTTCCCGCCCGAGGCCGTGACCTCGAAGGTGTTCTCCACCCCGACCATGCCCAGGCCCGGGATGCCCTGCTTGGGCTCCAGGGCCAGGACCATGCCCTCTTCCAGGGGCCGGTCGAAGCCCCGGGCAATGGCCGGGTAGCCGTCGATGGCCAGGCCGATGCCGTGGCCCAGGAAGGGCACCTTGTTCGCGCCCAGGCCCATGAACCCCGCACCGAATCCGGCCCGCTCGGCCCAGTCCCGGCAGTGGCTCCAGAGATGGGAGGGCACGCTCCCGGGCCGCAGGTTCTCGGCGGCCCAGGCCTGCACGTCCATGCAGAAGGAGTGGGCCGCGCGCACCTCGTCGGGGATGCTCTCCTCGGTCCCGGCCCAGAGCAGCTGGGTCTTGTCCGTGCAGTAGCCCTCCAGGGCGAAGCCGATGTCCAGGGCCAGGGGCTGACCCAGGTTCCAGACCTTGCCCGCATAGCCCATGTACGGCGAGGCCGGGTGCTCCCCGCGCACGCCCAGGGGCCCGTTGTAGGCGCTGGGGTAGTTGCCCGAATCCCCGGCCGAGACGTGGCCCAGGAAGATCTCCTCGCCAAAGGCGCTCATGCGCATGAGGCCCTGGTGGCCCAGGGTGAAGAAGACCTGCCAGCAGAGGTGGGAGATCTCGCGCTCGTTCATGCCCGGCTTGAGCGCCTGGGGCAGGATGTCGTGCAGGGCCTGGTGGTGGCGCTCCCCGGCCAGGCGCAGGATGCCCAATTCGTACTCGGACTTGAGGCTCTGGGCCAGATTCAGGACCAGGTCCCCGCCCAGGAAGCGGCGGCCGGGCAGGCGCTCGCTGAGCATCTGGCCCAGCTGCCAGGACAGGGCCGTGACCTCGGCGGCCAGGACCTCGGGGAAGGGCACGCCCGCGTCCGCGGCCAGGCCCTCCAGGTCCTTGAAGGACTTGTACGTGGCCGTGCGCAGGGTCGGGCTCTCCAGGGCCGCGCGGTGTGCGCCCTTGCGCGTCAGGAGCAGGGGCTCGCCCGAAAGCGGCAGCCAGAAGCAGCCCGTGCCCAGGGTCCCGGCCAGGTAGTAGATGTTCAGCCGGGAGAAGGCCAGGAGACCGCCCGCCTCGGGCGCGGTTTCGGCCAGGAAACGGCGGACCTTGGCCCAGCGGGACTCCAGTTCGGGGCGGGGGATCACGTTCATGGCTTCGAACATGGCGAGGCTCCTTGCGGGGCGGGCTAGGCAACGGCCCGGGTTTGCTGTAGTGAATGGCCTCTGAAGAGGACCTCAGTTCATGCTGATCAGCGACACAGAGCTAGCCGCCCTTCTGCGCCAGGTCAAGACCATCGCCGTGGTCGGGGCCAAGGACAAGCCCGGCCAGCCCTCGGACACCGTGGGCCGCTATCTCCTGGCCGCGGGCTACACCGTGATCCCGGTGCATCCGGCGCGCACGAACATCTGGGGCCTGACCACCTACAAGAGCCTGGCCGAGATTCCCGGCCCCGTGGACCTGGTGGACCTGTTCCGGGCCGCGGAACACTGCCCGGCGCACGCCGCCGAGGTCCTGGCCATGAAGCCGCTGCCCCGATGCTTCTGGATGCAGCTCGGCATCGCCAGCCCCGAGGCCCGGGCCGCGCTGGCCCACAGCCCCATCGCCGTGGTGGAGGACCACTGCCTCATGGTCGAGCACCGCAGGCTGCTGGGAGGCGGGAATGGCTGACGAGGCCTTCGCCTGCCGCATGTGCGGCCACTGCTGCCAGGGCCAGGGCGGCATCCTGCTCACGGACAAGGACCAGACGCGGCTGGCCGCGCACCTGAACCTGGGCCTGGAGGAGTTCCTCACGCGCTACACCGAGCCCCAGGACGGCAAGATCGGGCTGGTCTGCGGCCCGGACGGCTGCTGCGTGTTTTTCAAGGAAGGCTGCGGCGTGCACCCGGGCCGTCCGGACGTCTGCCGGGCCTGGCCGTTCTTCCACGGCAACCTGGTGGACGAGACAAGCTGGAAACTCATCCAGGACTACTGCCCGGGCGTGAACCCGGAGGTGTCCTTCGTGGACTTCGTGCGCCAGGGCCGCCGCTATCTGAAGGACAACGGACTCTGCCGCGACGACCGCGGCAACGCGCCCAACGCCCTGCTGGACAGCAAAAAACCGGAGAAGGGCTCATGAGCAGCCTGACCCTGGCCCAGTGCTTCCGCGCCCTGCAACTGCAGCCCGGCGCCTCCCTGGCCGAGGTCAAGACCGCCTTCCGCAAGCTGGCCTTCCAGTTCCATCCGGACCTGAATCCCTCGCCCGAGGCCGCCTCGATGTTCCGCAAGATCAACGAGGCCTACGTCCTGCTCTCCAAGACCCTGCCCGAGACCCCGCCCGGCCAGACCCCCGGCCCCGGCCCCGAGGCCGAGCCCAGGACCGGACCGGCCCAGGGGGCCCAGGCCTACGAGCGCCAGCAGCGCCAGGCCCGGCCCGAGCCCCCGCCCCAACGCGACTCCGCCGCCGAGCGCCAGGCCGCCTGGTCCCGCAGCTACAGCGTCCGCGACGAGGACGTGCTCCGCGACCTCTTGAAGGACCCCTTCGCCCGCCAGGTCTTCGACGACCTCTACACCGAGATCCGCCGCGACCGGCCGGGCTACACCCCGCCCAAGGAATTCAGCCGCAGGCGGCTCCAGTTCCAGTGGGGCAAGCGGACCTTCAGCCTGGACCTGTCCCGGGGCCTGTGGGGCGGGGTCAAGCACTGGTTCCGCAGCCAGATGGACGACGAGCAGACCGTCTATTTCCCGGCCCAGCACCTCCTGCCGGGCCGCAGCCTGCGGCTCTCGGTGCGCCAGTTCTCGGGCCAGGAGAGGACCGTGGAGCTGACCCTGCCCGCGGACTTCGTGGTGGGACGGCCCATCCGGCTCAAGGGCCTGGGCCGTAAGCTCGGTCCGCTCACCGGCGACCTCTATCTGCGGGTCCTGGCCAAGTAGCCCGTCCGGTCTCCGGCTCACCTTTTTGTCATCTCCCGCAAAGCCGCGCCGCCAGGGCCTTGCCGGGCGTTCGCCAGAGTGTCCGCCCCGGGCTTGAGTTCATGCGCGATTTCTACTAGTTGCCCTGTGCAGGAACGCAAGGAGGAGCCATGCTCGCCATCCTCAAATACAGGGCCGGCAACCAGACCAGTGTGCGCCGGGCCCTGGACTCGCTGGGCATCGCCAACAGCATCACCGCCGATCCCGACGAGCTGGCCGCGGCCCAGGGGGTCATCTTCCCCGGGGTGGGCGCGGCCGGAACCGCCATGGAAGAGCTGGTGGGCGAGGGCCTGGATTCCGTGCTCAAGTCGCTCATCTGGCAGGAGAAGCCCCTGCTGGGCATCTGCGTGGGCTGCCAGATCCTTCTGGACTACTCCGAGGAGAACGACACCAAGGCCCTGTCCGTGATCCCGGGCGAATGCCGCCTGTTCAACCCGGCCTGGACCGAGGACGAGGCCGGCAAGACGCCCATCAAGGTCCCGCACATGGGCTGGAACTCGGTGGAGCTGCTCCAGGACTGCGAGCTGTTCCAGGGCATCGACCCGCGCAGCGAGTTCTACTTCGTGCACAGCTACTACCCGGCCCCGGCCGAGCAGTACGTCATCGGCCAGACCACCTATGGCCGGCCGTTCTGCTCCGTGCACGGACGGCGCGGCCTGTGGGCCGTGCAGTTCCACCCCGAGAAGAGCGGGCGGCCCGGGCTCCAGCTCCTGGCCAATTTCGCGGCCTTTTGCCGGGAGGTCTCCAATGCTCAGTAAGCGGATCATCCCCTGCCTGGACGTGCGCGACGGCAAGCTGACCAAGGGCGTCAAATTCAAGGGCAACGTGGACATCGGCGACCCGGTGGAGAGCGCCCGGCACTACTACGAGCAGGGCGCGGACGAGATCGTGTTCTACGACATCACGGCCTCCTCCGAGGGCCGGGGCATCTTCCTGGACGTGGTCGAGAAGGTCGCCTCGCAGATCTTCATCCCGTTCTCCGTGGGCGGGGGCATCAACACCCTGGAGGACATGCGCGCCGTGCTCCTGGCCGGGGCCGAGAAGGTTTCGGTGAACTCCGGCGCGGTGAAGAACCCGGACGTCATCAGCCAGGGCGCGGCGGCCTTCGGGGCCCAGTGCGTGGTCCTGGGCATGGACGTGAAGCGCGTGCCCAAGAGCGAGGCCATCCCCTCGGGCTTCGAGGTGGTCATCCACGGCGGCCGCAAGCCCACGGGCCTGGACGCCGTGGACTGGGCCCGCACCGGCGAGGCCCTGGGCGCGGGCGAGATCTGCCTGAACTCCATCGACGCCGACGGCACCAAGGAAGGCTACGACCTGGAGCTGACCCGGACCATCGTGAAAAGCGTGCGCATCCCGGTCATCGCCTCGGGCGGGGCGGGCAATCCCCAGCACATGGCCGAGGCCTTCACCAAGGCCGGGGCCTCGGCGGCGCTCATCGCCTCCATCGTGCACTACGGCGAGTATTCCATCTCCGGCATCAAGGAGCACATCGCGGCCCAGGGCGTGAAGATGCGCATGGTCTGGTGATGCTGCGCCGCGTAGCCCTCCTCTGCCTCGTCCTGGCGCTCTGGACCGTCCCGGCCCAGGCCGCCTGCTTCGGCTCGGACGACGCCTTCATGGCCTGGGTGGAGGCCTACGGACCCAATCCGGACCCAACGCGCCTGGGCTGCGCCGTGCAGTACCTGGCAGGCTCCAAGCTGTTCCAGGACAAGGCCCTGCGCCGTCCCCTGGCCCACTTCTTCTCCGCGGCCCTGTTCCGGGCCCCGGCAGCGGCCCGGGAACGCGCGGCCCAGGAGCTGACCGCCGCGCCCGACGAGAACGCCCGGGTCATCTTCCTGAACGCGGTCTGGTACGGCGACACCCCGGAGTCCCGGGCCTTCCTCGGCCGCCTGCGGGACACCTGGGCCTCGCCCACCCTGGCCGGGCTCGTGGCCGGCCTGCTCAGCTCCGCGCCCCGGCAGCTTTTGGGCAACCTCGCGCCCCAGAACGAGGCCGAGCTGGAACAGGACGCCCAGGACCTGGACTGCCTCTGGATGCGCTACCTGGGCTCCGACGACACGGCCTACGTGGACCGCATCGTCCAGACCGGGCTGCTCTCGGTGCACTCGGACTCGGGCGGGGCCTCGCTCCTGGGCTACGCCGCCCGCTGGTCCCTGCGCTCCAACCTGCGCATCCCCCGGGTGCGGGCCCTGCTGGAGGCGCGCTTCCAGAAGGCCGCGGGCGACGAGTGGGCCCTGCTGGACAACGTGCTCCACGGCAAGCGGGGCGAGGAGCTCCCGCCCGCGCAATGAAAAAGGCCGCCGCGCTGTCCGCGCGACGGCCCCGATGATTCGTGCCCCGGCCCTACTCGGCCCGGAACTCCCCGCTCTTGCCCCCGGACTTGAAGACCAGCCGGCAGTCGCCGATGATCATGTCCTTCTGCACGGCCTTGCACATGTCGTAGATGGTGGCGCAGGCCACCTGCACGGCCAGCAGGGCCTCCATCTCCACGCCCGTGGGCGCGGTGGTCCGGACCTCGGCCTCCACGTCCACGCGGCTTTCCTCGCGGTTCACGGAAAAGCGCACGTCCACGAAGGACAGGGGCAGGGGATGGCAGAGCGGGATGAGCTCGGCGGTCTTCTTGGCCGCCAGGATGCCCGCCACCCGGGCCGTGTTCAGGGCGTCGCCCTTGGGCAGGGCCCGGCGCTCCAGAAGGTCCATGGTGGCGGCGGACATGCGCACGTGGCCGCGGACCACGGCCACGCGGGCCGTGTCCGGCTTGCCGGAGACGTCCACCATGCGCGCCGAGCCGTCGTCAGCGATGTGACTGAAGTCCTGGCCCATTACTCTCCCACCACCTTGTCCATGGTCTTCTTGAGAAATTTCTGGACCTTGGTCACGGCCTTGCCGGCCTCGATCTCGGCGAACTCGCGCAGGAGCTCCTCCTGGCGCTTGTTCAACCGCGAGGGGATGCGCACCCGCACCTCCACCAGGAGGTCGCCCTTCTGGGTGCTGCCCACGTGCGGCAGGCCCAGGCCGCGCAGCCGGAAGACCTCGCCGTGCTGGGTGCCCTTGGGCACGTCCACGGTCACGGGCTCGTCCAGGGTGGGCACCTCGATCTTGGCGCCCAGGGAGGCCTGGACCATGTCGATCTCACGGCTGACCACCAGGTTCTGGCCCTGGCGGCGCAGGGTCTTGTCCGGCTCCACGCTGATGATCACATAGAGGTCGCCCGGAGGCCCGCCGTTGGAACCGGCCTCGCCCTCGCCGCGCAGGCGCAGGCGCGCCCCGGAGTCCACGCCGGCGGGGATGCGCACGCGCAGCTCCTTGCTCTCGGGCACGTGGCCCCGGCCCCGGCAGTCCGGGCAGTAGCGGGTGATGATCCGGCCCTGGCCGTGGCAGACCGGGCAAGTCACGGAGATGCGGAAGAAGCCCTGGGCCTGCTGCACGTGGCCGGAGCCGCCGCACTGGCGGCAGGTTTCCGGCGAGGTGCCGGGCTCGGCGCCCGAGCCCTTGCAGGTGGCGCAGAGGGTCTCCACGGGGATGTTCAGCTCCACCTCCGTGCCCTTGGCCGCCTCGCGGAACCCGATGCTCAGGTCGTAGCGCAGGTCGGCGCCGGCCCGGGGGCGCGGCCCCCGGCCGCGGGCCGAGGCGAAGCCGAAGAACTCGCCGAAGATGTCGCTGAAGGCCCCGAAGATGTCCTCGGTGCTGTTGAACCCGGAGAAGCCGTTGTTCACGCCGTCGAAGCCGAACTGGTCGTAGCGGCTGCGCTTGTCGGCGTCGCGCAGGATTTCGTAGGCCTCGGCGGCCTCCTTGAACTTGGCCTCGGCCTCCGGATCGTCCTGGTTGCGGTCCGGGTGGAACTCGAAGGCCTGCTTGCGGTAGGCCCGCTTGATCTCATCCTCGGAGGCGGTACGGGACACGCCGAGGACTTCGTAGTAGTCCCGCCGGGAGGCCATGGCTACTCCGCTCCGCCCTCAAGCACCACGCCGGCCTCGGGAATGGACGCGTTGGGCAGGACCTTGCCCTCGGCGATCTCGCGCAGGGCGGTGACCACTTCCTTGTTCTTGCTCTCCACCAGGGGATCGTAGCCCTCGCGGTACTGCTTGACCCGTTTGATGGCCATCTGCACGATGAGGAAACGGTTGCTGACCTTTTCCAGACAATCTTCGACCGTGATTCTCGCCATGGCGACTCCTTGCGGCTGGACCGGACCTGCCCGGCCCCCTGCCGTCTATTTCTTCAACGGGAAAAGTCCCTGCAAGTCCTTGAGCAGCTGGTCGGACACCGGATAGTAGGCGCCGCTGTTGTCGGCCTCCAGCCAGCACAGCCCGGCCTGCTGGTCCGAGTCGGTGAAAAACCGCAAAACAACCAGCGAGGTCCCGGTCTTCTCCAGGATCTCGCAGGTCATAGCCGGGACGGCGGTTTTCGGCAACGCGGCCGCCACCCCCGCCTCGAACTTCACATTAGTAAGACGCCACAGGGCCATGTCAATGCCCCGCAGCAGCTTGCCGCTGGCCGCGTCCAGCCAGCCGTCCTGGGTCTTCTCCAGCCGGACGCTCTGGTCCCCCGCCGCGATGCGGAAGATCTGGACCTTGCCGGTGTCCAGGTTGAGGACCTTGCGACCCTCCAGGTCGAAGCCGCTCTTGGCCACCCGGTCCAGGCTGGCGCGCTCCAGGGCGAGGAACACGGGCTGCCAGGAGGCCCGGGCCAGGACCATGCCCGGCAGGGGCTCCTCGCCGAAAATCTCGACCACCTCGGGCGCGGGCCCGGAACTCCAGACCTCGAACCGCAGCCAGGGCTGGCCCTGGGCCTGGACGCCCTCGGGCAAGGGCTTGGCCTTGAGCCCGATGAGGTCGTGGATCAGGAGCTTGACCTCGGATCCGGCCACGGGCTTGTCCTTGGCCGATTCCGGCAGGACGAAGAAAAAGCCGCCGTCCTTGCGGGCGATCTCCCAGGACGGGCCCGAGGACCCCAGGGAGCGCACCCGGGTCACGCCGTCCTCGCTGGCCGAGAGCACCCGGGTGTCGAAATAATAGTCCGCCGGGTGGTCGATCTGCCGGGCCCAGCCCGCCGCCAGGAGAAAGACCGTGCCGGGCTTGCGGGAATTGGCGGCAAAGACCGCGTCGCCCGAGGGGCTCAGCAGGCCCAGGGCCAGCTCGGCCTTTTCCGCGGGCTTGTCCTTGCCCGCCTCTGCGCTCACCGCGATGCGGAAGCGCGGCTGGTCCAGGCCGTAGGTCACGTCGGCCTGGCGGGCCGACGGGGGCAGGACCCGCTGGGGCTTGTTCAGGGCCAGAAGTTCGAGCAGGGCTGCGATCTTGGCCGGGTCGGCCTTGGCCTGGGACGGATATTCGCTCTCCCCGGAATGCACGAACCAGGCCTTGCCCTCGCGGTACAGGACGTAGCGGTTCGCGGGCAGGCGGATCTCGATCTCGCGCACGGAATCAGCGGCCATGGCCGGCCAGATGGCCTCGGACATGCCCTGGTCCGCGGGCTTGCGCGAGAGCAGGAGATACAGGCCGAAAAAGACCAGGGCCAGGCCCAGGGCCAGGATGAACCAGCGTTTCAAGAATCCGGCGCCTCCGGAGAGCGTGCACACAGGAGCCTGGCCTCAGGGCCAGCCGGGCAAAGGGGTGCACTATATCCACACCCATCTTGCGAGTCAAGGCGAGATGCCCTATCACTCCCTCCATGACGAACGCGCTCCAGGAGTCCCCGTGGCGGTCATAGGCAAGCTCACCTACGCCCAGAAGAAGTGCGTCTCCCTGGTGGGACTGTGCATGCAGCGCACGGGCATGCTCCGGCCCGGGGACCGCATCGGCGTGGCCGTGTCCGGCGGGGTGGACAGCTTCGTCCTGCTCAAGACCCTGCTCCTGCGCCGGGCCATCGTGCCCTTTCCCTTCGAGGTCATGGCCCTGCACGTGAACCCGGGCTTCTCCCCGGAGAGCCACCAGGCCCTGACCCGGTGGTGCGCCCGGGAGGGCGTGGCCCTGCACGCCGAGCTCACGGACTTCGGCCCGCGGGCCCATTCCCCGGAGAACCGCAAGAACTCCCCCTGCTTCTTCTGCGCCATGCTCCGCCGCAAGCGCCTGTTCCGGCTCTGCCAGGACTACGGGCTGACCCACCTGGCCTTCGGCCACAACGCCGACGACCTGGTGGTGACCTATTTCCTCAACCTCATGCAGAACGGCCGGGCCGACGGCCTGGCCATCCAGGAACCCTTTTTCGAGGGCCGGCTCCAGGTGGTCCGCCCGGCGCTCCTGGTGGAGAAGAATTTCATCCGCGCCGCCGCCCGCCACTGGGCCCTGCCGGTCTGGGCCAACGACTGCCCCTCCAACGGCAAGACCCGGCGCGACGACATGCTCGGCTGGCTGCGGGAACTCTGGGCCCGGGACAAGGCCTTCCGCGTGAATACCTTCAACGCCCTTACGAAATGGCAACTCGGCTTGACCTCCGCGAGACAGTAGTCTATAGCTTGCCGAACGTCTGAAGACGCTGTGAGGCGGGTTTCCAAACCGGCAACCAAGGCAGCGGAATCTCAATGTTTCTCAAAAAATACCACATCGTCATCTTCAAGGACAAGAAGGGCAGCTGCAGCAAAATCCAGCTCCGCGGCTGGGCCCTCTGCTCCCTGCTCCTGGTGCTGGGCCTCCTGGCCGCCGGCAACGTCCTGCTCCTGCGCTACTACCTGAGCCACGAACAGCTGGAAAAAAACCTCGAACTCTCGGAAAAAACCCTCGAAGAACAAAAAACCCAGCTGCTCAGCCTGTCCCAGAAAATCGCCGGCCTCCAGAAAAACCTCACCCGCATCCGTGATTTCGACTCCAAGCTCCGGGTCATGATCAACCTGGACCAGGACAACGCCCAGACCATGACCGCCCGCGGCGGCTCGGTGACCACCGACTTCTCCAAGGGCTACCTGCCCCTGCACCGCCACGAGCTCCTGGCCCGCAAGATGCACGGCTTCCTGGAGCAGCTCAACGTGGACGCCACCCTGGAAGAGGTCCGCCAGCAGGAAGTCCTGGGCAGGCTCGAATCCAACTCCGGCATCCTGCTCTCCACGCCCTCGGTCTGGCCCACCACGGGCTGGGTGACCTCGGGCTTCGGCAACCGCAAGTCCCCGTTCACCGGCCAGGAAGAATTCCACCGCGGCCTGGACATCTCCGCCCCCCGCGGCACCCCGATCTACGCCCCGGCCTCGGGCCGGGTGGTGGCCGCGGACAAGGACGGCTCCAACGGCCTGACCTTGGTCCTGAGCCATTCCCCGAACATCAGCACCCGCTACAGCCACCTCCAGCGCATCGCCGTCAAGCCCGGCGACATGATCAAGCGCGGGGACCTGGTGGCCTTCGTGGGCGACACCGGGCGGAGCACCGGCCCCCATCTGCACTACGAAGTGCTCCTGGCCGGCGTGCCCCAGAACCCGCTGCACTACATCCTGAACTGACCGTGCCGCAGCCCCCGGGCCCCCTCTTCCCCGGGGCTTCTCGCGGCGCGCCCTCTGCCGGCCTCCCCCTCCCCTGGTCCGCGATTTGCATCGCCGCGGGCGAGGTCCATTCATGAATCTCTTCACCTTTGATCCGGGAGCCGTGCTGAGCTTCTTCCTGACGCTGTTCCGCATCAGCGTCGTGCTCTTTCTGCTGCCCTTTTTCGGCGGCCAGAGCATCCCCAACACCATCAAGGCGGCCCTGGTCCTGGTCCTGAGCCTGGCGGTCTGGCCCAGACTCTCCTTCCCCGCGGACATCTTCCCCATGGACCCCTGGGAGCTGCCGGTCATGCTCCTGGGCGAGGCGGCCCTGGGCCTGACCATGGGCCTCATGGTCCGCTTCCTGTTCGCCGCGGTGCAGACCGGCGGCCAGCTCATCGGCTTCCAGATGGGCTTCGCCATGGTCAGCGTCCTGGACCCGGACACCGGCGTGTCCGAGGCCGTGAGCGCCCATTTCCTGTACATGACCAGCATGCTCGTGTTCCTGGCCCTGGACGGCCACCTGTTCCTGCTCAAGGGCCTGGCCCAGTCCTTCGCCCTGGTGCCGCCGGGGCGGCTGTTCCTGACCCCGGTGCTGGTGCGCCAGGTCCTGGAATTCTCCGGCCAGATGTTTTTCCTGGCCGTCAAAATCGCGTCCCCGGTCATGGCCTCGATCTTCCTGGTGGACCTGGCCCTGGCCCTCATCTCCCGGGCCGCGCCCCAGATGCACGTGCTGGTCCTCGGTTTCCCGGTGAAGCTCGGCGTGGGCTTCCTGTTCCTGACCCTGATCTTCCAGCTCCTGGCCATGGTCCTTTCCGGCTACGTCCGGGACCTGGACGCCATGTTCCTGAACCTGCTGCGGGCCATGGGCCCCCCGGGACCGTGAGGCGGCCATGGGCCAGCAAGATCCGAGCAGAACAGAACAAGCCACGCCCAAGCGGCGCAAGAAGGTCCGCGACGACGGCAACGTCCCCAAGGGAACCGAGATCGGCAAGACCATGACCCTGCTGGCCGGGGCCATCGCCCTGCGCTACCTGGTGCCCTTCTATTACACCCAGCTCTCCTCGATCTACCGCTTCTTCTTCATCGACGGCCTGCGCCTGGAGCTGACCCCGCAGTCGGTCTACGAGCTCTTCATCTGGTGCGTTCAGAGGATGGCCCTGCTCATCCTGCCGCTCATGCTCGTGCTGCTGTTCGTGGCCTACGTGACCCTGCGCCTCCAGGTGGGCCAGCTCTGGACCACCAAGGTCATGAAGCCCAAGTTCGGCAAGATGTTCAACCTGGTGGCCGGGATCAAGCGGCTCATGCTCAGCCCCCAGGCCCTGATGCGTTTCGGCCGCAGCCTGCTCCAGGCCGTGGTCGTGGCCATCGCCCCCTACCTCATCATCAAACAGGAGTTCCGGAACTTCCTCCCGCTGTTCTATTCCACGCCCGAGGCCCTCTCGGCCTATATCCTGACCACCGGCTACAAGATGGTCTGCTACGCCCTGGTGCCGATGATGCTCATCGCCCTGGCCGACCTCTGGTACACGCGCTGGAACTACGAGGAGCAGATCAAGATGACCAAGGAGGAGGTCAAGGACGAGCGCCGCCAGGCCGAGGGCGACCCGCGGATCAAGGCCCATCAGCGCCAGAAGATGATGCAGATGATGGCCAAGCGCATGCTGGCCGACGTGCCCAAGGCCGACGTGGTGGTCACCAACCCCACGCACATCGCCGTGGCCCTGCGCTACGACATCATGGAGGCCCCGGCCCCCAAGGTCCTGGCCAAGGGCGTGGACCACCTGGCCGAGAAAATCAAGGAAGTGGCCCGCGAGCACAACATCCCCATCCGCGAGGACAAGCCCTTGGCACAGGCTTTGTATAAGCAGGTGGAAATCGGGGAAGTGATCCCCGAGGAGCTGTACCAGGCCGTGGCCGCCCTGCTCGCCCGCCTGGACAAGTTCAAGAAAACCAAGAGATGACGGGGGCATTCGACGCCCCCCCGGACGTGAGACCGACTGTCGAGGGGTGTCAAAACTATGTCCCAGGCCAACGCCAAGCCCCAGGTCCTGAACCTCGACTACAGCCGTTTCGCCAAACAGGGCGATATCATGCTGGCCGTCGGCGTGATGGTCATCCTGTTCGTCATGCTCATTCCCCTGCCCACGCCGTTCCTGGATTTCATGCTCAGCGTGAGCATCTCCATCAGCCTGATCATCCTGGTCACCTCCATGTTCATGACCTCGCCCCTGGAGTTCTCGATCTTCCCGTCCCTGCTCCTGGTGACCACGCTTCTGCGCCTGGCCCTGAACGTGGCCTCCACGCGCATCATCCTGCTCCACGGCGATGAGGGCGTCACGGCCGCTGGCCGGGTGATCCAGAGTTTCGGCGAGTTCGTGGTCGGCGGCAACTACGCCATCGGCATCGTCATCTTCTTCATCCTGTTCACCCTGAACAAGGTCGTCATCGTGGCCGGCACCACCCGCATCGCCGAGGTGGCCGCCCGCTTCACCCTGGACGCCATGCCCGGCAAGCAGATGGCCATCGAGGCCGACCTGAACGCCGGGCTCATCGACGAGAAGGAGGCCACCAAGCGCCGGCACATGATCCGCAAGGAGGCCGACTTCTACGGAGCCATGGACGGCGCGGGCAAGTTCGTGTCCGGTGACGTCAAGGCCAGCATCATCATCGCGGCCATCAACATCGTGGGCGGCTTCTTCATCGGCGTGTTCCAGAAGGACATGCCCTGGGTCGAGGCGGCCAAGACCTACACCCTGCTGACCATCGGCGATGGACTCATCGCCATCATCCCCTCCATCGTCAGCTCCACGGCCGCGGGCATCATCGTCTCGCGCGCGGCCTCGGAAGCCAAGATGGGCGAGGAATTCCTGGGCCAGCTCACCTTCCACCACCGGGCCCTGCGCCTGGTCTCGGGAATGCTCTGCGTCTTCGCCCTGGTCCCGGGCATGCCGTTTTTCCCCTTCGTGACCCTCTCCGGCCTAGTCTATGGCATCTCGCGCGTCTCGGCCAAGCACTTCGGCGAGCTGACCAAGCAGGACGAGGACAAGACGGCCCAGCCCAAGTCCCTGGACACCCCCGAGGAGGTCCAGACGCTCCTGCCCCTGGACCAGCTCGAGCTGGAGGTGGGCTACGGCCTGATCCCCCTGGTGGACGAGGAGCAGAACGGCAACCTCCTGGCCCGCATCCGCTCCATCCGGCGGCAGTTCGCCCTGGACATGGGCGTGATCATCCCGTCCCTGCACCTGCGCGACAACCTCCAGCTCAAGCCCGGGGAGTACCGCGTTCTGGTCAAGGGCAACCCCATCGCCAGCTCGGAGATCCTCATCGACCACTTCCTGGCCATGGACCCGGGCGACGCCAAGCACCGCATCCAGGGCGTGCAGACCGTGGAGCCGGCCTTCAACCTCCCGGCCCTCTGGATTCCCGAGGCCCAGAAGGAGGAGGCGCTCCTGGCCGGGTACACCGTGGTGGACCCCTCCACCGTGGTGGCCACGCACCTGACCGAGGTCTTCCGCCGCAACCTCCACGAGTTCCTGGGCCGCCAGGAGATCCAGAACCTCCTGGACAACCTCTCCAAGCGCGCGCCCAAGGCCGTGGAGAGCCTCATCCCCAACGTGCTCTCCCTGGGCGCGGTCCAGAAGGTCCTGCAGAACCTGGTCATGGAGGGCGTGTCCGTCCGCGACCTGCTGACCATCGTGGAGACCCTGGCCGACTACGGCCACGCCACCCAGGACCCCACGCAGCTCACCGAATACGTGCGCGCCCGCATGGGCCGGACCATTCTCAAGCCGCACCTCGGCAGCGACAACGGCCTGCGTTTCTACACCCTGGGCCAGACCATCGACGAGAGCCTGGGCGGGGCCCTGCGCCAGGCCGAACACGGCGCCTACCTGGCCATGGAGCCGGGGCTGGCCCAGCGCATCATCCGGTCCATCAGCAAGACCATGGAGGGCCATCCGGCCGTGGACGGCCAGCCCGTGCTTCTGACCTCGCCGCAACTGCGTTCGCATCTCGCTCAATTGCTCCTGCGCTTCCTGCCCAGCCTGCCGGTGATCTCCCAGGCCGAGATCCCCGCGGACGTGAAAATCCAATCCCTGGCCGTGGTGGAGTTGAGCTAGACCATGCACGTGAAAATCTACAGAGGCCGAAGCGCCAAGGAAGCCCTGACCCAGGTCAAGTCCGAACTGGGTGACGAGGCCGTGATCCTGTCCAACAAGATGGTCACGGAGAACGGGGCCAAGGTCTGCGAGATCACCGCCGCGGTGGAGCGCAGCGCGCCCAGCCGCGAACGCTCCCGCGAGGACGTCCTGGGCGAGGCCCTGGAGGCTGCGGAATGGACCCGGGAGTGGCGCCAGATCAAGGGCCACCTCCTGGCCCTCATGCGGCCGCAGATGGACCCCGCGGCGCTCACCCCGCGCCAGCGCCTGAGCATGGAATACCTGGAGCGCGAGGGCGTGGAGCAGGACGTGCTCCTGGCCGTGTACCGCCGCCTGCGGGCCGACGCCGGCCTGTCCATCCTGCCCGTGCTGGAAGGCCTGGTGAGCGTCCAGCCCTTCGAGTCAAAAAAATGGCCCCAGAAGTTCCACGCCCTGGCCGGCCCGCACGGGGCAGGCAAGACCACCTCGCTGGTGCGCCTGGCCCTGCGTGAAAAGAAGCGGCACCCCAAGACCCGCATCTGCCTCGTCTCGGCCGATCAGGGCCAGGGCAAGGGCCGCATGGTGCTCCGGCACTACGCCGAGCTCTCCGGCCTGGCCTTCCGGGAAGTGGCCGTGCGCGAGGATTTCGGGGCCCTGGTCGCGGACTCCCGCAAGTTCGACCGGGTCTTCCTGGACCTGCCCGGCCTGCCGCCGGGCGCCAGCCTGGAAACCTGGCTCGGATCCCGGGCCATGCTCCACTACGAGGACCTGGCCGTGCACCTCGTGCTCAACCCCTACTACAGCCCGGCCCAGTTCCAGGCCTTCCGCGAGCGCTACGTCAGCCAGGCCGTGAAAAGCCTGATCTGGACGAAACTCGATGAAGCCTGTACGTTCGGGTCACTGATCAACCTCCCGCACGAGAGCGGGCTGCCGGTCTCGGCGCTGTCCTGCGCCCCCGGACTCACAGGCAGCCTGGTCCCGGCCCGGAGCGAGATGATCTGGAGGCTTTTGTTCAAGCACCAGCTGCCGGCCGAATGCGTCGCCGCCTGATGCCCGGCCGGCCAGGAGACCCGATGACCTCGCGACTCCCCATGGTCTTCTCCGTGACCTCCGGCAAAGGCGGCGTGGGCAAGACCAACATCTCGGCCAACCTGGCCCTCTGCCTGGCCCGCATGGGCAAGCGGGTGGTGCTCCTGGACGCCGACCTGGGCCTGGCCAACGTGGACGTGGTCCTGGGCCTGGCGCCCAAGCTCAATCTCTTCCACCTGTTCCACGAGGGCGTGACCCTGGACCAGATCCTCCTGGACACACCCTACGGCTTCCGCATCCTCCCGGCCTCCTCGGGCGTGGCCGAGATGGTCAGCCTGGACACCGGGCAGAAGCTCGATCTCCTGGCCTCCATGGACGCGCTGGAGGGCGACATCGACTACCTCATCGTGGACACCGGCGCGGGCATCAACGAGAACGTGCTCTACTTCAACCTGGCGGCGCAGGAGCGCCTCCTGGTCCTGACCCCGGAGCCCACCTCGCTCACCGACGCCTACGCCCTGGTCAAGGTGCTCAAGAACCAGCACGGCGTGGAACGCTTCCGCGTGCTGGTGAACATGGTCAAGGAGCCCCGGCAGGCCAAGGAGACCTTCGTGCGCCTGTCCGAGGCCTGCGACCATTTTCTCTCCGGGGTCTCCCTGGACTTGGTGGGCTCCATCCCCCAGGACCCGGCGGTGAAAAAGGCTGTGGTGCAGCAGACCCCGGTCTGCGAGCACGCCCCGGACTCCCCGGCCAGCAAGGCCCTGGGGGCGGCCGCGCAGACCATCAGCGCCTGGAAGACGACGGCAAGGACCGATGGCAATATTAAGTTCTTCTGGAAAAAGCTCCTCTTCCACGAACCCTCCGTGGCGTGAACTGGAGCAGGGACTGCGGTCCTGGGACGCCTTTTCCCCCCGCGAGCGGGAAGAGGTGGTCCGCCACTACGGCCCGAAGATCCGCATCCTGGCCCTGCGCCTCAAGGCCAAGCTGCCCCAGAGCGTGGAGCTCAACGAGCTGATCAGCGCGGGCAGCCTCGGGCTCCTGGACGCCCTGGGCAAGTTCCGCCCGGAATTCGGCATCAAGTTCGACACCTATTCCGAGAACCGCATCAAGGGCGCCATGCTCGACGAATTGCGGCGCATGGACTGGTTTTCCCGGGGCCTGCGGCACAAGGTCAAGGTCATCGAGGACGCCATGCGCCAGATCGAGCACGAGACCGGCGCCACGCCCAACTCCTCCCAGATCGAGGAGCGCACCGGGCTGTCCTCCCGCGAGGTCCAGCAGGGCCTGGAGGCGCTGCAGAACAACCTCTGCGTGAGCATCGACTCCCTGCACGAGTCCATCATGGGCAACCGGGAGATGCTCTCGGAGAACGAGCCCTACCAGTCCACGGCCTTCCAGGAGCTGGTGAACAAGGTGGCCGGGCTCATCGAGGAATTGACGCCGCGCGAGAAGCTGGTAATTTCGCTCTATTACAGCGAAGAACTGAACATGAAGGAGACGGCCGAGGTCATGGACATCACCGAAGGCCGGGTCTCCCAGCTCCACTCGCAGGCCCTGCTCAAGCTCCGGGAGAACTTCCGGGCCCGCTTCGAGACCGACGAATAGGCCCGGCAGGGAGAGCGCCATGGCAGCCGATCTCAACATCCGCATCCTGGTGGTGGACGACTTCTCCACCATGCGCAAGATCATCAAGAACATCCTGCGCCAGCTCGGCTACAGCAACGTGGTCGAGGCCGACGACGGCACCACGGCCTGGGACGTGCTCAACAAGGACAACATCCAATTCATCATCTCGGACTGGAACATGCCCAAGATGAGCGGCATCGAGCTGTTGCGCAAGGTCCGGGCCAGCGAGGAGTTCGGGGCCCTGCCCTTCCTCATGGTCACGGCCGAGGCCCAGCAGGAGAACATCATCGAGGCCGTGCAGGCCAAGGTGTCCAACTACATCGTCAAACCGTTCACGCCGGAAACCCTGGATCAGAAGATCCAGAAGATCTTCGGCAAGTAGCGTCCAGGGGGAGTCCGCGGCATGCTCTTCATCGTCCCCGACGACACGGACGATTCGGCTGCGGCCGGCGCCCCGGAAGAAGGCCTCAAGGCCCAGCTCGACGACGGCGGGGAAGCCAGCCGCGGGGCCAAGAAGGTCGATCTGGACCTGGACGACGCCCCCTTCCTGGAAGAAGAGGAAGAGGAGCAGCCCGAGCCCGAACCGGAAGCCATGGACGTGGAGCCGGAGAAACCGGCCCGCCAGCTCCCGCCCTGGCTCAAGAACAAGTTCCTGTGGATCGCCGTGGCGGTGATCCTGCTGGCCATGGGCGTGGTCTTCAAGTTCTTGTTCCTGAACAAGCCCGAACCCGCGCCCCCGCCGCCGGTGGAGGAGAAGAAGGCCGAGGTGCCCCCGCCGCCCGAGCCCGTGGAGCAGGTCAAGCCCAAGGACGAGGGCGAGACCATCCTGCGGCTGGACCCCTTCTGGGTGGAGCAGCGGGACAAGGACGGGGCCGTCCGCTTCCTGGTGGTCCGCATCGTCTTCAGCACCAAGGACCAGAACCTGGCCAAGAACCTGACCCAGGAGACGCTCACCGTGCGCAACGCGGTGTACTACTATCTCAAGAATAAAGATCTCCAGTATCTGGCCGATGAGAAGAATGCGGAACGTCTCAAGAAGGAACTGCTCACCGTGGTCAACCAGTACATGGGCGCGGGGCAGTTCGAAAACCTCCTCTTCGAGGAGTACGTGGTGAAGTAAGATGTCGGCCTCGCCCCTGGACCTGCCCATCCTCGTGTCCCAGCTGCCCTACGTGCAGCAGGTGGCGCACGCCGAGCAGTCCAAGACCGAGGCCCAGCAGAACCACTTCGCCCCGATGCTGGACAAGAAGATCCGCGAGGACCGCGAAACGGTCCAAAACGTGGAACATCCGGACGCCGCCGAACCCGTGGACCGCGACGGCGGCGGGCAGGACCGGCCCGACCAGTACGCCCAGCACCGCGAACGCACGCCGCACGAGCCCGAGCAGGAGGCCGTGGCCTCCAATGCCTCGCCCTGGACCGGCAACATCATCAACGTCAAGATCTAGCCCCGCCCCCGCCCGCAGGCAGGGTTCTTGCACTTCCCCCGGAAAACACGGCCGCATCAGGCATCTTCTTGACGCTGGTCCCGCGGCCGCCCTTCCTGCGAGGTTGTGCATGGATTTCGCCACCCTGCTCCTGGTCCTGGTCTCCATGGCCGAACTGGCCCTGCTCTCCGTGGTGGTGGCCTTTTTCCAGCGCCTCAAGCGCTCCGAGGCCCTGGTGCAGACCCTCCAGGCGCGGCAGAGCGAACTCGTGCGCAAGCTCCAGCTCAACGCCCAGCTGGAGCAGGAACTGGTGGACAGCTTCCGCCGCCGCCAGGAGGAACTCTCCCGGCTGGACCGGCTCCTGGAGGAGCGCACCAAGCAGCTGGACGGCCTGGTCAAGCAGGCCGAGACCTTCACCCGCTCCCCGAGCTTCCTGCGCCAGGTGATCCTCACAGGCCACGGCGAGGGCAAGCCCGCCCCGGCCCTGGCCAAGGCCACGGGCCTCTCGGTGGACGAGGTGGCGATCATCATCAACCAGGCCGGGAACTGAGACGGCCCCCGCGGCCATGCACGACTCCTTCGAAGCCCTGGCCCGGCAGGCGGCCTTCCGCAGGCTCCACCGCGTGGGCCAGAAGGTGCGGGCGCGGATGCTCCGCGCCGAGGGCCCGGACCTGGCCTGGGTCTCGGTGGAGGGCCAGGAGCTCCTGGCCAGGGTGGCCCAGCTCCCGCCCCCCGGCGCGCCCCTGCTCTTCCTGATCACCAGCCTGGACCCGGAGATCCGGCTCCAGGACGTGACCCCGTCCTTTGTCCCGGCCACGCCCCTGAGCACCCTGGCCGCGAACTTCTCCAGCGCCCGGCTGCGCTACGACGCCCTGGCCCGCAAGGTCCCGGAACTGGCCCAGGCCGAGGGCAGCGCCCCGGCGATCCTGACCCGGGCCCTGGCCGTCAACGGTCCCCTGGCCCAGGCCCTGCTGGACTGCGCCCGGAGCGCCGCGGCCCTGTCCCGGGTCCTGGAACCCTCCCGCCGCCTGTTCTGGCAACCCTGGCTGCCCCTGGGGGCCGAGCGCCACGAGACCGTGCTGCGCCGGACTTCGGGCGGCCTGCTGAATCTGGAGGCCGGCTTTTTCCTGCCCGGCCGGGGCCAGGCCCGCATCCGCCTGCTCTGCAAGCCGCCCCGGGCCTCCTACCGGGTCCTCCTGGAGAATCCGGCGGCCTGGCCCGAACCTCCCCTGCCCCCGTTTCCCGGCCTCGACGCCCTGACCCTGGAATGCCTCGGCACGGACACCCTCGCGCCCGGGTCCAGCGGCGGCGTGCTGGCCGACGCCCTGGCCGGACGCTGAACAAAAAAAAGCCGCCTTGCGGCGGCTTCCTTTTCGTCTTCAGGCGGGGATCAGGCCACGGCCTGGGCCGCGTGCGGGGCCTTGCCCGGCAGGGTCCGCACTTCGGGGGCAAGGGCCGGGACGGGCAACTCGACCTCTTCCAGATACTCGGCGCGGTGCTCGTCCAGGTAGCGCAGGAAGGCGTTGTTCATGGCGTGGCCCGAGGCGAAGACCTCGAAGCTGCCGTGCAGGGGCAGGCCGATGATGGCCATGTCGCCCACGAAGTCCAGCAACTTGTGGCGCACGAACTCGTCCTTGTAGCGCAGGCCGTCGGCATTGAGCACGTTGTACTCGTCCAGGACCACGGCGTTGTCCAGGGACCCGCCCAAGGCCAGGCCGTTGGCGTGCAGGTAGTCCACTTCCTTGAGGAAGCCGAAGGTGCGGGCCTTGGCCAGCTCCACGGCGAAGGTCCGGGGCGAGCCTTCCCAGCGCAGGTTCTGGCGGCCGATGAGCGGATGGGCGAAATCGATGGTGTAGTCCACCCGGAACCCGGCGAAGGGCTCGGCCTTGATGAACCGGCCCTCGCTCTCGAAGCGGATCGGGGCCTTGAGCGCCAGGACACGGCGGGGCTTGGACTGGGTGCGGATGCCGGCCTGGTTCAGGAGATAGACGAAGGAGGCCGAGCTGCCGTCCATGATCGGGATCTCGCGGCCCTGGACCTCCACGTGGATGTTGTCGATGCCCAGGCCGCGGATGGCGGCCAGGAGATGCTCCACCGTGGCCAGGGTCTCCTGGCCGTTGCCCAGGGTGGTGGCCAAACCGGTGTCCACCACCAGGGAGGGATTGGGCGTCAGGAAGGCGGAGCCGGAGCCATTGCGGATCGAAAACAAAATGCCTGCGTCTTCCAGGGCCGGCCGCAGGGTCAATTCGACCTGCTTGCCGCTGTGCAGCCCGATGCCCTTGCAGCGAACGGTCTTACGGATGGTGGTCTGTAGCATACTCCCTCCGAAGCCGCTTTAAGCAAGAACGATGCCAGCGAGTCTAGAGTTTGTTTTATTGTATGATTTCAAATAATTGTCTTGTGTGTTGCGCGATGCGCGATGTGTAGTGGAAACGCCATTCCGTAAGCATTTCACCACACCTTTCCGTGGGTTGTGTGGCTTTCCCGCCACAGTCCCATCAGCCGCGCAGCACCGCCACGGCCCGCTGGCGGCCCGCCAGGTCCCGGAGCACCGTGGCCCGTGAAAAGGCCGCCAGGGACTGGAAAATCTCCAGGGCCGCCGGGCCCTGGGAGCAGCCGATCTCCATGAAGCCAAGCCCGCCGGGGGCAAGCAGACGGGCCACTTCCGGGGCCTGGGCCCGGACCTGGTCCAGGCCGTCGTCCCCGCCCCAGAGGGCCAGGCGCGGCTCGAACTCGCGCACCTCGCAGGAGAGCCCGGCGAACTCCGGGGCGCTCACATAGGGCGGATTGGCCAGCACCAGGCGGCAGGAGCCGTCCGCCAGGGGGCAGCGTCCGGCGTCGGCCCGCACCGGGAGTACGCGCTCCGCCACCCCGTGCCGTTGGGTGTTGTCCCGGGCCACGGCCAGGGCCGCCGGACTCACGTCCACGGCCGCCACCCGGGCCTGGGGAAAGAGCACGGCCAGGGCCACGGCCAGGCAGCCCGAGCCCGTGCCCAGGTCCGCGGCCAGGAAGGCCGCGTCCTTGGGGATGTCGCGCTGGGCCTCCTCCAGAAGCAGCTCGGTCTCGGGCCGGGGCACGAGCACGTCCCGGGTCACCCGGAACTCCAGGCCGAAGAATTCCTTACGGCCCAGGATCAGGGCCACGGGCTCGCCGCGGCCCCGGCGGGCCACCAGGTCCCTGGCCCGGGACACCTCGTCCGCGGTCAGGGGCCGGGCCATGTCCAGAAAGAGATGGAGCCGGTCCAGGCCCAGGGCCTCGGCCAGCAGGAGTTCGGCGGACAGGCGCGGGCAGTCCACCCCGCGCTCGGCGAGAAACGCTTCGGATTTCTTGAGGATGTCCCGGACGCTGGGCCCGTTCATGTCGGCTAGGCGCCGGCCTGCCGGGTCAAGGCTTCGGCCTGGTAGTGGCTGACCAGGGCCTGGACCAGGTCGTCCAGGTCCCCTTCCATGACCGCGGCCAGCTTGTACAGGGTCAGGTTGATGCGGTGGTCCGTGACCCGGCTCTGGGGGAAGTTGTAGGTGCGGATGCGCTCTGAGCGGTCGCCCGAGCCCACCTGGTTGCGCCGGGCCTCGTTGTACTCCGCGTCCTTGCGGTCCTGCTCCAGCTGGAGCAGGCGGGAGCGCAACACCTTGAGGGCCTTGGCCTTGTTCTTGTGCTGGGACTTCTCGTCCTGGCAGGAGACCACCAGGCCCGTGGGCAGGTGGGTCACGCGGATGGCCGAGTCCGTGGTGTTCACGCTCTGGCCGCCCGGGCCCGAGGAGCGGAACACGTCCACGCGGATCTCGTCGGGCCGGATCTCCACGTCCACCTCTTCGGCCTCGGGCAGGATGGCCACGGTCACGGCCGAGGTGTGGATGCGGCCCTGGGATTCGGTGGCCGGGACCCGCTGCACGCGGTGCGCCCCGGACTCGTACTTGAGCTTGGAATAAACCTTATCGCCGGAGATGGAGGCGATGGCCTCCTTGTAGCCGCCGGAGCCGGTGTCGTGGGTGGAGAGCTCCTCCACCTTCCAGCCCTGGGACTCGGCGTAGCGGGCGTACATGCGGTAAAGGTCGGCCACGAACAGGGCCGCCTCCTCGCCGCCGGTGCCCGCGCGGATCTCCAGGATGATGTTCTTGTCGTCCAGGGGGTCCTTGGGCAGGAGCAGGATCTTGAGCTTGGCCTCCAGCTCGGGCAGGCGCTCCTCGATGGCCGCCATCTCGGCCTGGGCCATTTCGCGGATGCCGGGGTCCGAATCCCGGGCCAGCTCCTTGTTGTCGGCCAGCTCCTGGGTCAGGCGCCGGTACTCGCGGAAGACCTTGACGATCTCGCCCATGTCCGAGTGGGTCTTGGCCAGCTTGCGGTAGCGCTCCTGGTCCGAGAAGACCTCGGGCTGGGCCAGCTCCTTTTCCAGATCCTCGAAGGACCGCTCGATGCGCTCCAGCTTGGCGAACATCAGCAGGCCCTCCCCTCGTCCATGGCGCCCTTGAGGGCCGCGATGGCCACCTCGATCTGGCTGTCGTCGGGCTCCTGGGTGGTGAGCATCTGGAGGGCCAGGCCCGGCCAGCACAGGGCCCGGCAGAACACGTTGCCGTGGAACTTCCCGGCGAACTTGATCATCTCGTAGGCCAGGCTGCTCACCGGGATCATGAGCACGAGCTTGAGGGCCACGATGTACAGGTGCTTCACCGCGAACTGGGCCGGGGAGTAGAAGGTCAGCAGCCAGGGCACCAGGAAGGTGTACAGCGCGATGCTCACGGCCAGGACGAACAGCAAAAAGGCCGTGCCGCAGCGGGGGTGCAGGCGGCTGTAGGGCCGGGTGGTCTCGGGCGTGAGCACGCCGCCGCTCTCGAAGGTCCAGATGACCTTGTGCTCGGCCCCGTGGTACTGGAAGACCCTCCGGATGTCCGGCACGTAGGAGATGGCCAGGATGTAGCCCACGAACATGACCAGCTTGAACAGGCCGTCCCAGACGTGGAAGCTCAGTGCGTCCACGTCGCCGGAAAGCCCGAGCCACTTCATGCCCACGGAGAAGAAGTGCGGCAGGACCACGAACAGGCCCAGGGCCGCGCCGATGGCCACGACCATGGTCAGGACCAGGTGCAGCCCGCTGATCTCGCCGTCGGTCTCCTCGTCCAGGGCCTGGGTGGCCGAAAAGTTCAGAGCCTTGATGCCGTTGACCAGGGTCTCCAGGAGGATGGGGAAGCCGCGGACAAAGGGTTTGCGGAGGAACGGGGCGCGGGTCAGCGAGAACCAGGGCCGGATCTCCACGTGGATCTCCCCGTCCGGGCGGCGCACGGCGATGGCCAGGCGGTTCTTGGCGCGCATCATCACGCCTTCGATCACGGCCTGTCCGCCCACGGCCTCTTTGGCGGCCAGCAGCAGGAGTCGCAGCAGTCTCATGCCCGGGGGTCCTTTATCCTGATGCGGATGATAACGCCGACGGCCCGGATGTAAAGCCCGGGAAAACAAGAAAGCCCCGGGGGAAGCGAGCCCGCGAAGGGCCCTTCCCCCGAAGGCTCACTGGTCGTGGCCGCGAGGACGGCTATTTGCCGCTCTCGGAATCCTGGAACTTGGCGTACTTCTTGCGGAAACGGTCGATACGGCCGGCGGTGTCCACGAAGCGCTGCTTGCCCGTGTAGAACGGATGGCAGTTGGCGCAGATTTCCACGTCCACGGCCTTGCCCTTGGTGGACTTGGCCTCGATCTCAAAGCCGCAGTGGCAACGGATCTTGGCGTCGTGCAGTTTCGGATGGATCTTGTTTTTCATGGCTGTCTCCCATGGTTCTGGATGCGCGAAGCAGGTTCATATACTCCCGCTTGCGACGTTTGGCAAGGGGGGAGGGACCGGGGCCCTGGAAAAGAAAAAGACGGGGACCGAAGCCCCCGTCTTTCCGCTTGCACGCTGGGAACTTGGGATCAGACGCAGCCGGTGGGCTTGGGCAGGCCGGCCATCTTGCAGGCTCCCTTGCCGGGGCCGGACGGGAACAGCTCGTAGATCTCCTTGAGCTTGAAGCCGGTCACCTTGGACAGGATGCGCACCATGGGCGCGATGCCGTTCTTCTTGTAGTAGTCCTGCAGGAAGTCGATGACCTTCTTGTGGCCGTCGGAGAGTTCCTTGATGCCTTCGGACTCCTTAACGTACTCG